>Ga0190349_1000008_pt1 | contig 90067 bp, 82 predicted proteins | sample 48721378_MG_FD_179798 | JGI IMG/M metagenome (GOLD analysis project Ga0190349, IMG submission 179798) | Hydrothermal vent microbial mat bacterial communities from Southern Trench, Guaymas Basin, Mexico - 4872-13-7-8_MG | ecosystem: Environmental > Aquatic > Marine > Hydrothermal vents >...
TCTAATATCATTATATCACGCCCCTTAATCAAAAACACCCCCGTAAAATACGGGGGTGTTTTTCCGGGTTGGCAATGACCTTTATCGCCATCCCAACCCCGCCGATTTTAGCTATCGGGAAACTAAATTACCTTAATTCCGGTTTTTTTAATTTCATAAACCATTGGATCATTGTTATCTTGAAAATCTTTTACGGTAAAACCATGCGGCTCAATCATAGAATCAACTTCTCTTCTGATATGCCACAGCAAATTTTCATTCTCATCTTTATTTCTTTTCAATTTATCTGATATCACTGCTATATCAATATCACTCCATTTATGCGCTTTGCCTTTTGCGTAAGAACCAAACAAATAAATAGCTGAAAACGGATATTTTTTTTCTCTTAATTTTTTCGCGTATTTTTTAACTATTTTTTTTGCATTAACTTTTGACATAATTTTTTATATAGTTTAATAATTTCATCAAGATATTTTTTAGTATATTCTTTATCGCATTGTTTATAAAATTGCATTTTGTATTCCGGATAGCGAAATCTAATATTGAATTTACTTACAACATCTAATAAGTCCATTTCTTTTTCGGATAAATCGCATTTTGCTATTTCTGATAGTTTAGTCAAATTATGTATATATGGAGCTTCAGTTTTTGTTTCCGCTACCACCAATCCCTTTAAAATTTTTTCTAAAACAATATGGCCAAAAAATAAAGAATCAGAATATCGTTTAATTCTAAATAACCCGATCATAGTTTCATAATCATGCTCGGCAGTTTTTATCCAGTATTTTACAACTTTTTTAACATTTATCTCCTTCATTACTTTAAATTTTATTAAAATAACAAGGAGCTGTCAACATCAAAAACATCTCTTTAGAGTGCGCGGTCGTTGGAGTGCACCTCTTTAGAGTGCGCAACTGTTGAAATATCGTTGGAGTGCACCTCTTTAGAGTGCAAATATTATTGGAGTGCATCTCTTTAGAGTGCGCGGTCGTTGGAGTGCATCTCTTTAGAGTGCAAATATTATTGGAGTGCACCTCTTTAGAGTGCATTGTAATATTACGCTCTATCCGCTTTCACGCAGGTTGAAACCTGCACTCCAGAGTTTAAGGTTGAAACCTTCACTCCGGAGTCTAAATCATTTTGAAACCTGTATTCCGGAGTCTAAATCATTTTGAAATTTGCACTCCGGAGTCTAATATCATTATATCACGCCCCTTAATCAAAAACACCCCCGTAAAATACGGGGGTGTTTTTCCGGGTTGGCAATGACCTTTATCGCCATCCCAACCCCGCCGATTTTAGCTATCGGGAAACTAAAACAATACTATCTAACCTCTAAGTTATTACCATAGATGGTAGCCTTGTTGTTATCAATCCAAGTAATATTACTGGCAACCACACCATCTCTCCAGCTAACATCACCAGCGCTACCAGAGCTTCCCATATCAACAGTAGCTTGAATAGTCTCTGTGGTACTGGTGTTGCCATCATCAGTAATATCTGCCGTAACTACCCAAGTTCTTGTACCTCCATCAGAAACATATCTTTTACTAAATGAAGAGGTATCAAAAGTAACTACTCCGCCAGCATAAGTACCACTAACTGTAGTAGCAGTATCAGTAGTGTCGTATAACTTGAAATCAGATGGATTAGTAGTGAAAGTTTCAGTAATATCAACTTTCAACTGCCGCACCTCCGCATCTTTATTGTTAACCGTGTCAGTATTGCTTAACGTAAACTTCACGATTGGTCTATCCTGACCTGAAGATAGGGTGGTTGGAGTATCAGAAGCTACTTCAACATCCAATTTTGTAGCATAGAAATACTGAGTGTTGCCGTCTAAATTAGCACCAGCAGATACATAAACATTAACACCTGAAGCACCACCTATAGCTTCAATATTGTACTTATTAGCATAAGAACTACTCCAATTTCCGGTCTGGACATTATAAGCAAGAGACATCTTATTGTCATCACCAGCAGTGGCTCCACCGCTAGTGCTGTTAAGGTCAGTTTTAACATATAAGAGCTTACTATCATCTTTCGGAATAACTATTTCATTACCTGGGGTAAAGGTAATATCAACTCCTCCAGAAACTAAGTCGCCTTTTCCAACCTCCGAGCCATCAACATAGAGATAAACCTTACTAATATCAGCATCACTTCCAGTACCATCAGCGTCTCTTATAAGTCTTATCTTTTTAACCTGAATATCTTCACTAGTGGCAGTTAACTTAAAGATGCTAAAATCCTGCAAAGTACTACCAGCGGTTACTATATGAGTGGTTGGAGTATCAACACTAAGAGCAACAGCTAAACTACCAGAAACAGCAATAGTTTGATAGATAGTTGGCGTTGTATTACCGCCGCTTAAAGTAACACCCAAAGTAGTGCCTGAGCCATACTCCGCAGAAATATCGCCAACTCCAGCAATAGCCAAAGCAGCGTAATCAGCATCACCGCTCTTAGGACCGCTAGTGGAAATATCTGCTTTTACAAGTAATTTCTTATCAGTCCCAGCTGGAATAGTCCAGTTTAGTGTATCAAACGTAGCTGTAACATCAGAACTTCCTACTGTTAATGATTTAGTAGTTCCTAATTGGGTATTTGTACTATCATCATATATCTTAACAGCAACCATTACATCTTCAGCATTGGAAAGCTGGTTCATATCATTAGTATCCCCAAAACCATCTCGATCATCATCTAAATAGGCGGTCAATTTGATAGTGTTAACTTTCACATCAGCTGCTGCTCCGGCAGTAAAGACAAAACCGACCATTGAGGCATCTTCGGCTCCAGTAACATAAGTAGTACCAGCTGCAGGAACACTAGCCACATTAACAGTTAAGCTAGCTGCGGTAACATTCATTGTATTTCCTGCAATATCACTAGAGGGGATAATATCACTAACAGTATCGCCGGTACTCGCATCTCTAATAGTCCAATTACTGGAACTGGTTAAATCTTTAAGGGTGGCTTTTATTGTCTCATCACCATCAGCACTGTTTGTAATATCAATTCTTACCTGACACTCTGTTGTCTCTCCTCCAGTAAGGGTCCAAACATCGGTAGATGAGTTATCGCCAATAGTAACTGTACTCCAAGACGCAACTACAGCATCTCCACAAACAAGTTCTAAATCATCAACATCATCAGCAGCTAAATTAGCATTACCACTAATAGTAATAGTGGCTTTACTAATCTCTACTGTTGATTGAGGAGTCGCGGAGAAATTCATTAAGACAACATCATTAGTATTCTTGGAAACATCACCAGCAATAGGACCATTCAGAGCAAGTGTTAACTGTCCTGCTTGTGCAGTAGTGGTATTGGATAGCGGAGAACTATCTGACTCTTCAATGTAAGAATTACCACTCCCACCAATACTAGCATTAATTCCTAAGTTAAATCCATAACTATCACCTGTTACCTTAACATCAGTATTGTATCTGACATAAAGAGTTGCGGTATCGTCGGCTCTGCCGCTAACATCTCCTTTTACAATAAAGGAAACTGAATCACCTTTAGCAATAGCATAAGGAGTATCCAAGCTAAAGACAAAATAGTCCCCGCTCTTTGTTGCTTCGGCAACCAAATCACTGCCACGATAGAGCTTTAAGTTGTCAAGAATATCACGAGCACTGTTGTAAAGAGTAATGCCGCTAAAGTGAGCATCTTCAGTATTGTCGACATAAACAGTAAAGTTAGCTACCTCAACACCAGTTTCACCGACCTTCCTTGAGTAAGCAGAACCAGTGCTTTCAACATCAACTTTTCCTGCTGTTGTGCTTGAAAGGCTCATTGAATTACCAGCAACAGGGAAAGTTCCGCTTACAGTAGCTGTGGTAGAAATAGCATCAGCAGAAGCAATTCCTAATGCATGAATGCCACTTTTATTATTACCAATATCAGCTACTATAGAAAGTGTTTTAGTTGTTCCAGCCGGAACTGTATAATTCATATTAGTAAAGATTGCTTCATTCGTACTAGAATTAATAGTCCTACCTGAAGTAAGCCTGGTGTTTCCTTCATAAATATAAACTTTACTAAGATCACTGTAAGCTCCAACACCAGTCCTCTTCACTGTCAAGCCGTTAATAACAACATCACCTTCAGAACTGGCACTAACATCAAACTTAGTAAATACCACTCCCGTAGCATTTGACGGAACAGTTGCGCTTGCTGGAGTGGTAGAACTTAAAGCTACCGTTAATCCGCCAGTTACTCCCGGCAGAGTTCCGTCAGCCAAATAAGCTTCAAGGGCTGCTACCGTGGTAATATCACCGGTTGTGGTGTAATTTCCAGCGTCAGTGCTGTTGACGGTGTAGATAGCGTCAGAATCATTGGTAGAATAAGCTCCCGGAGTTGCTCCAAGAAACTCTTCAGCCGTCAGGTTAATCCAACTTTTGGTTCCGGTGTCATCGTCAGGAGCCAACGCGTAAACTTTCGTGTCTCCATCCTCCCTTATTAAGCAGGAAGTGGTAAAAGCATCCATTACGCTTTGGTCAACCTCTTTGACATCTGACCAATTTAAGTGTCCGTAAGAATCAAATACTTGAGCATTAAGAATTAACCTCTTGTATTTTTCTGCGCCTACCACCTTGGCAATGTAAATGTCAAGCGATTCGTAAGTCGGAGTCCCGTCAGGGTTGGTGGCATTTGAGCTAATCAAATCGCCGTCATAAATGGTAACTCCCTCAACGGTAACGCTTGGCCTTTCATCGGCAACAACTGAAACTGCCGGAGTAAGAACTAATGCCAAACCGGAAAGCCAGACAATTGTCGTAATCGCAGTCACGACCGAAACAGATTTTTTTAATCCTTTCTTTAATTTTTTACTCATTATATTTTTTTCCTTTCTTTTACCCTCCCAAATTTTGCGAGACAAAATTTGGGCGGGCGAATTTTACACCGAGAAAAATTAAATCATCGACCGCGTGATTCAATTTATTCTCGGCTCTTTTAGGCATTGGTCGACCCTTTTTCAATGCCTATTTTTATTATATTGAAAAGCGCCTTTTAGTCAAGTTTCTCCGGTCCGCCCCCAACGTTGCGCCCAGCATCGCGGGCAGGTTAACTCCGAAGTCGACCTATTCCTACTTGACATTTATCCCGCTTGGGATTAATAAGGCCCTTTTCTTTTAACAAAATTATACAAAAAACCAAATATTTAGCAATATCTTATTTAATTTCCTAATCAGTTTCTAATAAATTATCAGGAGCTTCGGGGACATTTTCGGATTCTCCCAAATCTTCTTCATTGGAAGGAGGTTCATCGGGATGCCCCCGGTCTAAAAAATCTTCACCTGCGTTTTCATTGCCTTTTACCTCTTCTGCATTATCTCCGTTTTGAGGTTCGGATTCATTAGACGATTCATCAAAAGACAAATTTTCAATCACTGCCTCTGCCTTTTTAACCAGTTCTTTGGAGGTAGAGATAAGCTTTAAAGCTGTTTTAAAATCCTTTTCTTTTAAATATTTCTTTGCCTTTTCTAAAAGGCTTTTAGCTTCTTTCAAATCCTCAAGAGCTTTACTTAGAATTTCATCATCACTGGCAGTAACGTCCTCTTCAACCTTGTTAATGTCTTCTTTATCTCCGCCGTTCTCTGGATTTAACTGATTTAATTCGTCCATTTTTTCTTTCGCCTTCTCCTCTTCTGCCTCAGCCGTTTTAACAATCAAGACAGAAAGAATCTCTTTAATTTCAAAAACTTCTTCATCTGTCTTTTTTATCTCTTCATTTTCCTTATCTCTGGTTTTATCTCCCTCCTGATCTTCCCCGGTCTTTCTTATTTTCCCCTGCTTTACTTCTTCCGCTTTCACTTCAACTTTTGCTATTTTGGCTTCTGTTTTTTGAATCTCTTGAGTAATTTTTGCCAATACTTCTTCTTCTGAAATTCCATCCATATTTTCCACCATCACTTCCAAAGCTTTGTCGCCAACCTCTTCTGACGCGTCTAAAGCTTCATCAACACTGTCTTTTATATCGCTTTTAATTTCTTTAGGCAAAGCTTCCGGAATGTCTTTTAAAACTTTTTCAAATTCATCTGTTTTTGATTCAATATTTTTCGCTATTGCCGCCGCCTTCTCTGAATTATCGTCCACTATTGGCTCGGCTAAATAAACCTTAGCGGTTTTAACTTCTTTTTTGAAAACTTCAATGGTTTTTTCTATCTTTTCTTTTTTCTTAACGGGCGCGGGTTCATCTATTTTTGCTATTTTAGAAGCCTCATCTAAACGACGTTTGGCAAGATTAGTATGGAGTTCCGCTTTTTTGTCTCGAGTAGTTAAAAAAATTTCTGCTTTTTCAATAGCTATTTTTACCGGATAAAGCGCATCCCCCGGAATACTCTCTTGAGACTTAATTCCCACGGCGGCAAACGCTCCGCAAGCTACAGTAAAAAACAAAATAACTGCGGTAATCGGCCGAGCCAGCGCCCTTAAGAAAAAAATTGCTCGCAAGCGGTCCATAAATGGCCTTTGAGGATCTTGAAATTGAAAATCAGAAATTTTCTCCGTGTGAAAATTGTGCAAAGGCAAACGAATATCCCGAATCAGTGATGACGAAACGGCTTTTTGCTGTTTTTTGTCCGGTTCTACAAAGTATTCATTCTCAATTTTCGCCAATAAAAAAACCCGATTAGAAACCTTCCATTCTTCTCGAGGATGAACTTGCTTCAATAATTTAATTTTATTAACAATTAGATCTTTTTGATCCATTTTTCACCCGTATTTAATTGATTTTAGTTAATTTTACCGCCTTTCGTTATAAGAAGACGAAAAAAATGAGAAATTGTTACAGTAAATAAAAATTTTCAACTCACAATTTCCAATTTTCAAATTATTAATTCTATGTAATTATTTTCTTGTTTGAAAATTGAATCATTGAAAATCCATTGAAAATTTAAATTTGAAAATTGAAAATTAAAATAGTTTAAAGCTCTAAAACCAAAACCATTATTTCAATTCATTCTTTAATGCTCTCATCGCCCTATGAATCAACACTCTCACCGCCCCTTCAGATTTATCCAAAATATCAGCAATTTCTCTTATGGGAATTTCCTCTAAATAGTACAGAATAATCACCTGGCTATATTCATCCTTTATCCTGTCGAGGGCTTTTTTAACTTCTTTTAAATCATCTTCCAAATACAATTTTTCACTCGCGTTTAACCGGTCGTCAACGATATCTCCTTCAATCTCTTCAATAGATACCGGATCGCTTCTTTTCCGATAAAAATCAATAATAACATTTCTGGCGACTTTGTATAAAAATGCCTGCAAATTCTTTATTTTGGATTTCTGTATATCATTCTTTGCCAAATACCGCCAGCTCTTCAAAAAAATTTCTGAAGTCAAATCCTGAGCCGTTTCTTGAGAGCTTACTTTAAGCCAAACAAAACGGTAAATTTTGGTCACATATTCATCATAAACTTCGCCGAATGCCTCCTTATCGCCGTTTTGAATCCTAAAAAGAAGCTTTTTCTCTTCTAAAGCATCCATAAAAATAAACTGAAAATGATTTATAATTTATAAATTAAGATTTAAGAATAAAAAAATATCAGCGGTTCATAAATCATAAATCGCAAATCTTAAACCAGCCCTAAATTTTGAACTTTGAATTCTAGATTAATCGCTTATTCGGCTATTTCACTTATCACTTCTATTGTCTCCTTGCCGCATTTCTCCCAAGAAAATTTTTGAACCTGTTTAAATCCTTTCTGGATAAGTTTATTTCTTAAATCGTTATCTGTGATTATTTTATAAATTGCCTCAGTGATTTCATCAACTTTATACGGATTAACCAAAACGCCGGCATCGCCAACTACCTCGGGCATGCTTGAAACATTTGAAGCGATAACCGGGATCCCCTCTGCCATCGCTTCAAGAATAGTAAGGCCAAACCCTTCATAAAACGAAGGTAGAACAAAAACTTCAGCGTTCCTGTAAATTTCTGAAAGTTCTTCTCTTGAAATTTGACCGGTGAAAATTATATCTTTGGCGTACTTTGACTTTCGAGCTTTCTCAAAAATATCTTTATAAAGCCAGCCCTTTGGGCCGGCAATGGCTAATTTAAATCTTGAATTTGGAATCTTGAATCTGGATTTTAGAGCCTCAAATGCTTTTATTAAACCTTGAATATTTTTGCGCGGTTGAACGGCGCCGACAAATAAGATGTAAGGTTTTTGAATTCTGAATTTTGAATTTTGAATCTTGGAATTTATTTGGAATTTGGAATTTAGGATTTGGAATTTCTGTCCGTATCCATGATAAATCACCCTAATTTTCCTCGGCTCAACCCCGTAATATCTAATAATATCTTTTTTTGTCGCCTCTGACGGAACAATAATCCTTGTAGCGCATTTTACCGCCCGACGAGTATGGAAAGAAAGTTTTAGCCTGTCTTTAAAAGTAAAATCATCGGGAAATTTCAAAAAAGCGAGATCGTGGACAACAACAACAGCTCTGCATCTCGGCAGAAAAAACGGAACTGCCTGAATGGGCATAAAAAGAACATCTGGCTTTATCCGCCGGAGTTCTAAAGGAAACCGAGTATAAGTCCAAAATGGGAGACGCCACTTTATAACCTTATGAAAAAAATTTTTATCCAGCTCCTTTTTAAATTTTTTCCCGCGAAAATCAATATTCTGCGAAAAGGAGCCGGGTCTCTTTTTAGAAATTTCTAACCTAAATTCTTCTTGGAATTTTGATTTTGAATATAGTACAAACTTATTTTTGCTATCTAAATCAATTAATGCTTTCAGTAAATTATAAGTGTAATATTTGACTCCGTTCACTCCAGGCGTGCAGAGTTCGTTGGCGTTGATGGCAATTAACATGATTAAAAACTCAAGTCTCAAAGATTAAAATTCAAAACCACAGCTCAAAGCTAAAAACTAAATCAATAATTTCTAATTTCCATTAAATTAAAAAGATATAATGATCAAAGAAACATCAATAATCAATTTTTTTATTGATTATTGGTTATCGGACCTTTTTTGACGGTTATTGTATCTTTCCAGATAAATTAGAAATTGAAAATTCTAAACTTTGTTTTAAGTCCGGCAAGGGATTCCTATCGGAATTTAAAGCTGCAGCTTTAAACTTTGAGCTTTGAGTTATGGAATTTTAATCCCTTTCAAGTATTCTGCAAACTCTCCGTTAAGATCCGGATGTTTCAAGCCAAAGTCAACCGTTGCTTTGAGAAAACCCAATTTTGTTCCGCAGTCATATCTTTTGCCCTCAAATTCATATCCGTAAACCGGTTTTCTTCTAAGAAGCAGTTTTAATGCGTCAGCTAAACGAACCTCGTCATCTTTTTTAGTCGGAATAAACGCTTCAAGGGTATCAAACACATCAGGGGTAATAATGTATTTTCCAACAATACTTAAATTAGAAGGCGCCTCTTCAACTTTTGGTTTTTCAATAATATTTTTTATCTGATGAGTCCGCGCTTCAAGCAAAATTGAATCAACGATGCCATAACGGAAGACTTCTTCTTTTGGGACTTGCTCTAAAGCGACAACAGAATCTTTGTATTTTTCATAAACATCCATCAGTTGTTTAATACAAGGGGTTTTTGAGTCAACTAAATCATCGCCGAAAAGCACGGCGCAAGGCTCATTGCCAATCAGCTCCCGGGCGCAAAAAACAGCGTCGCCGTCGCCTCGGGGCCGCGGCTGGCGGACATAAGAGAACTTTGCCAATTTTGAAATTTTGTAAATTTCTTTCAGCAAATTATGCTTTCGTTTTTCAACCAAGTTGTATTCCAACTCAAAAGAATGGTCAAAGTGGTCTTCAATGCTTCGTTTCCCCCGGCCGGTGACAAAAATAACTTCTTTAATTCCCGCGGCAACTACTTCTTCAACCAAATATTGGATAATCGGCTTGTCAACAATCGGAAGCATTTCCTTTGGTTGCGCTTTTGTGGCTGGCAAGAACCTTGTTCCAAATCCAGCCACCGGTAAGATTGCTTTTTTAATCATATAAAATCTCCTTTACTCCCACAGACTGTCCGAAAAATGGAATTCAGCCTTTAGGATATTTATAAGTTTGGCTTGTTTAAGCCGAATTATGAAACCCTAAAGGGTTAATTCCTCTGATTTTTTGAATTTTTGGACAATCTGGATTAAATTAAATTTTCACTTGCGAACTGAATTTATTAAAATTTAATAATGTTCTAAACAACTTAACAAGTTCATCTAATTTTTTATCTTTTTTAATATAAAATTCCGCTAAAACTTCTCTAAATCGCAAAAGTTCTTTTAAAGACTTTCTCCATTTTAAGTCATTTATCGTCAAATCTATAAGCTCAAAAGATCTGTCTAAACAATTTAAAACTTTATGTTCATCTTTTTTTATCAGCCAATTTTTTTGCCCGGGAAAATTCAGCGGCGATATTAAGAATCTGCGTTTCTTTTGGAAATTTCTTCCATCTTTCCAAAGTTAGATTTTTATGGAATTTATTTTGCTTTTCTCATCAATAAAAATTAGTTTTTCAAATATTCTCTCACCGCTTCCTGCCAGGGACGGCTTGGCGGAAGTTTTGTATTTATTAAAATTGACCAAGTCGGCCTTTTTGCCGGGGTTGGAAATTCTTCTGATGCGACCGGCTCTACTTTAACATCTATTTTCGCCAATTTAAAAATTTCCTTGGCAAATTCATACCAAGTGCAACTTCCCTCGTTGGTAATATGATAAATGCCGTAAGGCAAATTTTTTTCAACTAATTCTCTGGTTTTTTGGGCTAAATCAATCGCATAAGTCGGCTTTCCGTGCTGATTATTAACTACTTTTATTGTTTCACCTTTTCTCGCCAATGTCAACATTGTCTCAATAAAATTCTTGCCTGATTTTCCAAAAAGCCAAGAGGTTCTAATTAAATAATATTTATCTGTATTTTTTTGCAGCAGCTCCTCGCCAAGCAGTTTTGATTCGCCATAAATATTAACAGGGCTTTTCGGCTGATCGCCTTCTTTGTATCCTTCTGATTTTCTTCCGTCAAAAACATAGTCAGTTGAATAATGGATTAAAATAGCGCCAACTCTTTTGCAGGCCTCGGCTAAACTTCCAACGCCATAACCGTTGACTTTCATCGCCAAATCGCGATTAGTCTCGGCTCCGTCAACATCTGTATAAGCCGCGGAGTTAATTACTAATTTCGGTCTTGCCTCAGAAATTTTTTTATTCACATCTTCCCTGTTGGAAATATCAATCTCCGCTCGACCCCAGCAAATTGGCTGATAATTTTCAAAAACTTTTACCAGTTCCTGCCCAAGCATTCCTTGAGCGCCAATGATAATTGTCTTCATAGTTTTTCTGTCATCCCTATGACAGTTTATCCCGCGCCTTTTAATACTCCACCGCTTGCGGTGGGGCTACCACCTGAAATAAAATCTTTTGGGCGGAGTTTAACACTCCGTCCAAAGGATGCGGGATTTATTCAAATAAATTTTATGCTTTTTCTAATTTTTCAAGCGTTTTTTCATTCTGAATAAGATTTTCCCTAAAAGCGGGTTTTAAATGCGGTTTTTTTTTAAAAAATTCAATCTGTTCTTTGATTGAAATAATAAAATCAGAAGTTAATTCTTTTTCGTCGTCAGATGGTTCTTTTTCTAATGGATTAAAATTTTTCTCCGCTTTTATAAGATTTCCTCTGCTTAAATCAAGCCAAAAAACAGGAATGTTATTAAAACATTTCTTTCCCTTATTTTTAGCAATTCCGTATTTTAATGTTCCTCCGCCTGCCATATTTTTTTCCATAACTCTCTTTCTCTTCTCTTCAAATTTTTCGCTATTTTCCTCTGCTGTCACATCATCCACAGCGCAAACTATATTGCCGGTTTCCTTTTCCATAATAACATTGTCAATTCCGTTCTTAATATCATCATAACGCGATGAACGCACAACGGCAAATTTTTCTCCAAAAACTTTATACAATATGGCGGTTTTTAACCTTTCAAACCTTTCTCCTTCTGCCATTAATTTTTCTTCCTCTATTTCTTTCTTGGATAATCCTTTATCTAAATAAAATTCCTCATCAAATGAATTTTCTCTTTGTCTTATATAATAATAATCTCTATCCATTTCTCCTTTTGAATAAACTTTTTTGAAAGCGCGCATATCAATCCGCCCGTCGCTCATTATCGGAAGACCTTCTTTTCTTAATTCGCCTGATATTGTCTCCATAAAATTTCTTACCTTTTCCGCATTTTTTCTAATCTCGCTTTTTTCTAATTCAGATTTTTCTTCTTTTAATTTTTCAGAATAAAATGTCTCTCGCATATTGTTAAAATTATATTATATTTTACAAAATAACAATAGGCCTTGTCTAAAATTATTTTTTATTAAAGATAACTAAGAAAAAATTTAGCTTAAATAAAGCATTTTAGCCAACTTTACCTTTTTACCATTGACAATTTTTTTCAAGGATGTATATTAACACAATAAATAAAAAAAAGATTCCATTTATTAAGGAGAGAATAGCACTTTAAAAAAAATTTTTAAAGAAGAGAGAAAAAATTTTGCCTCCTGCGGATAGGAAATTTGAAAAAGTTTTTTGCCCGCAGGAGGTGAAAAAAATGAAAAAACCAGATGGAACTAAAATAGTAAGTCTGAATACAGAAAATCCGGATATTCTTATGGATATCTTCGACAAAACAAATGTAGCAGAAGTAATGAAAAAGTGCTTAGAGAAAATATATCCTTTATGGGCAGGAGATTACAGAGAAGAGTGGCTAATTCAAAGAATAAACGACTATGTAGCTGTTGAAAATTTTGAAATAGCTACCGACCTCTTACAACGACTAACTTTAGCAAAGATTGATAGCGAACGAACAGACGAGCAAGAAAAGAGAATTTTTGATTTGACGCTTGAAATAATTAATCTTACACGACAAAAGTATGACTTCAGAGAAAGTTTCGGTAAAGCTCTTAACGCTTTGTCTACGATAATCAGATATCATCCTTCGTTATACAACGATAAACGACTTTCAATGAAAGACTTCTTAATAAAATATCAAGAGTCAATGAGCAGCAAAGATTACAAGGCTCTTTCAGCAATACTTCGAATTATTGTCGAAGTCAAAGACAGCTCATTGACAGAAGATCTAGAAAAGATTCTTCAAACAGAAACGCCTGTTGGACTAAATCCAGATTATCTGGATGAACATGGAGAATACTATAATATCATTGGAAGACTAACGACTACAATCATCGCAATAAAGGAGAAATAATTAAATATTCTCCACAAAAAATTTTCTCTCTTTTTTTTATTTCTAAATTTTCTAAAATTTATTAAGATTTGTTTTTAAAAAATTTCTTGCTGTCAATCCCATTTAGAAATTTCATGCTTTCAGCCAAATAGAAATTTCATACCTATGATGAATGAAATTAATTTCTATCTATTTAAATTAAAATTACCTTATACGGAAACTGGTTTGCAACCAGTTCCTTTTGTTTTGAATTTTACAATACGATTCTTATTATTTTAAAACATTTTGGAGAACGGATTATAAACCCGTTCCCGCAGAGAATTTTTAAATTAAATTATATTTTACAAAGTAGTGATTGGCCTTGTCTGAACAATATAAAACTTTTCATTCTCCAAAGCCCACTCAATATCCTGCGGGCTTTTGTAATGCTTTTCTATTTTTAAACAGAGTTCAGCCAGCTTTTTAATTTGTTTTTCAGAAAGTTTTTGTTTAGACTGCTTTGATTTTGGAACCGAAATCTCCTTGGTGCTATTTTTATCTCTTACAATCATTTTTACCTGCTTGGAAGCATTAACATCCAAAATTTTAAATTTTTCTTTTATTTTTGGATTTTGATTTGTCATTTTGCATTTTGATTTTTGCATTTTGACTTTTTCAACAATATATGTATCCGGCGTAACTTGTCCGGAAACAAGCGCCTCTCCCAACCCCCAAACCGCCTCAATTGCCATTTGATTTTTTTCTTTTGCAACTGGATGAACTGTGAAACAAACCCCTGATACCTCTGATTGAACCATTTTCTGAACTACGACAGCCACACTTATTTCTTTTCGCCTTAATTCCCTTTTTATTCTATAAAATAGCGCTCTCGGCGTATAAAGCGAAGCCCAACATTTTTTGACATTTTCAATTAAATTTTCTCTGGTGGTATTTAGATAGGTTTCTAATTCCCCGGCCCAAGAATCAATTTTTGAGTCCTCTGTTGTAGCAGAACTCCGAACTGCTACATACCCCACTTTTAATTTATCAAAAGCATTTAGAATTTCTTTCTTAATTCCTTCCGGCACTTCTGCCTTCAAAATTAAAGCCCTCACGATTTCAGAATTTTCCTCAACTGATTCAATGTCCTCAATATTTATCCTATTCCACATCGCTTTTATTTCTACATTTATGTCTGTTTGTTTTAAAAACTCCTCAAAAGCCGAAGCCAAAACGACAAACCCCGACGGCACTGGAATTTTTGCTTTTATCATCTCTCCCAAATTCGCTCCTTTACCGCCAGCAATAAATGCGTCTTTTTTGGAAATTTTATTGAAAGGCTTAATAAAATTCATTTCTTTATGCTTCAATTTTATATTGCTTATCTTTAAACTCAGTAATAACTTGACCATTAGGAATGATATCTATATCAATACTTTCATTATGTTCGGGTTCATAATCTTTAATATCTTTTTCTGCTACTTTTATACCGTGCTGAAGATAAGAACGAATTAACTCTTTGTGGGTTATCATCCAAATGACTAAATTTCTGTCGGGGCTTTCTTTTTTTACCTTCTCTCTATACAAAGCCGCTACTTTAACCAAACCTTCTATCCTTTCTGAAAGATTTGTCGGGCTTTCAGCGCCAGTTTCTTTTCTTAAAGGTTCGAGGTCTTTTACAATGTTATAATATTCCTCCCACCAGTCTTCCTTACCAAATTTCTCTCGCAGCGCTTCAATATATGCTCTCGGATCTGGCGCATTGTAAATATAAAATATGTTAAGTTCTCTTAACTTGTCTTGAGGACCAATACCAGTGATACGAATTTTGTCTTTAATTTTCTCCCCTAATTTTGTTCTTTCTTCTAATTCCGATCCTATAGTATCAAGAATTACTTTAGTAGTATGTTTTCCCCGACTCCCGTATCCTTCCTCCCATCCTTGCTCACTTTTCCAATCTAACCATTCTGTTGGACTATAAAGAAAAATGATGTCGCTTGGCTTTTCGCTTTCTAAAATTTCTGAAAGTTTTTCTTTTGTGGCTTTTTTAGTTTCTTCTATTCCTTTTTCTGTAAGTAAGCCCAGTTTTCCTTCTTTTTCAAGTTTTTCAAATTCCGGGTCGCCTGGTTTTTGATTATAAAACTCACCATGGCGCTGGAGAATAATTTTTGTATCCCAAGGTGTTTTTTCTTTTTCGGCTTTATTTTCTATTACATTTTCTGAAATATATTTTTCAAATGATTTTTCCAAAGACATATTTTTGCTCTTTTCTTAATTTTATTTAATTTATAATCGACTTTTATTTTTATCCTATAAAATCATTTCTTGGATCAAAAAGTTTAACATAATATTCTGGCGATTTCTTTTTATCTTTATCACTTTTATAATAATTCCACCATCTCAATCTTAAACCGTTTATTCTGTCATAAACCTGTTGAGGAGGCCGCCAATCTTCTTTATAATAATCAAAAAAGTTTTTATAGCGATAGTAATAAATTTCTGCTCCCTTTTTAATAATTTTCAAAGGAGAAAGCCTATCTATTCTCTCTGCCTGCTCTTTCGCTAAATGAGAAAAATATTTAGATAAAGAACGAATTTCAGATAGAGTGGCAATTTGTTTTTTATCGGCAATAATAGAAAAAGAAATGAGTTTATCTTGTAAAGAATTAGAAGATTTAATATGATTCGCGTAATCTAGTTGAATATTTATACCTTGTGAATATTTAAGATACATTTTAACTGACTGATATTTATTTTTGATTGGCCAGATTTCCTTTGGATTTAAATTAAAATAATTTCTAATCAAAATAACCTCGTTATTATTTGCAAAATAAGGACCCTGTTTTTCGCAACCTGCACAAGTAAAAGAATCAAAATATAATGACCAGATTAAACTTTCCAAACTTACGATTAAAATAGAAATTTCTTTTTTAATCTCTTTCTTTTTAATTTCTGTCCATTTTAATTTTTTTTCTAAAATTTTTACTTCTTTTTCGGTCAAAATCTTATGAGTTTTATCTAAACAAAAAAGTTCCCCCTGAATTCTTTTTTTAATAACATTAAAAATAAAGAGAACAAAATCTATAATATCTTTTTGATCCTTTGGATAATTATTAAATATTTTACTAACTTTTAAACCAATAATCTCTGTATGGTACAAAGAAGCATATAAAGTAAAAACGCTAAGAGTATTTAATGCCTCCTCGCACTTTTTGGAATTTTCTTTATATTTTTTAAAAATTGTTGTCGCAATAATATCGCTAAAATACGCCTCTAATTGAGGTGCGGTCGCTGGCCAAGACGTCCTTGAAATATCCATATCAGAATAAGTCGATTTAATAGCCGATAAAAATTTATTAATGGTGCCATCTTTTGAAGATGCTTTTTTAATCTTAAATTTCATAAACAATGCCCTTTTTGCCGTCAACTTTAATTCTCATTCCATTTTTTAAAACTTTAGTTGCTTTTTCTGCGCCAACTATACAAGGAATTCCAAGTTCTCGGGAAAGAATCGCCGGATGAGATGTTAATCCTCCAATATCTGTAATAATAGCCGCTGATTTACTTATTGTCATAACCATTGATGGATTAGTAATTCTGGCAACCAAAATATCGCCCTCTTTAAATTCAGAAATCTTTTTGCCGTTACCAACAATTTTCACTTTCCCTTCAACAATCCCGGCGCTAGCCGGAATTCCTTTTAAAATTATTTTTTGTTTTGGCATATTATTTCAACTTTTAACTTTTTAAAAACTTTATCTTTTAATTTAGATATTTTACGGCAGAAAAGATTGGATTCTTTTTTCGCCTTTAAAAGTAAAATTTCTATCTCATTTCTATTTTATTAGAAACCAAACCGTGTATCAAACGGCTTAAACTCCGTAACTCGGCACCTTTAAACCCCATTTAAGGAAATATTTTACGGCGCTTGCTAGATGAATTCTGGCATACTTTGAAATAATAAGATCAAAAGCCCCTCCCTTTTTCCTGCTTGCCTGCATATGATAGTGATACATTTGAGAAGCTGGAAAATAAACGATCTTGTATCCGGCCTGCCAAAAACGCCGGCACCAATCAATATCTTCAAAATACATAAAAAACCTTTCATCAAAATAACCGACTTTTTCCAACGCTTCTCTTTTTGTAAAAAGAACAGAGCCCATCAGCCAATCAACCAAAATTGCCTCTTTTTTTTCTGGTCCGCTTTCGCTAAAAATATCTTTCATTAAAAAGTGTTTTAAAATTTTCTTTCCCCGCTTTGTTTTTCCCAATACGGTCCGACGGCAAACAACAACAGAAGGGGTATAAAATCTAAAACAAGAAGGCTGCCAGGCGCCATTAATATTTAAAAGATTGGGACCCAAAAGCCCGACCTGAGGATTTTTTTGAAAATAATCAATCATTTTCCCTATAGTTTCTTTTTTAGCAATAATAATATCAGCATTAATAATTAAAATATAATCTCCTTTTACTATCCTAAGCGCCTTGTTTACCGATTTTCCAAAGCCAATATTTTCTTTATTCGGAACAAAAAGAACTTGAGGAAAATTTTCCCTTATCATTTCTTTTGTCTTCTCTTGAGTTTCGCTGTCAGCAACAATAATTTCGCTTTCTATATTCTCGGGCAGATTTTTAATCAGGGACCTCAGACAGAGTTTAAGTATCTCGGGAGTTTGGTAATGATTGATAATAACAGAAAGAATCATTTTCGAATCAATTAGTATAATTTTAACAGAAAATAAAAAGTAAAAAAAACAACAACTTAATTTAAAAATCAAATATCAAAATGCAAAATAACAATGTAAAATGACCTTTTATGGGACCATCTTGAAAAGTCCTATAAGGCACAATAAAGAATCCGTAAAAAATTCGGAATTCTTCGGTCTGTTTACACAGACCTTAGAATAACCCCCTTTGTGTGGTCAATTTTAATTTGTCATTTTGATTTTTGACATTTACATTTTGATTTTTTATACAAACCATTTTCCCATTTCTCTTACTCCAACTCTTTTTCTCTCCATAATAACTTTTCTTTTTTTAAAAGCCCCCGGCATCTGACGAAATAATTCTTTAATCGCTCTTACAGTATAATGCTCAAAAAATATCACATAAATCCAAGAACCTATTTCTTTAAAAAGAAACTGCGGAAAATCCCGTAATAACAAAAGGGACATTTCGTTCTTTATCTGCATTAATCTTTGATTTTTAAAAGAATAATACTTGGATTTTTGGGAAATCTTTCTCCTTTCTTGAATAATTTTACCATAAGTTGTTGCCGCGCTGTCACCAGCCCCTCTGCCGTGACAAGCAACCGCCTTAGGCTGATAAATAGCTTTCCATCCGTAAAGACGAAGACGCCAAGCCAGATCAACATCTTCTTTATATAAAAAAAAATCTTCGTCAAAATATTCGCCAAATATTTTTACATCTTCTAAAGCCTCTCTGCGATAAATCGGAACCGCCCCGTCAACGCCAAAAATTTCTTCCGCTCTTTCATACTGACCTCTATCCGGTTCGCCTTGACCCCGAGCGATAATCCTTCTATTTTTCAGCATTGAAAGCCCAACTGCGTCAATAATGTTATATTTTCCCTCCTCGTCTTTAAGCGCCTGATCTCTTTTAAAATCATAGCGGATGAGCTTGCCCTGCACTGCCCCGACTTTTAAATCGCCAAATGGCCCAAGAGCTTGCTCTATATAATCCGGCTTTAAGATAGCATCGGCGTTTAAGCACAGAATAAAATCACCTCTACATTCGCAAATTGCTTGATTATGTCCCGGAGCAAAACCGCGATTCGTTGAATTTTTAATCAGTCTGATCTGGACAGAATAATTTTTATCCGGATAAAGAGTTTCTAATAAATCTTTTCTTCGTTTTCTCCAATTGTTAATCTCTTCCTTAATCATTTCACAACTTCCGTCAGTTGAGGCATTGTCAATGATTAAAATCTCAAGATAAGGATAAGTTTGCTTGACAGCTGAACCGATCGCTTTTTTAATAGTTCGCTTGTCATTATAATTGAGGATATTTATAGAAACAAGATGCGTTTTCATAGCATTTCCAGCTCTTTAAATGCTTTCTCAAAAGTCTTTATTGCCTTTCTGGCATCATCAAAATTTAATTGAAAATCATCTTCATAAACAACATTATTCCGAAGTTCATGGGCTTTCTTAATCTCATCTAAATTACTTAAGCTTTTTGGAGGAAGCTTCTTTAGACGATCTGATGTTGTCTCGCCAAAACACTTTAACTTTTTGAGAACTTCATCTAAAAGTTGGTCAGCTTCAACAACGGCTGACTTTAAATTTTCTTCATCTCTCAATTCCAATTTTTCAATAACGGATTTCCATTTTCTTTGAAATTTTTCTCTTTCCAATTGAGCAGCCTCTACTCCTTCGATAGTCCTTTGAATAAGATTAGCGGGACGAGTTTTAATAACAAGAATAACAATGACAAGAAAAAGAATGATCGTAAAAACCTCAAAGAAAATTTTTATAAACAAAAATAATATTGTTCCAATATTTGATTCCAAAAAATCACTTAGGATTTCTAATAGATAGTCCAAAAAATATTCTGGCATAATTTTAGAAAGGTGGTTTTTTCAGATGCCACTGCGTGGCTTGCTCATAGTTAAAAGCAGCCTGTAAAACAGCTTCTTCCTCAAACGGTCTCCCAATGATCTGAAGTCCAACAGGCATTTCTTTCCCCTCGCCGTTAGGCCTGACGAAACCACAAGGTATGGATATAGCCGGAAGTCCGGCTAAATTGACTGGCACCGTAAAAATATCTGAAAGATACATTGTCAACGGATCAGTCACTTTTTCTCCAATTTTAAAAGCAGCGGTAGGAGCAACCGGCGTCACTAAAAGATCAAATTTTTCAAACGCTTTTTCAAAATCGCTTTTTATTAGGGCTCTCATCTTTTGAGCTTTCAAATAGTAAGCTTCATAATAGCCGGCGCTCAGAGCAAAAGTTCCCAACATTATCCTCCGCCTTACTTCTTTTCCAAACCCTTCTTGTCTGGTTTTTAAATAAACATCTAATAAATCTTGTTGATTGCTTTCTGCTGGTTTTTGGTCATTGCGATAGCCGTATTTTATTCCGTCATAACGGGCTAAATTAGCACTTACCTCAGATGGCATAATAATATAATAACAAGCCAAGGCATATTCTGTATGGGGAAGACTTACCCCGTTAATTTTAGCTCCTAATTCCTCAAATTTTAAAATTGCCCTGCGAACAACCTCTTCTACATTAGAATCTATCCCTTTTGTAAAATATTCATTAGGAACGCCAATTTTAATTCCTCTTAAATCTTGAATCTTGAATCTTGAATCTTGAATCTTGAATCTTGAAAACTTTTTCGCGCTTGTTGAATCCATCTCATCCCTTCCTTCAATAGCACTCAAGACCAACAGGGCATCCTCTACGGTTTTGGTAAGAGATCCGATTTGATCTAAAGAAGAACCCATCGCCATAAGACCAAAACGGCTGACTCGCCCGTAGGTCGGTTTAAGGCCAACGATGCCGCAAAAACTTGCTGGCTGCCTGATTGAACCGCCAGTATCTGAACCGAGAGCATAGATACACTCTGAAGCAGCCACTGCCGCGGCCGACCCGCCAGAAGACCCGCCGGGAACTCTTTGATAATCCCAAGGATTATAGGTTAGACCATAAGCCGAACTTTCTGTTGACGAGCCCATCGCAAACTCATCCATATTAGTCTTGCCGAGTAAAACCATTCCTTCGCTGTCTAATTTTTTTATTACCGTAGCGCTATAAGGAGCGATATAATTTTTTAAAATTTTGGAGGCGGCAGTTGCCTTTACGTCCTTAATCAAAATATTATCTTTGACCGCCGCCGGAATTCCGGCCAACGGCTTCAAAATTTCTCCCTTTGTCCTTCTTTTATCAATTTCTTGCGCTCGTTTTAAAGCTAACTCTTCAGTCAGAGTAATATAAGCAAAAATATCTTTATCAATCTTTTTAATACGGGCCAAAAGCGCCTTGGTAAGTTCCTCAGAAGAAATCTCTTTGTCTTTAAGTTTTTTACTGGCCTGGATAATAGTCAGGTCATGAAGTTCCATAATTTATAAATTCAAAATTAAAAAATCAAAAATCAAAATGACAAATCAAAATTTAAAAATTTAATCTTGACTTCTCATATTTTCTTTCGAATGCCGGTGAATTTATTATTAACGCGCTAAAAGCTCCTTCAAAATAATATTCCGTGTTTTTAGGAATAAAAATAACATCACCTACTTTTCCGATAAATTCTTTTTCTTTTGATTTTATAATTAGCTTACCTTTTAAAATATAATAAACTCTATTACTCTTTTTATTTAATGTGACCTCTTTATGATTTTTTGCACTGCCGATAGCTATACTTATTTGTTTTGTAATATCAGAAGTAAGTAAATTATTAATTGAATAAGTATCGCTTATTTTTCTTATTTTTTTCTGGTTATTTTTTATTAAAACAATTTTATTTTGAAATTTTGAATTTTGCATTATAATTTTAACTTTTGATTTTTGCATTTTGAATTTTGTTGAATCCAATAAAAATTTACTTTTGCCGAATTAAAATTTTCCAGGATATCAATACTGTTCCAGCGACTATCGCGCAATCCGCCAAATTAAAAATTGCTTCGCTTTGAAAATAACTAAAGCTTACAAAATCTATTATATAGCCGAATCTAATTCTATCAATAATATTACTTATTGCCCCGCCCGCCACGAGAACAAAATACAATTTAGGAACTTTTAAAAGAAAATTTGAATTCTTCTGATAAATTGCCAAAAGAAACAAAAGAAAAACAACAACAAAAATATAAAACAGAACAGGATTTAAATATATACCTAAAATAGTTGAGTAATTTTGGTATAATTTAAAGGAAAAAATTTTTGGAATGACGAAAAAAATTTCTCCATTTAGATATCTTTGAGCAATCCATTTAGTAGTCTGATCAAAAACTATAATTCCAAAAAACAGCCCAGTCTTTATAAATTTTTTTTTATTACAGTAACTCAAACACGACATTAATTCTTTTCTCTTTTTTTGCCCCTAATGCATTTCATGCAAAATCTTGCCTCTGGAAAAACCTTCAGACGCCTTACGCCTATCTGGCCTTTACATTTCTCACAAATTCCATATTGGCCATTTTTAATCTTTTTAAGCGCTCTTTCAATTGATTGTAAATCAAGCTCTAAGCTATGCTCTAAAGAAAGATCGCTCTCATAACAAGCTACTTCAAGAGCATTCTCGTCTTGGTGCGAACCAATCTGCGAAAATATGGTGTTAAAATCCCCCTTCACATTTCTGTTTTCTTGAGCAAAATATTTCAATTCTTCAATTAAAGCTTTTCTTTTTTCCTTTAATTTTTTTTCAGTCTGTTTTAAGAATTTCTTGTCCAACATAAGTAAAAATTTAAAATGCAAAAATCAAAAGCTAAAATTACCCCCCCCACCTGCCTTCCCTTAATATTTATATCCTTTTTCTTCCATCCAATAAACTTTTTAGAAAATTCATCCATAAGAGCGATCTAACGGGCAGGAAGGCGGACGGGCAAGTCAAAAATTCAAAAATAAATTATTCAAATTTTTGACTTTTGAATTTAACTTTTATATTTTACTTTTTAAATTTTGAATTAAATAATTAGTCAGCTATCAAGAGTATAGCATACCAAAATAAAAAAAACAACCTTAATGGCTGACTTTCCCTTTAGAGACATTAGAAACATATATGTTTTTGAAAAATTATAATTAGGTAATATAAATTAAAATAACTCGCTTGAATTTTATGCTCCACACGAGTTTCTAACGGAAATTGACAAATAAAAAATCTTTTGATAGAGTAAAGGGGCGCTGGTACGCCCCAATATTATATTATTTAACGGCGTCAGCACCCCTTAAGCCCTCCACAACCAGTTTCTTTAGCCCGGGTGAAAGGCATCAAGAAACATTTTGGATTATAGAGGGATTTTGAACGGCGTTTGCCGTTCCATCTTCCACCATCTAAATCGTACCGATTTTTTATTTTTATTTTTGTTTTTGTTTTAAATCTTTCCGTATTTTATTTTTGTTTTTGTTTTTAGGTACGAATTTAAACAGTAAGAAGAATCTATTTATAACCTCAGGTTACGAACAAATTTCTCGCACTGTTTCGTTAAAAGTATAACATCTAATTTTAAATTAGTCAAGAGTTTATAACTAATAAATAAAAAAAAACAGCTGTAATAAGCCAAAAAATGATACAGAATCAGAAAAATTCTATTTAGTTTTGGCTTTTAGCTTTTGACTTTTGACTTTTGTTATACACAGGTTATCAACAGAATGAACTAAGGATTATAAAGGACGGGGATGCACATCCCCGCCTTTTTGTTTATACCCTCATTACGAAGGTTTCAGTCTTGAAACAATCCCGTTGATTTCAGCAACATTGCTCTAACTATGATTGCAGAGCCTGTCCTGGCCACCAACAAATGATAATCTTTAAACTCATTGTAATGATTCCTTTGCAGTATTACCATCTACCAAGTCTAATTCCAACTTATGTTCCTCGGATTTGATAGTAAGAATTTTAAAATGATAGTTTTTGCCAACTTCTAAAAAATTTTCTAATTTCTTTTGCTCTTGATTAAATTTTGAAATATGAACCAAGCCATGAATATGTTCATCTATTTTAACAATAGCCCCATAGGGAGTAATCTTAACCACTTCTCCTTTGATTTTTTGTCCTTCTTTATATTTTTGAACCGTACTCTTCCAAAGATCATCTTGAAGGGCTTTAAGGCTTAAAGATAGACGTGTCCCATCAATGCCAATAATTTTTACTTTCACTTTATCCCCTACCTTAACAATATCCTTCGGATCTTCAACAAGATGCCAGGCTAACTCTGAAATATGGACGAGCCCTTCAAGCTCAACTTCCTTAAATTTAAATCTTACGAAAACACCAAAATTTGCTAAACCGCTTACTTTACCTTCAACAATATCTCCTACTTTCAATTGAGCAATGGTTTTTTCTTCTGAGTTTATTTGAGCCTGTTTTTCAGAAACAATTAATTTTTCTTCTTCCCGATCAAGATCAATGATTTTTGTTTTAAAATACTGACCAATATATTTCTTTAAAATTCCCAAAATTTTTTCTTTATCTCCCCCTTCTACTCTGGGATAATGTTCAAAGGTCAATTGAGAAACCGGCAAAAATCCAACAATTCCATTTATTTCAACCATCAACCCTCCCTTGTTGGCTTCTAAAATTTTAGTTGTTAAAATTTCTCCCTTCTCCATTTTTTGGAACAAATCGTCCCAAACTTTTTCAAAAGAAGCCTCTCTAAAAGAAAGCTCCACATACCCTTCCTCGTTCTCAAGGTCAAGCACAGTAGCTGAAATTTTGTCTCCAACTTTTAAATTCTTAAAAGTTCCTAAACCATCCTCAAGCTCCTTTCCAATAACGACCCCTGTCCCAATCGGTCCTAAATCTAAAAAAACCATAGTCCGGCCAATCTCAATTACTTTTCCCTCTACTATATCTCCGACCTTTGGTATTCGCGGCAATGCTTTTGCTTTAGCAAGCATCTCTTTCATTTGTTCTTTCATCGATTCATTTTTTTTATTTTTAGTTTTCTTTGATAAAGTTGACATAATCTTAAAATCCAAAATTTAAAATCCAAAACAAAAAAATACAAATTAAAATCAAAAAGTTTTCTTTCCTCTAATTGTACCTAATTGTAATAAAACTGGTAGATAAAATATTAGTCAATTCTATTGTTTCTTTTAATAAAACCTCAACATTTTCTTTTGGTGCTTTCTTAGAATTCCTAAGTAATCCTAACCAATATTTAGTTTCATTGGCTGACTTTAGAACGTAAGTGGAAAAATTAGCAAAATCTTTACGCCCATTTGAGCCATGAGCTTCAATTATACTTGCTCCAATACTTGTGCTTGATCTTAAAAGTTGCTTTACTATAATCTGAGAAGAAAAATCTTTTGGTAATTTACCAATGAATTTTATAAGTCCAAGGGAATACTCATATGCTCTTTGCTTTAAATCAGTTTTAGCTTTTTGGTTGTAATTTTAGCTTTTTTGTTTTGGGCTTTGGATTGATATTTATTCAAAATCAAAAAAATAATTCAGCAACTAAATAATAAATTTTATTTATTTTGTTATTATATCAGCAATCGCCTTAACAATTATATAGGAAATTCCGCAAACAAACAAGCCGACAATAGCGTAAACAATAATTCTTTTGGCTAATTGAAGCTTCATCTCATCTCCGGTGGTTACCAGGTACATAACTCCGCCAATAACAAGCATCAAAATAGCAATAACTGTCACTAATGTCAAAAGCCAATCAACCAAATCAGCAATAATATCCGAGATGGATTTACTGGGAAGATTAAGGCCTGAAAGACCGGAAGTTGTTGTAGAAGTTGTTGTAGAAGTTGTTGTAGAAGTTGTTGAGCTGGGAGTTGTCGTTGTAGTTGTTGTTGTTGGAACAGTGGTTGTTGTTGTTGTAGTAGTAGTTGGAAGACAAAGAGCAGGCTGATATGTATCAGACGCATAAATATATTGAGCGTCAGCACAACTGCCACATGTCTGTTCTGTGAAATTAGTACAATTACAACCAGTAAGCAAACTGCAAGTGCACTCAAAGCTTTGCATCGTATTACCCGAACAAAATGAATATGAACCCGATCCTACATAAGTATCACAAGGATCTCCTGTGCATCCCGGAGGAGTATTCCATCCGCACCAATCATTTCCACTCTGCGTAATATCAGGACCGTCACCCGAAACAGCAGTAAATGAAGAGCTACAATCAGCTGCTTGCACTTCTGCTCTATCTATTTCTCCTAAAATCCCCAAGAAACTAATTAACATAATTAAACCGCTAATTAATAATATCTTTTCCTTTTTATTTATAATTTTCTTATTTTGGAAATTTATGAATCTCATAATTTTTCTCCTTTTTATGATTAAAGGCTATTAGCCAAATGAAACCGTAGCACCCTAAATTGATTTTTGTTCAGAGTATTATCGTTGGTTTAAGCCTCTGATTTGAACCCTTTTTTTTGGGGTTTCTTTTCCATCCCGTTCACGAATAACTATCTGCTGTTGGTTTAATCGTCCACGACTGAACCTTAATGTTTTGATTACTAAAAAACTAAACCTATGGTTCAATCGAGACAATTGAACCAACGAGGTAATTTCACATTTTCTTTTCTTTTCCCTTTTATTTATATTATAGCACTTTTGAAATTATTGGCAAATGGACTAATTTGTGATATTATAAATTTAGCTAAAAAGCTCTTAATAAAATGTAAATTTTGATATTTTGCTAAAACTAAAAAATTACAAATTCAAAATCACAAATTCCAAGTAAGCACCGAGTTCAAAATTCAAAACGGTTTTGAATTTTGATTATTGTAATTTTGAATTTATTTGGAATCTGGTGTTTTGGTTTTCGGATTTTTAAAACTCACAATTTCTTTTTCTATAATTATCTCTGTGATACTTCACAGATTTTAAGAAATTTGTTAAATTCCATTTATGAACATCATTTGGTACGGACAAAGTTGTTTTAAGATTACTGTCTCAACGGGAAAAGGACCAGAAAGGCAAGCAATAATTATCACCGATCCCTTTGATAAAAGTATTGGTTTGAAGCCCCCTCGGACAAGGGCAGATATTGTAACTGTTTCCCATCAACACCGCGATCACAATAATGTAGGTATTATTAAAGACAATCCTTTTATTATTGACGGTCCCGGTGAATACGAAATCAAAAAAGTATCCATCAAAGGAATTTCTTCTTTCCATGACAAAAAACAAGGCGCTCTTAGAGGGAAAAATACTATTTATGTTATTGAAGCCGAAGATATCCACCTTTGCCATTTAGGAGATTTAGGACACATTCTTGAAGCCGGACAATTGGAACAGATAGGCAAAATAGATATTTTAATGATTCCGGTGGGAGGACGCTACACCATCAGTTGGAATGAAGCTGATGAAGTTATAAATCAAATTGAGCCAAAGATTGTTATTCCGATGCATTACAAAATTCCCGGGCTCACAATTAATCTTGATAGCGTAGATAAATTCTGTAAAGAAATGGGAGCCTCAGCCAAAAAAACAATTCCTAAATTATCTATTAAGAAAAAGAATTTGCCACAGGAAGAAATGGAGATAGTGGTAATGGAAAAAGAGTGATTTATGATTCAAGATTTATGAATTATAAATACTTTTCTTATTCTTAAATCTTGATTCATAAATCGTAAATCATTTTAAATTATGATTTCTAAACAGCAAATAGAACATATAGCAAAATTAGCTCGTCTTGGAATTGACGAGAAAGAAAAAGAAAAATTTTCTAAGGATCTTTCCGCTATTTTAGATTATGTAAAAAAATTAGACGAACTTGGGACAAGAAAAATAGTATCTTACAGCAAAGAGGATCAAATAACGGGACTGAAAAATATAATGAGAAAAGACGAAAAAAGATATCCAGACAAACAGACAAAAGAGAGAATTTTAGAAAATGTGCCGGAAATAAAAGAAGGATATGTAAAAGTGAAAACGATTTTATAATTTAAGAAAGATAATAAAATTAGGAAACTTTAATAGCAAACAACTAAAGCAAACTCAAAATTCAAAAGTCAAAAATTAAAAGTTCAATTTAAAAGCCAAAAGTTTTATAATTCATTTTTGAATTTTGATTTGCCCGCCCGCCTTCCCGTCCATTAGATCGCTCTTATGAATGAATTTCTAAAAAGTTTATTGAATGGAAGAAAAAGGATATAAATATTTAAGGGAAGGCAGGCGGGGGTAATTTTGAGTTTTGACTTTTGAATTTTTTGTATGTTCGCAAAAACACTCTCTTGCGCGGTTATTGGCCTTAATGTTGAAGAAGTTGAGGTTGAAATTGATATATCGCCGGGACTCGGCAATACCATTATTGTAGGCCTCCCGGATACAGCAATTCAAGAAGCAAAAGAAAGAATTAAAGCAGCAATTAAAAACAGCGGATTTCATTTTCCAACAACTCGTCTAACAATTAATTTGGCGCCGGCTGATCTCAAAAAAGAAGGACCTGCTTATGATTTGGCAATGGCTGTCGGAATACTCGCGGCTTCTGGTCAGCTTTTTTTAAATCCAAAAGATAGTCTCTTTATTGGAGAATTAGCTTTAGATGGAAAACTCCGTCACACTCAAGGAATCTTACCAAGAGCTATTTTTGCTAAAGAAAAAAGGTTCAAAAGAATTTATATTCCCGAAGTTAACGCTCAAGAGGCAAATTTAGTAAAAGATTTAGAAATTATTCCGGTCAAAACTTTGCCTCAATTAGCCTCTCATCTTTCCGGCAAAGAGCGAATCAATTCTATAAAAGGCAAAGGCATTACTCAGACAAATGATGAGGTCGCCGCTGAAATAGATATGGCTTTTATCAAAGGACAAAAACATATTAAAAGAGCTCTGGAAATTGCCGCGGCCGGCGCTCATAATGTTTTAATGACCGGTCCTCCTGGAGCCGGAAAAACTCTTTTAGCCCGAGCAATGCCTTCAATACTTCCTTCAATAACCTCAAAAGAAGCCTTAGAAGTAACTAAAATTTATAGCATTGCCGGCAAGCTCCCCAAAAACCAGCCCTTAATTACCAAAAGGCCGTTTCGCAGCCCCCATCATTCATCAAGCCAAGTGGCTCTTGTTGGCGGCGGACAGTTTCCCCATCCCGGAGAAATAACTTTAGCTCATCGCGGCGTTTTATTTTTAGATGAACTGCCAGAATTTCCAAAACATGTTTTAGAGGCTCTGCGCGGACCATTGGAAGATGGAGCAGTTACTATCTCTCGCGCCCAAATGACTCTCACTTTCCCGGCCTCCTTTACCTTGATTGCCTCACAAAATCCCTGTCCTTGCGGCTATCTTAATGATCCAGAAAAAGAATGCCGTTGCACCCCCTCGCAAATTTCAAGATATAAAAAGAAAATATCCGGTCCTCTTTTAGACCGAATAGACATGCATATCGAAGTTCCCCGAGTTAAATTTGACAAATTAACTTCTGAAAAAGTAGCTGAATCTTCAAAGACTATTAGATCTCGCGTCCAAAAAGCACACGACATCCAATTAAAACGATTTAAAGAAGAAAACCTCGCTTCAAATGCCGAAATGAAACCCCAACATATTAAAAAGTTTTGCCAAATTGACAAGAAAACCTTAGATTTACTAAGAACGGCAGTTAATCACCTTCGTCTTTCAGCTCGGGCTTACCACAAAGTTTTAAAAATAGGCCGGACAATTGCCGACCTTGCCGGTGAAGAAAAAATCCAAACCTCCCACATTGCCGAAGCGCTCCAGTATCGGCCGAAAGAGGAATAAAATTAAAACAACCTGTGGACAAATCCCTCTTGACAATACTTTCAAGAGGGATTATCTTTTGTAATGTACTTACCGATCGGTCAGCATAAATTAAAAATGACAAATCAAAATTTAAAATTTTAGACTTTACATTACCGTTTTACATCTCTCATTTTCAGTTTTTCATTTTCTTGCTTATGTCAACAACCAAAGAAAAAACAATCTCAACTCTATACGACACGAAGGAGAAAATTATTAATGCAGCTAAGAATCTTTTTTCTAAATACGGATACCGAGCTGTTTCAATGAGCGAAATTGCCAAAGAGGTAAAAATTACCAAACCGGCTCTCTATTATCATTTCAAAAATAAAAGAGAAATTTATCTTGAAACCATCCAAAAATCTTTTGAAGCGCTTTTGGAAAGATTAGATAGTCCAATTAGACTAAAAGCCAGTTTTGAAGAAAGATTTCGCGCACTTTTAACCGCCTATTTGGAATTTTCCTTAAAAGAAAAAAACCCAATTCAGGAAACTCTTCAAAAAATATCACGCTTAGACAATCAAGCAATGAAATTTACCCAAAAATTACAACACAAGATTGCCAGAAAATTTGAAGAAATAATTAAAGAAGGACAAACAAAGAAAAAAATACTTAGTAATCTTTCAAGTAAAACAATTAGTCATCTTATTATTGGGATAATGGATAATTCTATTATTCAAAAAGGATTTAGAAAAACCAAAAAATGGAACCCCAAAAAATCAGTTGATGAAATTATAAAATTGGTTATAAGCCGAAGATAAAAATCAAATGTTTAAAATATGAAACAGTAATATGGAATGTAGAAACTTTGAATTTTGATTTGTTATTTTGCATTTTGATTTTTGAATTTTGAATTTATTCTAGCATGAATATCGGTTTTTTTACAAATACATATCTGCCGGCTGTTAGCGGCGTTACTTCAGCGATTGAAAATTACCGTCAAGAATTAGAAAGACAAAATCATAATGTTTTTATCTTTGCTGCTAAATATCCAAACTATCAAGATAAAAATCCTAATGTTTTTAGATTTAAATCAATAGATCTTAATTATAAAATTTCCTATCCCTTGCCAATTATTTCTTCTTCCAGAATCGGGAAAATAGTAAAAAAAATAAATTTAGATATTATCCATACGCATCATTTTTTTCTTTCCGGGCAGATTGCCTGGTACTATGCTAAAAAATTTAAACTCCCTCTCATCTTCACCTACCATACTCGTTACGATCTTTACACTCACTATGTACCCCTGCCGCAAGAAATAGCAAAACCGCTTACCCGCCTTCTCTCAACGCTTTACGCTAATTCCTGCGATGCGGTCATTGCGCCAGTTAAAAGCGTTAAGAATTTACTTTTAGAATATAAAGTCAAAAAACCGATTTTTGTTATCCCGTCGGGGATTGATATAAATAAATTTCAAAAAACTGAAAATGGAGAAAAAATAAGGAAAAGATATAATATAGGACGGGATAAAATCTTACTCTTAACCGTTTCGCGTTTGGCCCCGGAAAAGAATCTTTCTTTTCTTTTAAAAACTTTCCAAAAAATAAACAAAAAGAAAAAGAATACTTATTTTATGATTGTTGGTGACGGCCCAGAAAAAGAAAAGCTGAAAAAAGAAAGCATTAAATTAGGCATAAATGAAAAAGTTATTTTTACCGGCAAAGTCTTAAGTCAGAAAATGTCATCATGTTATTCTGCGGCGGATATTTTCCTTTTCAGTTCTTCTACGGAAACGCAAGGTTTAATTTTTATCGAAGCGATGGCAAGCGAAATTCCAATCATTAGCATAAAAGCAAAAGGAGCACAAGATATTATCACCAATGGAGAAAATGGCTTTTTAACATCTAATAACATTGATGATTTTGCTCAAGCTGTTTTAAAAATCATAGAGGATGAAAATTTAAGAAAAAAAATGTCAAAGAAAGCAAAAAGGAAAGCTCAATATTTTTCTATTGAAAATTCAACAAAAAAATTACTTTCTCTTTATAAAAGAGCGATCAGCCAAAAAGAGAAAGAAAATAAATTAAAACAAAATTCAATTTTATTCCAAAATATTTTTAAATAAAAATATTTCTCTTTTATCATCCCCGCGAAAACGGGAATTACTATTTGGAAAGAAAGGAGAAAGGACTCAAAAAATTTAAAATATGACTGCTATATATTATTATTTTAAAATGTTAAGAATTAATGACTGGATAAAATCCTATTTTTGGATACCTCTTATAGGAGCTTTTTTGGCGAATGCTTCATGGAAAAACTTTCTCCTTGTCGCTATAATTTATTTTTGCGCTACTGGATACAGTTTTGCTATAAACAATTATTTTGATGTAGAAATTGACAAAAAACACCAAGGAAAAATTAAATCAAATAAAAATCCTTTGGCTCAAGGTTTTGCAACTAAAAAGGGAACTTTAATGCTTTTAGGAATTTTATTATCAATTTCTATTATTTTGGCTATTCAATTAAATTTCATTGGCTTTATTTTTGTAACATTAAGTCTTGCTGCTTCCACTTCTTACTCAATAAAATTTATCAGATTGAAAGAAAGATTTATTTTAGATCTCGCTACCCACGGATTTATGTTTGGATTTTTCCCATTTTTAGCCGGAGTAACTCTGGCCCAAGGAAATCTTGATTTAACGTCAATACTTATTGGAATTTTATTTGCCCTTATAACTGCAAATGAACTTTTAATCCATCAGATAGTTGACTATAAAGACGATTTAAGAAACACAAAAACCACGGTGATAAAAATCGGGCTGAAAATAAGTTATATTTATTTAATCTTGCTTTTTGCAGTTTGCGTATTATGCTTTGGAGCGATAAGAAAATACTGTATTATTGATATATGGAATTATTACTTATTTTTACTTTTATTATTTTTTCGGCTTCCTCTTCATTATGCAAAGGGAATCAAAGAGACAAATATCAATAAAAAATTCAATAAATTTATTGAAATTTAAAGCTTTTTGATAACAAAAATAAAATGGTTGCACTTCCTTATCATATACCAAAAATTTACAATTTTTTTCTTTGTCTTTGGGGAAAAGAAAATAACAAAAAATACCGAATTATCGCTGAAATGATTAACAAAAACAAAAAAGTATTCGAGCTGGGATGCGGCACAGCAATACTGGCGGATTATTTAGACAAAAGTTGTTCTTATATTGGCTGGGATCTGAACGATAAATTTGTCAATTATTGCCGCGCGAAAAAATTAAATGTTTATAAAAAAAATATTTTTGATTTTAATGAATATCCCCAAAGCGATGTAATCGTTATTTCGGATGTGCTCCATCATATAGTTCCTCAAGACAAAATGCTTGTCCGTGAAGCGAGAAAAAGAACAAAAACGCTTATTGTTACAGAACCAATATCAGGTCTCTCTTGTAAAAACATTCCCTTTGCTCTTTACCGGCTTTACGATAAAATATTGGGAGACAACGACGGAATAAATGATTTAGAAAATAGAAAAAAATGGGGGTTTACTAATCAAAAAGAAGTGGTAAAATATCTTAAGAGACTGGGCTTCCGAAAAATTATATTCTACAACAAGGAAAAATTTATAGCTGTCTAAAAAATAAACTATGCAGGACCTAATTTTACAAGTAGATAAAAATGACAGTATAATCAGAGAAATTTCAAAAGAAAAAGCGCATCAAGGAAAAGGAATTTTACATCGGGCGTTTCTGGCAATGGTTTTTAACGAAAAAGAGCAATTTCTTTTGACAAAACGGAGCAAATCAAAAAAATTATGGCCTGATTTTTGGGATGGTTCAATCGCTTCTCATCCAAAAAAAGGAGAATCGCAAGAGCAAGCGACTAAGCGGAGAATAATTGAAGAGCTTAGGACAAATACTAAAGATGTAAAATATTTATTTAAATTTCATTATCAAGTTCCTTATAAAAACATTGGTTCGGAAAATGAAATCTGCGCTGTTCTTAAAGTAAAAATTTCAGGTAAAGTTTCTCCTAATCCTGAAGAAATTTCCGAATGCCGATGGATGGATATTGAAAGTTTTAAAAAAGACTTAAGCGCAAATCCGGAAAAATATACGCCTTGGTTAAAAATTGCTTTTAAGAAATATGAATCCGAGAAATAAATGCTTAACTCTTAAAATATTTAATAAAAATCTATGCAAACAAAAAAAACAAAATCTCTGTGTCCGGTCTGTCTTAAAGTTATTGACGCTGAAATTATCAAAAAAAACGGCCAAGTGCTCTATCAAAAAAAATGCCCAGAACATGGAGAATTTTTTGATACTTACTGGTCAGATGAAACGCTTTATGAAAAATTTAAGAAATTTGCCGCTGACGGAAAAGGATTAGAAAATCCAAATACAAAAAAAGAGAAGGGATGCCCGTATGATTGCGGATTATGCCCAAATCACAATACAACAACAATCTTGGCAAATTTAGACTTAACTAACCGCTGTGATCAACACTGCCCAATTTGCTTTGCTAATGCCGCGGCAGCCGGCTATGTTTATGAACCAACGATGGAACAAATCAAAAAAATGATGGAAACTCTAAGAAACGAAAAGCCAGTTCCCTGTCCGGCAATCCAATTTTCAGGAGGTGAACCAACGGTACGAAAAGAACTTCCAGAAATTATAAAAATGGCCAAAGATTTAGGATTTGTCCAGGTTCAAATTGCCAGCAACGGAAAAAGGTTAGCTTATGATTTAAAACTTTGCCAAAAATTAAAAGACGCGGGGCTTGACACGATTTATCTGCAATTTGACGGATTAAAAGAAAAAACTTATATAGAAATCAGAGGATTTAACGCCCTGCCGAATAAACTGGCGGCAATAGAAAATTGCCGTAAAGTAGGACTTAACAGCATAGTTTTAGTGCCAACAATAGCCCGAGGGACAAACGACGACCAAATAGGAGATATTGTTAAATTCGCCGGAAAAAATTTAGATGTTGTTAAGGGAGTAAATTTCCAACCAATATCATTCGCTGGAAGGGTTGAAAAAGAAGAACTTAAACAAATGAGAATTACCATTCCCGAAACGCTTAAACTGCTTAGCGAACAAACTGACTGCCAAATTTCTCCAAATGACTTTTATCCAGTCAGTTCTGTCCTTCCATTTTCCCATTTTGTTGAAGCATGGAAGAAAAAACCGCAAATAGAGTTTACCATCCATCCTCATTGCGGCGCTGCAACTTATGTCTTTACAGAAAGCAGTAAATTTATTCCAATAACACGATTTGTTGATGTAGAAAAATTATTCAACTTTGTTGAAGCTTCAGCGCAAAAACTTAAGGAATCTGCTTTTCCAAAAATAGACAAAACAAAAATAATCAGCCAAATGGTCAAAATTCTCCCTCGCCTCATTGATAAAGAAAAAGCACCAAAAAGTATAGATATAACAAAGATGCTGATAAACATCTTTAAAAACGGAACCAAAGATGCTTTAGGTGAATTTCATCGAAAAACCCTTTTTATTGGAACAATGCACTTTCAGGACGCTTATAATTTTGACCTCGAAAGGGTTAAGCGCTGCGGAATCCATTATGTGGTCCCCGATGGAAGAATTATTCCTTTCTGCTCGTACAATACGATCCATCGTGAAAATATTGAAAAGAAATTTTCTCGCGATTTATGAAAAAATATATACTCATCTTTCTTTCTTTTGGGCTTGGTTTTATCCTCTTTGCCGCTGCCCTAAAAGAAGTAGGTCTAAAAAATATCTCTTTAACCATTTCAGAACTTTCTCTCTGGAATTTTTTTATTTTATTAGGACTTTTCCTTTTAGGTTTGATAGTCAGCACCCTCAGGTTAAAAGTAATCATTGAAACACAATACCCCCAACTTTTCAGCTTTTCAACAGTTTTTATTTCAAAAACCGCAGGAACAGCTATAAGTTATCTTACTCCTTGCGTTCTAGCCGGCGGAGCGCCATTTAAAGCCTATATCTTAAGCAAAGAAGGAAAAATTCCGATAAGAAGAACAATCGCCTCAATTATCATAGAAGACGTTATTTTTTTAAGCATTGCCCTTGTGTTTTTTATTATTGGAATAATAATTCTGTTGAATCATTTTACTTTGCCGGCAAATATTATTTTTTTTCTCGCTTCAGTAGGAATTATCTCCTCAATCGTTCTTTTGTTTTTTTACTACCAAACGATGAATAAGGGCTCGGGCGGCAAAGGATTTTTTATTTTTTTAATTGAAGCTTTTTGCCTGGATAAAATTAAGGCAATTAATAAAATTAAAACAAATATCGCTGATGTTGAAAAAGATATTTCTTGTTTTTTTAAATATCAAAAAACAGGACTCTTTAAAGCTGTCTTTCTGGCAGTCGTCGAGATTCTGCTTTTTCTTTTTACTTGCTGGCTTACTGTAATATTTTTAGGAAATAAATTGGGAATAGGACAAATAATCTCAATCAATGCTTTGATGAACGCGGTTTATCTTGTTCCTATTCCGGCCTCTCTGGGAACCTTTGAAATAAGCCAGGCATTTATCTTTTCTCTTTTCGGTTTAAGCCTAAGTTCTGGAGTCGCATTTAGCCTAACCATTAGAATTATGAATTTAATTCTGGCCGGGATAGGAGTTATTTTTTTAGTTTTTTTCGAAACAAAAATAACGACAGAAAAAATGTCTGCAAAAACATAAATCCCGGCCAAATCATTATTAAAGTCATTAAAAATTTTCAAAGGTCCAAGATAACCATTTGGACTCTTTTTATTCCAAAGGCAATCGCATCATTTCTGGTTGGAAACCACAGATCAACTTTCCTCCGCGCCGAATCCCTCATTCGATCCTCAACAATAAATATTTTCTCACCATAAAGAGCGGGGAACTTTACCCGAGTGCCAAATTTTAAAAAGTTAGCCGCCAAAGTTCCATCATGAACCCTCACTCCCGAGGCAGTAACAAAAGGATTCGCGTCGCATTGATCAACCGTGCTTGAATAAGCCGTAGCTACAACCCAGACAGTCTTATCAGACTTCTTGAACTCAGAAGCAGTTTTTTCAACTGCTTTTTTATTTGCTCTAACTGGAGTAATTGGACTATTTAACTGAATTAAAACATTTCCTTGAAAAACAGACGGATATCCTCCATTTATCTCAATTCTCCTTTTAATCTTTGCTTGGCTGACTGATAAATCGCCGGGATTACTCGCTAAACTATACTGCGGAAAAGAAAAATTAGAAATAAGGCTTATTAAAGCCAAAAAGGTTAAACTATTATAATTGATTTTACACATAATTTCTCTCAAAAATAAAAAAACTCCTTATTTAAGGATATCGGGAAATCTTAACAAATTAGCTAAAAGCTGTCAACCCCTAGAAACTCACTGACCTATGAAAGCTATCTATACTATAAACTAATCGTAGTTAAGCGCGATACGCGTTTCTAACGAAGTTAAGACTCTGTCTTAAATAAAGGAGTTTTATTTTGAGCGGGTAACGGGAATTGAACCCGTCTCTCGACCTTGGCAAGGTCGCATAATAACCACTATACGATACCCGCAAGAACAATTTTCAATTTCTAATTTTCAATTTTCAATAAATTTTCAATGATTTAATTTTTAAACAATAAAATAAAAAGTTTTGACTTCTGATTTATATTCTTGACTTTTGCGCTTTGATTTTTGAATTTTTTATGGTGCCGAGGGCCGGATTTGAACCGGCGACACATTGATTTTCAGTCAATTGCTCTACCCCTGAGCTACCCCGGCGGATTAAGTTAAAAGTTATAAAACTTATAAGTGAAAAAAATGTTAAATGATAATGTAAAATTTTAAATGATACAAGGCGTCATCCTGAGGAATCCCGTAAGGGACAATGTCCCATAAGGAATAATGAAGCATTCCGCAGAAATTCGGGATTCTTTCCTTCTCAAATTTTCTTTAAAAAATTTGACAAAGCCAGAATGACAATAGAGATGTTAATTTTGACTTTTGCGCTTTGATTTTTGAATTTTATTTGGTGGGCGGCGTAGGATTCGAACCTACGACCTTCTCGGTGTAAACGAGACGCGCTACCACTGCGCCAGCCACCCTATAAAATTTAATGGGGTGAGTGAACAAACGAAACATTCCAGCTTTACCCGCCAAAATTTTGAAAAATTTAGACAGACGGGCAGACTGAACTACTCGCCTTTCTTTCTGGTTCAATTAACCAGCTAAAAACTAATAATGAGAATATGTCGCAATTTATAAACTCGTAACAATAATATTTTGATTATTTTTTGAATTTTGACTTGTGTTTTTGACTTTTGCGCTTTGATTTTTGAATTTTTACAGTGCTCGGGACAGGACTTGAACCTGCACAGGCATAATGCCCACATCCCCCTCAAGGATGCGTGTCTACCAAATTCCACCACCCGAGCAAATTCTGTGTTTAGTATCTCGTATATAGCATTTATTATAATACTTATACAAAATACTGCACGCCAAATACCATATACAAGTTAAGCTTTCGGCTTTTCAACTATCTCTTTCATTTTCGCCCGTTTGCCAGAACGCTGGCGCATATAATAAAGTTTGGCCCGCCGAACTTTTGTTTTTTTAACCACCTCAATTTTTTCAATCAAAGGAGAATATAAAGGGAAAACCCGCTCTACACCCACGCCGTAAGATTCCTTCCTCACGGTAAATGTTGCATTCGGACCTTTTCCTCCTCTTTTGGCAATTACTAAACCTTCAAAAATCTGAATCCGCATGCCTGAAGATTTTTTAGGTTTCTTTTTTCCTTTACCGCTATCGTCTTTTATTTTTTGATAAACTTTAACAATCCAGCCGGGTCTAACTTCCAGAATGTCTTTTTTTATTTGAGATTGATTAAAAACATCTAATTTATCCATATTTATTATTTATAATGGTTTAATTTTATAACTCAAACATCAAAACTTCTAATGCCAAGCGGGGATTTACATTAGAATTTATAATTAAAAAATTGGTTCTATTAATTGCCTCGATGATATTTTTTATCTTATTGGCTTTATATTTTCCAACATATTTTGTGTACTCCATACCAAATGACGATGATAACTTATCGCAATGATTTAAAAAAGTTAGCAGAAGTCCACGAAACCAAAATATCCAAAGATCCAAAATATCTTTGACCTTTAAAGTATTTTTTGAAATCCCTTCAACATATTTCCACCGGTCTGACAAAGAAGAGTCAATTAAATTTTTAAGCTTATCTAATACGAGAAGTTTCTCTTTAAATTTTTCGGGATTTCTTGATAGTTCAAAAGCGACTCCAGGCCTGCCCATTGAAAAATGGACAATTTGGGGTATTTTTTTAGAATCTATACCTGAATTAATAAGCGCCTCTTCAATCTCCCGAGTCCTGACTGGTAAAAATTTCATCATCTGGCAACGCGAAATAACAGTTTTGGGCAATTCTTCAAGAGACGAAGTTATTAAAATCAAAATTGCTTTACCCTGCGGTTCTTCTAATGTTTTTAAAAGAGAGTTAGCTGCCTCTTTGGTCATTTTATGAGCCTTATCAATAACAGCAATTTTATAGGGCGCGGCATAAGGATAAAGACTTAACTGATGTTGAAGAGTTCTTATTTGTTCAATATTTATAGCTGATTCTTTTATGATATTCTTTTTTATTTGTTCCTGAGGTTTAATAATTAAAACATCGGGATGAATTCTTTTTTCTATATCTAAACAAGATTTACATCTGCCACAAGGAATCTTGCCCTCCCACCTTTCGACATTGCAACTTGCCGTGGAAGCTTCTGAAAGATATTTATTCTTTTCTTTGCGGGCACAATAGCCCACAGAAAGGCAAGAGGGGTTATTTGGGATTTCTCTTTTATTTCTTGCCGCTTCACATTGAAGTGATTTAATAAATTGAATAGCGAGGGTCTTCTTTCCTAAATTTTCCACTCCAGAAAATAAATAGGCATGAGCCAGTTTTCCATTTTTAATGCCTTTTTGCAATAAATTGACAATGCGTTTATGCCCGATAATTGACCAATTGAAATCATTTTGCATAATTTTGTCTTTCAGTCTTAATTTAACATATTCTTTGAAGTTTGGCAAATTTTCTGAATTAATAAATTCAAAATTCAAAATTACCCCCCCCCGCCTCGCCATACTCGCCAGAAACGCTGTATCTACTGCGAGCTGGCGAAGCATTACGGACAGGCAAGTCAAAATTTAAAATTATCTCTAATTAAAACTTTTGAATTTTGAACTAAACTTTTGAATTTTACCTTTTGAATTTTGAATTTATTCTTAATATTTAAAATTATCTCCTAAAATTGAAATTAACTTCATTAATAAATTCCTTAATTTCATTTTCAAACCTCTCTCGGGAAAATCTCTCCGCATGTTTCTTAATAATCAGTGGATCATAACCCCCTTCCCGTTCTCTTATTCTTCTTACTCCATCAGCTAAAACTTCCGGCACCGGATCGTCAAATAATTCTCCAGTAACGCCTTCGATAACGGTTTCTGTCAAACCTCCTTTTCTGTAAGCGAGCACTGGACGACCGGCTGCCATAGCTTCTACGGCCGCGATGCCAAAATCTTCCTCGCCGGGGAAAATAAAAGCTTGACAATTTTGATAAAATTCCTGGACTATCTTTTCGGGCTGAAATCCTAAAAATTTAATATTGTTTTGAGCAATCCTTTGCAGGTATTTTTTTTGGCTCCCTTCACCAATGATTATTAACGGCAAGCCTAACTTATTAAACGCCCTTACCGCCAAATCAATCTTTTTATATGGAGATAATCGCGAAACAATTAAATAATAATTTTTAATCTTTGAGTTTTGACTATTAACTCTTAACTTACTTACATCCACCGGCGGATAAATCACCTTTGAATCTTTATTATAATACTTTTTTATTCTTCTTGCAGTCGTTTTAGAATTGGCAATAAAATAATCCACTCTGTCTGCTGAAGCTCTGTCCCACATTCGAATATAATGCAAAAGAGGCACAACAAAAAATTTTTTTACTCTGCCTATTTTTTGTTCTTTTAAATAATTATAATACCAATCCCAAACAAACCGCATCGGGCTATGACAATAACAAATATGAATTGTTTTTGGCTTAACAATAATCCCCTTAGCAAAAGAATTAGAACTAGAAATAACCAAATCAAAATCTCTTAGATCAAAAGTTTCTGGTGCGGTCGGCAGAAATGGCAAAAGCCATCCTTTGCGCTCTTGTAAAAATTTAGGAAATTTTTGCAAGAAAGAAGTTCGGATCTTGGCTTTGGGGAAATATCTTTGCATTTTTTCTTTATCATAAAGCAAAGTATAAATAGGGGCTTCTGGAAAAAGCCTATGAAAAGATTTTAAAACTTGTTCTGCTCCGCCAAAATATGTTAGCCAGTCATGAACTAATGCGATTTTCATATAAATAAACTCAAGGTTCAAAAGTCAAAGTTCAAAACCATAACTTAAAACTAAGATTTATAAAGTTTTTAGCTTTAGGTTGCGGTTTTGCCTGCCCGCATCGCAAACGTTGCAGATGGAAGTTTTGAGCTTTGAGTTTTGAGCTTTTATATATTGGTTCAGTCGTGGACGACTGAACCGAAATGTTTTGATCGTAGGAAAAACTAAATCTGCGGTTCAATCGTAGACGATTGAACCAACGAAGAATCCTCTCCTGCCTCCTCTAAAACTTTCAAAGTCTCCCTCGCACATTTTTCCCAACTAAACCTCTTAATATTTTCAAATCCTCTTTTAATCATTTTATTTCTCAAATTTTCATCCTTCAATAATTTATAAACCGCTTCGGCTGCTTTATCAGCATCTAAAGGATCAACCAATAAAGCCGCATTCCCTACTATTTCTGGCAAAGAAGAAACATTTGAACAGACTACAGGGGTACCTGAAACCATTGCCTCAAGCACAGGAATACCAAATCCTTCATAAAATGAAGGAAAAACAAAAATATCAGCGTTCTTTAAAAGATCGGTTTTTTCTTTTTCTAAAATATAACCTTTTAAAAAAATATCCCTCTGATAAGAAGAATTCTGAATAGCTTTTTTTATCTCCTTAAAGCCAAATCCCTTTTTTCCGGCTAAGATCAATTTATGGGAAATATTATATTTTTTTTTAAGAAGATTAAAAATTTGGATTAAACGAACTAAATTCTTTCGCTTTTCCAATCGTCCAATGAAAAGAATACATTTTGTATTTTGTATTCTGTACTTGGTATTTTTAAATTTTGAATTTTGAATTACGCTTTTAACTTTTGTCGCCGATGCTCCAAAGCCCTCCTCCGTAGCAATGCAACTGCGAAAGACGGAGCTTTGGCAACGGAGCGACTTTTGACTTTGGACTTTCTGATCATATCCATGATAAACAACCTTTACCTTCTCCTTATTTGCCTGATAAAATTTTATCAAATCTCTTTTAGTACACTCTGATGGAACAATAATTTTCCTCGCCCATTTTACAGCTAATCTTGTTGTCAACCTCAAATGCCGCCTTTCAAAAGCAGAATACGCCTCGGGACAATACTCGTATTCTAAGCCATGAATTGTAACTACGGTCTTCTTGGGATGAATCCAAGGAATTGTATGAGCCGGAATAAAAAGCAGATCAGGAGGTGCTTTCAATATTTCTGCTGATAATCTTAATTGCGTCCACAGGTAAGGCGCATAAAGAATCCTGTTAATAAAATTCAATCCTTTAAATTCGTCCTTGAGCGAACGACTGGAATATAAAATATACTTGTTTATCTTGTCAATCTTGAGCAAATGCTTAATCAAATTATAAGAATAATATTCCGTGCCTGTTTTGTTTTTAATATTAACTCGAGATGCATCAATGCCAATAACCACGAAAAAGGTGTCATTACGAGGTCGCCGAAGGCGACCGAAGTAATCCCGTAGAAAACGGGATTGCCTGCCTGCCAGCAGGCTTCGTCACTCCCTTCTCTCGCTCCTCGCAATAACATTTTATATCACTTTTTGGAAAGTATACTCTTTTTATACAACTCTAAATTCTCTAAGGCAACTCCTGTTCCTTTTGCCACGCATAAAAGCGGTTCGTCCGCCACATAGCAGGGAACATCAGTTGCTTGAGTGATTAACTTATCAAGATTGGTTAGAAGCGCTCCGCCCCCAGAAAGAATCATACCTTTATCAATAATATCAGCTGCCAATTCCGGGGGCGTTTCCTGAAGAACAGTTTTTATTACCCGAATGATCTCATGAAGTTCCTCTCTAATAGCTTCGGCAATTTCAGGACTTGTAATTCTAATAATCTTTGGAAGTCCGGCTAACAAATCACGGCCCTTTATTTCTATACTTTGTTTTTTTTCCGGTAAGGCATTTCCGATTAAAATTTTAATTTCCTCAGCAGTTCTCTCGCCAATTGCCAAATTATACTTTTTGCGGATATATTCAGAAATAGCTCTGTCGATTTTATTTCCTCCAACTCGAACTGAAGCGGAAGAAACTATTCCTCCAAGAGAAATAACTGCTACCTCTGATGTCCCTCCTCCTATATCGATAATCATACTTCCAGAGGGAGTATTAATAGGAATACCGGCTCCGATAGCAGCTAAAATCGGTTCTTTGACAAGATAAGCGGCTTTAGCGCCAGCCTCAATTGTTGCTTCAATAACAGCTCTTTTTTCAGTAGAGGTAATGCCGGCTGGCACAGCAACCATCACTTCAGGCCTAAAGAGACGAATCCTTCCGCCGGTTTTATTAATAAAGTATCTAATCATCGCTTCAGTAACCCGATAATCAGCAATCACTCCGTCTCTCATCGGACGCGAAGCAACAATAGTATCAGGAGTACGTCCAAGCATCTCTTTTGCCTCCGCTCCCACCGCTAAAATATGATTCTCTTCAATAGAAACCGCCACTACCGTAGGTTCATTAATAATTATTCCTTTTTTAGGGACGAAAACTAATGTATTGGCAGTGCCAAGGTCGATGCCGATTTTCTTTATAAACATGATTATTAAGTCAAAAGTCAAAATTACAAGTCAAAATTCAAAATTATCTCTAACCTTTGATTTTGAATTGAACTTTTGACTTTTGCCTTTTGAATTTAAGCGCGAATGCGCTTTATATCCGCCCCCAACCTCCGCAATCTTTCCTCAATCCGCTCGTATCCCCTATCAACTTGATGGGGTTCATTTATTTTACTTTCTCCTTCAGCAATCAAAGCGGCAATGATAAGAGTAGCTCCGGCCCTCAGATCAAATGAAGTTATCTCTTGCCCATAGAGGGGCGTTGGCCCGGTAATAAGAACTCGATGAGGATCGCAAACTACAGCATTAGCTCCCATCTTATTTAATTCATTAACATAGCCCAATCGTCCTTCATATAGAGTGTCATGAATAAGGCTTGTGCCGTTGGCTTGAGTTGCCAAAATTGCAAAAGGAGCTTGAAGGTCAGTGGGAATTCCCGGATAAGTCCTCGCTTCAATTTTACAAGCTTTTAATGAAGTTGGTGATTTTACCAAAATACTGTCTTGCCCAACCTCTAAAGGCACCCTAAACTCTTTAAATTTTTCTAAAACTAAATCTAAATGATCGGGATTAACATTTTTAATCAATACTTCCCCCCTACTTGCTGCTACGGCGATAATAAATGTACCTGCTTCAATTGGATCCGGAATAATAACATGACTGGCTCCATGGAGTTTCTCTTGTCCCTTAATAATGATAGTATGGACTCCATCCCCTTTAATTTTTGCTCCCATTTTATTCAGAAATTTTCCTAAATCTTGAACATAAGGTTCAATCGCCGCAATTTTAATAGTGGTTGTACCTTTAGCCAAAGAAGCGGCCATCATTAAATTTTCCGTTGCCGTAACACTAAATTCCTTTAAAACAATTTTTTTGCCGGTAAGTTCGCCGCGCTGAAAATAATAAAAATCACCATCCTGAGTTATTTCTGCTCCAAGTGCTTCTAATGCATCAAAGTGAACCCCTACTGGCCGCGCGCCAATAATGCATCCGCCAGGATGAGGAATTTTAAATTTCTTAAAGCGAGTCAAAAGAGGGCCTAAAAGTAAAATTGAGGCTCGTATTAAACCCACCGAAGAATAATCCATTTTTTCTGGATCAATTTCTTTGGCTTGAATTCTTAGTTTGCGAGTTCCTGTCCATTCTACGTCTGCACCTATACTTTTCAAAATATCTATCATCCTTAAAACGTCTCCGATTAAAGGGATATTATCAATCTCGCATTCTTCGTCTGTCAAAAGCGTAGCGGCTAAAATTGCTAAAGCGGCATTTTTTGAACCAGCTACTTCAATTACTCCCTTTAAGGACTCCCCGCCCCGAATAACAAACTTTTCCATAAAAAACAGAATGTCATTGCGAGAAACACGAATCCCGAAGCAATCCCGCAGATTATAGAAAGCCCCAATGATACGGGATTGCTTCGCTTCCTCTGATCGCTCGCAATGGCACCTTTTTAGATATTTCTTAGGTATTTCGTATTGAAATTACTTCATTATTATACTACTCTATAGTAATTAATTTGACAAGACCCCGCGCCAAACCGTCTAAAATACAACCGAAATTTAGACAAAATGCGGGTTTAATCAGTCCTCTGATTTTCTCCGGAATGCTTTATTTATCCTTTAAATAAACAATAAAAAGTATATTCCGGCAGATTTTCAGATAACTTTGCATTATGACGGCCAAGGAACCAATATCTTATAGAATTAAGGAAAGGATATCTAAAAACTAAATTAAAAAAAACAAAGGCCCAAATTTTCATCGGAACCGCCGGCGCGGGATGTAGCCGAAAAGAGGATAAAGCTGAAAAGAAAATATCTGATTAGAAAACTCAAGCCTTCTCGCCAAGCTGCTTTGGTTGCATAGTTATAATGATTTGGCAGGAATATTTCTTGATTTTCAAAATGTTACTTATGAATATCCTCGTTTAATTCTTCGGAAAGTTTCAACCACCCAATTTAACCAATATCGCCTATCCATTGGCAAATCTTGGGCATGAATTAAATCTTTTTGATAACCGCCAAAACCTTTTTTAAAAAAAGTTAAACCTTGCCAAGGATGCTTTGGTTTATTTTTCGGGGCAATACCCCAAAAATTGAAAATTTCGCAATTTCTTTTCTTCGCTTCCTGAATTGCTTTCCAAAGTAAAAGATAAGAAGTTGAAATTTTAGAAGTATTCGGCAAAGAAGCGCTATGATGATAAAAACCTTGACGTCCATAAAAAATAAAAAAAGAAGCTGCCAGTAGTTTATCTTTATGCTTGGCGAAAAATAAACTGACTTTTTTTTCTCCAACAAAAACACTAAATTCTTTTTTTAAATATTCTTTGGAGAACGGAACAAAATTTTGCCGTTTAGCGGTTTTCTGATAAATTTCATAAAATTCGCCCAAATCATCCGGATTTTCGCTTTTAATAATCTGGATATTTTCTTTATATCCTCTTCTGATTAAATTCCGAGTAGTTTTTCGCATTCCCATCAAAATTTCATCTTCGCTCGGTCTAATATCCAAAAGCCAAGTTATTTCCGGCTTAAGATGAATCGGCGCATCCCTAAATCCTAAATCCTTGAAAATTTTTATATCCTTCTCGCTTCTCTCCCAATTCGGACTAATTCTAAGAAAACAGCACTTTTCTTTTCTCGCTAAATCTTTCAAATAATTTGTCAAAATCTCAATACTTCTGCATTTTGAATTACGCTTTTGACTTTTGACTTTTGACTTTTGACTTATTATTGGTCCATAAGGGCAAAAAAGGAATGATCCTCGCCGCGCCAAAACTCTAATTATCAAAGCCGCGCCGACAATTTCTTCGTTGTCAAAAATTCCCAAGCGAAAAATTTTATCGCCGAGCGATTCGTGGAACTTGCCCCAATACCAGGATTGTAGGAAAGACGGTTCTGGCTGGGATAAAAGAAAGTTTTCCCAGTAATCTTTGTTTTTAATTTCTTTTATCAGCATAATTTTTCAATTTTCAAATCCCAATTTTTAATGAATTTTCAATGAATCAATTTTCAAACAAAAAAATAACTGATATAAAATTAACAATTTGAAAATTGGAATTTGGAGTTTGGTTGAAAATTGAAAATTGGTAATCGAAAATTATTCATCAAGCAGTTTTATTCGACGAATTTTTCAAAAAATTAACAATTTTTTCTGCATCTTCCAAAGTTATCCTGTGGTGTGTTGGTAAATTCAAAGACATCTTTCCAACTTTCTCCGCAACTAGGCAATCCCCTTTTTGATAACCCACCGCTTTTAAATTCACTTCTTCAGGACTGACAGGTCCGCTAAACCAGTTGCCTAAAATAATATGATTTTTTTTCGCTGTTTCTAAAATTTTATCTCTTTCTGAACTCTGAATTGTATAATACAAAAATATATGTTTCGAATTTTCTGGTGTTTGAGGCAATTTGTATTTTAGACCTACTGAGTGGTCTATAGTTCTATCAATCTTCAAATTTCTAGAATAAAATTTAGCGATTTTTATTCTATGTCTGTTAAATTTTTCTAATTTTTTAAATTGGACAAGCGCTAATTTAGCTAAAACATTTGGGAATTTTTGCGGAAAATTTTTTGGCATCTCGCCGTTTTTTTCTATTTTAAGATACGCTCGGGAAAGCAAGTTTAATTTTTGAAATAAAAACAACAAAATCTGTCCGAGTTTAAAAAAATAATAACTCGGCAGAATAATCGCAAAAGCGATCGGATGAAAAATTTGCTGAAAAATCCATCGCGCTGAAGGATATGGCATCTCCCTATAAATTTCTTGAAATTTCTGGTATATCTTTTGGTCTTTTAAAACGACCATCCCGCCAAAAACTGAAGAAATAATTTTATCCCTGCCAAAACTGAAAAAGGCGGCATCGCCAAAGGTGCCGACTTTCCTGTTTTGGTATTCCGAACCTAAAGCGTGGGCACAGTCCTCGATGACAAATAAATTATACTTCTTTGAAATTTCTAAAATTTCTTTTATTCTTCCGGATAATCCAAAAGTGTGCTGGATAATTATTGCTTTTGTCCGGGAAGTAATTTTTTCCTCAAGTTTTTTCGGATCCATATTAAAAGTTTCTTCATCAATATCAACATAAATCGGTTTTGCCCCAGCCCAAATAATTGCGTTTGGAACCGCCACAGTTGTATATGCCTGAGTAATCACCTCATCTCCTTCTTTTAAATCAAGAGATTTTAAAATCGCAAAAAGTCCCGCCCTTCCGCTGGCAAAACTAAAAGCGTATTCTACTCCAAGATAATTCTTAAATTTATTTTCCAATTTTTCAATCGCATTGCCTTTTTTCCATTTCAACCAATTCCAAGGAAAAATTATCAAAGACAGCGCCAAAAAAATATCTTCCCAAGATGTATTTGGTGATAAAGCGACTGAAATTGGCCTAAATGGATTGGACATATATCTTTTATATCTTCGCTGGCTCCATAGTGGCGATAGCCCTATGGAGCCAAAATGCAAGACTTACGCTTATATTATAGGAATAATTTCGAAAATGATACAGGTTTGCATTCAAGCTCCACGGCCCTTCAGGACTATAGAGCCAGCAATCTTTGCTCTTGACAACTCTATAATATCTGATAAGATCTAGACAAAGAAGGAAAAAATAGGAGGTGAAAAAATAATGAAGTATAAACCAAACGATCCATGGGAAATCTGGAAAGCCGCTGTGACATTGTTAGTAGATATAATTGTATGGACGATGGCTGCCAGCGGACTAGTTTTTCTAATCACAAGGGATGCAGTGCTTACAGGGCTATTATTGCCCTGGATAGCATTAGTAATTGCTCTCGTCTTGTCGGTCTGGGTTGTGCGTGCATCGTGCACAACAGGCACACAGCGCGACGAATGAAAAACTTAATGCGTAATAATGGCACTTCGGTGCCTTATTTTTTTTATTCAAATTCCAACATATCAATCAATTGCTGAGGAACCCTGCTTTCTAATAATATCACATCTTCGGGCTTGTTAAAATTTTTTAATTTTTCAAAAATTTCCCGCGGGTCCTGCGAAAGCAAAATATTCTGTTTATCCATCCCGTTCTCGCAAGCGGCTTTTTTAATATCTTCATAACACTCTTTCTTGGTAATAATCGCCAAATCGCAGTTCTCGCCGATTTTCGCGCCGATTCTCTGATGAACATCCTTTGACGTACTTCCCAGCTCAATCAAACAGGGCATCACAATCGCTTTTCTGCCCTTCCAAATTTTCAAATAATCCAAAGCCGCCAAAACACCGGCCGGATTAGCATTATAAGTATCATCAATCAAGGTTATTCCATTAATTCTTTGATAAGCTTTCATTGTTTTCTCAATCGGCTTAATTTTCTTCGCTGCCTTAGAAATTTCTTTTAAAGTCATTCCTAAATATTCAGCCACAGCCACACAAGCCAAGATATTTGAAACATTCTGCTTGCCGATTAAACTAACTTCAAAATCCTCGCTCTCCTCGCCGTTTATCACTTTAAATTTGATTTTATCTTTTTCAATTATTATATCACTCGCATAAATATCTGATTTTTCGCTACCAGAAAAAAACTTTAAACTTTTAACTGCAACTTTGAACTTTGAATTTTGCTTGTCCGTCGTAGTCCCAGCAGGGACGAAGGCGGAAACTTTTAACTTTTTGTTTATTACCCCCAACCCATCTTCCGGCAACGCCTCAATCAGCTCAAATTTCGCTCTTATCGTATTCTCCAACCCTCCAAAAAGTGCCAAATGTTGTTCATTGATTCCGGTTAAAACTCCAATCTTCGGCTTTACAATATCGCAAATTGCCTTAATTTCCCCTCGCTTATAAGCTCCCATTTCCACAACAAAAATTTGATGTTCTGGTTTTAATTTTTCAAGAATAGTTTTCGCCACGCCAATATCAGTATTGGCTTTAATTGTTTTTAAAACATTAAAACGCTCAGCTAGAATTGTTGCTAAAAATTCTTTTGTTGAAGTTTTGCCATAGCTTCCAGTAATTCCAATTACAATAAGATTCGAAAATTTCTTTATTTTCTTTTTTGCTTTTTTAATCGTTCTCGCTTTAAATAATTTTGTTATCGGGTTAAGAACTAATACCAAAAGAAAAACAATTAACGGCAGAACAACACTCAATATTAGAAATAAAAAAGAAAAACAGCTAATAGAAGTATATTGTATAACTTCATTTAAATTACCTATAGATAATAAAGTAAATCTCAACCCAAAGAACGCTCCTTCAAATAAAATATAAGTCAAGAAAAAAACAATAATGATTTCAATTCCAACAGTTCCAGCCAAAATTATCGTCGCCTTAGGAGTAAATTTCGGCCGATAAAATCGTTTATCCAGAAATTCTTTGAATCCTAAAAATGATTCTAAAGAAAAGAGAATAATAACTAACCCTAAAAAAAGAAACGGCCTTAGAAGTAAAAACAACGGAAAGAGAACAAGAAGTCCTAATTTAATAATATTTAACCAATTAAGAAATAATCTCTTGCCACTTAAAATACTCAAGTGAGCCCACATTCTGTCAAGCCGATATTCTTTAATTTGCCAAATCCAAACATTAAAAAGCGCGGCTCTAATTGTCCGTAAAAACCATAAAAAAGATAAAATTATAAAAATAACCGTTAAGCTCATTTACATCCTTACTATTTATTTCTAACTTATTCAATTTTTATTATTTTATATTTTACTGTTCCTCCCGGAGTTTTTACTTCAATATCATCCCCTATTTTATGGTTTAAAAAAGCTGCCCCCAACGGAGATTCGTTAGATACTTTTCCTTGAGAGGGATTTGCTTCACTTGAACCAACAATAGTAAAACATTTAGTTTGATCATTATTTTTCACGGTAACTGTTGATCCTATTTGCACAATAGTAGTCTTATTTCTTGTCTCATCAATCAGAGCAGTCTCTCTGATCGTTTGCTCTAATTCAGCAATCTGCTGTTCATTAAGAGATTGCGCTTCTTTTGCTTCGGCATATTCGGCGTTTTCAGATAAATCCCCCATTTCTTTTGCCTCACCAATACGTTTGGCTATCTCTTGACGTTTTTTTCTTTTAAGAATATTTAATTCTTCTTTTAATTTTTTAAGTCCTTCTTTGGTAATAAAATTTTTCATAACAAATTCAAAATGCAAAATTCAAAAGCTAAAAGTTCAAGTTAAAAGTTAAAAGTTTCAAATAATTCACTTTTGATTTTTGACTTTTAGTTTTGAATTTTGATTTTTGACTTTTTCTTATCTTATTAAATTAATCAAAAAGTTCGCCTAATTTTTATTGCTAAAATACCATTCTAGCACCTCCTTTGCCACCGGCAAAGCCCCGGCATGCCCCTCGCCGCCGCCCTCAATTAAAATAGTCAGAACAATTTCCGGCGATTCATAAGGAGCATAACAAGTAAACCAAGCATGAGTTTCTTTATTTTTTCCAAATTGAGCTGTGCCGGTTTTCCCAGCTGCTTTCACCGGCAAATTGGACATTCTCCGAGAAGAACCATAAATCACCGCTTCTCGCATTCCCTTTTGGACAACTTGAAGATTCTTTGGGTCAATAAAATCTTTTCTGATTATTTTAGGCTCAATATCTTTAACTAATTCCTTTTCGGAATTAATAATTTTATCAACTATCTGCGGTTGGAATAATGTTCCGCCATTAGCAACAACCGCCGTCGCCATAGCGATTTGAAGCGGGGTAGCGGTAGTGTCTCCCTGACCGATTGAAGTATGATATGTATCTCCTAAACGCCAAGGTTCACCAGGCTTATTTTTCTTCTTCCATTCTATATCGGGAACCAATCCTGGCGCCTCACCTGTAAGATCAATACCAAGAGTTTCTCCCAGTCCAAAAAGATGGAAGTATTTTTTAATTCTTTCTATTCCTAAACCTTTTATTTTGCCGAATCCTCCGCCAACAGTATAAAAAAATACGTTACAGGACTCAGCAATGGCTTTTGTAATATTTGTCGGACCATGAACTTTCCAATCTAAAAAAACTGAAGGCTTGTCCGGCCAGTATGGATTTGGTATAACTAACCTGCCTTGACAATTAATTTTTTCAGAACTGCTGATAATATTTTCCTCGAGAGCAGCGCTGGCAATAATCGGTTTAATTGTTGAACCGGGTGGGTATTGGCTGCTAATGACGCGGTTTAGAAAAGGATGAGCTGGATTGTTTAACAAGGCTTTAAAATCTTTCTCGGAAATTCCTTCGGCAAAAAGATTATTGTCAAAACTTGGCAAACTCACCAAGGCTAAAACCTTTCCATTTCGGGGATCAACAGCTATCCCAGCAGCTCCTTTTACTTTAAGAACTTGGAGTTGTTTTTCTAAAATTTCATAAAGTTTATTCTGAAGAGCACTGTCAATTGAAAGAACAAGATTTAAGCCGGGCTCGGCTTCTTTTTTGTTTATAACTCGCTGAATTCTTCCTAAAGAATCAATTTCAAACTCCTCGCTCCCGTAATTACCCCGAAGAGTTTTTTCGTAAGTCTTTTCTATCCCAACCTTCCCAATATAATCAGTAAGATTATAAGATGGATAATCTCTCAATTCTTGCTCATTGATTTTGCCAGTATATCCAATAATATGAGAAAAAATGACACCATCAAAATAATCCCGCATGGCATTTATTTCTACTCTCACTTCTTCAAAACCAACAGTTTTAGTTTTTAAAATAAGTGCTTTTTGTCTGTCAAGATTTCTTTTTATTAAAATTGGATCTGATGAAGAATGATCGGCTTCTTTTATTATTCTTTCTATTTCTTCTCGTTGCTGGCCAATTACCGAAGAAATGATATTAGTCAAAATACGAAGATGAATCTCGTCTTTTGGTAATTTAGAAGGAATAATAACTAAATCAAAAGCGGGTATATTTTTAACTAAGGGCACTCCATTCCTATCATAAATAATTCCTCGATCTGCCCTTATAGGACAAGTGCGAATACGGTTTGCTTGGGCTATTTCCCGATAATAATCCCCCTTAGCAATTTGGAGCCACCCTATTCTGACAATAAGAATAATCAGAAGCAAAATTAGAATTCGTCCCAATGCAATAAAATATCTCTGAGCATGAAGATATTTTAGACGAGGGGCGTCTTCAAAAGGAGAATCTAAAAAAACTTCTTCTGGTTCAATATCTTTTTTAAATGATCTCTTGAGACGATATTTGTTTGAATTATTTAAAGAAAAAAATAAGCTCATTATTTATATGCTAATAAACGTTGCTTGAAGCACCGAAAGAATAAAAAAACAAGGAAAATCAAAATAGTATTATAAACTGCTTCTGGTAATATAAAATAAATAAAATTATATCGAAATTCAAGAATTTTACTAGATGAATAAATAAAATCAGCCAATTTTATAAAAGAAGATACTAATATTTCGTAAATTATTGTTCCGATAAAACCAAGAATTATAAATGTTGCTAAATTATGGCTTTTTAGAATATTTTGAACAACAAAACTAAAAAGATACGAAATTAAAATAAAACTTAATGTAATAGCACCTAAAGGGTATAAAGTAAAAAAATCTAGAAATAATCCGCCGACTAATGCAAAAATTAATGATTGATGGATGGGTTTTAAAATACTAAAAAAGATAATCAAGATAAATACAAAATCAGGGTAAACTCCAAAAATACTTAAATGAGGCACAAGAGTAACCTGTAAGATAACAGTTAAGAACAAAATTAAAATATTTAAACTAATCTTCATAAATCCGTTGTTGCGAGAAATCCTGAACTATATGCTTCAGGACGATGAAACAATCCCGTAGATTTATAAAAAGCCTGTATTAATAGCACGGGATTACTTCATCGCCCCTTAAGGGGCTCCCCGCAATGATATCCTATTGAACTACAAAAACAATCTCTAATTTTTTCAATTCTTGAGCTGGTTCTATAATTGCTTTTTGGAAAATTTGGTTTTCTGACCCTTTTATTTCCTTAATCTGCCCAATTAAAAGTCCTTTTGGAAAATCTCCGCCAAAAGCTGAAGTAATCACTGTATCACCGATGTTGACTTCCTCATTCTGAGGAATCATATCCATAACAAGACCTAGCCCATATTCTCCTTTAACTATTCCGCTCGCTCTTGTTTCTTGAATAATAGCGTTTATAACACTTGAGGGATCGGTAATAAGTAAAATTTTTGCCGAGCCCGATGAAACTTCTGAGACTTTACCGATTAAAATTCCACCCGAAGTAATGACCGGATTTCCTTTTTCAACGCCATCATCTAAACCCTTGTCTATAAGTAGATACTGCGAGAAATTTTTAGAACTTTTTCCTATCACATACGAAGAAATTAACTGGAGCTTCTGATCAATTGATAATTTAAACTGTTCTCTTAAAATTTTATTTTCATAAGCTATTTCTTTAAGCCTCGCATTTTCTGCCTTTAAAAATCTCAGCTCTTCTTTCATCCTTATATTTTCCCTTCTAAGATTTTTTATGGAGCTTATTAAATCAATAAGACTACTCGTCTTATTAAAAGAAGCCATTGAAACTTTCTGAATAGGCTCACTGAGAGTATAAAAAATATCTTTAGGAATCTTAAGATAATTTTTTGAATTTAAAAAAATAAGAAATCCTGTTAGTATTAAAAAAAATATTAAAGTAATTAGCCCTGATGAAAATAACTTGCGCATAATATAACATGAATAAAAAATGATTATCACAGACCAAATCAAAACTGAAATAACAATAAACGTCCAAAACCGGACCCGTCTTTTGCATCTAAATAAAAATCAACAATCCTTTTCTTATTAATAAACTTAAAATTTTAAAAAATTCCTTAATTTGCAATCCGTCCAAAACTTGAAATTTTAATTACGCTTTAATATTTTTTATAATAAAACTTTATTTCAAAGCCTCTTCATGCTGAACACTAATCAGCACTTCTTTCAATGCGTTGATGTTTTCTAAAACTATTCCGGTTCCTCTGACAACTGCAGTCATTGGATCATCAACAACCTTTGCCGGCATCTGAGTTTCCTTAGCGACTAACTTATCTAAACCCCTAAGAAGACTTCCTCCACCAACCAAAATAATTCCCCGATGCATAATATCTGCTACTAATTCCGGAGGGGTTTCTTCAATTGTCGTCTTAATGGCATCAACAAGCGTCTTTACTGACCGAACAAGGGCTTCTCTAATTTGTGTATCATTAACCATTACCTCTTTAGGAAGACCTGTTACTAAATCGCGTCCGCGCATCGGAACTTCAAGAGGTTCTTCTAAGTCGTAAGCTGACCCAATAGCAATTTTTATATCTTCAGCCGTTTTTTCTCCTAAAAGCAAATTAAATTCATCACGGGCATATTGAATAATATCCTCATTTAATTCATCACCAGCGATTCTCAAACTTCTTGAAGTAACAATACCCCCTAAAGAAATAACCGCTACTTCTGTAGTTCCTCCCCCGATATCAACAATCATATTACCGGCCGCTTCTTGGACTGGAAGTCTTACTCCAATAGCCGCAGCCATTGGTTCCTCAATCAAAAAAGCTTGACGTGCCCCGGCATTTAGAGTAGCGTCTTGAACAGCCTTTTTTTCTACTTCAGTAACTCCTGAAGGAATCCCAACAACTACCCTTGGACGAACTAAAATTGTAAAAGTCTCGTGATGGACTTTTTCTATAAAATAACGAAGCATTTGCTCGGTCACTTCAAAATCAGAAATTACTCCATCTATCAGAGGACGACTGGCAATAATGTGGCTCGGTGTCTTTCCGACCATTTTCTTAGCCTCATTTCCAACAGCTAAAATCTGACCAGTCTTCTGATTAATAGCTACCACCGAAGGTTCATTCATCACAATTCCTTTTCCTCTAACATAAACCAGGGTATTGGCTGTGCCGAGATCTATTCCAATGTCGTGTGAAAAAGCGCTGAAGAGTTTATTAAACATAATCAATAATTTTTAACTAAATATTTTTATTTACTAAACTTTAAGTAAAATAACAACAATTTAATTTTCAATTTTTAAATCACAATTTTCAATGAATTTTCAATAATTAAATTTTCAAACAAAAAACTAAATAAAACACTTTGGAAATTGAAAATTGGTAATTGAAAATTTTATATCTATTTATTGATCTAACCATTTATCTATTTCCCTGCCAATTCTATCCATCCTCACAAACCGTGTTTCTTTCTCGTTCCTTCTCTTCAACTCCACACTATCTTTCTCAACCGTCTTCTCGCTTACTACTATTCTTATCGGTATCCCGATCAAATCACTATCCGCAAACTTTACTCCGGCTGATTCATCTCTATCATCATATAATACTTCAATATTCGAAGATTGTAAAATGTTGTAGACTCTTTCTGCGACACCGCGGATTTCATCTTTTTGATTTCCAATTTCTATTAAATGGACATCATAAGGAGCAACAGGGGCCGGCCAAACCATTCCTTTTCTGTCATGATGCTTTTCAACAATAGTTGCTAGAGTTCTGTCTATTCCTATGCCATAACAACCCATATAATAAAACTTTTCTTTGCCGTCTTTATCAGTAAAAGTCGCGTTCATTTTCTTAGTGTAATAATATCCGAGTTGAAATATGTTTCCAACTTCTATTCCTCTGCCTTCTTTTAATCTGCTTCCTTGTTCGCTTAAAAATCCTTCTTCTGCTAAAGCGATATCACCTTCAAAATGAGGCTTATAATCTCGATCAATATTTATATTTAGTAAATCCCTATTCTTTTTATTCGCTCCTCCATAAGCATTTTTTATTGTTCTTAAAGAATCATCTGCTACAATAATGACTTTTTTGTTTATTCCAACTGGAGAAATAAATCCAGGTTCACTGCCTAATTTTTTAATTTCTTCGTCATCAGCATACCTCAGATCGTTAACTCCAATTAAATTTCTTAATTTTATCTCATTAACATTAAAATCTCCGCGAATAATCGCTAAAATGAATCTTTCTTTGTCATCAATAAACATTACATCTTTAATTTGTTGCCAAAGAGGAAGCCGGTGCAATTTAACCCCGTCTTCCATTGTTTTTCCTCTTTTAGCTTCAACTTCCTCTAATCTTCTTTCTTCTTCATCTAAATTTTTCTTTTCTTTCTTAAATTTTGCCACATCTTCGTGAGCAGCGTATTTTCCATCTTCAGAAATAAAAAAACGACTCTCACCAGCCTCGCTTTCTACAACAAATTCATGACAATAATCCCCACCGATATATCCATTATCAGATTCAACAACAATAATTTCAAGTCCCAACCGCTTAAAAATTTTAGTGTATACTTTCCACATCTTCTGATATTCGCCTTTGAAATCTTTTTCGTCCAAATTAAAAGAATAAGCATCTTTCATTAAAAATTCCCGTAAGCGAAGCAGTCCGCCTCTTGGCCGAAGTTCATCGCGGAATTTCTGGGAAAATTGATAGATATTAAAAGGCAAATCCTTATAACTGATATTAAATTTTTTAACTAAATCAATTATCATCTCCTCTGCGGTCCCGCCCAGAACAAAATCATTTCCTTCACGGTCTTTTACTTTCATCAGTTCAAATCCAATTGACTCTGTCCGCTGAGTATTTTTCCAAAGTTCAATTGGATGAAGCACCGGAGTGATTAACTTAATCGCTCCAGCTTTATTCATTTCTTCCTCAACTATCTTTACAATTTTGTCCCTAACTCTTATTCCCAACGGCAAAAAATAATATCTGCCCGCTGCAGATTCTCTAATAAATCCGCCTTGATATAGTAATCGATGACTTATCGCTTTTATATCGCGGGGAATCGTTTTAGTTGTTTTCCCGAAAAGTCTTGATTGACGCATAAAATCTTGAAATTTATAACTTACAATTTGGAATTTAAAACTTGGAACTTTTTTATTTCTGAATTATTTATCATCTCACAATCGTAAAATATAAATTTAAAACATCATCAAGACAAACAACAATGAATTTCAGAAAATCACTGCCGTCGTGCTCTACTGATGCTTTTTCCAAAGAATTAATATAGTTGGACCTTCTTTCAACTGGAATAACGGCAATCGTAAAATTATTTCTTAAAAGCATTAAATTCATCAGAATCCGTACGGTTCTGCCATTACCGTCGAAAAAGGATGGATATGAGTTAAACCAAAATGAAACAAGGCGGCTCGTTTAATTGAATGTATATCAAAAGTATTGATAATTTTTACAAATTCCTCCATTAGATGCAGAACCTTTTCTGGACGCGGCAAAATATGGCGGGAACTTTTAATAAATCTTTGATTTCCTCTGTAAAATCCAATTCCGGTTTTATATTCCTTTCCAATATCCTCTATTGGCTTAAATAAATTCTATGAATTTCTTTAATTAAATCCTCGTTCAAGGGATATTTTTCTTTTTCTTTGACAATATCTTTTAAGAATTTCAAAGCATTATTATAGCCCAAAACTTCAAGATGATCTTTAAGAGGCTTTCCAGAAACTGTTATTCCTTTTTCTATAACCAAAGCAGTTTCGCCTAAGGTCAAAGTATTCCCTTTAATGGCCGTAGAATTATAAATCTCGTCAATAGCAAGTTTTTCCTCTAAAGATTTTAATGATTCCTTCGGCAAAGGCCGTAAAGAATTTATTTTCTTGGTCTTTTCGTCAATTTTTAGCTTAAATAAAACATTCCTCTGTTGGTTTAGTCGTCCACGACTAAACCTTAATGTTTTGATTGCTAAAAACTAAACACGTAGCTCAATCGTGAACGATTGAACTAACAGAATGGACGACTGAACTGACAGAAATATTTTCAATCTACACATCCCCCTAATCCCTCCCAAGAGAGGGAATAAATTTTAAACTTCTAACTGTAATTTTAAACTTTGCATCTTAAACCTTTAACTTCAAAAAATTCCCTTCAGCTTCTCCCAAACATCAAACCTGGCAAAATCTCTAAAAGTAACTGCTAAAATCAAAAGCATCAAAAGAATAAAACCGATGTTGTTGATAGTATTCAAAACCTCTCGCCTGACTGGTCTTCCTTTTATCTTTTCAATAGCCAAAAACAAAAGATGACCCCCGTCTAATCCCGGAAATGGGAAAATATTAATCAGGGCAAGATTAATAGAAATAAGCGCGGTAAACTGCAAAACATAGATAAAGCCCATCTGGGCTACCTGTCCGGTTAAAACAGCAATGCCAACTGGTCCGGCCACATCTATGTTTCCCGTGCCAGTAGAAATCAGACTCCAAAGAAGACCTCCAAAAAGAAAAATGATTGTTATGGTTAAATTAATGGTACTGGTAATCCCCATCCAAATAGCTTTGTGAATTGGATAAGAAACAATGCCAGTCTCGGCTAATCCAATTCCCAAAGGACCTTGACCTTCTGGAAAATTTTCTCTTGGCACAGCGGCAATTTCCAACTCTTCATCTCCTCTTTTAATTCCCAAAATAACTTCTTTACCTTGATGCGCTTTGATTAATTCCTGAAATTTTTCAACCTCATCAACTTTTAACTTTTCACTTTTAACTTTTAACTCTATTATGGCATCGCCTACTTTTAACCCAGCTTTTTCGGCTGGTGAATCTTTTACCACTTCAACTATCTGAACTTTCGGATCTCTAACAGTCCCTACTTGATCATCTTTAATAATCGATGGAAGCCCAATGGTATAACCTATTATCAAAAGCACAACAGCTAAGGCAAAATTCATTGACACGCCCGCGGCAAATATTTTTGCTCGCTGTCCGATTGATTTAGAAGCCATACTCCGAGGGTCGTTTTTCTTCTCGCCTCCCTCGCCTAAAATTTTACAAAATCCGCCAATAGGAAGCCAATTTAATGAATAGATTGTCTCGCCTCTTTTTACACCAAAAATTCTTGGCGGAAGACCAAGTCCAAATTCTTCTACTTTTGCCCCGGCACGTTTAGCCGCAATAAAATGCCCAAATTCGTGGACAAAAATTAGAAGACCCAAGATTAGAATAAAAATAATAATCGTGATTAACATATATATTTAATTCAAAAGGTAAAAGGCAAAAGCAAAAGTTCAATTCAAAAGTCAAAATTTTTATAATCACTTTTGAATTTTAACTTTTATTTTTGAATTTTGATTTTTGACTTTTGACTTTTTTCAAATCGTCATTATCTCCTTTTCCTTATCCTCTCCTATTTTCTCTATTCTATTATTAAACTCATTTATCACTTCTTGTAATTTATCCTTTCCTTGAAATTTATCATCTTCTGAAATACTACCTTCTTTTTCTAAATTCTTTATCTGGCGCCAAGCGTTTTCCCGAATCATCCGGACATTAACTCTTGTTTTTTCTATTTCTTTATGGAGTATTTTCACTAAATCTTTTCTGGTTTCTTCAGTTAAAGGAGACAAATTAATATGAATTTTAGTTCCGTTGATAACTGGATTTAGCCCAGTACCAGAAGACGAAATCGCTTTCTCAATATCCTTAATTATTCCTTTATCCCACGGTTGAATTACGATAGTTCTTGCATCAGGTATAGAAATAGTTGCAATTTGTTTTAGGGGAACTCTTGAATTATAATAATTAACTAAAATGTCCTCAACTAATACTGGAGTTGCTCTCCCGGTCCGAAGTTTAGCTAACGTTTCTTTTAGATGCTCGATCGATTTTTCTAATTCGGGTTTAATTTTATCAATAATTTCCTGATACATATTATAAAAAATTCTTATTTCTTATTTTTTAATTTTTATTTAATTTCTATTTCTTAATTTTAAATTTCACTAACCTTTTATTTCTAAGAATTGATGAAAATAAATAAATAATTCCTATTTTAAAGACAATTATTAGAAATATGATTTTTTAAGCTAGAAAATATTATTTAGGAGGAGCAGGCTGATAAGGAAGAAATCCTTTCTTTTTCTCCTTAATAAACTTAACGCCTATATAGATTATATCGGGATTTTCAGGATCTATCTTAATTACTTCAATCCTCCGAGAAGTAGGCAGTTGAACCACCTGCCAGTTCAAACCGCCGTCTAAACTTCTAAAAAGAGTAGCCCCACTGCTAAAATAAATTTCGCGAGAATTCTCAGGACTTACAGTAATAGATGTAATCAGCGGTTTCTTAGGAGGAATTAATATCCTTAAACTTTCCCAGGAGACTCCCGCGTCAGCGCTCTTTAACAATCCCGCTTCTGTTCCGAGATAAACTTCATTTTTAACATAAATGCAATTTATTTTATCTGCTCCTTTAAAATCCTTTAGATTTTCACTGATATTTTCCCAGCTCAGACCGCTGTCATTGGTTTTGTAAAACTTTTCCGCCGTAACGACATAAATCTGTCTGGTGTCATTCGGATTAATAACAATATACTTTATTGAGCTGTCAAACCATTTAAGAATAGACCAAGAATTACCGCAATCAGCACTTTTTAAAAATCCGCCATTCGATGTCCCAGTATAGATATTTTTTGAATCATAAGAATCAACAGTCACTGTATTAATAGTACCTCCCCCCGACTCAATATAAATCATCTGCCATTGAGCTCCTCCATCAGTGCTCTTAAAAACTTTACCGGAATTAACTGCATAGACAATGCCTTCACTTTTAGGATCAAGAGCGATGGAATTTACCGAACCATTATTTATTGCCAGTTGCCTCCAAGAATCACCGCTATTTTCTGTTTTGTAAATTCCCCTATTTTCAGTCCCGATATATATCACTTTAGAATTATGAGGATCAATGGCCATACTTAAAACACTCACAGAAGCAATAGTCTTTTTCTTTTCAATTTTTACTTTTTGTTCCCAGGTAGAACCCCTATCAACAGATTTAAAAACTCCTCCTGTTTTTATGTCTTTCGAAGGCATTCCGCAAGAAACTCCAGTAAAGAGTAAAAGGAAAATTTGAAGTGTTAAAATATACAAAAATTTTTTCATATTAACTCAAAAGTTAAAATTCCGTATTAAAAATTATCTATCAGTTATTTTTGAGTTCGTCTAAAAATTTATCTAAATCCCTCGGCAATTTTGATTCAAGCTCTATCATTTTACCGTTTGGTAATTTAAATTTCAAATAATTAGCATGCAAAAAATGTCTAGTGAGTCCCGCTGGATATTTATGCCGTTTGAAAGTATATTTTTTATCCCCAACTAAAGGATGTCCAATACTGGCGAAATGAACACGAATTTGATGCATTCTTCCGGTTTTAGGAATCGCTTCAAGTAAAGTATAGCCTTTAAACCTTTCAATTACCCTATAGGCTGTTTCAGCCTTTTTAGATTTTTTTGTTTCGTTTTTGCCCTCTGTTGTTTTCTGTTTTATTGGAATTTTCTTTGATCTTTCTATGGGCTTTTTAATTATACCCCGTTCTCCCTTTATTTGTCCAGTTGCTAAAGCAATGTAATGTTTTTCTATTTTTCGCTTCTGAAACTGATCTTTTAAATATTTAAAAGTTTGATTATTTTTAGCGACGATTAAAAGTCCCGAAGTGCCTTTATCTAAACGATGAACAATTCCAGGCCGAAGTTTGTCTTCACCGACATTTTTTAAATCTGGCCAACGTCCCAAAAGAGCATTAACTAAAGTGCCAGCTTTGCAAGTATTACTTGGATGAATAACTAGCCCAGCTGGCTTGTCGATAACAACAATATCCCTATCTTCATAGACAATATTAAACTTAATGGAAAAATCTGGTTCAAGGCTAATCTTTTCAGGGGGATAAATCTTAGTTAAAATTCTATCATCTTTTTTTAAAATATAGCTCGGGTTCACTTCCTTGTTATTTATCAAAACACCCCTATTCTGAATAATTTTCTGAAGCCACCCGCGGGAATATTCTGGAAATTTCTCCACTAAAAATTTATCCAACCTAATCCCCTCTTGATCTTTTTTGACTTTTAGAATCACTAATTATTTATTATTAAATTCTCCGAATGGGCGCGACGAGGCCCGAACCTACAACCTCTTCAATGTTACTGAAACGCTATAACTTCCCTGGTGGGCTTGGGTGGATTTGAACCACCGACCTCTTCGATGTCAACGAAGCACTCTAACCCCTGAGCTACAAGCCCAAAAATTTTTTAGGGATAAGCCGAACTAGTCGTCCTTACTTAACGAAATCTTCTAAAATAATCTTTCATTGCTCCTTCTAAATTTCTATGCTTTTTAATTTCGGATAAAGATAGCCATTTATATCTTGAAATTTCTCTCTGGTTAGGATTAATTTTACTAGATTTTGTTTTACACTTAAAATAAAAGACAGCTCTTGATGTTTGAAATTTCTTTTTAAAAATCATCTGATCCTGTCCGAAACCTAAAAATCCATCTATAATAATTTTCACTCCTAATTCTTCTTTTATTTCTCTTTGAAGAGCATTTTCAATTCTTTCGCCAAAATCTACTTTGCCGCCCGGAACTCTCCAACAACTAAATCTTGGATCGTAAATTAAAAGATATTTCTTATTTTTTTCAATAAAAGCGCTAGCTATAGCCAAAGTGTGTTGATGCTTCTTTTTAAATTTTGATTTGTAATTTTGCATTTTGAATTTAGTTCCGCATATAATTTATGTGCGGAACCTTTGGTGGGCCATCCTGGACTCGAACCAGGGACATCGACCTTATAAGGATCGCGCTCTAACCAACTGAGCTAATGGCCCCTATCTGAATTTATATTATCTTATCTAAAGAAAAATGTCAATCTGAACTATCAGAGTGAGACGCATAATTTTCTACCTATAAAAAATTATTGACGAAATTTCTCATAGATGATAAACTTTAAGCATCAAAGAACAATGGACTCAAATTTGGTTTATTTTAACCAAAAAGGATGATATTGCTTTTTAACAACTAAATAAAAAAAAATAGGAGGAATAGAAATGGATAAAAAAATAGAAAGTGAAAAAATAGAAGAAAAAGAAGGACTAACCGAAGAAGATGTAAGAAAACAAACTATAATTACAGCAAAAGATATAATAACGCAATTAGAAAACCTAATAGCCCATGATGCGACATATCCAACACTGATCGGAATTCTAATATACTACTTGAAAGGATCAATAGACGAAATGAGACTTTTTAAACCTAAAGAAATGCCCTCTCTTTCTCTAAAAGAAATTGGATTAGAAAAGTTATACCAAGTATTAGAAAAAATAGAAAAAGAAGAAACCTGGGCAATCAAACAATATAAAGAGAAGCAAAAAGAGATTCATTAAACAAAAATAAACAAAACAACCGCCCTTTAGATCAAAAATCTAAATTTTAGGCGGTTTTTTTTACTTTTACTTTGAAATTTACTCTTTCATCAACTCCTCAAATTCCTTTCTTTCAATCGTCTCTTTTTCTATCAATCTTGCGGCTATTTTGTCTAATTTTTTTCTTTTTTTTACTAAAATCTTTTTTGCTTTTTTACAGGCATTGCCAATAAAACGAGCCACTTCTTGATCAATCTTTCGGGCTATCTCCTCGCTATAGCGATGTTTTTCAATTAAATCCCTTCCTAAAAAAACCATATCAGGTCTCTCAACATAACTTATCGGGCCTATCTTCTCGCTCATCCCGTATTCGGTAACCAGCTTTCGTGCTAAAAAACTCGCTTGCTCTAAATCATTAGTTGCTCCAGTAGTTAATTCCTTAAAAACTAATTTTTCAGCAATATATCCGCCAAAAAGCACTGATAGTTCATCTAAAAATTCGGATTTAGTTCTCAAGCGTTTATCTTCTTTGGGAAGTTTAAGCGTATATCCAGCGGCTCTGCCTCTGGCAATAATAGAAACTTTATGAACCGGATCAGTATGAGGAAGCGACGCTGCCACCAACGCATGACCGGCTTCATGATAAGCAGTGATTTTTTTCTCGTGTTTTGAAAGAATATGACTTTTTCGCTCCGGACCCAGAAGAACTTTCTCAATTGAAGCAAAAATTTCTTCTTTGCCGATATTTTTTTTATTGCGCCTGGCGGCTAAAATTGTTGCTTCATTGACTAAGTTTGAAAGATCAGCTCCGGAAAAACCAGGTGTTCTTTCGGCCACTTCACGAAAACTAACATCTTTTGCTAAAGGCTTGCCTGCTGCATGAATTTCCAAAATTTTCTCCCGTCCTTCAATATCAGGTAAATCTAAAATTACCCTCCTGTCAAACCGACCCGGCCGAAGCAATGCCGAATCAAGAACATCGGGACGATTTGTCGCCGCAAGAACAATCACTCCAACATCCGGTTCAAAACCATCCATTTCAACAAGAATCTGATTTAAGGTTTGCTCTCGCTCATCATGTCCTCCGCCAAGCCCGGCGCCCCTGTGACGACCTATCGCATCAAGCTCGTCTAAAAAAATAATCGAAGGAGCATTTTTCTTCGCTGTTCTAAAAAGATCTCTTGTCCGCGATGCTCCCACCCCAACAAACATTTCTACAAACTCTGAACCAGACATATGAAAAAAAGGAACGCCAGCCTCATTAGCTACAGCTCTTGCTAAAAGAGTTTTTCCGGTTCCCGGAGGTCCAACCAATAAAACTCCTTTCGGAATTCTTGCTCCGAGACTGGTAAATTTTTTAGGATTTTTTAAAAATTCAACCACTTCTTGCAACTCCTCTTTCGCCTCTTTGACGCCAGCTACATCTTTAAAAGTTGTCTTCTTTTTTCCTTTCTGCTCCTCCGGCCTAATCATCCGCGCTAAAGACCTGCCAAAGCCCATCGCCTGAATGTTGGCTTTTTGAGCTTGAGAAAGCATAAACCATAAAAGGCCAAGAATTAAAAGAACGGGCAGAATAGAAAAAGCCATTCCTGTTAGAAATTCTCTCCTGGAAACACTTTTCACCCTGACATCTACTAAAGTCAATTTTTCTGGATCGACTCCGTAGTTTTTTAGAGAATCTCCCAAACCAGTTCCCTTCTCTTTAAAGCTTTTCTCCTCTATTCCATCTTTAAGTTTAATAGTAAGTTCTTCTTCATTTATTATTTCAATTTCTCTCACTTTTCCCTCGTTAATTTGACCGACTAAAGTACTCAGGCTAATTTCTTGAGGTTTTTCAAAAGGAGAACTATACAGGCTAAAAATACCGGCAATAATCAAAAATAAAAGAAAAGCAATTCCTAAATTTTTAAATAATTCTCTTATTTGTTTCTTTTTCATTTTATAATGTCAATAATCTTATATATACTTGCTTTAGAAGTGGTAATAATTAATTTATTGCCAACAAAAGCGTAATCTATGCTTACAAAAGGATTAGGTAAATTAAGATAACGAATAGATACATTTTGATAAACACCATTTTGAAAATTTAATCTAGCCGGTGTTTTCACATAAGAATGTAGGAAAAGAGTTCTTAAATTAACCTTCATTTTGCGCTCCCAGCTTCTTGTGTAACTTTCAGCCAATTTTATATCAGCTACTTCAAAAACTAATCCTAATCTTAATCCCTCATCCTTTAAAGAAAAAACGAGTAAATTATAATCTTTTATATTTGCCGCCAATTCTTCGGGTATTTTAATATTTAATTTTTCAGTGATATCTTTTAAATCTAAATAATAACCATTTTGATTTTTAATATTCAATCGGGAAATTTCGGGCAGATTTGACATTCTCCGAAGCTTAGTTTCAACTTTCGCTAAAAGATTTTCTCCTTCAGAATAATTAATAACGATTTTATTTTCTATCGGAATAATTGCCGCAGGTTCAGGAATAACAGGAGAAGACGGAAGCGGAGGCGAATAATAATATCTATAATAGAGAAAAGAACCTATACTAATAGCGAAAACAAGAATAATCAAAGCCAAAAACTTTTTTGATTTTACTAAAGCATTTAATTTAGAAAGCTCTGGATGTTTTGGCGCCCTCTTAAGAAACTCAAAAATCGACGGCCGCTTTGAAACTTTAACCGGGGCAGACTTTGAAGTTTCGGCGGAAGGCGGTTTTTCTACCGGCTTTGGTCTTCTAAACTCTACTCCATAAGCTAAACGTTCTTGAGGCGATAACTCTCTTTCGCTTTTTTTCTCAGGAGGAGTTATATGTTCAATAAATTTAGTCGGCTCTGCCGCTTTTATAGTTTCTTCTTTTTTTGAAATCTCTTCTTTCGGAACTTCCTCTTTTATTTTTTCTTCTGTAGTAGTTTTCTCTTTTTCAGGCTCTTTTTTTTCTGAAGGAACTTTTTTTATTGTCTGAATCTCTTTCAAATCTTTTGACATTGTTCTTATTCTTGATTTTTCTAAAATATCTTTATTTTGTTCATTTTGTTCAAATGTTCTCATATGAATAAAATTCAAAATTAAAAATGTAAAAAGCAAAAACAAGACAATTCAAAAGGCGAAAGTCTACAATGTCGAATAAAAAATCAAGATCTTTTTGGGTTTTACCCTGAAATATTTTTACCTTTTCGCTTTTAAACTTTGAACTTATTTATTATTTATCCCTTTTAAAGTTAAATTGATTCTCCCTTGCTCGTCAATCCCCTTTACTTTTACCGAAATAACTTCTCCTACTTTAAGAATATCTTCAACTCGATTTACTCGCCATGGAGCCATTTCCGAAATATGGACAAGCCCCTCCTGTCCAGGCAAAATCTCTACAAAAGCCCCAAAATCCATAATTCTCTTCACTTGACCTTTAAAAATTTCTCCCGGCTTTACTTCATGAGTTAAATCTCTAACCCAATCTACAGCTTTTTCAGCAGCTTTGGCATCTTTTGAAGTAATCATCACAAGTCCATCATCCTCAATATCAATTGTTACCCCGGTTTGATCAATAATCTCGTTTATCACTTTGCCGCCGGGACCGATTACATCACGAATTTTCTCCGGATTAATTTTTAAAGTGGTAATTCGCGGCGCGTAGACAGAAAGCTCTTTACGGGAAACGCTGATCGCTTTGTTCATTTCCATAATGATTTTTAACCGCGCCTGACGGGCGGCTCCAAATGCCTCCCTTAAAATTTCCAAAGTAACACCCTTAATTTTAACATCCATTTGAAGAGCAGTAATCCCTTTCCTAGTACCGGCTATTTTGAGATCCATATCACCGTGATGGTCCTCAGGACCCTGAATGTCGGTCAGAATTTTATAACTACCATCCTTTTCATCAATCATTAAACCCATTGCAATTCCCGCCACTGCACGGGGAATAGGGACACCGCCGTCCATCAAAGCTAAACTACTGCCGCAAACACTCGCCATAGAAGAAGAGCCGTTAGAAGAAAGAACTTCCGAAACCAATCTGATAGTATAAGGAAAATCCTCTTTGTCGGGTATAAGTTTTTCCAGCGCCCTTTCCGCTAGATTACCGTGACCGATATCGCGACGGCTAGGACCTCTCATCGGCCTTACCTCGCCAACCGAAAATCCTGGAAAAGTATAATGATGCATAAATCGCTTCACTCCATTTTCTTCCATACTGTCAAGCAATTGTTCGTCGCCCGGCGCGCCAAGCGTCAAAACAGATAGAACCTGCGTCTCGCCGCGATTGAAAAGCCCCGTTCCGTGAGTGCGAGGCAAAACTCCCACTTCGGCGGAAAGAGATCTTACTTCGTCCATTTTCCGGCCGTCAGGGCGACGATTTTCTTTAATAATGCCCTCGTGGACGACCCTATCAATTTCTTCGTCCATTATTATCTCCGCTGCTTCGTTATATCCTTTTTCCTTAAAATCCTCGGGGTATTTTTCTTTAAGGTAATTTTCTAAAGATTCTTTCAGTTTTCTTTCTTCCTCAATTCGTTTTGTTTTATCGGTTTCGTAAATCGCCGCTTTTAATTTATCGGCTAAAAATTCCCTGATTGTTTTTTTTACTTCCTCGGAAACTTCTACTAAAATAGGCTGGATTTTTGGTAATCCGACTTCTCTGATGATTCTTTTTTGAAAATCAACCAACTCCTTAATGTATCGCTGGCTTAATTTTATTCCTTCTATAACATCCTTTTCTTCCGCTTCTTGACCTTCTCCTTCAATCATATTAATTTTATCTTCGACGCCAGCGACAATAAGGTCAAATTCCGCCTCCTCTCGTTCTTTATAGACGGCGTTAATTTTTAACTGATCTTTTATTTTAGCTATTTCCACCGCTCCCGCTGGACCGTTCCAGGGAATATCGGAAATACCCAATGCCAACGAAGCTCCCAAAACGGCGCAGATAACAGGATCATTTTCCTGGTCCACCGAAAGAACAGTGACGACTACCTGAATATCATTTCTTATTCGACTGTTAAAAAGAGGACGGATAACCCGATCAATCACTCGGCCGCTCACGACCGCCCTGTCGGTTGGCCGTCCGTCTCTCTTGATAAAACGGCTGCCCTTAATTTTCCCGGCAGCGTAGACTCTCTCTTCGTAATCCACCAATAAAGGAAGATAGTCAATTCCTTCCCGCTTATTTTTACTCATCACTGCCGTAGCTAAAACTACCGTGTCTCCGTACCGAACAGTAACCGCACCATTAGCAAAATTGGCTAATTTTCCAATCTCAATAATTAATTTTTTACCGTCTATCTCAGCGGTAAATTTTTTTTCAGTTTTTCCCTCCTGATTTTCTGAAATAGAATTTTCTTCTTTCATTTTTGTTCCTTCCTGTCCGCCTCTCGTCTTCAGACTACAGACTAAAATATTTAAATAGTCTATCTGTCTGAAGACCAGATAACGATTAATGAAAAAAATTATTGTTACTTTGAATTGCTTATACGAAATAATCAAAAACTAATTTGTCGTGCTAAATTCTGAAATAAACTCAGGACCTTCCGTTGGTTCAGTCGTCCACGACTGAACCTTAATGTTTTGATTACCAAGAAAACTAAACTTATGGTTCAATCGGGACGATTAAACCAATAAATATAAACCAACAAATAGTCTTTGATTTTTATCATCAAATTCACTTTATCAAAAACTTACTCTTCACCCTGCTTAAATCAGTAAAATCATCAGCCGCCTCAATAAGCTTATGAGAAGCGCTTTCACCAAAAGCAATTACTTCAACAAGGCATCCTTTATTTGTCTTTAAATATTCAACAAGCGGCTCAAAATCCCCATCGCCGGTCACCAAAACAATTACATCAAGTTTATTAGCCAGTTTAATTGCATCAACACTTAGCCCGACATCCCAATCAGCTTTTTTCATCCCCCCAATAAATATCTGGAGATCTTTCTCTTTAATTTCAAAGCCCTGTTTTGAAAGAGCTTCAAAAAACACCTGCTCTTCTCCGCTTTCCGTCCGAATAACATAAGCTATAGCCCTAATTAATCTTCTTCCAGCTACAGCGCTTTTAAGAACTTCTTTAAAATTTACCTTAGCTTTATAAAGATTTCTCGCTGAATGATACATATTTTGCGCATCAACTAATACTCCTATCCGTTGATCTTTATGTTTAACGGTACTGGTCATAAAAATACAAATTATAAGTCATTATTGTAAAGAATCCGAAGGACGACGAGGCAATTTCCTTATAAATACATTATTATATTTTTTCTTATATGAAAATCTTATCCTTTCCTATGGGATTGCTTCGGGGTTAAAGCCCCCTCGCCGCAATGACATTTTTAGTAGCTATTTTTTTAATTTTAAATCTCTAACAATTTTATTATATCTGTTTTTATCTTTTCTTTTTAAGTAATCAAAAAACTTTCTTCGCTTAGCAACCATTTGCAAAAGCCCCCGACGGGAATGATTATCCTTTTTATGAATTTTTAAGTGATTGGTCAATTGATTAATTCTTTCAGTCAAAATAGATATTTGAACTTCAGGAGAACCGGTGTCTTTGCTGTGCAATCTGTGTTTTTCAATAAGTTTATTTTTTTTCTTTGGTTTAAGCATAAATTTAATGGTCAAATGGCTGCATTGTTAAACGATAACCCATTTAACAATGTAACAATGTAACCATTTATTTAATAATAACATAAAAATAAAATAAAGCAAGAGCTTGCAGAACAGATGAAGATGTCGTACAATTAAGATATTAAGATTCAACTTTGGTAAAAATATAAGAATTGCCTAAAATCCCAATGACCAAATCCTAATTATTTTTTATTTTCGGCGTTAGCGATCCCTTGTGGGACTTATTTAGAATTTATGATTTAAGATTTGGTTGATCATTGGTCACTGGGGTTTAAGATTTTTAACTTTAAGTAGGAGATTTGCTAAAGTTAACTCATAATATAATCAATTAAAACCATATGAACCCCATCAACTCCCTTATCACCGACTACCTCCAGTATCTTGAAATTGAGAAAAACCGAAGTCAAAAAACTATTGAAAACTATGATCATTATTTAAGACGATTTGTCTTGTGGGCTAAAATAAACAAACCTTCGCAAATTACAGAAAAGAAAGTCAGAGACTACAGACTATATTTAAACCGCTGGCATGATGAAAAAAACAGAAAATTAAAAAGAATTACCCAAAATTACCATATTATTGCTCTAAGGGGTTTTTTAAAATATTTATCAAAAATAGACATCAAAAGCCTGGCCGCTGAAAAAGTAGAATTAGGAAAAACCCCTGAACACGAAATTGAATTTTTAGAAGAAAGAGAATTAGAAAAACTTCTTGAGGCTCCTCTTAAAGAAAAATTAAAGCCGCGTCATAAAGAAAATCTTCAGATACTCAGAGATAAAGCTATTCTGGAATTGCTTTTTTCAACCGGGCTTAGAGTTTCGGAATTAACAGCTTTAAATCGGGAAACAATTAATTTAAAAAAAGGAGAATTCAGTATTCGAGGCAAAGGAGACAAAATGCGAATTGTTTTTTTATCAAAAGAATCTCAAGAAGCTCTCAAAAAATACTTAGAAAAACGAACAGATACTGATCCTGCTTTATTTATCAAAACGGTAAAAACCAGTAAGACTGCCTCTTTAAGACTAACGCCAAGAAGTATTCAGAGAATTGTTAAAAAATATGCTGCCAGCGCTGGAATTACCAAAAAAATAACCCCTCACTCATTAAGGCATGCTTTTGGAACAGACCTCCTTTTGGGCGGAGCAGATATTCGCTCGGTTCAACTTCTTATGGGACATTCTAGTATTACTACAACTCAAATCTATACACATATTACCGATAAACACCTCAAGAAAATCCATCAGGCATTTCATGGAAAACAGAGGAAAAGGAAATAAGAGGTAATTGAACTATTGAACTTTTATATTAAAAATTGACAAATTTCTAACTGAAGGTTTAAAATCCCAAACCCCAATGACCAATGACCAACCAAATTCTAAATCATAAATTCCAAATAAGTCCCGCAAGGGATCGCTAACGCCGAAAATAAAAAATAATTGGGATTTGGGGCTTGAGATTTGGGATTTGGTCATTGGGATTTAAAAGAATAAAATTAAACTATCTATCTTTCTTTCTTTCTTACTTTCCTATCCAATACACTAATCAGCTCTTCTTCCCTCTCCTTTGCTATTTTCAAAAGACGGCTTAACTGAATAGTAAGGATAACAACAAGGATAGTTACTAAAGCCGCATAACCAAACATCGCCCAAAGAGTTTCCTGCTCGCCAAATATTTTTCGAAACAAAGCTTTAATCGCATCATTCCAAGCCAAAGCAGCTACCAATCCCAGACCGGTCGTCGCCAGATTCGTCATCTTATCAAGAATTTCAACAGTTAATTTTTGCTGTTTTGGTTTATTCTTTTCCTCTTTATTTTTAATTTTTAGTTTGTCATTTTTCATTTTGAATTTTTAATTTTTCACTTAGTCCATTATGTGCTGGACACTTGTGCCGAGAGTGGGATTTGAACCCACAAGGTCCATAAGGACCATAGGATCCTAAATCCTACGTGTATACCAATTCCACCATCTCGGCTTATTTTTATTATAAGGCAAAACTAATTTTATATCAAACAGATTCATTCCCCTTTCCGCAAAATACCTCCAATCCGTTCCCTCCTTTAAAAAATGAAATTCTCCTCCTCGCCCCTTGTAAAAAGGTTAGGGGAATTTTTAAAAATAATCTTGCTTCTATTATAGACTAAAAATAAAGAAACAACAAAGCCAAAAAATCCTTTATTTCAACCAATATTGACCCCTTGGTCTTGACAAAGTTTCTAAAATTGATATAATAAAAGGTCAAAATAGAGTGTGGCTTTGGCTACGCCCTATGAGACTACCGGCAGTAATCTTGCCGGGAAAAATTTTGACATTGAAATTCAGCCTTTGGGCTGTAAAAAAAATGTCAAGACAAATAAAAATAGGAGAGTGATGTAAAAAAATGTTCGTTCAAAATTTGGATTTGGATTTGGTAGAAAAAAAGAATTTAGGAGGTGAAAGATATAGAAAATGAGCGAAGAAAGAAGAGAAGAAGAGGAATTGGAAATAGAAGAAACAGAAGAAGAAGAAGAAGAAGAAGAAAAGAGAGAAGAACAAAGAAAACGAATTGAAGAAATCATCCGGTATGCAATCAGAGGAACTATTGCTACTACATTAATACTTTTAATCGTCGGATCGATATTCGGAAACCGAACACTACAAGGAATAAGTATTATTAGTATTGCCGGATTATTGCTTTTGCTTAGAGTCGTCCATAAACCATATCATTGGATAATAGAACTCTTCGGTCAATATTTTGACGTATGGAAGCCGCGATTTCTGCCTTATGTTATAATCCCGGGAATAATGACAGTAAAAAGTAAAATCCCTTACAAAAGTACGATAATTATCGATCTTTACATGGATGAAATCGAACATATACAGGAGAATGGCGAAAAGAAAAAAAGAAGCAAGCTGGACTTTGAAGATGATTCAGCAATAGTAACAATAAGATCAACAGTGGAAGTATTTGATGTAGTAGCAGCGACATACAAAGTAACTACTGAAGGCGGCTGGAAATATTTAGTGCAAGAAATGGTGGACTCACTAACTCGAGGATTCTGTGGACGCATTAAATTAGACGAAGCAATAAAATCAAGAATAGAATTAACCGAAGAAGAAAGAAAAAAAGCAAAAAAAGAATACATAGAACTAAGTATCTCTAAAAGAATAGAAAAACAAGCCGATGAGGCACTTAAAGAATATGGAATTGATTTTAAAGCAGTCCTGATAACAGATATCAGACTACACGAAGATACAGAGAAACAAAGAAGAGCGATTCATTTAGCAGGAAAGAAAGTTGAGGAAGAAGCATTTAATCTAAAAGCAGCAGAAAAAAGAGGAATAGGCGAAGGACTGGAAAAATCAAGGGAAATTACAGAAATTATCAGATTAGTAAAAGAAGAGACCGGGGAAACTTTAACGCCATTACAAGTAATGACTTACATTAGACAAAAAGATCTACTTGAAGCAGCAGGAAAAGGAACACTTATTGCTACTGGTGCAGGACTTGAAAAAGGAATTGCTGACATTGGAGCAATCGCTGCCGGAATTTCAGGTATGCTAAAGAAAAAAGGAGATGAGTAAAAATGGATATGGACATAGAAAAGATAGATACGAGAAAGATAGGAATAGAGCTGTTGGTCATTCCAATGTTCATTACTGGCATCTTAGTAATTTTTACTAATTTGCCAATCGGAACAATAGCAGGAATATCTTTTTTTCTGGGAATAATCATAGTAGTCGCAGATTTCATAATAAGTCGAGAAAAACCAGAAATTATAGGAGCACCAACAACACAAGCACTAAAGAAAACCCCTTGGGGGACAGTTATTGGAGTGATAACAGTAATTGTTGTAATAGTAGTAATTGCCTCTGTTGTCAGTAATTATGACGGGCCGGCTGAAAAAGTTATTTCTAAAAACTCCAGAAACTTCGTTCTCGTCTTTGAAGATAAATTTAATCAAGAAGAAAATCGCAATTGGATAGTTAAATCCGGAAACTGGGCAATGAAAAACGGAGAACTAAGCGGTGAGAAAAACCAATGCGCAGGAATGTGGGTTATTTTAGAAAAAAAATTCCCAGGAGATGTAATCCTGGAATTTGACGCTTATACCGACAAAAATAATCCTAGCGCAGGCATAGAATGTACTATAGGAACAGATTATAACCCTGACATCGGCTACACATTCGCTTTCGGAGGAAACAGTAACACCAAGACATCAATTCTCAGAAATAACTACTTTATGGATGAGAACAAAAACGAATTAGTAAGACCGGGAAAAATCTATCACATCAAAGCGCAAAGAATAGGCGGAGATATTTCTCTCTTCGTTGACGGCAAAAGAGTCGCACACTTCTATGATCCCAATCCCTTAAATGGAAGAAGTTACTCCACAGTCGGACTAAAATCCGTGTGGGGCAGGCCAAAAGTACACTTTGATAATGTCAGAGTATACACAAATTAATAAAATAGGTAAGGAATTTATTGTCATAAGACAACAAATCACCTGCCTCTTTTTTTTATCCAAAAATTCCTCAAAATAAATTTCTATGATACAATTAAGTAAATCAAAGTATTTTTTACTTAATATGAATTTTTTACTAATCAAAAAATATATTCCTTATTTATCTGTTTTCATACTTTTTTTTATCATATTTTCTCTTATACAATTTTCTACTCCTAATTTGGCCGGGGCTGATGGTTATTATCACATAAAAAACGCTTATCTTTTAAGAACACAGGGGTTTATTAATAATTTTCCCTGGCTGCAATTTACTATCTGGAAAGACAATTTTTCTGATTTTCACTTTTTATTCCATATTCTTTTAGTTCCTTTTACTTATGGAGATTTAATCTTTGGAGCAAAATTAGCCACAATTATTTTTAACAGCCTCGTCTTTTTAGTTTTTTATTGGATATTAAAACAAAATAAAATAAAATCTACTTTTTTCTGGACAATTTTATTATTCTGCGCCTCTCAAATTTTTATTTTTAGACTAAATTTACTTAAAACCCAAAGTATTTCAATAATATTCTTATTTTTAGGCTTCTATCTTATAATCAAAAAGAAATATTTTCTTCTTTTTGTTTTATCTTTCTTGTATTCCTGGACATATGGAGCTTCTTTAATATTACTCTTTTTCATTTTTTCTTTCTTCTGCTTAAATTTATTTATTAACAGGAAGCCAGGTCTAAAATTATTAATTTATTCCGGAATTGGACTATTAGGAGGATTAATCATTAATCCTTATTTTCCAAAAAATTTTTATTATCTTTATATACAAATTTTCAAGGCAGGAATATTCCACTCTATCCCCGTAGGAATGGAATGGTTTCCAATCGCTGACCTTGCCAACTTTGCCCGCGCGAATTTGCTTGTTTTGATATGTTTTGCGATCGGCATTATCTCCTCTGTCATTACGAGAAGCGGAACGACAAAGCAATCCCGCGAAAATACGGGATTGCCACGCTCGCCCTATTCGGGCTCGTTCGCAATGACAAAAGAGCAAGCGGATCGAAACGACAAAAAAGTAATTCTCTATTCGCTTTTTATCATTTCTCTTTTCTTTTTCGTTCTAACCCTCAAAGCCAACCGTTTTGTTGAATACTGGGTGCCGTTTACTGTACTTTTTGGAGCTTTTGGGGTAGATTCGTTAACCCGGCTGTCATTACCACGTTCCCTTCAGTCGCCCGCAATAACACTAAAGAAGCAAACTAATAAAAAAATTATTAAATTTTTCACCGCGATAACTCTGCTTGGTTTAGTATTAGCCAACATTTCTTATGCTTCATGGGCGATTGATCAGGGAATAAAATATGATCAATACAAAGATGCTGCTGAATGGCTGAATAAAAATACTCCTCAAGGATCAATTGTCTTTAATGCCAACTGGGGAAATTTTCCGCAATTATTCTTTTATAATCATCATAATTATTATATAATAGGAATGGATCCGACTTTTATGTATGTAGCCGACCCTCAGAAATACTGGCTCTGGCGGCATATCAGCGAAGAAGGAATTATCTGCAGTTTGCCAGAATGCAAAGTTCCCCAAAAAGATAAACCTATTTCTCAAGTTATCAAAGAAAAATTCAAAGCCGAGTATATTTTTATCGGTGGTAAATCAAAGTATCAAAACCTTAGAAATATCTTAAATAATGATAGTAAATTTAAAAAGACCTATCAAAATGAAGATACTGAAATCTGGAAGATAAAACATCTTTAAATTTTATATTCATGAACAAAACAACTGAAATTTCAATTATAATTCCCATTTATAATGAAGAAGAAAACTTAAAAGAACTTTATAGAAGGCTATTTAAAGTTTTGCTGAATTTGAGGAAGACTTATGAAATGATATTTGTTGATGACGGCAGCACTGATAAATCTTTTGAAATATTAAACGAATTACATAAAATAGACAATAATGTTAAAATCATTCAATTCTCTCGTAATTTTGGACACCACATTGCCATCACTGCTGGATTAGATCATTGCACTGGAAAATTGGTAGTCTTAATGGATGGAGATTTGCAGGATCAACCCGAAGAAATTCCTAAATTATTAAATAAACTAAACAAAGGATATGATATAGTATATGGAATTAAAAAAAATAGACAAGATAAATTGTTTAAAAGGATAACCTCAAAGATTTTTGTTTTTTTAATAAAAAAAATCATTCAAGAAAAAATAGAAATTAACAATACTATTTTTCGTATAATGAAAAGAAAAGTAGTTTTAGAATTAAACAAATGCAGAGAAACTAATCGATATATAATTGGATTATTTGGTTATGTAGGATTTAAACAGACAGGAATAGAAATAAATCATAATAAAAGATTCAGGGGTAAGACAAAATACTCTCTATTCAAAATGTTAAAATTAACATTTGATGCTGTTTTCTCCTTTTCTATTTTACCTTTAAGGATGACTACTTTAATAGGAATATCTATCTCATTGATTTCTTTCATATTAGGAACTTATTTTATACTCAAAAAAATAATTTATAGCACCGCTATCTCTGGATGGTCTTCTTTGATTGTTTCAATATTTTTCTTAGGAGGAATTCAACTAATAATGATTGGTATTTTAGGAGAATATATAGGAAGAAATTATATTGAGACAAAAAAAAGACCGCTTTATTCTATTAATGAGTTTATAAAATAAATCTATGAACTATATTCAATATCTAGAATGGGACAGTAAAATATTTAAAAAGAATATTGGAAAATTAAATATTAATTCTTTGAATAAAAAAAATATTGGAAAAATTTTAGACGAATGTAAAAAAATAAATCTTTCTTGTCTTTTTTGTTTTGTAAATATCAACTACAATACCATTAATATTGCTCAAGAGAATAAATTTGATTTAATAAATATTAAAGTTGGCTATAACTTAAATCTTAAAAAAAGAAATAATAAATTGAATTCCATTCCCAGAAATATAAAGTTAGAAGATGCTAAAATTTCTGATATAAAAAAACTAATTCAGATAAATAATTATGTGGGGAAAACAAGCCGTTTTTATAAAGACAAGAAAATAAAGAAAAATATCTCAAGAAAAATATATAGGGAATGGATAAAAAATTCTTTAAAAGGATACGCTGATAAAATCATTGTTTTAAAAATAAAGAATGAAATTTACGGATTTATTAGCTGTAAAATTAAAAATAAAATTGGAATAATTGATCTAATTGGAGTACTTCCAGAATATCAAGGAAAAGGATATGGAAAATTATTAATAAACGAAAGTATAAAATGGTTTAACTCAAAAAATATAGATGAAATAGAAGTTACTACAGAAGGAGAAAATATATCTGCCCAAAGACTTTACCAAAAAATTGGTTTTAGAATCTACGATGCCAAATTAGTTTATCATAAATGGTTCACTCCTAATTGAAATTTTTATCAAAATAAAAAATGATTAAAATTCTCGTTAAAATTTATACGTTATTTACAAAGTATGAATATAAATAAAAAAACAATTCTTGTTACCGGCGCTGGAGGATACATTGGCTCAGAATTAGTAGGCCAGCTTTTAAAAAAAGGTTATAAAGTAAAAGCTCTTGATCGATTTTTCTTTGGAATAGAGGCCCTTGACGAATACTTAGGCAATCCTAACATAGAAATTATAAAAGAAGATATTAGATATTTTCCAAAAGAAATCCTAAAAAATGTCTATGGGGTTATTGATTTGGCTTCTATCTCAAATGATCCGTCCTGTGATCTCAATCCTAAAATAACTTATTCTATAAATTTTCAAGGATCAACAAGGACGGCAAAAATAGCTAAAGAAATGGGAGTAGAAAGATATATCTTTTCCTCCTCTTGTAGTGTCTATGGCCAAGGTGAAAATTTACAATTAGATGAATCATCTAAGACATCTCCCGTTTCGCTGTATGCTAAATTAAAGCTTAAAACAGAAAAAAAATTACTAAGTTTAGCTGATGGTAACTTCTGTCTTACCTGTCAAAGAAATGCGACTGTTTACGGAATATCCAAAAGAATGCGTTTTGATTTAATTATAAATATTATGACTCTTCATGCCTTTAAAAATAAAAAAATATTTATCACTGGGGGAGGAAAACAATGGCGACCGCTTATCCATCTCCAAGATTTAATTAGAGCTTTTATATTGATTCTGGAAGCTGACAAAAAAAAGATTAATGGAGAAATATTTAATATTGGATCTAACCAACAAAATTATCAAGTTTATGAAGTGGCTAATTTAATTAAAAAAAATATTCCAAACGCAATAATTGAGAATGTTCCAAGTGATCCAGATAAAAGAAGTTATAATGTTAATTTTTCTAAAATCCAAAAAGTATTAGGCTTTAGACCACAAAAGGATATTGAGGATGGAATTAAAGAAATAAAAGATGCATTAGAAAAAAGAAAAATAACAGATGATATCAAAACGAAAACGGTAGATTATTACAAATATTTAATTGAAACGGATAAAATTTTACGAGAGGTTAAATATAAAAATAGAATATTTTGAAAAATAAAATGAAATAATGAATAGTTCAGCGACTTCTTTTTTTAATTATTTCAAAAAATATAAAAATAAATCAATCAATCTTAAAACCTGTCTATTATTAGGGACAATTGTTTTAATTGTCTCTAATTTATTTTTATTTCAACAAATTTCACACTCTGATGAAATAGAATACGCTCTAACTGCCAGAAATATAGCTTTTAAAGGAGAAATTTCGTCAAATCTTTATATAACCGAAAGTATAATAAAAAATGGCGGCTTTGATAGACCATTTCATATGCCTGGTTTTTCTACTCTTGTGGCAGTTTTCTTTAAAATATTCGGAGTCAATGACTATATAGCTTTACTGCCTAATTTTTTATTATATTTAACCTCTATTGCTATATTTTATTTTCTCTCAAAAGAATTACTTGACAAAAATATAAAAGCCAGAAATCTATCAATTGTTTTATTTATTTTATTTCCAGTATTTTGGCTGTATACCAATATGGTAATGACTGAAATTTCCATTGTTTTTCTCTGTCTTTTATTCTTTTATCTTCTAATAAAACTTAAAAATAATTATACAAAACCAATAATTTTGGCCGTAATTTTAATTATTGGAATGTTTTTTAGGGAAACGTTTGGACTTTTATTATGGCCTGTTATCGGTTCACTCTGTATTTATAACAAAGAAAATAGACTGAGAAATATTATAATATTTAGTTTAGTTTTTTTAGCTTTATTTTTTACTCTTTACCTTCCAATCTTTTCAGCAGATAGACAAATTTATCCCAATAATTTTAATATTATTAATTCATGGGATACTTTCTATAAAAAATTATGGGGCCTCAAAGAAAATTTTCTTTTTAATTTTGATAAAGCGACTACCCTTAGAATAATAAACAGCGAAGATCTTCTAAAGTTTTCTTATTGGTTAATAGCTTTTTTCACTCTGCTTTCATATAATAAATATTGTGATGAAAAACAAAAAAGATTTTTCTGGCTATTTTTTCCTATATTTATAATAAATATTTTGCTTTTATTTCTTTTTTACAGTGTATTGAACAGAATAGAAACAAGAATATTATTATGGTTTATTCCTTTTCTTCTGATATATTTTTCAATATTTCTTGAAAATTATCTATCTAAATTAAACAATAAAGAAATAAAAAAGATGGTTCTGATAAGCGGCCTATTTATTATTTTTTTATCTGTAGACATTATTTCCGTTATCCAAATGAAAAATAAAATAGAAAGGGAATATAAAGAACAGTCGCTTATTTCGCAAATGATAGACAAAAATATAGAAGCGTATAATCCACAAGTTATTGTATCCCCTTATACTTTTTTATACGCTTGGCAAAACTACCCAATTAAGATCATCTGGCATCCGCCTAAAAATATAGAAGAATTAAAAAAATTAGAAAAAATTATCAAAATAGACTTTTTTATTTTTAGTAAAAATTGTGATATGATATTTTTAGAGGAAACTAATCTTAAAAAGTTTTCTTATTGTGAAATACCATATAAGAATAAGATATTAGAGTACCTTGATATACAAAACTATCTTCTTAGCAATCCTGATAAATACTCTCTATTAGCTACCGATGAAGCGACTTTTGATTATACTAAATATGAAAAATGTAACCAAAAATTTTATTTCTTTAAAGTAAATAAAAAATGAAAGTAGATTTTTTTAAACACAATTTAGAAAAAAAAGACATAGAAAACGTTAATAAAGTTCTTAATTCTCTATTTTTGACTACTGGAGAAACAGTAGGAGAATTTGAGAATAAATTAGCTAAGTACTTAGGGGTAAAATATGCTGTTGGCCTTACTAGTTGCACTGCCGCTCTTCATCTTTCTCTTTTAGCTTACGGCATCGGCAAAGATAATGAAGTTATTACCAGCCCAATGTCATTTATCTCTACTGCTAACGCAATTGAATTTACTGGCGCCAAACCAGTCTTTGTTGATGTAGAAAAAAACACTGGAAATATAAATGCAGATTTAATTGAAAAAGCAATTACTAAAAAAACTAAAGCTATTATCCCTGTTCATCTTTACGGACAGCTTTGCGATATGAAAAAAATCCAAAAGATTGCTAATAAATATAATCTTATTATAATAGAAGATGCAGCACATTCTTTAGAAGCCCAAAGAGATGGATATCGAGCCGGACAAATAGGAAATACAGCCTCCTTTAGTTTTTATGCTATTAAAAATATTACCTCGGGAGAAGGAGGAGCAGTTGTTACTAACGACAAAAATATTGCTGAATGGCTAAAAAAAGCAAGACTTCATGGCATGAGTAAAAGCGCTGCTGAACGATATAGTAAAAAATATCAACATTACGATATGGAATTTCTGGGTTGGAAATATAATATGACCAACATTCAAGCAGCGATGTTATTAAATCAATTAGACAAGATAGAAGAACGATTAAAAAAAAGAGAGAAAATTTGTCAAATTTATAATAATGCTTTTAAAAATATTAAAAATATACAAATTCCAGAAATTTTACCAAAGACAAAACCAGCTAGATATATCTACACAATCCAAGTGGACCCAAAGAAAAGAGATAAAATAATACACCAACTTCAAAAAAAAGAAATAGGGATAGCTGTAAATTTTAGACCAATTCATTTAATGAAATATTATAGAAAAAAATATGGATATAAAAAAGGGATGTATCCTAATGCTGAAAAAATAGGCGCGAGCACCATTACCCTTCCTCTTTATCCTAAATTAACCCGCAAAGAAGTTAGATATATTATTCGTTCAGTTATTGATATAATAAAAAAATAAAAAATGATAGTCTATTTGCTGATACTTATTACAATTCTATTTACAGCGGCCGGACAGTTAATTTTAAAGCATGGAATGAATATTGTCGGAAAGTTTCCGATGGATTTTTCACAAATTACCCCGTTTTTTATAAAATCATTATCTAACAGATATGTGATTTTAAGTCTCGTTTTAGCTTTCTTAGGAAGCTTTACTTATATGGCTGCGGCATCTAAAAAAGAAATAAGTTATATCTATCCTTTTATGAGTCTTTCATTTGTTTTAGTTTTAATTTCTTCTGTATTTTTATTCAATGAGCATATTACTCCTCTTCGTTTAATCGGAGTTATTATTATTTGCTTAGGAGTATTTTTAGTCTCTAAATCATAATGTCTATTCCTTTTATTCCCAAAAAAGAATGGTATTTTGTCCTTGTTTTTTCAATAATTATAATGAGTATTACATTACTTCCTTATCTTTATGCTATCCATATTACCCCGCCTAATTTTCAATTTATGGGGCAACACCAAATAAATACTTGTGATACTTACACTTATATCGCCTGGATTCAACAAGCTAATGAAGGACACTTTTTATTCAAGGATCCATACTGCGTAGAACCGCAAAGAAGAATTCTTTTTCATCCTCTTTTTCTGGCAATGGGGCATTTTGCCAGAATTTTCAACTTTTCAAATATCTTTACTTATCATCTTTTCAGAATATTTTTTGGTTTTATATTCTTATTTATTGCCTATATATTTATTTCTTATTTTTTAAAAGGCATTTTGAAGCGGGGGGTATGTTTTCTGCTTCTTACTTTTTCCTCTGGATTCGGCTGGATAGCCGGAAACTACTCTATTGACCTTTGGCAGATAGAAACAATTACTTTCTTAAATCTTTTAGAATCACCGCTTAATTTGCTCTCCCTAATTTTAATACTCATTATATTCATCTTAACTCTCGAATTTTTTAAAAATCCAAAGTTAAAGTATGCTGTTGGATCAGGTATAGCGCTTTTAAGCCTTTCCTTAATTCATACTTATGATATTTTCATAGTCTGGCTGACTATTGGATTTTTTATATTTCTTAAATTTCTAATTAAGGACTTGAAACCAAAAATAACTTTGAAATATTGCTTCATAATGGCAGTAATTCTTTTGCCAGGTATTCTTTATAATTATTATGCTATTAACAATAGTCCGTCTCTTAAATGGTGGTTTGAAAAAGGAGGAATTACTTTTAATAAATCCTTTCTGGGTTATATATCTGGCTTTGGCTTAATTTTTTTCTTAGCTCTAATAGGAATATTAAAAATTATTAAAAATAAAAATTGGAATTCTTTTTTTATATTAGCATGGATAATTGCATCTTCCTTTCTTTCGTCTCAGTCATTTTTACCATTTCAGAGAAAATTTACCGAAGGTTTGCATATCCCAATGGTCATTTTAGCTACTCTCGGTTTATTCCTTCTTTCAGATTATCTTAAAAACAAATGGACGCAAAAAGGATTTTCTTTTTCCTTTCAGAAAGTAAAGGTTATCTTTTTTTCTATCATAATATCTTTTACATCTCTCTCCAATATTAATGTCGTGCTAACTGATATTGCCCTATATGATTATTTTTCTAAAAATCAGGATCAAAATATAAAAATTTATCTTGCCTGTCCTATTTATTTAGATAAATCTTATCTTGAAGCTGTAGATTGGCTAAAAAACAATACTCATTCTTCAGAAATAGTCCTTTCAGGATATTCAATCAGTAATCTTATCCCCGGGTTGTCCGGCAATATAGTTTTTGCGGGCTATATTCCTCGTACTATAAATATTTCAAAAAAAATGAACCAATTAAAACATTTCATTGAAGATGATGAAAAAAAAGAGCAAAAATATAAATTTTTAAAAAAATACAAAATTGCTTATTTTCTATATTCTCCAGAGCTCTTCACCGACTACTCTTCAGATCTTTTCCCTGATTACTCTCCAAAATTTTTCTCTAACTACAATCTAGAAAACTTTCATCCGGAAAAAATGGAATATTTAAAGCCGGTTTATAAAAACGAAAAAGCAGTAATTTATAAGGTGTTATAAATAATAAAATGAATTTTGAAAAACTTCTTCAATCCGAATTTAAAAATCACAATATAACTAAATACGGTTTTGTTATTTTGGGCCTGATTATAATTTTTTTGTTTGGCTTTAAATCGCCCGGCGATCCTGATTTGGGCTGGCACCTAAAAACAGGGGAATTAATTTGGCGAACAAAAACTATTCCTCATCTTGACTGGTATTCTTATACAATGCCAGATTTTGCTTGGATTGATCATGAATGGCTGACCGAAATTCTCATCTACGGTATCTACAGTATTTTTGGATATTGGGGATTAAGTATTGCCTTTGCTTTAATTATCGTAGCTGTTTTTGGCTTTTTAATCGGCGAAACGACTCGGAAAAAAAATTCTTTGGAAAGTAAAATAATAATCGGAATTCTTGGTGTTCTTGTTTCCTGGAGTTTTATTGGCATTCGCCCCCAAGTTCTGACTCTTTTGGGATTAGTTTTGGTTTTAATTATTGTGAAAAAACTAAAAGAAAACGAAAAAACAAAAACAGTTTTCGCCCTTCCTTTATTATTTTTACTCTGGGCAAATATGCATGCCTCTTTTGTCATTGGCCTTATTACCTTAGGAATCATCATTTCTACTGAAAGAATAAAAATTAGAGGACTGATAAACAAAGGAGAAACAGAATGGATAAAAAAATCTCAAACCTTAACAAAAAATGCTTGGAAAAAATTATGCATATTTACTACCCTTTCTTTCTTGGTTGCATTCATTAATCCTTACGGCTATAAACTTCTTTGGGAGCTTAAAAGAACCTTTACTGATTCCTATGGAACAAATATTATTATTGAGTGGCTCTCTTTGAATTTTCATAGTACTGAGGGAATATTTTTTGCTATTTATCTTTTGATCATCATTGAAATTCTTGCTTTAAAAAAATCAAGAATTGATCCTACCCAATTTGTTCTTTTGATGGCTTTTCTATGGCTGGCTCTTCAAAGCGCCCGTCATGTTCCGCTTTTCGTTATTATTACTATCCCTTTTCTATTAGAAAGTATCCAAGGCGTCCCGGAAAAAATACTTTCAGAGGTTTTAAAGACAAAAGTGATATTTATCGGACTTGTGCTTCTTTCTATCATCTATATTCCTCATCTCCTTTCTTTAAAAGAAACAATAAAAGCAATTAATTCTCCCGCGATTTTAGCGGAGCAAGCAAAATATCCAAGAAAAGCAGTGGAATTTCTCAAAGAAAATCCCCAAGAAGGAAATATGTTTAATGACTATGGCTTCGGCGGTTATTTAATCTGGGAATATCCTAAAGTAAAAACTTTCATTGATGGAAGAATGGCTCATTGGAAAAATAAGGATCTCCATATTCTTAAAGATTACACTGAAATAAACATGCTTCAGAGTAATTGGCAAGATCTTCTTGAAAAATATAATGTCTCATGGATGCTTATTAAAAAAGATAGGGCGCTGGCTCAAGTATTAAGATTAAGCCCAGATTGGGATGAAATTTATCAGGATGATATCGCAATTATATTTAGAAAATTAAAATAAGGAATTTAATAATTATTCCAAAATCCAAATTATGCCCGTTGGTTCAATCGTTCCGATTGAACCATAGGTTTAATTTTCTAAATAGCCAATACCATTCCACTTGCTGGTTCAGTCGCGGACGACCGAACCAACGGATACTGCAATTATATTCAAAATTAAAAATTAAGTTGGAAAATTTTTAATTCTCAATTTTCAATTCTCAATCAAATCCCAATTTTCAATTTTCAAACTTTAAGCACTTTAAGCTATGGATTGTCATTCTGAATTCATTTCAGAATCTTTTATCTGTTTCGCAAACTGTTTGTTTTAACGGCGAGGCAAAGAAGATCCTGAAACAAGTTAAGAATGACAAATTGCCTTTTTAAAAAAATTGATTTACCCTGTTAAATTTACTCCGCAATTATTTAACTGGGTGAATTGAAAATTTATTGAAAATTGGTTATTGAAAATTGAAAATTATTCAGCTTTTAATCTTAAATCATTGGTTTTAGGCTTAAAATTTTAAATATGAAAAAACAGACACTTTTCAATAACGAATCGTGTCTGTTTTTTGTATGGCTATAATAATCTAGATCTAGATTAACTATCAATTCTTTTCTCTATATTAAACTAAGCGCTACCCAAGCCAGACAGTGTAAATTACATAGACAATAGCATAAGCAAGTCCGGCAATCACCAAACCCATAATACCCCAGCTAATTGTCTTCTTGGCGGTTGCGGTTTGGTCTTCATTTCCAGCAGCAGTTAAATACAAAACTCCACCCCAGATAATAATTAAGACAGCGATCAATCCGATAAAACCTAAAATCCAGTTAGTAACATTTAATATAGCACTAGCAAGATTATTCGGCACGTTTGTTGGCTGATCTGGCGGACCCCATGCATTTGCCGCAAGCGCCACACCGGTTGTTAAAGCAAAAATACCTACTAAAACCAATGGAGCAGCTATTTTCCCAATCTTTTTTAATGTCTTCACTTTTCTTCACCCCCTCTCTGAATAAATAATAAGTTATAAGTAATAAGAAAATAATAAGAAAGTTATCCACAACTATTGCAATTATAGCAAATTTTTCGAAATTAGACAAGGAAATTATTACTTCAGCCAAGTATTAACAATAACATCGACAATCGCATAGGAAATGCCGATAATCACCAAACCTAAAATGCCCCACATCAGAGTTTTTTTGCCTTTTTCCATTTGGTCTTCATTGCCGGCTGAAGTAAGATATAAGAGTCCGCCATAGACAATTACTAAAATAGCAATTATTCCGGCAAATCCTAAGACCCAATCAGTGATAGTCATAATGACTTCGTCTAATTCTTTATCTGGTAAGCCATTTGGCCTATTCGGCATATTCCAACCAGCCGAGGCTAAAAGAGGAAAAACCATTATCACTAATACAAGTGCGGATAGTATTATTTTGTTTCGTTTGTTTTTTAAAATTTGGAACACTTTTCTCACCTCCCTTCATTATTCAAATTAAAAATTAAAATACAAAAATCAAAATTATTTCTTCCCCTAAGAGTAAGAATGCTCGAAGCAAAAAATATTAGCGATTTCATCTAATTCTTTCAAGAACCAAGCTACTTTTTCAGGCTTGGTTCTTTTGCTGTCACGAAGTAAAATAAATCACAATTTACTTTCATTAGCTAATTTTAAAGAAGTATTAAAGAAATTTGTAAAATCTTTCTTACTACTGGCTGATTGACCTTCAATGTAATTACCTAAAATGCTTGTCCCGCTTCTTAATAGTTGGTCGCCAATTCTTCTTGAAACATTATCTTTAGGTAAAGAATCAAGAAATTCTATTAAACAGAGAGTAAAATTATAAAGCCTTTTCTTGAATTCATTTTTGAATTTTAACTTGTCATTTTGCATTTTAACGTTTGACTTTTGATATTGCCTTATTGATCACTAACCGTAAAATTCGGAATCTTCACCTTTAATTAATTCTGAAATTGAAATTCTACTTCGTTAGTATCTCCGCTACTGTTTTAACAATCACATAAGAAATTCCGCAAATCAATAGACCAATGACAGCATAAATTAAAGTTTTTTTAGCCATTTCCAGTTGTCTCTCGTTTCCTCCGGCAGTCAAATAAAGAACTCCTCCGATGATAATCATTGCAACGGCAATGATGCCCACCAGACTTAAAAGCCAGTCAACAAGATCAGCTAAAATATCTGCGATTGGTTTATTGGTGGGTTCATTAATTTGAGCAAAAGTGAAAGGAGCAAACAACAGCAAGAAAATGATTATCGAAAAGAGAAATGTTTTATTGATTTTAGTAAACATAATTAACCTGGCAATAATTGAAATTTTCAATTTCCAAGCACCAATGAAGTTCCAAATTCCAGTTTTTAAAATTTATTTCTGCTAGACTTCATAATACTTGAAAAATATTAAAAGCAATTCTTGTGTTTCTTGCCATAGATTTCTGAATTCTTTTTTAAATTCTGGATTAGTTTTTACTATTAAAAGACGTGTCCAGTGTTTAGTCTCTTTTGTTTCCTTTTTAACAATGCTAATTCTGTGCTGGAAATCTTTTTTACTCTCTGCTTCATTTGCCTCGCAATAATTTGCTTCAATAGATGCACCAGAGGCAACAATTTACTCTATCATTCCTTTGTTGATGCTATCTTGCGGTATTTTTTTCATAAGCTCAATAACTGCTTCAGCAAATTTTGCCGTTCTTTCTTATATATAAATCATATTGTTCGGAATTTGGTGCTTGAGATTTCACTAAAAATTAAGATTTAAAAATTGAAAATTAATTTAGGATTACATTCCAAGTATCTTCTTTATTTCCTGAATCAACGAATAAGAAATAAGGACAACGGCAAAGCCAAGAATCGTATAAAAGAGTATTCTTTTAGCTCTTTTGATCTGTTCTTCGTTCCCGGCGGCGGTCATATACATAATCCCGCCAATAATGATAAAGAGAAGCACAATTGACCCGATAATCGCCAAAAGCCAATTGATAATGCTGACAATTAATTCTTCAAAAGTAGTAGCGTTGATAGGATTTGAAAATGTCACTGGCCAGACAGGACCGGATGGAGCAGTGGTAGTCGTTGGTCCCGGGGCTGTGGTGGTGGTTGGTCCCGGGGCTGTGGTGGTGGTAGTGGTAGTACCGCAATCAGGATCACCAGGACAACCGGCTGGACAAGTCCCATCAGCATCAAGATCACATTTGCAGTCACAACATCTATCATCGCCCGGATCACATTGTGTGCAGTCAACAGACCCACCACAAGGCTGAGAATCTCTTTCGTAACCCGATGGACACGCACCTGTACAATTTTCACTACCCGAGTCATAACAAGTGCCCGCATAAACATACGTTGGAGGGTTCGCATTATAAACGCATATCCCAGGTCCGCTTGGTATGGTCGTTGTAGTAGTAGTGGTTGTTCCCGGAATAGTGGTTGTTGTTGTTGTGGTAGCAGAAGCAGAGAAAACACAATTATTACAAGTTCCTCCTGTTACTGATATACCCAAACCGTATGACGCTTCATCACACTCGCTATCTGCCCCGCAAGCTGATTCGCATTTGCCATAGCCAGTACCCTGCTTAAAAGAACAATAGAAATTATTATTTGAAGCATATAGATCATCTTCTCTTAAACCCGAGCCACACGCAGCACCACCCCAACACCTTATGCAAGATTTAGAACTTTCATCCCAGCATCCGCTTTTTGTACACGAGCTACTGCTCGCATCATCACTTGCATCTACACTTGTATGACAAGCAACACCATTAGGTTCTGACATATTCCAAGAACGAGTTATCGGAGTACAACCAATTCCACCTACAGTTTTTTCTAAACAATAATTATTTTCAAAACTATCAGGACAACCTGTAATAGAACTACAGGGTCCACTTTGTTCAGTTCCTATAAGGATAGAATTTGTATCACATGCATCCCAATTAAAAGCACACGCATAAGTGCACGGTTGAGTCTCGTAATCCGTCCAATCACAAACCGGCCCTGCACTTGATTGGCATGTTCGACATTCTTCAGCCAAGACTTCTGTCGTGTAAAAAGCGATCCCTGTAATCCCTATTAATATCAACGCTAAAAATTTAACTTGCGTAATTTTTTTAACTCTAAAAATTTTTAGTCCCATATTTTTCTCTTTTTTTAAAAAAGTTAAAATTTAAAACAAAAAACAAAAAATACAAGTCAAAAATTAAAAGTTTTAGCTTTTTGGTTGTAATTTTGGCTTTTTTGTTTTGGATTTTGGATTGGCATAAAAAATCATCCGCTTATTTTTTTTATCCCACTCCCCACATCACTTCCGTTGGTTTAGTCTCTATCCTTGATTCAAGTCTCTGACTTGAACCCCCTTTTTTAGGGTTTCTTTTTCATCCTATTCACGAATAACTATCTGCCTTAAACCAACAATTTGTATTAGCTGAAGACCAATACCAATCTTCGGGTCTAATGACATAGATTCTTTTCATTGGATTCTCA
>Ga0190349_1000009_pt1 | contig 83868 bp, 70 predicted proteins | sample 48721378_MG_FD_179798 | JGI IMG/M metagenome (GOLD analysis project Ga0190349, IMG submission 179798) | Hydrothermal vent microbial mat bacterial communities from Southern Trench, Guaymas Basin, Mexico - 4872-13-7-8_MG | ecosystem: Environmental > Aquatic > Marine > Hydrothermal vents >...
CCCTCACCAAATCAAAAATTGCCAACAAAATTGTCCACTAGCCGATATGCACCTATCAGAGGCGGGGATATTATAAATCAGGCAAAAATCTCTATCTTGAAAAACCAAAAAAACTGTCTTAATTTTCGGAATGCAGCCCACGCCCCCATGGAAAAAGTGCTCCGAGCTATGTTTTATCCCCAACTCAGAGCTTTAAATGAATTTACACGAAATAATTGACAGTACAATATCTACATTATCAAGCCCGCTTTAAACTTTCATTCAGCAAGATATTCAACTTTATAAACTTCGATAAACTGCGTAAAGTTTTCTGTATCGATGGGCAATACTCTGAAAATATAACCATTATGAAAAAATGAATTCTTTGAAACAAAACTAGTCTTAAAAGAATGAAGCCATTCTCCCCGTTCATTAAATATATCAACTGTATTTTCATAATTTGGAATCAGGTTATCCTCATAAGTTTCTCCTGAAACTACCCAAATATTCCTTTTCAAATCTTCAAACATAGTCCTCACTATCGGTGGCGAATCAAGAACTTTCATTTCACCCTTTTCAATTGCCTTTTTGAACATCTTATTAATTTCTTGAATAGCTTTTTCAGAATATTTCTGCATCTGATATTCCCTTCCGAATCTCATCAATGGCTGGCCATTTCTGTCATATTTTGTTATTGAATACTTATTCAAATTTTCAATAGGGAAGAAAAACTCTCCACTTTCTGATATAAAAAGCCAATTCCAGCATGGTGGTCCATTTAAGCCCAGTGGACTTTCGTACCTGAATATTTCTTCTCCTTTGGAGAATGTCTCGTCGGTTAGGCTCAAAATGAGAGTAAGATCGGTAAAAGTTCGATCTGTTTTCCCCCTCAAAAGAAAGAATTTGTCTCCTCCGGCTTTTATCTTTAGAGGATTCTCTATAAATATATTACGCTTTTCAATATATTGACCATCAAGGGAAAGTACTTTTAAGCTGAATAGTCCCTGAAAAACATAAATTTTATCATCTTTTATAATTAGTCTATTAGAATTCTCGAATTCATTCGGTCCCTGTCCTTGTCCTCCAAACTCCCTGACTAGATTACCCTTATCATCAAATACTGAAATAATCCCCCTATAAGAATCTAATACATACATGTTGTGGTGGCTATCAAAATCAATAAAATTAGAGAATTCATATTCTTTCGAAAACAAATTAATATTTGTCACATCTATTTCATATGCTTTTTCAAGTTTTACGTATTTCTGCCTATATTTTGGGGCTTTATTAAAGATTTCAGGTATCTGCGGCTTCTTTGAAACACACTCTCCTGTTAATAAACATAAAGTTAATATAAAAATATATAGACTAAATCTCCTCATTTACTTTTTTCCTATTATATTTAACAAAAAAATTTATTTAAACTTCAGGATCGACACAATGGACACCCCCAGTTTTTGTCCTACATTCCCAATACGGTAAACTTGTCCAACAAAAATATTGACTTCCACTGTTACAAAACTTTCCACCATTACCATATAACATTGTTCTCTCTGATGGAATTATTGTAATAATTAAGATAAGAAAAAAGAAAATTAATAAAAATAACGCCCACTTTTTCACTTTTTGCATTTTTTATCCTCCTTTTAAATTTTCTTAGGATATGCCCCCCATTTTTTGGACCAGTTTTAGTGCTTATTTTTGCTTACATCTCAGAGGGTTAATTTGCCCTTATCTTTAAGATATTAAATCGGCGACTTATGACCAAACGCCGAATGCTTACGACAAAAATTATAGTATCTAACCTTCTCTTCGACAACTTCCTTGAGCAACTCAAGATTTTCCTGTTCCCAGAAAAGATCATGATTCTCTTGTTTAAAGCGACCAATAAAAGATTCCATATAAACATTTTCTTTGGCTCCATTTTCCGAATAGGAAAGCCGAGCCTTGGAATTGACGAGGATTTCATATACCCTGCGATGTCCTAGGTAAACTCCATCCTGGTCATGATGAATAATGATGTCTTCTGCTTTTTGACCCAGTCTCTTTAATGCCCGCTTGGCCGACCGCCAGACTTCTAATGCCAGTTCTGTATTATCACTTGGAAGTGTCAATGATCATTGAATTTTTACCCATTTTGGTCATTGAAAATTTACCCACCCTTTAAAATTATTCATGAGAGTTGTGCCTCTTTTCTTTTAATTAATCCAGCCTTGACTTTTTCCTTTAGCCAGTAAGAATTACCCTATTTTTGTCTAGAGATCCAAAAAGGCAAGGAAAGAAGACTCAAATTCAATTATACTTTACAATAAGTAGAACTAAATGTAAAATATAATTGACAATAAGTATTATTTTTGTTTAAAATGGCTCTATGATCAAGCCAAGGTTAATTTTCGACCAAATTTTTCCTTTTGTTGAATCCCCGGAAGCGATTGTCATTACTGGAATGAGACGAACCGGGAAAACTACGGTTCTTGAATGGCTTTATAAGCAAATTGACTCAGCCAACAAATTGTTTCTGGATCTAGAAAATCCGTTAAATCGAAAGTACTTTGAAGAAGACAATTATGGGCAGATAAAGAGCATTCTTGAAGCGTTGGGGATCGATTTTTCTTATAAAGCCTATGTTTTTCTGGATGAAATTCAGCTGGTTAAAAACCTTCCCTCAGTGGTTAAATATTTCATTGATCATTACTCAGTTAAGTTTTTCTTAACCGGATCGGCCAGTTTTTATCTCAAGAACTTATTCTCCGAGTCTTTGGCCGGCAGGAAGTATATTTTTGAGCTTTACCCACTTACCTTTGCTGAATTTCTTGTTTTTAAAGAAGTTAAATTAAAGTTTTCTGAAAAGGCTTCTCTTCCCGTGGCTATTTATGAAAAGATTGCCCCTTTAATGGAAGAATATCTAACCTTTGGAGGATTTCCAGGCGTAGTATTGAAGCGGAATATAGAGGAAAAAAGAAGAGCCCTTGAAGAAATTCTTACCTCATATTTCATGATGGAGGTAAATCAACTGGCTGATTTTAGAAAAAACGAAGCTCTTAGAGACCTGATTTTACTCCTGGGAGAACGTGTAGGTAACAAGCTTGATTATTATAAAATGAGCAAAGAGTTGGGTATTTCACGGCCGACCGTGAAAGAATATATTTATTTTCTAGAGGGAACTTATTTTATTAAATTAATCCGCCCTTTTAGCCGAGGAAAAGATACGGAAATAAGGAAGATGCCCAAGGTTTATTTTTGTGATTGTGGTCTGGTCAATCATCTTGTCCGGCTGGAGGAGGGGAGAGTTTTTGAGAACGCCGTCTTCCAAAATCTCAAAGTTAGAGGAGAAGTGAATTATTATCAGAGAAAATCCGGGATAGAAATTGATTTTATTTTAAATCAAGAAGAAGCTTTTGAAGTCAAAATAAAGCCAACTGCCTCTGAGCTGAAAAAACTGAAAAGACTGGCTCATGAATTGGGCTTGAGTCAATATAGAATTGTTTCCAAAAAATATACTCAGTTGGATAATGTTATTTATCTCTTTCATTTTAATAACAGGTGATTTCATTAACTACTCAAAGACCGGGCTAGTGGACAATTTTGTTCGCAAATTTATTTTAGGAAGGAGCCATCGTCAACTCTTTTCAAATAAGAAAGAAAAACCATTCGAAAGGAGGAGTTACTTACGGTGGCCAAACTGCAGACTTTTATTGCCTCTTGTCAAACCCCTCTTCTCTCAGGAACCCTTTTGTCTTCCTCAAAGGGAATCAACACGGGTAAAGAATCAGTAAAAAATTCAATCGTGATTCTTAAACCCGAATAATTCTTAAAAAAAGCTGTTTTCCTTCATAACATATTGATATATAACATGTTAGCAACAATAAAATGGGGATATCCTTTGAAAGATTAAACCCATCAATTGACTCTTGTTCAAAAGGATCCGAGTCAAATTTTTTTAGTCTTCGACAGTTTATCAATTTCTTTTTATCAATAGATTAGGTTAACTATTAAAGTTAATAAATCTTGGCTAGGTATTATAATCCTCGGTTAACTCCCGGTAAGCGATCGAGGTTGAACGTAAATTATAATTCTCGGTTAAATATTTTGACCACTCGGCTTTGGCTAACTCCAATTTTTCCTCTTTTGCCCTACTGCTCCATTTTACAATGGCTTTCTCTTCTCGGCGGGCTTGGCTATAGCGAATCGTCAGTAAAGCAGCTTCTCTTATCTTTACTGGAGTTTCTTTTTTCTTAAACCTGACCACTGTTTGCGGACCTTTCTTGGAAACCGTGGTCATTTTAATATCTTCGGGAAGAGCCAGTTGCTTTAAAATTCGATTTTCTCCTTCATCGCGACCGATGACGACCCAATAGTCAGAACCAAAAAAATGACGCCCATATCTGAGAAGCCAAATATCTTCCTTTTTCAACCTGCCCCGCCAACTTCTCAGTTTCCTTAAGCGGGCTGAATATCCAGGATCGGTTAGCAAACACCCGCCAGAAGGAGTAGCATAACCTTCCAGTTGATATTTCTCAGCCAGTTCCATCTGTCGTTTTCGACTTCGACCTTGAATATCCAACAAAGCTTCTCTCTTGACCCAACCCTTTTTTTCCACTTCTGTCTCAGGAAGAAGCTGCGCCGAAAGGGGACGCAGCACATACCCTTCTAGCCCTGACTCTCTCTCCACAATTTGGAGAGCCTGGCGATTTTGGGATAGAGGCCTTTCTCCCAACACTTCCCCGGTGGCAACAAAAGCAGCTTGATAACGTGGTAAGAGCTGCCCGGCCAAGCGAACCATCTGGAGATGGCAGTCAAGACAAGGATTCATATGGCGGCCATAGCCGTATTTTGGTTTTTCAACTATTTGAATTTCCTCTTCGGTTATATCAACCACTACTAAAGGCCAATTCATCCGGCGAGCTTCGCTCACCGCCCTCTCTGCTCCAAAAAAAGGACTTTCAAAAGTTAACCCAACGATCTCCAATCCTTGGTCTTGGAGTATACATCCCGCCAACACACTATCCAACCCCCCCGAAAGAAGAAGGAGAACCCGAATAGTCTCTTTTTTGGGAGAGGGAGGAAAAATTTCCCGAATTAACATTTTATCCTTTCTTTTTCCTTCCTTGTCTAAGATTAATTTAGATGAGTAATTAAAATTCTAGTTCCAATAATTAAGAGTATGAGGCCACCTGCCAATTCTGCTCGCCGGCCAACAGCAGCTCCCAACCACCGCCCTAGATAATCTCCGCTTATTGTCATTCCAGCGGCCACCACCGTAATGATTATTACAGGTTCAATTATAGCAACTTTTAAGGCTCCCAAACTGAACCCCACGGCCAAAGCATCAACCGAAGTAGCGAAAGCTAAATACAGTACAGCCAGGCCTCTCGTCCGGTCTTTAGTATCATTGCTGGCCAAACTTCCCTTCTGAAAACTCTCAAGGATCATTTTTCCCCCGGCCAAAACAAGTAATCCAAAAGCCACCCAGTGATCATAACGCCTTATCAGGGGAGTAAGCTCTCCTCCCCCAAACCATCCGAGCAAAGCCATCCCTCCCTGAAATAATCCGAAATAAAAAGCCAGCCTTAATCTTTGGCTTAGGATTAATCCTCCCTGAGCCAAAGATAATCCCACGGTTACAGCTAGAGCATCCATGGATAAAGCCAAAGCCATTCCTATTAAGGGGACTAATTCCACTTGTTTTTTTCCTTTTTTCCGGCTCTTAAACTGGCTTGTGTCTTTCTAAATACTCCCAGGCAATGTTCGCTAAAAGATAAGCGGCCTCGGACAATGCCTCTTCATCAATATCAAATTGGGGATGGTGATGAGGATATGATTTCCCGGAGCCTGCTCCAAAAAAGAGAAAAGCACCGGGAATTTTCTGCAAGTAATAAGCAAAGTCTTCTCCTCCCATAACCGGTTTAATCGGGATCAACCTTTTTTCTCCCCAGATCTTGCGGACAACTTCTCGCACTAACTCCACCTCTCTCTCATGATTAACCAAGACCGGATAACCCCGCTGGTATTTCCAGCCTATTTCTGCCCGCCAGGCCTGGGCAGTTAATTCACATACCGCGGCCAATCTCTCTTCAATCCTCGCCTGGAGAGTCGTGTCTAAAGTCCGCACTGTTCCGGTAAGCTCGACTTTTTCGGGAATGATGTTATAAATCGTTCCCCCCTGAATCGTGCCGAAGGAAATGACCAAGGGATGGAGAGGATCCGTTTCCCGACTCACTAAGCCCTGGATATTAGTGATAACTTGGGCCGCTACCCAAATGGGGTCAATAGTTAAATGAGGCATGGAGCCATGGCCGCCTTGGCCTCTTACTTCAATTTCAAAATTATCAGCCTGGGCCATCATTGGACCAGCTAGAAGCCCCACTTGACCAGTGGGCAATGGCTGCCAGAGATGAAGCCCAAAGATGGCATCTACTTCCTCCAGTGCTCCTTCCTCAATCATCGGCTTGGCCCCACCAGGGGGCAACTCTTCAGCTGGCTGAAAAATAAGTACTATTCGTCCCGGAAGAAACTTCTTAAAATCCAGTAAGGCTCGAGCCGCTCCAAGTAATATGGCCATATGTCCATCATGACCACAACTATGAGCCGCCCCTGGCACTTCGGAGAGAACAGGTTTTTTTCCTTCTTCTTGAAGGGGCAAAGCATCCATATCCGCGCGAAGGGCAACCGTAGGGCCTTCCTCTTGCCCCTGGATAATAGCTCGCAGGCCAGTACCAGCTATCACCTGGCTCTCTATTCCCCAATCATGAAGAATTTTTTGGAGGGTCTGCTGGGTCCAGTGTTCCTGGAAGGCCACCTCTGGATGACGATGAAATTCTCGTCGCCAATAAATTATCTCTCCTTTCCTGTTTTCAATCCGAGTTCGTAACTCTTCCAGAGAAATACGACTCATCGGCCTACCTCCTCACTAATTTTTTCCACCCTCAGCGGGTGATATTCAGTTTAAAAAATGCCTTCCCTCATTTCTTGTCCTTGATTCAATGGTAACTATCAAGATTTATGTTGATTATTTTTTCGGTTCTTCTGCCAAAAAAGTATTGGGGGTGACTTTTTCCTGGGGGGTAAAATATTGTCATTTCTCCTGTTTAGATAGCCCACCGGCGATAACCGTTACCAGCAAATTAACAACTAACCCAACAAAACCGGCGTTCATCCCCAAGTAGGGATCATGTCCACTCCCGATTAAAAAGATGACGACCCCTAGGCCCGCGGCTAATCCCCCTAAGACAGCTCCCTTTCTCACGCGGGGCCAAAAGAGCCCAAACACAACACCCGGGAAAAATTGGCAAACACCATCATAGCCAAGGATTAGAAGGTTAACCAGTTCATTGGGGAAAAAGATGGCAAATATTAACGCTAAACCGGTAATCACCATCAATAAAACTCGAGAAAGCCGCATCACTGCTTCTTCACTGGCCGTAGGCTTAATAATCGACTGATAGATATTTTTACTTAGGAGAGTCGAGGCAAAGAGGACCAATACCGAGGCGGGCACCATAGCCGTTACTGCTCCGGCCGCCCCGACAAAGCCCAAAAACCAGGCCGGATAGGTTTTGGCCACCAAGGCTAAGAAAGCCAAGTCTCCATTCTTCAAATCAGGCAGAACTAAAAAAGCAGTCAGTCCCACAGCAATCACTAACAAAATGGGTAACTGGTAAAGGGGCATGATAATCGCATTTCGCTTGATAACCCGGTCGCTTTTGGCGGAAAAAACGGAGCCAAAAACATGAGGCCACATGTAAAAGCCTAATCCGGTCAGCAGGACAGTAGACATCACCCAACCAACACCCATATGAGTAGTCGATCCCGGAAAGACGAGATGCTGGGGATGTTGTTCCAGTAAAGCATGAAACATGCGGCCAAAACCACCAAAATAGATGGCGGGAACACCAAAGCCAACGATTCCTACTGCCGCCAGCATCATGATATCTTTGAGAATGGACACCCAGGCTGTTCCTCGGATACCACTGGTATACACAAAAACCGAGGTCAGCAGGAAAGAAAAGAAAATGGCCCATTGGGACTTAATCGCCCCTTGACTGGCCACTTCCACGATTAACCCCAAGCCAGTGAGCTGCAGCTGAAGATAAGGAATAATAGAAAAAACACCAACTAAAGCCACCATCACGCCTAAAGTCCGGCTTTGGTAGCGATGGATAAAAAAATCTGGTTGAGTATGAAGGCCATATTTCTTGCCAACTCTCCATAAAGGAGGCAAAATAAAAAAAGATAAAGCATAAGCCAAAGTGCCATAAATCATGATATAAAAAGTTGGGGCTCCTTTAGAATAGGCCCAGCCACTAGCGCCTAAAAAGGTAAAAGTGGTATAGATCTCCCCAGCCATCAGTAACCAAATAATTACCACTCCGAACCGCCGGCCGCCGACAGTCCAATTTTCTAAATCCATCTTCACCCGCCGGCCAGCCACCACACCCAGAATAGAGGCTCCAACAATAAAGCCCAAGATAATGACTAAAGCCAAAGTCATCAGGATCGCTCCTTATCGGTTCGATTGAATCTCTGCTCAACTTTATAAGCCCCAAAGAGGATTAGCGGCGTTAAAGCTATCCAAAGTAATATCCAGAAAAGAAGAAAGGGCAAGCCGAGAATTACGGGATACAAGCGATTAACCAGTGGCAAAGCTCCAACTAAAACCAGAAAAGGAATTAAACCCAAAAGAAGGGCCAGCTTTGTTCCTTTTCTCATCTTACCTCCTCAAAATAAACTGGGATTATTATAATCATTTAAAATTGTTTTTTCACATGTTTGTCCTCAATGCTTCATTATTGCTTCGATAAATCATTGATCTGGCTTCAAAAAACCAAGGTTTCTTGCGTCCTTCAACTTAGGCTATTCAAATTATGATTCTCCTCCACCAAAAAGTTCGATTACATTTTATAGGGGCAAACCCGCCTCTTTTCAGCCAGATTTTTAAATGACAAGACGATTACCCTTCGATTTGATTTTAGATGATTTGATTCGGGTCTTGGCTGAAAGATAACAGCAAGTTATAATTATCAGTTTAGGTTAAATATGAAAAAGCGTCTCCCATCCCCTTCTTCAGCCAAAGAATCAATTGTTCTCCGGGGAGTTCGGGTTCACAACTTAAAAAATATTGATCTTGATTTGCCCCTCAACCAGCTTATCATGATTACCGGGGTTTCCGGCTCTGGGAAATCATCTCTGGCTTTCAACACTCTTTACGCTGAAGGCCAACGGCGGTACATCGAGTCGCTTTCTGCCTATGCCCGGCAATTTTTTGAACGCATAGATAAACCAGATGCCGATCTCATTGAAGGCATAACTCCGGCCATCGCCATTCAACAAAAAGCCACGACTAAGAATCCTCGCTCAACCGTGGCCACAGCCACGGAAATTTACGACTTCCTGCGCCTTCTTTTTGCCCGGTTAGGAACTATTCATTGTGCCCAATGTGGTCAACCCGTGGTCCGGGATACCATTGATGCTATCGTCGACGAACTTTACCAGCACCCACCAGGGACAAAAATTTGGATAACCTTCGCTTGGAATCATCCTCACGACCTCCTCGCTTTAGAGAAAGATGGGTTTTATCGAGTAGTGATGGAAGGCAAGATAACTTCCTTTCCCCAAATTAAAACTTCCTCTGCTCATGGCTATGATGTTCTGGTCGACCGCCTCCATCTTACCAAAGGCGATCCAGAAGAAAGAGAAAGGTTAGTTGATTCTCTCGAGCTGGCGCTCAAAAAAGGCCAAGGCAAAGTTAAAGTTATCATTAACGGCCAACAAGAAATTATTTTTTCCACCCAACTCGAATGTAAAACATGTGGACTCGTCTATGAAGAGCCTGATCCCAATTTATTCTCTTTTAACAGTCCTCAAGGGGCCTGCCCCCGGTGCCACGGCTTTGGAGACCTGGCTGTTCTTGATGAGGACAAAATTATCCCTGACCAAAACAAAAGCTTGGAGGAAGGAGCCATCGAACCCTGGACAAAACCAGTCTCTCAAGGGATGCAGGAAGAACTTCTCCATGAAGCTCGACGACGAGGTATCCCCACCGATATTCCCTGGCGTCAGCTTAAAGATGAATGGCAACGCTTCATCCTTGAGGGAGGGGATGGCTATTATGGAGTCAAAGGCTTTTTCGACTGGCTCCAGGCCAAAAAATATAAGGTCCAAGTTCGCGTTTTTCTCAGTCGCTACCGGAAATATATCCCTTGCCCGGAATGCGGTCAAACTCGTCTTAACCAACAAGCCCTAAGGGTCAAAATTAATGGGCTTAACATTGGGGATGTAGTGAAGATGACGGTAAGACAAGCCTTTGAGTTCTTTTCCTCACTTTCACTTTCTCCTTTTCAACAACGGGTGGGTGAACGGCTAATCCGAGAAATTCTCAATCGACTTAAGTTCTTGTTAGAAGTAGGGCTTGATTATTTAACCTTAGATCGGATGACCTTTACTCTAAGTGGCGGAGAAGCACAGCGAATTAACCTTGCCGCCGCCCTTAGTGCTTCTTTGGTCGGGACCCTTTTTATCCTGGACGAGCCCAGTATCGGCCTCCATCCTCGAGACAACCAAAGACTGGTCAGCATTCTCCAGTCTCTTAAAAATAGAGGGAACACAGTGGTCGTGGTCGAACATGATCCCGAAATCATCAAGCAAGCTGATTTCATTGTCGACCTTGGTCCCCAGGCCGGTGAAAAAGGTGGCGAAGTTATTTTCCAAGGTCGCTTTGGGGATTTTCTAAACTGCTCAACCTCATTGACCGCCTCTTATCTCACCCGTCAAAAAACCATCCCTCTCCCCCCTCGCCGCCGCCAACCTCAAGGCTATATCCTCGTCCATCAAGCCCGCAAACACAACCTCAAAAACATTGATATCCGGATTCCCCTGCATGTTTTCACCTGTATTACCGGGGTTTCCGGTTCCGGTAAAAGTACTCTTCTCAGTGATGTTCTTTACCAAGGAATAAGCGGGGCTTCTTCTGATGGATTTAAAAAAATAGAAGGGAAAGAATTAGTACACAAAGCCATCATGGTCGATCAAAGCCCGCTGAGTTCTTCCCCCCGCTCTATTCCCGCTACCTATACCAAAGCCATGGATGAAATCAGAGAAATTTTTAGCCAAACGCGCGAAGCTCGCTTAATGGGTTACCCGGCCGGATTTTTCTCTTTTAATACCCGAGGAGGACGTTGCGAAGAATGTAAAGGAGCCGGCCAACAAATCATTGAAATGCAATTTCTCTCTGACGTGGTCCTGCCCTGCGAAGCCTGTAAAGGAAAACGGTTTAAGAAAGAAATTCTGGATATAAAATATCGAGGCAAGAATATCCACGAAGTCTTACAAATGAGTCTGACCGAGGCGGTGGAATTTTTCTATGACGTGCCCCAAATCCGGAGAAAACTATATCCTCTTATTGAAGTTGGCTTAGGTTACTTAAGACTGGGGCAGCCAACAACAACCCTCTCGGGGGGAGAACTCCAAAGAATAAAACTGGCTTACCACTTGGTCCATCAGAGAGAAAAACACATCCTTTATCTCTTTGATGAGCCAACTATCGGGTTGCATCCCCATGACCTGGTGCTCCTCCTGAATTGCCTGCAAAAGCTAATTGAGGCTGGCCATACCGTCGTGGTGATTGAGCACAATTTGGATTTCATCAAAAGTGCTGACTACATTATTGACCTCGGACCTGAAGGGGGAGAGAAAGGCGGGAAGATTGTGGCTGAGGGACCGCCGGAAAAAATCGTCCAAGCCCCAAGATCATTAACCGGTCATTATCTCCGCCCCTATCTGAAATAATTTAGGCATCAAAGTTGACTTCCTGCCATTTGAATGCTATATCTCCAGAAGATATTGATGGATTCATTCGGTTGGCTCTCCATTTTACCGCCTTTATTAGCCATCTTCTTGGCCATTAAAACCAAGCATGTTTATCTTTCTCTGGGGATAGGGATCTGGTTGGGATGGACGATCGTTGCCCAGGGGAATCCTTTGGCCGGCCTGATTCGCTCGGTCGATAGTGTCATCCATGTTTTTCAGGATGCCGATAATACAAGAGTGATTATCTTCAGTGCCCTTATCGGGGCTATCATTACTTTTTCTCAATATTCGGGGGGGATGACGGGATTTGTTGATTGGGTAACGCGCCGGGGAATCGTTCGCTCTCCCCGTTCAGCTCAACTTCTAGCCTGGTTCCTAGGGTTTATCATCTTTATCGAATCCAGTATTTGCGTTCTCGTCTCGGGGGCTGTTTCCCGGCCTATTTTTGATCGGTTAAAAATCTCTCGCGAAAAACTAAGTTATATTCTCGATTCCACCTCGGCTCCTAAATGTATCATTGTCCCCTTCAATGCTTGGGGGGCTTTTGTTATCGGTCTCTTGGCTAGCCAAGGTGTTGAATCCCCGGTAAGGGTGTTAGTTTCCTCAATGCCTTTTAACTTTTATGCCCTTTTTGCCTTAGCTTTAGTCCTCATCGTTGTCTTGACTCAAAAGGATATCGGGCCAATGAGAGAGGCTGAACGCCGCGTTCGCGAAGAAAACAAACTGCTGCGGGACGGGGCGGAACCTTTAATTGCTGATGAAGTGGTCATGCTGCCCGCCAAACCAGGTGTCCCCCTTCGGCCAGTTAACATGATCCTGCCGGTAGGGGTCATGGTCGGAGTCATGCCCATTGCGCTCTTCATTACCGGCCAGGGCAACTTGATGGAAGGTTCCGGATCAGTATCGGTGCTCTGGTCAGTTCTGGCTGGTCTCTTCGCCGGAGCCGTAGCTTATCGCCTCCAAGGATTAATGAAAACAAAAGAAATAACCGATATATTCATGAAGGGGGTTGGGGGTTTAGTCCCTTTAGCCAGCTTGATGATTCTGGCTTTTGCCATCGGAGATACCTGCGAGGCTCTCGGCACTGGCCCCTTTGTTGCCCAAGCCGCTAAAGCCACTTTACCCTCCGGCCTAATCCCAGCCGTCGTTTTTGCTATTTCCTGCTTTATCGCCTTTTCCACAGGGACTTCCTGGGGAACATTCGCCATCATGATTCCCATTGCCGTGCCGATGATTAAAATTATCGGCCTTCATCCAGGTTTAATCGTGGCGGCGGTGCTTGGAGGCGGAGTCTTTGGCGATCATTGTTCTCCTATTTCCGACACGACCATCATCGCTTCAATGGCTGCGGCCACCGACCATATTGACCACGTGCGAACCCAACTTCCATATGCCTTCACCGCCGCAGGGTTATCCCTCATCTTCTTTTTGCTTTTTGGCTATTTAGTGTAGAGCTTTTTAGTATTCTTCATATTATTAAATTTAGGGACGTCGTCCTGAGAAATACCTGGAATTTAATTAAGCTTTTGATATCATGAGGAGGAAAAAATGGGGAGATGCTGGCGCTTTTTTCTTCTTATTATCACCTACTTAACCGTCTTTCAACCAAAAAAACCGGACGTGCCCCCATTTTTCTTTGGTGTGGTCACCTTTTTGGGCACTATGACCCCCAGCTTTACATCTTCTCTTTTTTATATTTTAATTCAGAAGTGGCCTTTTTTTATCCCCAACAATTAACCTTTAATTAAGGAGGCAAGAGTGAACACTAGGTTTATTTCTCTGCCGTCTAAAAGAATTAAATTTTTAGTATATCTCCTCTTCCTCGCGATAATTTCTTCCCCTCTTTTCCCTTGCACAGTAGCCGTTATTTCCGCCAAAGCTTCCCGTGAAGGCCGGGCCCTGTTATGGAAGAATCGTGATACCTCTGTGGAAGACAATATGGTTGTTTTTATTCAAGGAAAGAAGTGGGGGATTATTGCCCTCGTTAACGCTTCCGACCCAACGGGCCGCAATGTTTGGGCCGGGTGTAACCAAGCTGGTCTAGCCATTATGAACTCTGCCTCAGGAGATCTGGCTCCAAGTCAAGGAGGCATGGCCCATAACGGCTCGTTCATGAGGAGAGCCTTGGAAGAATGCGCCACGGTTGATGACGTTGAAAAGCTTCTTCTTCAAACCAACAGCCAAAGGAAAGTAGGGGCCAATTTTGGGGTTATCGATGCTTACGGAAAAGCTTGTTTTTTTGAAACTAGCCCTGATTCCTATACCAAATTCGACGCCGATGATCCTAGGGTTGCTCCTGATGGCTACCTAGTTCGCACTAACTATGCCTTTACTGCCCCCACGCCCTATACTGGGGGAGGATATATTCGCCTGGAAAGAATTTCTCGTCTTTTTCAACAGGCGGCAGCCGAAAAATCTCTGAGCTTGCCCTTTATACTTCAGCAGGCCGCGCGAGATTTGGTAAATGAAAAAATTATGTCCTATCCCTTAAATCAACCCCTTCCTCTTTCCCCTCAACCTCTCTACATTAACACTAATGACACCATCAACCGCAATTCTACTCAGGCAGTAACCGTTTTTGTCGCTGCCCCCTCTCCAGAAAAAGCCTATTTAACCACCATGTGGGTCATGCTTGGACAGCCCATTTGCACCGTGGCCTTGCCTATTTGGGCCGGTGCCACGCAAGTGCCCTCGGTACTCACTGGAGAAAATGGAGCCCCTCTTAATCATCTTGCTCAACTCGTCGAGCTCTATCTCTATCCAGACCGTCGGGGTCACATGGCTCAGTATCTCAATTTAAGCCGATTTCTAACCTATCGCGGGTCCGGGGTGTTTCCTCTCCTGCTGGAAATCGAACAAGAGATCCTAATTCAGGCCCAAAAAATAGAGCAAGCCTGGCTTAGTCGCACCCCGACCCCAGAAACGATTAACCACAAAAGTGAAGAACTAGCTCAATGGGCCTGGACAAAATTAAAAGAAACTTTTCCTCTTGAGGAGATAAAATGACCAAAAAAATTCCTCTTTTATTGGCTTTCTCTCTCTGGTTAGTTCCTTTCCTCTTCCCCCAGGCGGGGCTGCTCGAAGATGAAAAAAACACCATCGCCATTTTTGACAAAACAGCCCCCTCTGTGGTGTTCATTACGAGCAAGGTCCTCCAGCGTGACTTTTTCACCTTGGATGTGTTTGAAATCCCCAAAGGAACTGGCTCGGGGTTTATTTGGGACAACCAAGGTCATATCGTTACCAATTTTCACGTGATTGAAGGGGCTACTCGCTTAAGTGTCACTTTAGAAGATAATTCAACTTACGAGGCAAAGCTGGTCGGCATCGCGCCCAGTAAAGATTTGGCAGTGATCAAAGTCAAAGCTCCAGCTAAGCTTCTTACCCCCATTCCCCTCGGCACCTCCTCCACTCTCCGTGTCGGTCAAAAAGTTCTGGCTATTGGCAATCCTTTTGGCTTAGACCATACTTTAACCGTCGGGGTGGTCAGCGCCTTAGGGCGAGAAATCACCTCGATGACTGACCGTAAAATACACAATGTTATCCAAACTGATGCCGCTATTAATCCCGGAAACTCGGGAGGTCCTCTCCTTGATTCTCAAGGGCAGTTGATTGGCGTCAACACCGCCATCTTAGCTCCTAGCGGAGCCAATGCCGGAATCGGCTTTGCCATTCCCGTGGATACTGTAAAAAGAGTCGTGCCTCAATTAATTAAATATGGCAAAGTCATCAGGCCTGGTCTGGCTATTTCTGTGGTTTCCGACTCGATTGCTGAAAGATTAGGCATTGAAGGGGTCATCATTGCCCGGGTGAGCCCCCGCAGTAATGCCGCCCAAGCCGGGTTGCGAGGAATTAGTCGCACGAGGCGAGGGAAATATCTCTTGGGAGATATTATCATCTCGGTTGACGGACAAAGAATTAGATCTTACGATGATCTAGCTTATGTTTTGGAAACCCATGAAGTCGGTGATTGGGTGGAGCTAGGTCTTCTCCGCCAAGCAAACAAAATAAAAGTTAGAGTCCAGTTAGAAGCAGTAGAAGAAGAATGAACTACAGCGCCTGAAGGACAAAAAACCCGGATGAGAAGCCCAGTAAGAAGAAGGGGAAGAAAAATTAACCAACCTCCCTCCTCCTGGAATATAGTCCTCTTTGCGCCGCAAATCCCGCAGAATACTGGAAATATAGCCCGGACTTGCGCGGCCACCGGCGCTCATCTTCATTTAATAAAACCTTTGGGTTTTTCTCTCGAAAATCGTTGGCTGCGGAGAGCAGGCCTCGACTACTGGCCGTTGGTTGAAGTATCTGTTTACGATAATCTAGATGAGTTTTTCCACCAAAATTCAAACGGCAATTTTTTTTACCTGACCAAATATGGCTCCAAATCCTACGCTCAGATCGAGTTCAGCGGCGATGTTTTCCTTGTCTTTGGCCAGGAAACCTACGGCTTACCCTTATCCCTGTTGGGAAAAAATCCCGAACGATGTTATCGCATTCCCATGGTTGAGGAAGCTCGTTCCCTTAATTTATCCAATGCCGTGGCTATCGTCCTTTATGAAGGACTCCGTCAACACAATTTTGCGGGGTTAAAAATATCCAGAAGTCTGGCCGACATGAGAAAATCCCACCAAATTCAAGAAACTAGAAAAAGAAGCAGTCGCAAGCCTAATCAGTAAATCGGCAATACAAAGAACAAGCCAATCTTCGCCTAATCCTGGTGGATATGTTCCCGAATTCAAGGACTAAATATGAGTTCCTGGGCATACGGCCAAAACTTTGGTCTAATTCTGATTCAACTCTACTCTGTGAAGGCAAAAAACGAGGTCAAATATGTTTTTTTGAGTAAAATTCAGCCAAATAGGTTGTAATAAGGAGAAAACAACAAAATGTCTTATTTTTTCATCTTTAAAGGAAGATCAAAAGGCAAATTATCTTTTAGGTGTTGAGATCTTACAATGTTCCTCAAATGAACCTAAAAAAATTATCATTCGCCCAAACTTGTCCTCAAGAAGCGGGTTTAGCTTCCGTTTGCTCCGCGCGTCTCTCAATTGGTAAACCAACTTTTTGCCGGATAGCCACTTCTAATTCTGCTGCCAATTCTTTATTTTCTTTGAGAAGATTCTTGACATTATCTCTGCCCTGTCCCAAGCGTTCACCTTTGTAGGAATACCAAGTGCCGGCTTTTTCAATTAAGCCATACTCCACCCCGGAATCCACAAGATCTCCTTCCCGGGAAATTCCCTCGCCATAAATAATATCAAACTGAGCTTCTCGAAAAGGAGGAGCTAACTTGTTTTTCACTATTTTTACTTTAACTCGATTGCCAATTACCGCATCTCCCTCCTTTAAATTAGTTATCCGCCGGACGTCAATTCGTAAAGAAGCATAAAACTTCAGGGCCCGACCGCCCGTGGTCGTCTCGGGAGATCCCAAGAAAAATCCAATCTTCTCTCTGATTTGATTAATAAAGATAAAACAAGTCTTGGAGCGGCTGACAATGGAGGTTAGCTTGCGAAGAGCCTGCGACATGAGGCGGGCTTGAAGACCAACGTGGGTATCCCCCATCTCTCCCTCCAACTCCACTTTCGGAACAAGGGCGGCCACTGAATCAACAACCACGACATCAACCGCACCGCTGCGGACCAGCACTTCAGCAATTTCCAAGGCTTGCTCCCCGTAATCTGGCTGCGAGACAAGAAGATTATCTATATCCACTCCAATCCGAGCGGCATAATGGGGATCTAAGGCATGCTCGGCATCGATAAAAGCCGCTAATCCCCCTCGCTTCTGAGCCTCAGCAATGACATGGAGGGCAAGAGTAGTCTTCCCGGTGGCTTCGGGGCCAAATATTTCCACTACCCGCCCCCGAGGAAAACCACCGATTCCTAACCCTAAATCAAAGGAAATAGATCCAGTGGGAATGACTGGCACTTGAACAGCGGCTTGTTTCTGTCCCAATTTCATCACCGAGCCTTTACCAAATTGTTTCTCGATTTGAAGTAATGCTGCTTCGACAGCTTTACTCTTTGAGACCTGGTTCTTATCGGTTGAATTTTTCATCTTGTCCTCCGCTTTTATTAATTACTATTAATTACCCGACTCTTCCCAGCGGGCTTTTTTATTCTTCTTCAATCTTCTATCTAAATCCTCACCCTTATTTTCCCTAGCCTTTCTTCAGGAGTGATGATCTCCTTTCTCGTCTCTTTATCCGTCCAGAGCCTCCACCCACTTTGTTAGCGATAATCATAAAATCCCTTGCCCGTTTTCCGGCCAAGATAACCGGCATCAACCATTTTTCTCAACAAAGGACAGGGACGGTATTTCGGGTCGCCAAAGCCATCATAGAGAACTTCCATAATATGAAGGCAGACATCCAAGCCAATTAAATCAGCTAAAGCTAGGGGTCCCAGGGGATGGTTCATGCCCAGCTTCATCACTTGATCAATGGCCTCCACTGTCCCGACGCCTTCCATTAAAGCATAAACCGCCTCGTTGATCATGGGCATCAGAATGCGGTTGGAGATAAAACCGGGAAAATCGTTGGCTTCAACCGGAACTTTACCCATAGCCTCGGCCAATGCTTTAACTTCCTGGAAAACCTCCTCCTTAGTGGCTATCCCGCGGATTAATTCAACTAAAACCATCAAGGGCACGGGATTCATAAAATGCATCCCCATGAATCGCTCAGCTCGCCTCGTAATCGCCGCCAGACGAGTAATTGATATCGAAGAGGTATTGCTCGTAAAAATAATCTCAGGGGGAAGAAGCTGGTCCAATTCCTTTAAGACGGCTTTTTTTACCTCGTAATCTTCAAAAACCGCTTCAATGATAAAATCCACGTCGCGCAACTCTTCCAGTTTAGTAGTTCTCTTGACCCGGGCCATTATTTCTTCTTTATCCCCTTGGACCTTACCCTTGTCGATAAGCTTGCCCAAACTCTTGGCCATACTTTGTTGAGACCTAGCCAAAACTTCATCGGCCAGGTCGTGTTGAATCACCTCAAACCCGCTGGCGGCCGCCACCTGGGCAATCCCGGTCCCCATTGTTCCAGCTCCGACAACACCAATCTTTTTAATATTCATTGTTCAGCCTCCTCTTTTCCTAAACCATTTCAATGGCCATGGCCACTGCATCACCGCCACCCAAGCATAAGGCTGCGACTCCTCTTTTCAAGCCGCGGTGTTTAAGGGCATAGACGAGGGTGACCAAGAGACGCGCTCCTGTGGCTCCGATGGGATGGCCTAAGGCCACTGCTCCCCCATGGACATTAACTTTCTCTCGGTCAAGACCCATTTCTTTCAACAAAACCACCATTTGGGCAGAAAAAGCCTCATTAATCTCGAATAAATCCACATCCTCCATTTTCCAGCCAACATTTGCTAACAATTTTTCGACTGCTCCTTTGGGAGCATACATCACCATCGAGGGCTCAACTGCGTTAGTGGTACTTCCCAGAATTCGAGCTAACGGTTTCAAACCCTTAGCTTTAACCGCTTCATCTGAAGCCACAACCACCGCGGCCGCCCCATCGTTTAAAGTAGACGCATTTCCCGCGGTAACTGTCCCATCTTTCTTAAAAACTGGTTTTAACCGAGACAATTTCTCCAGAGTAGCATCCCGCCGGGGACCTTCATCAACCTTAACGAGGATCGGGTCTCCTTTCCGCTGAGGAACGGTGACCGGCACAATTTCTTCTTCAAAGTAACCTTGGTCAATGGCTTTTAAAGCTTTCTGATGGGAAGAGAAAGCGTAGGCATCCTGTTCTTCCCGCGTCGCCCCAAATTTTTCAGCAATTATTTCGCCAGTATTCCCCATGTGAATGTCATGGAAAGCGCACCACAGTCCATCATAAATCATCGCGTCTTTTAAAGTAGCATCTCCAAATTTCAGTCCTTCCCGCAGCCCCCAGAGAAGATGGGGAGCCCGACTCATGCTTTCCATGCCTCCCGCCACCACAATTTCCTTTTCTTCCAACCAAATAGCCTGAGTGGCTAAGGCAACGGCCTTAAGGGCTGACCCACAAACTTTGTTGACCGCAAAACAGCTCACTGTGTAGGGAATTCCTCCTTTTACGGCCGCTTGCTTCGCCGGAGCTTGACCAATTCCAGCCGAAACGACATTACCCATGATAACTTCATCTACATCGTCTCCATTTAAACCGGCGCGATGAACAGCTTCTCTAATGGCTATCCCCCCCAAATCGGGAGCAGTAAAATTTTTTAAAGCCCCTAGATAACTACCAATCGGGGTCCGGGCGGCCCCAACAATAAAAACATCCCTAAGCTCGCACATATGATAACCCTTCCTTTGGAATTATGAATTTCAAATCATCCTCTTTTTATCACAATTGCCAAAGGCTGTAAACAGCAAACCTCGCCTTGACGCCAGCCACACAATCTAGGTTTTCGAAAAATAACAAGCCCCCTTATTTTATTCTCAATTATTCCTCCCTATTGATTCTCCATCAAAGAAAGATAAAGAAATAATTGATCCAAGCGAATACATGCACCCAGGAAAATAATTTTTTTGAGGCAAGCCAGGAAGATCATTAGAAAAAGAAACATAGTTTAAGGAAAAACACAATCTACTTCTTAAGCGCCTCAAAAATAACTAACTAGTAAGGGGGAGTAATTAATCTCTTAGGGATGATGCCCTCACCAGGGAAAGAGACTTTTCTCTGGGAACCAATGAGAGCTATAGTAAACCAACTATCCGCCCATCTGGAGTCACATCAATTTTCTCCGCCGCGGGATGACGGGGCAAACCGGGCATGGTCATAATGTCCCCACAGTAGATGACCACAAATCCTGCTCCAGAGCTAAGGGAAGCATCGGTGACAATCAAAGTAAAATCACGCGGCCGGCCTAAAAGTTCATCATCGCTGGAAAGAGAATACTGGGTCTTGGCGATACACACGGGTAAGTGACCAAATCCTGCCTTTTCTAACCTTTTTATCTTCCGTTCAATCTTACCTTCCATCGCAACTGCTGAAGCACCATAGATTTTTTTGGCGACTGTCTTCACCTTTTCGATTAAAGGCATCTCCAATGGATAAAGAAAATTAAATTCATTTTTATCGTGATTTATAGCTTCAATAAGCTGGGAGGCCAATTCCAAGCCGCCCTCTCCTCCTCGGGCATAAACTTCACTTAAAGCTGCTCTAACTCCTTCAACTTTTAGGAGACGAAGAAGAAGAGATATTTCCGCTTCGGTGTCCTGGGGAAAACGATTAACGGCGACCACAAAAGGGACCCCAAAGGTGCGCATATTTTCTATGTGCTTTTTCAAGTTGTTTATCCCTTTTTGCAATGCCTCAAGGTTTTCTTGGTCTAATTCCTTGAGAGAAAGCCCGCCATGATATTTGAGAGCCCGAATGGTGGCCACTAAGACACAAGCGGCCGGAGGAGGAATATGTCCGGTGCGAACCACAATATCAAAAAATTTTTCTGCCCCTAGCTCAGAACCAAAGCCTGTTTCGGTGATAACATAATCAGCCAAAGTTAAAGCTAACCTCGTGGCAATAACTGAATTTGTTCCATGGGCAATATTGGCAAAGGGACCACCATGGATAAAAACGGGGCTTCCTTCTTCAGTCTGAACTAGATTCGGTTTAATCGCCTCTTTGAGAAGAGCGGCCATGGCTCCATGAGCATTAATATCCCGGGCAAAGACCATCTTCTTCTCTGGCGAATAGCCGATGAGAATTTGGCCACAACGCTCCTTTAAATCCTGGAGATCGGAAGCCAAACAAAGAATGGCCATTACCTCCGAGGCAGCAGTGATATCATAGCCTGTTTCCCGGGCAATTCCCCGAAGAGGCCCCCCAATGCCGACTACCACCTCACGCAATACCCGATCATCCATATCCACCACGCGCCTCCAAGTAACTCGTCGACAATCTAAGAGGCCACAGGCACCATCAAAATGAAGCCGATTATCAACCATAGCAGCTAAAAGATTATGAGCGGCGGAAACCGCATGGATATCCCCCGTAAAATGAAGATTAATCTCGTCGCTGGGAAAAACCTTGGCCCGGCCCGCTCCGGTGGCTCCTCCCTTTAATCCAAAAACCGGTCCTAAAGAAGGTTCACGAAGGGCGCCAACTGCCTTATGTCCGAGGCGATTAAAAGCATCCACCAGACCAATCGAAGTCGTGGTTTTACCCTCACCCGCTGGTGTGGGACTCATGGCGGTAACCATGATCAACTTGCCTCTAAGCTTTCTTTCCTCCAGAAGCTGATCAAATTTAACCTTAGCCTTATAGGGACCATATTCTTCAAGCGCCACCGGGTTAATACCTAAATTCTGGGCTATTTCACTAACCGGCTTAACCTTTAATTGATTAGTCCTTTTCATGTTCATACTCAATCCTCCTGATAATGAGTTTACCCCATCTCGCCAGCTTTTACAAAAAGAGAAACACCAGGCTCAATCTCGAAAAATAGAGGTTTCTTCTGCGTAGCCCTTAGTTGATAATGAGAACATTTTCTGCTAATTTACAAAATGGGGTGATTTTGATACTAAACTCTTCCAGGCAGTTTCAAGCTCATCTTTTAAACTTGGTTTATTTAAAGTTTGTTGCCCTCTTTTTAGTTCTCTTAAAATCTTCGCCTCACTTGGGGACAAATTCAATAGAAAACATTTAAATGTAAAAGAAAAATGCAAATTACGAAATACGTTTCTCTAAAAACATTTTCTGATCTAGAAAAAATTTATTGTCAGCGCACAGGACTACCTTTAATTTTAATCAATAGAGAAGGTCAGGTAATTTATAAAAATAACGAATGTAGAATATGTTTGCAGCTTTTACCCAACGAAAAAAAGACTGTGGAAAGAAATTGTCAATTACGGATGCTGCAAGCAGTTGAAGAATCCTTCCGCTGGGGTGAAGGTTATATTACCACTTGCCCCTTGGGTCTTATCATTTTTGCTGTTCCTGTCACTGCTAAACAGAAGTTACTAGGGGGGTTGATAAGTGGATTTGCCATCTTTCCTGAAATGGCCAAAGACATAAAAGAAGAAATTGCGGATAAACTAGAAAATTATCATGATTTTCACCCCTCTATCCTCCATAATCATCGACTCAATTTGAAAACAATTTCATTAAGATTAACAAGAGAATATCTCTCCTTTTTATTATCTTTAACTCGAAAATACCGGATTAATGACTTTATTTATCTTAAAGAAAAAAAAGAAAGATACATCCAGCAATTTAAAATAGCTAACTTCCTAGATGACCTAAAAAAAAGCGAATCTGACATTTCCCGGAAAATCTTGGATAAACAAAATGAAATAATTCAACGAGTCAAGCTGGGAGATAAAAACGGAGCCAGAGAAATTCTTAATGAATTTTTAGGTTCTATATTTTTCGAAAGTGGAATGAATTTTGAAATAATAAAAGTTCGAGCCATCGAACTAGTGGTTATCATTTCCCGAGCCGCTATAGAAGCGGGAGTGGAAGCCAAGGAGCTGTTTGGGTTAAATTATTCTTATCTTACTGATTTAAATAAAGTTAAGGATATTGAAGAACTCTTGTATAAACTAAATCAAATCCTTGAAAACTTTATCAATAAAGTGTCCTTGATCAGAGATAAAAAGAGAAAAATTAAAAGCAAGAAAATGATGGATTATGTAAATCAGAATTTCACGATGAAGATAACAGCTAAACAGGTCGCTGAAGCTGCTGGGTTGAGTATCAGCCGGGCCCTCCACCTCTTTAAAGAAGAGACAGGGTTATCCCTTACAGATTACATTATTAAACTTCGCCTTGATTACGGAAAATATTTACTCCTCAATACAGATATTAAACTTGCTGAGTTAGCTAGCGAAGTTGGTTTTTATGACCAGAGTCACTTTACCAGGTACTTCAAAAAGAAAGAAGGAATGTCTCCTTCTCAGTTTAGATCAACTCATAAAAGAGAACAAGTTTAAAGGAACTTTTTCACTTCACTAATAAATGAAAGAATAAAATTCCCTTCTAATATAGCTTACAATAGAAAAAGAAAAAATGGATTGACGTTTTTATCCCCCAGCAATTGACTTGGCAAATTCAAAAATTGAAAAACCCGCCGGTGTCCTCCTTTTTGGAACAGCATCCTTATTAAAATTACTGTCCACCAAGTTGGATCGAGAAGCTTCTAACTTTTAGAAGTTACGCCAAAGTTGCTAATTGATGCTTGACAGAGACAGAAAAGAGAGATTATAACCTATACAAACATTAATCTTCAAAAAGGAGGTGGTTGCCAGCCGGAATCTCCAAAGACTTGGGCAGGATAGTTGAATAACTTTTTTACCACTTGGCTACTAAGCAAAAAAGAATCATAATAGACATAATTGAATGAAGATTCTTAAGGAAATCGCAACTAATTTAGAAAAAGGAAATTCCTTAGCTGTTAAAGAATTATGCCGAAGGGCGCTTTTGTTATCGCTGCCATGCGAGAAAATACTCAATCAGGGACTGATCAAAGGCATGGAAGCAGTGGGGTTAAAATTTAAGAAAAATGAAATTTTCATTCCCGAGGTATTGATCGCCGCGAGAGCTATGAAAGCTGGATTAGACATATTAAGACCTCACCTGAGCCCAGCCACAGGAAAAAAAAGAAAAAAAATCATTTTAGGTTCAGTTAAGGGTGATCTTCATGACATAGGCAAGAAAATTGTGGGAATGATGCTAGAAAAAGAAGGATATGAGATTATCGATTTAGGGATAGATGTTTCTACCGAAACTTTTATTAAAGCTATAAAAAAGGAAAGGCCTCATATGGTGGGCATGTCGGCCCTTTTAACTACCACTATGATTTATATGCGAGAAGTGATCGAAGCTGTGAAGCGAGCTAAGCTAAGAGACAAAGTTAAGATAATTGTCGGAGGCGCCCCAGTAACTCAAGCCTTTGCTGATGAAATTAAAGCCGACGGTTATGCTAGTAACGCTGCTGAAGCCGTTGACCTAGTCACCAATCTCCTCAAACATCAGGCATGATTAAAATAAATGGAAGGATTCAAAATTTTCCCCTGGTATCGTCCCCCAATAAAGGAAACTCTTGACCTAAGGCCTTCTTTGTTTAAACTACTTACTTTTGGAGAAAAATTATTGCTCGCCGGAAATCCTCAGAAACGAAATTGAAAAATAACCCGGGTAATATACAATTAATGATATCTTATGTAAGAAGGAACCCAGAAGCATGAAAATCGCTATTTCAGGCAAGGGCGGCACTGGAAAATCGACCATAACTGGTTTGCTTGCCCATTATTTTAATAACGACGGCTACAAAGTTCTGGCGGTGGACGCCGATCCTGATGCCAACTTGGCCTCAGCTTTAGGGATTCCATCCGAAGTTGCTTCTTCTTTAACTCCCATCTCCCAGCAGCGAAGATTAATTGAAGAAAGAACTGGCGCCAAACCCCGTCAATTTGGGCAGATGTTTAAACTCAACCCAGTGGTTGACGATCTTCCTGACGAACTTTGTTTTGATTACCAAGGCATAAAATTAATAATAATGGGAGGCGTAAGAAAAGGGGGGAGTGGTTGTGCCTGCCCAGAAAATGTACTTCTACGCAGTCTCTTGTCAGAAATTATACTTCATCGCCAGGAAGTAGTCTTGGTCGATATGGAAGCTGGTATTGAGCATTTAGGCCGGGGTACAGCCCAAGCAGTGGACAAAATGCTGATAGTTGTCGAGCCTGGCTGGAGAAGTATCGCCACCGCCCAAGCGATCATCAAATTATCTAAAGAAATAGGGATTCGTTCTTGGGGAATAATTGGTAATAAAATCCAAAATAACCACCAAAAAGAATGGCTTAAACAACAATTTCAGTCTGATCTATGGTTGGGGATGATCTCTTACCGTGAGCTCATTCAGGAAGCGGATTTAAAGCAAAAACCTCTAATTGAACTGATGGATAGCGTTTTAAAAACCGAAATTGATCAACTTTATCAGAAATTACATAAAGAGATTACCAAGCTAGAAAAAACGTAATAATTATAAAAATTTTTCATTGGTTCATTGCTCCTAATTAAATCCAATCCGAAAGCATTTGGAAATAGCTTTTGGAAATTGGGCCAGGAGATGGCCTTTTGACAGAAATTAAACATATCCCTCTGGCCCTTTTCCCTTCGTTATTTAAAAGAAAGATTTAAAAGAAAGCCACAACCTGATTGAATCCTTTAGAATAAACCATAATTTCTCAAAAAATCCTTATTCTTTTTTAAGATTTTTTTAAGTTGGCGTCAGCTCACCAAGAATTAATTGTCAAAAAATATATTGCCAAATTAGCATGATTATACAAATTAATTATCTAAAAATACTATAATTATTTTCAAAAATTAGTTTATTTATTATCTATCTAAATCTTAAAAAGTCTGAAACAGGAGGTGAGTTTTGACTTTCAAACCTCAATGTTTAGCCACGGCTGTCGGCAGTCTTCCCCATACTGATGTTTCCAAAGCTTGCCAAGTAATCCTCCAAAGCATTCCAGTCATCCCCATTTGGCCTCAATTGCCCAAGGCAGATTTTAAAGAGAATATGGAAGTTCAATACAGTGAAGGTTTACCCCGAGTAGTTCTTGATGAAGAAAAAAAGAGAATGTACTTTGATACCAGCGGAGATGTTACACCAGATCTGGAAAAATTTTACGAAAATTATCTAGCCGAAAACCTGGATTATTTTAAAATTTCCCCCCAATTCAGCCGCGGGATTTACGAAATGGAAAAAATATTCAAAAGCGACAGCTATCCCCCTCCTAAACTTTTCAAAGGACAAGTTACCGGCCCCATCACCATGGGTTTAGGCCGAGTCGACGAGAATAAGCGTTCCATTTATTACAACGAAATGTTTCGAGATGTGATTGTGAAAGCTACCGAGATGAAGGCTCGATGGTTAATAAACAAATTCAAATTCTTGGGGTGTGAACAAATTTGCTTTGTCGACGAACCAATCCTGTCCGCTTTTGGCTCCTCAACTTATGTGAGTGTTCAGCGTGAAGATGTAGTTAACTATCTAAGCGATGTTATCCAGGCTATTCATAAAGAAGGGGCTTTGGCTGGAACCCACTGCTGCGGTAATACTGAATGGACAATTTTGATTGAGGCAGGAGTAGACATCATAAATTTTGATGCCTACAATTACGGCGAAACTATTAGTTATTACCCCAAAGAAGTAAATGCTTTTTTGGAAAGGGGTGGCTCATTAGCTTGGGGAATAGTTCCCACCTCAGAAGAAATTAATCAAGAAACCCCTGAATCATTAATAGCTAAGTTAAAGACTTTAATTGACAATCTGGCCCAAAAAGGAATAAACAAAAGTTTAATATGGGAAAGATGTTTACTCACTCCTAGCTGTGGAACTGGTTCATTGTCGGTAGAACTAGCTGAAAATATTTTTGAGCAATTATCAGAAATAAGCCGCCTGCTCCAGAGTTAAACAAGGCTAATGAAGTGGGATTCCTGTAGTTTTAAGGAATATTTCAACAGGGGCAATAAGTAAAAGCGATGGCCAACTATGAGAGACAATATTGAATTCCATGCTCAATGGTTATATTCTTATCGGCTTCGATGATGGTTTTCAAATTAAGAAATTCACGACCTTTATTAACCATCATCTTTAGTGTTCAATATTTCCTTAAAGTAGACGTTTAAATTAATAAGGAGAACAATGAAAAAACCAATAAACTCAGAGCAAGTAAGCATAGACGATTCGGTTAACTACCTGCTTAACAATCAAAACCAGTTAAGCATAGAAACCGTTTGGGATCGTTCTAAGCAACAAAAAACTCGTTGTGGATTTGGAGAACAGGGGCTCTGTTGTCACAATTGTTACATGGGTCCCTGCCGAATAAGCCCTACCGGAAAAGGGGCACAAAAAGGAGTTTGTGGAGCTCCAGCCGAAGTAATTGTGGCTCGTAATTTTGCCCGAATGGTCGCCGGTGGCGCTTCAGCTCATTCTGACCATGGCCGGGAAGTAGCTAAAACTCTTTTGTTAGCCGCTCAACATCCAGATTCAGACCATTCTATAAAAGATAGCAATAAGCTGAAAAAAGTGGCCTCCACCTTGGGCCTTTCTATTCAAGACAGAGCCAAAGAAGATATTGCCAAAGAAGTAGCTGAGATTCTCCTGGCCGAATTTGGCCAACAAGAAGGCGAACTATCTTTCACTAAACTAGCCCCAGTCAAACGCCAAGAATTATGGCGTCAACTAGGAGTCATTCCCAGGGGAATAGACAGAGAGATTGTCGAAATGCTCCATCGCACAAGCGTGGGGGTCGATCAAGAGCACCAGAATATTTTTCTTCAAGCTTGTCGAACAGCATTGGCCGATGGTTGGGGCGGGTCGATGATAGCTACTGAGCTGCAGGACATCCTCTATGGTACCCCCTCTCCAATTCGAGGCGAAGTAAACCTCGGAGTTCTTTCGGAATCAGAGGTTAACATTGCTGTCCATGGACATGAGCCAGCCTTCTCTGAAATGCTGGTTATTGCCTCCCAGGATAAAGAGTTAATTGATTTGGCCAAAAAGCACGGAGCAGCTGGAATTAATCTGGTAGGAATTTGCTGTGTAGCCAATGAAATATTGTTAAGACATGGTCTTCCTGTGGCTGGCAATGTCTTGCAGCAGGAGCTGGCGATAGCCACCGGAGCTGTAGAAACCATGCTTGTTGATGTCCAATGTATCATGTCTTCCTTACCCGATGTAAGCCAGCATTACCATACTAAGGTGATAACTACTTCTCCTAAAGCAAAAATTAAGGGCGCTGAATTTCTTGATATCTCTGAGAATAATTCTCTGGAAACAGCCAAAAAGATAATCCGTGATGCTATTCTCAACTTCTCCCATCGCAACTCGGTGGATATTCCTAAACAAAAAATGGATTTGGTGGCCGGATTCAGTCATGAGGCCATAAATTACATGCTAGGAGGAAGATTTAGAGGCTCATACACCCCCCTTAATGACAATATTATTAATGGCCGCATCAGAGGGGTGGCGGCGGTAGTGGGCTGTTGTAACCCCAAAATTGTTCATGATCAGGGGCATGTAAGTTTAGTCGAAGAACTTATTGCTAACGATATTTTAGTTGTTCAAACGGGATGCTCTGCTACAGCCTGTGCCAAGGCTGGTTTTTTAACCCCTGAATCAGCCACCAAATATGCTGGTTCGGGCTTAGCCGAAGTTTGCCGGGCAGTAGGCATGCCACCAGTCCTCCATTCGGGCTCTTGCGTCGATAACAGTCGTCTACTTATCGCTCTTTCCGAGATGGTCAAAGTAGGCGGTCTGGGTGATGACATCAGTGATCTTCCGGTGGCCGGAGCTGCCCCAGAATGGATGAGCGAAAAAGCTATTTCCATTGGACAATACTTTGTTGCCTCTGGCGTTTATGTTGTTTTTGGAATAGGTATGCCTGTAACCGGCAGTTCTGTTTTTTCTCATCATATCTTCGAAGAATGCGAAAAAATACTTGGTGGGAAATGGGATGTCGAAGAGGACACGTCTCAAATGGCAGCTAAAATCATTGATCATATTAATCACAAACGGGAAAAATTAGGCATTAGTAAAGGCCGAAAAAGAGTGCTTTACGATATGGCTATGAGAAGGGAATTAAAAATTTAAGAATTAATAAGGGGAAAATTAATGTCAAAATTAATCGCTACCCGAGCTATCCGAGGAGCTCACAAATTAGTAAATCGAGCCGAAAAAGAACTCAACCAGGCTTTAAAAGAAAAAGGCTCTGAGACCAAAATAGAATTTCCGAATACTGGTTATTATTTACCTATTTCTTACGGAATCCTGGGGCAAAAGATTGAAACCATAGAGGGACTTACCGACCTCCTTCAGAAGGCCAAAGAATTACTGCCTCCCTTGCCAGAGGAAAAACTCTGGCTGCCTTATCTAGGGCACACTCTCGATGCGGGCATGGCTACTCTCTTTGCCGATGAAATAATCGAGGCCCTGAAATACACTCAGGATCCGCTCCCCTATCTCCCAGAGCCAATGCCAAGAGATGGCCATCTTTGGTTAGGAGCAGCTAATGATGTTATTATGAGAGAAAGAGGTATCGAATTTGTTGACGGCACAGCCCCTGGTTTTGCCCTCTGTGTTGGTTATTGCCCTACTAACGAAATTGCGGTCAAAATTGCCCGCGAACTTCAGGAAAAAAATCTATACGTTTTTATGGCCGCGAGCACTGATGGTAAATCAATGGCCCATCAACTCCAACAAGAAGGAGTTCAGATGGGTTGGGAAACAAGATTGGTTCCCCTTGGAGAAGATGTCACTGCTTGTATCCATTCTCTAGGCTTTGCAACTAGAGTTGCTCTTTCTTTTGGAGGCGTCCAGCCGGGAAATTATCAGAAAGTTCTTCTTTACAACAAGAATAGAGTTTTTGCTTTTGTCTTGGCCTTAGGACCTGTCGATGATGAAAAACATGCTCAAGCTGCTGGAGCCATTAATTACGGGTTCCCCACTATCGCTGATACTGATATAGATCAAATTCTACCAACTGGCATCTGTACTTATGAACATGTAGTCTCGCCGGTCCCTCACGATAAAATCGTGTCTAAAGCGATTGAAGTTAGAGGGTTAAAGATCCAAGTAAGCAAAGTACCCATTCCCGTGCCTTTTGGCCCTGCGTTTCAAGGAGAGCGGGTACGCAAAGAAGAAATGTATGTTGAGTTGGCTGGACCATCAATCCCAGGTTTTGAATTTTTAACCACCAAAAATCTAGATGAGATCGAAGACGGAAAAATCGAAGTCATCGGCCCTGAGATTGACGAAGTTGAAAGAGGCAGTCAACTTCCATTCGGCCTTTGGATTGAAGTCGCCGGTCGGGAGATGCAACCAGATTTTGAGCCTGTCCTCGAGCGCCAAACTCACGATTTCATTAACTGTGCCCACGGTGTCTTCCATCTCGGACAACGAGATATTAATTGGGCCCGCATCAGTGATGAGGCCAAGGAAAAAGGGTTTAAATTTAAACATTTTGGCTCTATTATTCACGCTAAACTCCATTCTGAATTTTCTAAACTAGTGGACAAAGTTCAAGTGAAAATTTATACCCGGGAGAAGGAGGTACGAGAACTACTCGAATATGCGCGGGAAGTCTATAAAAAAAGAGACGCTCGCTTAGCTGATTTAACCGATGAGAAAGTAGATACCTTTTATTCATGCACGTTGTGCCAATCTTTCGCTCCTAACCACGTCTGCATTATTACTCCTGAACGTTCAGGATTGTGCGGGGCTTACAATTGGCTCGACGGCAAAGCTGCTCATAAAATTACTCCCACTGGGCCTAACCAGCCCGTGAAAAAGGGGAAAGTAATCGATCCTCTTAAAGGCCAATGGCAAGGAATTAATGAATTCGTCTATGTTAATTCCAACAAAACAGTTGAATTTTTTAATGCTTACAGCATAATTGAATACCCAATGACTTCTTGTGGCTGTTTCGAGTGTATCTCTTGTGTTCTTCCTTCGACTAATGGGATCATGATTGTATACCGCGATTACGCAGGGATGACCCCTAGCGGCATGAAATTTTCAACCCTGGCCGGGATGGTTGGAGGTGGAGTCCAGACTCCTGGTTTTATGGGACATAGCAAACAATATGTGGGCAGCAAAAAATTCGTAATGGCTGAAGGTGGCCACAAGAGAATTGTCTGGATGAATAAACAACTGAAAGAGGAATTGGCTCCCATTCTTCAGCAAATTGGCGAGGAAGAAGGGATAGATAATTTCTTGGAAATGATTGCTGATGAAACAGTAGCAGTCACTGAAGAAGAAGTTCTTGAATACATAACCAAAATGAACCACCCAGCTCTCTCCATGCCTTCCTTGCTTTAAACTAAGATGAATAAAAAACAATGAAAACAATTGCTATTGCCGGCAAAGGCGGCACCGGAAAATCGACGGTGGCCACCATGATCATTCGCTGGTTGAGTCAGCAAGGCGCTGGCTCTATCTTGGCCGTAGATGCTGATTCAAATGTTAATCTTAATCAATTATTGGGCGTAGAAATCAACTCAACTATAGGGGGCATTCGCGAGGAAATGAAAACCTTAGGGAATAACTTACCTAGTGGAATGTCCAAACAGCAATTTCTGGAATATAAAATTCATTGCAGCCTGTTGGAGACTCCTCAATTTGATTTAATAGCTATGGGCCGCCCTGAGGGACCAGGTTGTTATTGCTATGCCAATAGTCTGCTGCGAGATGTTCTGGCTACTTTGAGCCAAAATTATGACTATGTCGTCATCGACAATGAAGCTGGCATGGAACATCTTAGTCGGCGAACCACCCAAAAGATAGATTACTTGCTGATTGTATCAGATCCTATCATTCGAGGGATCCAGACATCAGGAAAAATCAGCCGGTTGATAAAAGAACTTGACACCCGAGTTGACCAAAAGTTCTTAATCTTGAATCGGGCTAATAATCCCCTCCCGGATTCGGTCGAAAAAGCAATTCATCAGGAAAAATTAACCTTGCTAGGCATAATTCCCGAAGACAATCAAATCATGCACAGAGACCAAGCCGGCCTTCCTATCTGGCCAATTCTTGATAATTGTCAGGCATTCAAAGCGTTAGAAAATTTAATGACTAAACTAATCCTTTTTGGAGGAGAAAATAAACAATGAAATTTGAGCTCCCTAAAGAAAACAACCCGGGTCGCATTAGGGAAGTCACCTTTGGCGCCACACCCGAGCAAGGTGGAACTCGGTCTCACACCATTACCCTCGGGGGCAGCACTGCTTTACCTTTTCATTTTTTTGAAGGAGAACACCCTCATCGCCCGGTAGTAGCCATGGAAGTTTTTGACCAAATGCCAGCTAAATATCCTCCTGCTCTCCTCGATTACTTTCAAGATGTCATTGATAAGCCAGGAGAGATGGCTAAAAAATGTGTTGAAGAATATGGAGCTGAAGCAATTAGCATTCGCTTGGAGGGAACACACCCTGAAAAAGGCAATAAAAGCCCCGATGAAGCAGCCGAGGTTGTTAAGCAGGTTCTCGAAAGCGTAAAAGTCCCTTTAATTATTAGCGGACACAGTCACTTCGAAAAAATCAATCAAGTAATGAAAAAAATATGTGAACTTACCGCCGGAGAGAATTGTTTGATTAACTATGTCGAAACTGAAAACTATAAAACAATAGCTGCGGCTTGTCTTGCTTATGATCATTGCTTGGTGGCTCAAACTCCGATTGATGTTAATCTGGCTAAACAGCTTAATATCCTCCTAAATGATATGAGCTTCCCTCTTAACAAAATCGTCATCGATCCTCTAACTAGCACTTTAGGGTATGGCCTGGAATATACTTATTCCATAATGGAACGCATCAGGATCTCTGGCTTGGCTGGAGATGATATGCTGGCCTTACCGATGCTCATTAATCCGGGCTACGAAAGTGCTCGGGTAAAAGAAGCCAGAGCCTCAGCAGATGAATATCCAGAATGGGGAGATCCAGAACTGAGAAGTGCTTATTGGGAGATAATCACCGCCATGAGTTTTTTAGTCGCCGGCGCTGAGCTGGTCATCATGTATCATCCTCGAGCGGCGGAGGTGGTCAAGAAAAATATTGACGAAATGTTCAAATCAAAAAGGGGAGATTAAAATGGCTTTATCTGGACTTGAAATATTTAAACTCTTGCCGAAAACTAATTGCGGCGAGTGTGGTGTGCCGACTTGCTTAGCCTTTGCCATGAAGTTGGCCCAAAAGAAAGCAGAATTGGATCAGTGTCCTTACGCTTCTGATGAAGCTAAAGCTGCTTTAGGAGCTGCCAGCGAACCCCCGATCCGGTTAATAAAGATAGGCAGTTCCCCGCCGTTACAAATTGGCGACGAAACAGTAATGTTTCGTCATGAAAAAACTTTTTATCACCAGCCAGGTTTGGGCATCGAGTTGCATACCTCAGAAAACCAGGAAAATCTTCGCTCTCAAATAAAACAAGTAGAAGACTACCAAATCGAGAGAGTGGGGGAAATGCTTAAAGCTGACTTGTTTCTAGTCACTCATGACTCCGATGAGACTCAGGACTTGTTAGCGACTCTAAACCTGATAAAACAAGTCTCCACTAAAGGAGTTATTCTCAACTCTCGGGATAAAAAGGCTCTTCGAGCTGGATTAGAACTTCTTCAAGATGAGTCTCCCGCCATTTTGCTCTCTCAGGAAGTCGAAGATGAAGACATAAAATTAGCCCAAGATTATGAAGCCAGTTTAATTCTAACTAGCCATTCGCTAGAAAACCTGGGCCAACAAGCCGAAAAAGCCCTGCAGGCTGGCGTAAAAAATATTATTCTCAATCCTGACTCAGATAATATTGGCCAACTTCTGCAATATTACACCATTACCAGACGAAGTGCCCTAAAACAGAATTTTAAGCCCTTCGGCTTTCCCCTTTTCACTTTATTGCCAACCGACAACCAATTTGATTTATCAGCCAAGGCCGCCGTTGTTATCTGTAAATATTCTTCTATCGTTATCTTCCCCAAGTTCGACCCCGCTCTTTTTTACCCATTTTTTACGCTGCGTCAAAATATCTACACTGATCCTCAAAAACCCATCCAAGTAGATCCTCGAGTGTACCCGATTGGGGAACCAACGCCAGAATCGCCTGTATTTGTCACCACTAATTTTTCCCTAACCTATTTTATCGTGGCTGGTGAAATTGAAAATACAGGGGTTTCAGCTCATCTCCTGGTTTGCGATACCGAAGGGCAATCAGTGCTTACTGCCTGGGCGGCGGGAAAATTCAATGGAGAAACAATTGCCAAGTTTATTAAAGACAATAAGTTGGAAGAAAAAATAAAAACAAGAAAAATTATCATCCCTGGTTATGTGGCTCAAATTAGCGGCGATTTAGAGGAAAACCTTCCTGGCTGGGAAGTAATAGTTGGCTGTCAAGAGGCCTCTGACATTCCTTCTTTCGTCAAAAATGTCAACTTAACTTAACCGGGTTAAGGAGGTTAATTATAAGAAGATTCAGAAACCTAAACAAGGCAATGATTTTACAGGTTATCGGCCGCTTCTCCGCTTGTGTCTAGAGAACTCGGGCAAACAAATAGAACGGCTAAGGGATAGCTCTTTATCCCAAAATAAAGGACAAGAATAACTATAAAATGGACCAACTAAAACCTAAACAATCCCTCAAAAAATTTAACCTTACTTTTTTGCCTTTTGATGTCACAGTCAAAGTAACCGAAGGGACAACTATTCTCGAAGCAATTCGTAAAATTAACCTGCCCCTTAAAGCCAGCTGTGGAGGTCGAGGAACTTGTGGAGATTGTTTGGTCAAAGTCTTATCCGGAAATTATCAGGTCAATCCTTCGGCTGCTCTTCCCGCAAATCTTATTAACCGCAATTATACTCTTGCTTGCCAAACCAAAGTCAAAGACAATCTTTGTGTTCAATTACCCCAATTTGAAGAACTAAAGATAAAAACAGTCCATGACTATAATTTTTTTGATAATAATAAAGAAAATCTATCTGGCCATTTTGAACTCAGCCCTCCTGTTAAAAAGATTAAGCTTAACTTACCAAAACCTTCTTTAAAAGATAACTACAGCGATTTAAAACGCCTCCAAAGAGAGTTACAAAAAGCGATCGGAAGGCAAAAGATACTCTGTGAATATTCAGTTTTAAAAAAGTTAGCCTCAACCATTCGGCAAAGCCAAGGCAAAATATCAGTAGTTTTGTCCACCTTAGAATCCCTTCCGACAATTATTGACATTGAAACGACTAACGAAAGATTTGGACTTTATGGTCTGGCAATAGATATCGGAACCACCACAGTGGTTCTTCATCTGGTTGACCTTGAAAACGGAGAAATAGTCGATACTACCTTTACCTATAATCCACAACTCAAATGTGGAGAAGATATTATTTCTAGGATAAATTATTCTCTGAAACCAGGCCGCCTCCAAGAGCTCCATGAACTTATTATCCATACTATTAATAACTTAATCACCAAAGCTATCTCCGCCTCTAAAATTTCATCCTCCCATATATATTTGGCCTCCGTTTCGGGCAACACAACTATGATTCATCTCCTTCTTAATCTAGATCCAAACTATATTCGCTTAGAACCTTATGTTCCCACTATCAATCAAGTGCCAATCATCCTGGCGCGTGAATTGGGACTAAACATGAATAATGAAGGGAGGGTCTACTGTGCACCTTCGATCGGCAGTTACGTCGGGGGGGATATTACTGCCGGTCTCCTCTTTACCCCTCTCTACCGGGACTCGGAAAAAATATCACTATTTATTGATGCCGGGACTAATGGAGAATTGGTGATAGGCAATCGAGATTGGCTAATTACTTGTGCTTGTTCAATCGGGCCGGCTTTTGAAGGCCGCGGAATAAAATCCGGGATGCCAGCTACAACCGGAGCCATTGAGAATTTGAAGATAACTTCAGACGGTCAAATTCATTATAAAGTCATCAACGGCACGCCACCGCAAGGCATATGTGGCTCAGGTTTGATTGATCTTCTGGCTGAATTGTTTGTCAACGGCTATATAGATCGCCAGGGAAAGTTCACTCTGACTAAGGACAACAAAAGGCTGATTTATACTGAAAATGGGCCTGGTTTTTTAATTGAAAAAGCCAATAATTGTTACTGGGAAAAAGATTTGTACGTAACTGAGAATGAGATCTCTAATCTACTGCGGAGCAAAGCAGCGGTTTACTCTGCCTGCTCTTTCCTGCTCAAAAAGTTAGATCTAGATTTTGACCAAGTGCAAAACATTTACTTGGCTGGTGGATTTGGTCAGCATTTAAATATCGAAAATGCTATCCGCATTGGGCTTTTGCCTGATTTAAATCGCCATAAATTTCATTATCTTGGGAACACTTCGCTAGCCGGTTCCTACCTGGTTCTCATGTCTGATAAAAATCGGCAATTGGTCGAAGAAATAGCCAACAAAATGACTTATATTGAGCTTAATATTGAACCAAGCTACATGGATGAATTTATAGCAGCTCTCTTTCTTCCTCATACAAATATAAATCTTTTCCCTTCAGTAAAAGACTTGCTTAATCAGCAAGATCTTATTTTTAAAAAGAATAAAAAGCAGTCAAAATCAAAGTCAGCAGCGGGGAGGCCGCATGAAAATCGCATAAAAATAAATAACAACAAATATAGGAATTAACAATTACCTTTGATAGGGAGGAAAAAATGAGTGCCTCAATATTTGATTTAATTAAGGAGCGAATAGTTCTTCTCGATGGAGGAATGGGAACAGAACTTATTCGCCATGGTTTTCCTCAAGGCGCCTGTCCCGAGTCCTGGAATGTAGAAAAACCAGAAACAGTTAAGAAAATCCATACTAGCTATTTTGAAGCTGGCTCTGATGTAGTCCTGACGAATAGTTTTGGCGGCAACAAAATTAAGCTATTATCCCACAATCTGGCTGACAAATGTTACGAATTGAACCGAGCGGCAGCTATCATTGCTAATGAAGCCAAACCAGCCGGAAAATTCGTCGCTGGTAGCATGGGACCTACGGGTAAATTTCTTAAACCTCACGGGGAATTCACTCCCGAAGAATTTGAAGAGGCTTATGCTGAACAGGCTAAAGGTCTAAGTGATGGTGGAGTTGACTTTCTACTTATTGAGACTCAGTATGATTTACAAGAAGCTCTTTGTGCTTGGCGAGGGGCCCAACAAGTAACCGATTTGCCAATTTTCGTGACCATGACTTTTAATCGCCATCCCCGAGGATTTTTCACCCTGATGGGCAATAGCGTCGAGCAATGTCTAAAAACCTTTGAACAAGAAGGAATTCCGGTAGTGGGGACCAATTGTACTTTAAACAGCGCGGATATGGTTGACTTGGTAAAAATTATGAGGGAAAAGACTGAACTTCCCCTTATTGCCCAAGCTAATGCTGGTAAGCCAAGCGTATCAGAGGAAGGCGAAGTTTCTTATGCTCAGGAAATAGACGACTATGTTAGTTACATTCCTCAAATGGTAGAGAATGGAGCTAACATTATCGGTGGCTGTTGCGGAACAAATCCTGATTATATAAAACGTATGGCTGATATTTTGTTTAAATAACAAATAACTTAAAATATAATTATTCAAGAGATATAATTATTCAAGAAAGAAGACAGGCTATTTTGAGGCTAATCAATCTTAAAACGCTGCTATTCTCATTTATCTTTATCTTTCTAATTGCTCCTCTAAATGTGACTGTGTTCTCCCAGCCAATTAAAAAACTGCCCCCAAGGTTCAAACAATGGCTGGAGGAAGAGGTAGTCTACATCATTACTCCAACCGAGAAAGAGGTTTTTCTCCAGCTTAAGACTGACAAAGAAAGAGAACTTTTTATTAAGGCCTTCTGGAAACAGAGAGATCCCACTCCAGGAACCCCAGAAAATGAGTTTAAAGAAGAACATTACCGCCGGATAAACTATGCCAATCATCATTTTGGCCGAGGAGTACCCAAACCTGGCTGGCAAACAGACCGGGGTCGAATTTACATCATTTTGGGTGAACCTCGAGACATCCAGAGCTACACTGGTAACTCAGAAATCTTTAATGCCGAAGTCTGGTTTTATCAAGGACTCAGTCAATATGGCTTACCCCCAGGATTCAATTTAATCTTCTATCAGAAAAATAATGTGGGAGAATATGTCCTTTATAGTCCATCAAGCGATGGCCCCCAAGCGCTTTTAACTTCATATTTTGGTGACCAAGCTGACTATATGGCCGCCTACCGAACCCTCAAAAGGATAAATCCTGCTTTAGCCAATATTTCACTTTCCCTTATTCCTGGGGAAAGAGCCCAATTTGGCCGCCCCTCTTTAGCCTCGGACATTCTTCTCCAGAATATAATTTCAGTTCCTAAGAAAAGGCTGAATGATATCTACGCTAAAAAATTTTTAATGTATAAAGACATAGTTGAAGTCGACTACTCAACTAATTACATTGATAATAACCATTCGGTAAAAATTTTCCAAGATCCAACAGGATTATTTTTCGTTCACTATGCCGTTGAGCTTAATAAATTTTCGGTGCAACAATTTGAACAAACTTATTCAACTCATTTGAAAATAAATGGATATGTAGCTGATCATCAAGATAAGACCATTTATCAATTCGAAAACTCATTTTCAATTAAGTTGAACGAAGAGGAGATTAAAAAAATTTACTATCTTCCATTTGACCTTTACGACATGTTTCCTCTCATTCCTGGTAGTTACCAGTTTTCAATCATTGTCAAAAACGAGGTCTCGAAAGAATTTACTACCTTTGAAAAAGAAATTACCATACCGGCTGAAACTTCTAGTGCTCGTCTAAGTTCTTTAATATTAAGTTACAAATTAGATAAAAGGCCAACTGATTCCAAGAGGTTGAAACCTTTTAAAATAGGTGATCATCAACTATTTTTTCAACCGAGAAATATATTTCGCCCCCAAGACACGCTCTTTGTTGGTTTCCAGATACTAAACCTAGACCCGAGCCTGATCCAGAAAACAAAGCTAAAATTTGAATTTTTAAAAGAAAGCCAACCATTTCTAACCGAAGTTAAAAAAGTAAGCCAATATCCTGATAGGATGAACTTTATTCAAGAGTTTCCTCTTGAAAAATTCCCGCCCGGTCATTATCAAATCAAGATAAGTTTAATCGAGAATGAGAAAGAAATTTCCTCCCAAATGGAAAGATTTGAAATTTCCCCGGCAGCAGCTATCCCGCGCCCTTGGGTCTATTCTAGAGAAATCCTCCCCCCAACCCATCCGTTATATTCTTTCATAATTGGCAGACAACTTTTTAACAAGGGAGAAATGGAAAAGGCAGAAAAATTGCTGGCAGCAGCTTATAATAGCAAGCCTGATTCTCTAGAGTATGCCTTAAGCTTGGCTAAAGTTTATTTTGCTCTTCACAAGTACGCCCAAACAAAACGTCTCTTGCTTCCCTTTGCTAATTCAGAAAATGTCCCTTATCAACTTTATTTAATCCTAGGAAATTCACACCAACTACTAGGAGAATTTCAGGAGGCGATAGGTATTTATAAACAAGCTATTGACCAATTTGGCCTTACCTTCAATCTCTTAAATCCCCTAGGGGAATGTTATTATAGATTGGGATTAAAAGAAGAAGCCTTAGCTTCCTGGGAAAAGTCACTTGAAATTAAACCTAATCAACCTGAAATCACAAAAAAAATAAAGAATCTAAAAAAGGGCCTTTATCCAAAGTTAATTGGTGATGATAAATCAAGAAATATTCCATCAGCAAGCTGCAGAGGTTAAGTTGATTGTTAATTATGAGCTAATTCCTCTAAAGTTTAACCCCAAGGCTTGGTTTAAAGGTTCTTCCTCTGGCTATGGACAACCAATTAGTAAGAAGTGGCTCACTCCGTTGTCTACCTACTCTTTGTCTACCTCTCTTTCGCCAGCCATAACCGACAGGTTTCTCCATAGGACTATCCGTTCTTCCGTTTGGATAGCCTTATTGAAGGTTAGAAGCTACTCTGCTCCCCATAGCAACACTCACCAGGCCACTCTGGAACCAGGGCAACAATTAAATTAAAATTAAATATAAGGAGATAAACATGGACAAACAACAATTTTTTGAGCAAATTAAAAAGTCAGTCATCGAGGGCAACAAAGAAGAAGCAGTGGCTTTAGCTAAGAAGGCAACGGAAGAAAAATTAGACCTCAATGAAGTGATTGAAAAAGGGTATGTTCCAGCTATTCAAGAAGTCGGTGATTTATGGGAAAAAGGAGAATACTTTTTGCCAGAACTTATCACCAGCGCTGAATGTATGAAAGCCGCTATGGGCATTTTACAGCCTGAACTCGCTAAGGCCAACATCCCTACCAAATCTTGCGGAAAAGTTGTTATCGGAACGGTCGAAGGAGACATTCATGATATTGGAAAGAACCTAGTAGCTTCTATGCTGGGAGCCAATGGCTTCGAGGTAGTTGATTTAGGAGCGGATGTAAAACTTGACCAATTTATAAAGAAAGCTCAAGAAGAAAACGCAGATCTCATCTGCCTTTCAGCTCTCCTCACGACAACCATGCTCGGGCAAAAAAAACTCATTGAAATGCTGAAGGAAAAAAACCTATATGGCCAATTCAAGGTAATGGTAGGAGGAGCTCCAGTCAATCGCCAATGGGCAGAAAACATCGGAGCTGATGGTTATGCTGATAACGCCATTACGGCCGTTGAAGAAGCCAAAAAACTAATGGGTATTACCTCATAAACGATGTCCACTTTGGGACGAATTGAAAATTTTAAAATTGAAGTGGAAGAAAGGAGGATTTTAAGATTAATTGGCTATAAGAAAAAGGAAAATGAAATTAACTCGACTATAAAAAATCTCATCATTTCTGAAAAGAAGAAATTAGCTTCTCTTATGAAGCCAGCTTCAATCTATACTATTCTAGATTACGAGGAAACTAATAAGCATCCAGTTTTCGAAAAGGCCGAAAAAGTTGCTTCGTGTATCCGTTCCATTGGGTCAGGGGCAGAGCAAGAAGTTTCAGAGCTCATTAACAGAAACGAAATACTTAAAGCCATGATTCTCGACGCTTTGGCCTCCGAAGCCGCCGGTGAAGTGGCCCGTCAATCAGACAGAATTCTGGCCCAAAAAGCAAGAGAACTTAATCTATGGCCTAGTAAAAGATTCTCTCCCGGGTATAAGCCATGGCCTTTAAAGGAACAACAATTTATTTTTAGGGCCCTTCCGCCCGAAGAAATAGGAGTTAAGCTTAATCCTACTTCTTGGATGATGATTCCTTGTAAATCTACATCGTTTAGAATAAATTTTTACAGCGACAAAAATCTGTCGACTAGAAAAAAACACTAAAAAAAGAGAGGTAACCATGATTAAAACAATTAGGCCCCAATTAAAGCTTTTAAGTGATGAGCTAATCCAAAAAATTATGAATGAAGCATATGAAGTTTTGGAGAAAAAAGGGGTGTGGGTTGAAAACGAAGAAGCTCTATCTCTTCTTTCCGATGCAGGGGCAAAGATCGAAAAGTCTTCTCAGAGGGTTTTTATTAAACCTGAATTGGTCGAAAGCAGCTTGGAGTCAGCTCCTTCAACTATAACTTTGTATAATCGCACTGGAGAAATCTCTTACCTAGTGGGAAAAGACGAAGTTCATTTTGACCCAGGTTCGTCGACCCCAAGAATCCTCGATTTTCAAACAAAGAAGCAAAGAAAAGCTGTTACCCAAGATGCGATTAATTTTTATCGAATAGTTGAAAATATGGAACATATCCACTTCCAATGCACGGGCATTATCCCCACCGAGGTGCCTGATATTATCACTGACAGCTACCGCCTTTATCTCGGACTCCTTTTTTCGACCAAACCCTCAGTAACTGGTACTTTTAGAGTAGAAGGTTTTAAACCTATGTATGAAATGCTCGTTGCTATCAGGGGAAATGAGAAAGAGCTACGGGAAAAACCACTGGCTATTTTTGATGCCTGTCCTTCACCACCTCTTAAATGGAGCAATTTAACTTCACAAAGCCTAATTGATAGTGCGCGAGCAGGGATACCTTCGGAGATTATTTCCATGGGTATGACCGGAGCCACTTCTCCAGCCACAATTTCGGGAACACTAGTTCAGCACGTGGTCGAGACTCTAGCCGGCGTGGTTATTACCCAACTGGCTCAAAAAGGAGCACCGGTCATTTTTGGTGGATCTCCCTCAAGTTTTGACATGAGAAAAGGAACTACCCCCATGGGAGCCATTGAAACGATGATGATTGACTCTGCTTACGCTCAAATAGCTAAATATCTTAACTTGCCCTCGCATGCTTACATGGGTCTTAGCGATTCGAAACTAATCGATGCCCAAGCTGGATTCGAGACTGGAATTGGGGCAATAATCGCTGCTTTGTCGGGGATTAATGTCGTCTCTGGAGTAGGGATGCTCAACTTTGAAAACTGCCAAAGCTTGGAAAAATTAGTCATTGATAACGAAATCTGTGGCATGGCTTATCGGTTACTAGCGGGAATTGCTCAAAGAGATGAACCTATAGCTAAGGATTTACTGATCGGATTGGAAGAAAATGCCCAATTCTTATCAATGCCTCACACCCGGAAGTGGTATCGAATTGAACATACATTTCCCAAGATTGTCGACCGAGATACTTACGATTACTGGGTTTCTCTAGGTGGAAAATCGGCAGAAGATCGAGCCCGAGAAGAAGTAACCCGGATCCTCAGAGAGAATCCACCTCAGCTGCCTGATAAGGAAATTCAATCTGAGCTTCGCCAAATCATGCTCGCCGATGCTAAGGCCAATGGTGTTTCTTCTTTACCTGAAATTAAGCTCTAATGATTGATTAAGTTCAAGACTTTCAATTATACTTGGTAAAAAATACTATTTTCTCGTCAAAAGAAAATTTTGAATTATTCTTCTTTAAAAAGGGAAGGAGTCCGCTCCAGTTGTTTGGCCTGGTCTAAATGGTATTGGGATTGATTGTAGTTTCCCAACCGGTTATATAGATCAGCCAAAACTAAATGGCCTAAAATAGTGGTTTCCTTATCAGGATTGAGCTTCAAACCTTTAAGAGCCAACTCCACTGCCCGATGTAGCTCTTGGTTATTGTCCATGTAGGCTTTAGCCAAGAAGATATAAGGGGGAGCAAAGTTTTCTTTTTTCTCAATACAGTTGTTAAATTCTTTTATTGCCTCTTCAATCTTTCTCAATTTCAGGTAAAGAAGACCAAGGTTAAAATCAGGCTTATAATTATAAGGACTGACTTCTTGTTCTTTTCTGTATTCAGCAATAGCTAAGTTGATTTTTCCTCGAGCTTCGTGAAGAAGGGCCAGGTTAAAATGAGCATTTTGCAGGGGGATATGTCTTTCAAAACTGAGAGCTTTTCTGATTTCCTTCTCGGCCAGATCATACATCTTTTTCTTGAGGTAAATAGCTCCCAATTTATTATGAAAAACAGGAGAATCAGGATTAAGGGCCACGGCTGATTCCAAATAATTCTGAGCTAAATCAAGCTCATCTTTTTCTATGTAGATATCAGCCAAATGGAGAAGAGGTTTAGTATCTTTTGGGTCAAGCTCCATCAAATGTTTTAATCCAACAATAGCTTCTTCTATTTTCCCCATTTGTTTGTAAGTGGTAGCCAGACCCAAAATAGCCTCATAATAATCAGATTTAATGGCCAAGGCCTTCTTGTATTCTTCAATTGCCTTTTCATATTCATGTTGGCGGAAATAAATATTACCCAAAATATAAAGAGCTTCCAGCACCGAAGGATCCTTGCTTAAAACATTTCTTATCTTTTTTTCAGCTTTATCAAATTTTTCCTCACTGACTAAGAATTGAGCCAATTTTATTTCATTGTAAAGCTCTATTTTATCTTTAGGATCAGCTAATCTTTCACCCTTCTGTCTTAAAGAAGCCCGAAATCCCCCCACATAACCAAGAGCTTGAAGCTTAACTAAGGAATCATGATCAATCGGCTGGGGACCCATGTCTTCTATGCCTTCAGCTGAATATTTTTCAATCAAAGCATCAAGTTCTCTCTTCATTTGATGGGCTAGAGAAGCTTGAAGGTTGACTAAATTGACTTTTTCCATCGGGTCTTCAAAGACATTATAAAGCTCTGGTTTGGGGGCATCGATAAATTTATAGCTACCCTTAATCAAAGATTTTAATGGGCTCCAGCCATAATGATAATTAGGCCAATAAGTCTCACTGTAAGCTCCTTCTTCCAGTTTATCATCGCCAAGAATTAGAGGGAGAAGGCTCTTGCCCTGAACAGTTTCGGGTGGCTTTTGGCCAACGAAATTGAGGATAGTGGGCATTATATCGACACTTCTTACTCTCTGTTGAATCACCTTGGAAGCAAATTTTTTCTGGGGAAAACGCATTATAAGAGGCACTCGGGTGGCCGCTTCATAAATAAAAAATCCGTGAGCATTTTCTTTATGTTGACCAAGACTTTCTCCATGGTCAGAAGTAAAAATAATTACTGTCTTATCTAGCAGCTTCTTTTCCTCAAGATAATCGAGGAATTCTCCCATTAACTGATCGACATAAGCTATTTCACCATCATAAAGACGGAAGGGTTTTTCTCTGACGGGTTTGTAAAGTTCATGGTATGGCTCTGGTGGATCATAGGGAGTGTGAGGATCATAAAGGTGAATCCAAGTAAAAAATTTCTCCTTTGAATTTTTCTCCAGCCATTTGTAGACTTCAGCTAAGACCTCATCTCCCCGGCGTTGGACGGCATCCAAGCTGACTTTCTTATATTTAGTTAAATCAAAATTGTCATAATAGTAATCAAAGCCTTGGTCAAGCCCCCAGCGTGAATCAAGCACAAAAGCAGCTACAAAAGCCGCCGTGGCATAATCTTGTTGTTTTAATACCTCAGCCAAAGTTATGTGTTTATCATCTAGATAAAAACCGCCGTTATCACGGACGCCGTGATAAAGGGGATAAGTTCCTGTCATTATAGTAGAATGAGAAGGGAAGGTTAAAGGCACTTGAACTGTTTCGTATTTAAACCTGGTGCCATCTTGAGCAAGTCGATTAATGTTAGGTGTTTCAACATCGGGGTAACCATAACATTCTAGATGATCGGCTCTCAACGTATCTATGGTGATCAGAATTACATTTAATTCTGAGACATCTAAAGGCTTCATCCTTGACTGGTAAGATTGAATAAATCTTTCCTCTAAGGGCTTTTTTGGCGAGAATAACTTAAAGAAACCCCAAAAGAGGAGAACAGCTACAGAAATAATTATAAGTAATCTTAAGATTAGTATCTTTAACTTTCTAGTCATTCAATCTAATTAACTTTGGTTCGCATTATAAAGTTTATTTCTTAAATTTTCAATTTTTCTGTTTCTTGCTTTGCATTATGATTTTAAATAATTCTTTTAATAAATTAATACCCTATAAATTGTACTCAAGTCAATAATTTGATATTTATACCCTCGATGATGAGTACTCCCCGCCAAGGTCATCGCCTTTATCCCCTGTTAGTAGCCTCACTCAGTGGCTTCTTAAGCGGGCTCTTTCTTGGGGAATGGGATATTCTTATTGAAGTAATCCGCGGCAAATCCATTTTCGGCTTAGAGGATATAGTCAAAATATCACTTTGGCATGGAATTATTTGGAGTTAGGCCGGGGTTATAATCGGGGCTATCTGGTGTTTATTTCGTTAGAAGAAACACTTTTCTTCTTGGAAAAATTTTCGGGCCGCCTTCTCAGTTTCCAGCTATTTCGCGGCTTGGCTCCTAATTCAAGGTTATCTCAACGTCTATATTTTTGCTGGTATTTTCAACCTCTCTTCAATTTAAAATCCAAACTTGAGTTTGAGTACTCTCTCGAGGGAATTGACTTAAAAGACATATTAACTCAATCTAATTTTGCTTCCCGGGGGCAACCAATTTATGGCGAGCTTACCCAAGGGAATCAAAAGGCTTCCGCGCTAATTGATAACCATTGTGCCCTAGAATTCCAGGCGGTAACGGGAAAAACTCTTTTCGTATTCCTGAATCAAGCCTTCATCGGCAAAACTGTAATAACAATTATTCCCGATAATGATATGATCAAGCACCTTAAGCTGCATCACCAAGGCAGCAACCACTAGGTCACGGGTAATGTCTTTATCACAAGTTGATGGCTCAGGATCACCGGAAGGATGGTTATGGACAAAAATCATCGACGAGGCTTTATGGCGGAGGGCTCGTTCCATGATTTCTCGGGGATAAACAATACTGGAATCAACCGTACCTTCAAATAAAGTTTCTTCTTCGATGATCTTGTTTTTGGCATCAAGGAAAAGGACCTTAAACTTTTCTTTGCGAGCATCCCGTAAGGCATGGTAAAGGTAATCAAACACTTCCTGAGAACAGCGAAAAACAGGCTGGCTGAGCATGCGCTCGCGCAGAAACCGCCGCGAAACTTCCTGGATGAATTTGAGGCCAAAGACATTGTGCGGGCCGATGCCTTCTATTTTTTGGAGCTCTGCAGAGTCAGCCTCCAGGACCCCACGCAGGGATTTAAATCGACGAAGAGCTTCTTTAGCTGGTCGACGACAATCTTTTCTAGGAGTCGCCCAGCTCAACAACAACTCAATGATTTCATAATCGAGGAAGCCAGCTAATCCTCCCTGGAGGAATTTTTGCCGCAGGCGCCGGCGATGGCCGCTTGTAAGGCGTGCATCAGATATCGAGTGTTTTTTATCCATAGCCATTTTTACCAATGGAACTAATGTCGTTCACGATATCCTTGGCCAACCTTCTAAATGATTTCTAAGTTAAGAAACAACTATCTCATCAAAGATTCTTATCTATATTTTTCTACGCCTTACGAAATTTAAGATGAAAAATCACCCTTGCTGTTTTTAGCTTTCCTCCTCTCATTTCCACCAGGCTCGCCCCCGGCTCATTTGCGTTCTACATCTATAAATGACGTCCAAAATCATCCTGATTTCACAAGACTGTAAAAAAATATTTAAAAAATCCCTTCTGCTTCCCATGAAATGGTAAGTAGCAACCAAAGAAAGAAGATGCTATCTCCTTCTCTGATGATTTAATTTGGAACTTAAACAAACTTAGGGTAAAATTATACTTCCTGGCGAAGATTTTCTAATGGAAAAAATTAAAGTATGGTTATTGCTTAAATTTTTAGCTGCCTTTAGCTAACCTAATTTTTCCGGAGATAAAACCCGATGGATAGCCGCGGCCGCTTGGCGGCCGTCTCCAAGGGCCAGAATCACCGTGGCATTGCCCCTAACGGCATCACCCCCGGCCCAAACGCCCTTTAAATTAGTCTGCAACTTTTCATCCACCTGGATCAGCCCCCACCGATTGACCGCAAGCTCCGGAGCATGTTTGAGAAAGAGTCGGTTGGGGGTTGTCCCCAAGGCTTCCACCACGGTGTCCAACTCGAGGACAAATTCGCTCCCTTCAATCGGAATTGGTCGCGGCCGGCCGCTAGCATCAGGCTCGCCTAATTTCATCCTCACCAGCTCAATGCCCCGGACCCAACCCTGTTCATCCCCCAAAATTCTCTTTGGGGCCACGAGCTCCATCCAGGTGACCCCTTCTTCTAGGGCATGATGGATTTCCTCGACTCTGGCTGGCGACTCTTTACGAGTGCGCCGGTAGAGGATAAAGACCTCTCTTGCACCCAGCCTCCGGGCACAGCGAGCGGCATCCATGGCCACATTGCCAGCTCCGATGACACCTGCTCGGTCACCACAAACAATTGGAGTATCGTATTCTAGAAAGCGATAAGCTTTCATTAAATTCACCCGAATTAAAAACTCGTTGGCCGAGTAGACTCCTTTGAGATGCTCCCCTTCAATGCCTAAGAAAAGAGGTGCTCCCGCTCCAGTGCCGATAAAAATGGCCTCATATTTATGCCTTAACTCATCAAAAGCAATATTCTGCCCAACAAAAAAGTTAAGTTGGAAATTAACCCCAATCTCCTCCAGCAAAGCAATTTCATAATCGACGACTTCGGTAGGTAAACGAAAGGCAGGAATACCATACTGGAGCACTCCGCCAGCCTTGTGCAGGGCTTCAAAAACAGTCACCTGGTAACCCCACCGCCGCAGGTCATAGGCACAAATCAAGCCTGCCGGCCCGGAGCCGATGATGGCCACTCGGTGGGGTCGCTCTTTGATAACAATCTCTTCCTTAATGCCTCGCTCTCGGGCCCAGTCAGCTATAAAAGCTTCCAGTTTACCAATATTAATTCCTTGGCCATCTTGAGCCAGGGGGCACACCCCTTCACATTGGCTTTCTTGCGGACAAACCCGCCCGGTGATGGCCGGGATGGGATTATCTTCTTTAAGGAGAAAAAAAGCTTCTTTAAACTGGCGGGTGGCTATCGCTCGAATCATATCTAACACTCGAAGGTGAATAGGGCAATTTACCTCACAAGGTGCGCCGCGACATTGAATACACCGGCGAGCTTCAGCAACCGCTTCTTCGGCCGAATAACCAAGGGGAACGGAGGAAAAGTTCTTGATTCTCTGCTCCGGAGATAGTTCCCTCACTGGAACTCGTTGGCCTCTTATTTTAATCATGGGAAGCTGTTCCCTCTTTTGCCCTCACTTTGGTTTTTATCTCCATCTGCCTGGCCTCAAGCTGCTGTCGATAAACAGCCCAAGCCAGTCGCTCTTTAGCCCGAAACATTTCCAGTCGGCTGATCACATCATCAAAATTAACCCGATGGGCATCAAACTCGGGGCCATCAATACAGGCTAACTTCATGGCCTTGCCTAAAAAAACCCGGCAACTGCCACACATGCCCGTACCGTCAACCATGATGGTGTTTAAGCTAACGATGGTCTTGATTCTATGGGGCCTGGTTATCTCGGCAACTTTTCTCATCATCAGCGGTGGGCCGATGGCGATCACCCGTTGAATTTTCCCTCTGACCTCCTCCTCTTCCAGGATGCGCTCCAGCACATCAGTGACCAATCCCCTCTCTCCTCTGGTGCCATCATCGGTGGCGATAAATAAACTTGAACTTACCGCCTTGATTTTATCTTCGAGGATAAGATAATCTCTGCTTCGCGACCCGATGAGACTAATCACCTCATTGCCAGCGGCGGAGAGAGCCCTGACAATGGGTAAAAGACAGGCAATTCCTGTTCCGCCGCCCACACAAATGACCTGGCCAAAAAAGTTTATTTCTGAAGGATTACCCAGGGGGCCCACACAATTTTCAATCTCTTCCCCTTCCTTAAGCAAGCTCAGCTCTAAAGTTGTCTTGCCGACAACCTGAAAGACGAGGACGATTGTGCCTCGCTCAGGATGGGCCTCAGCCACGGTCAGCGGGATCCTCTCGCCACGCTCATGCACCTGGATGATGACAAATTGGCCTGCTTGAAAGCGACAAGCTACATGCGGTGCAGAGATTTCATACCAGAAGATATCCGGGCATAACTTCTGACGAGTAATGATTCTGGCCTTCATCCTGACTCCTCTGAATGAATTTCAGGGGATGGCTTGACTTGAATGGCAAGTTCAGGACAATACATCTCACATAGCCCACAATCCAGGCAATTCTCCTGGTTGATAACTCGAGGATAGCGGTAACCAAGTTGATTTCTTCCTTCCGCCCAGCAGAGAACTTGAGCCTGGCAAAGCTCAATACAAAGTCCGCATCCCTGACAAAGTTCTTCCTCAATATGAAGGCAAGGACGAGAATTATTATTTCTTAAATTTCCCATTTGGGGAGAAAGCTGGCTTAGCGGGGTTAATAGGTGAGAACGAGCTTGAACCAAAGCTGACTTGTCACCAGGAGAAGTAAGTTCCTCGCCCTCCACTTCACCGACCACAATCTTATTCTGCCGCAAATCAAATTCGTCAGCCGATGACCCCTCCCAAAAAGTGCTTGCTCGGTCATAGAAACCCAATCTTTCGGCGGCGCTGAGGAGCCGTTGGTGGGATGCATCCCAGACAACACAGGGGGTGATAACTTCGATAAAGCTCAACCCATCCATTCCTAATGATTTAGATAATGACTCCCGGAGCCATCCGCCATGGAGGGGCGTCCACCGCGCTAAAAGCACTGGTTCTAATTGAGCAAAAAGTTTGGGAAGATTGAAAGGCAGCTCATGTTGATTATCAACTGATTTTCGCCGCAAAGGAGTAGCGGCGAAGAAGTGCGTTTCGTTGGTCACATACAGGCAGTTATTGACATGAATAATAATCACTGGCCAAGGGGGTTGGTAATCAAGGCCGCCGAACAGCCTTTTTAATCCGGAGGATGTCCTTAGATTGGACGACTCTTTTTTAGGCGAACCCTCTGATACCGCTTTCTTCATTTTCCTGGCCAGTTCTAACCAATCAGTGGCTCCCGAAAGTAATAAATCCAGGTTATTCATCAGGACTAAGGCCCCTTTTAATTTCTGATTCTTAGAGAACTGCTTAAAAACCTTCCCTAAGGGTTCCCCTGGGGCTGAGATTCTTGATGGGGATTGGCGAAGGAGTTGGCTTAAAGCCTTATAAAGAGTCTCACCCAGGCGACCATCGTCCACTTCAACTTGGCAAACAGAGGATGGCAAAGCCTGGCTAATAAGGTGGAGACAGCCCGTTCCCATTACCCATAAATATTCCGAAAGATGGCCTCCTTCAGCTAAAAGAGCATCCAGCAGAGCAAAAAGGATCGATCCCAGGCCACAGCCTGGACAGCGGCGCGGGGTAATTTTATTTTTTTCGTTCAGCACAGAAACGGGATGTAAATACGGCCTATTCATTTTTCAGGTAGCTACTGCTTTAATCGCCATCTTGACGAACATGACCAATCACGAACCTCTCTCCACTACTTAAGTCCATCTCGGCAACCGAAGCCGCCAGGTTAATTACCGCCATCCTTTGCAACCAATTCATCCTTGGCAACGATTCTCCTAATTTCTTCCTGTCAGCCCAAATCATTAAACAAGGCGAGATTACTTCGATGAGATAAAAACCTTTTGCTTTCGTCAGGGCCAGTTTTATCGCCCTGGTCAATCTTCGCACATGAAGGGATGTCCAGCGACTAACCGCCTCTACTCCTTGCTGGCGAGCTCTCCAAGGAAGGTTGACCAGCATCTTCTGTTCAGATGGGGGGAGATGAGCCAGGGGAACGGGGCCTTTAGAGATGGAATACACAAGGGATAACCCAGAGTTGATGAAAAGAGTTAGGACTGTTCCCTCTAAATCTTTATTAGACAGATTAATATTGGCTGGTAATAAGGCCTTTATCCCCCCTACTAAAATATCTGGCTCACTGGCTAAAATAACTACTTTCTTTGGCTGATTATGCTGGGCAATTTTAAAAGCCTGTTCACCTAATTTTTCAGGTGAGGCTTGATTTACCTGAAGGGGGGATAACTTATTAATTAGCCCCAGGCAACCCAGTCCACTGATAAGGAGTTGACAATCATCCACATCGCTTTGACCACGCGGGTCTTTGAGAGTCGAAATCGCTCGCAGCAAGGCTTGCCAGACAATTCCCAAACCACAGCCCGAACACCAATCTGCTGGTGGCTGGATTTGAGGAAAAAGGGTGGTCAGGGGATGGACCGTTCCGTCCCAATTCATAACCAAGAATTTTCACTTATCAGCCAACTCTTGTCAAGAAATAATGATAGATAATGAGTGCTTAAAGTAGTTTACATTTTTAGCTATAATATATAAATATGATATGCACTATAATTATAGTAAAATATTCTCCCGCTTGAATATTATAGGCCATTTTAATTTATTGTAATAGCATCTTAATATTTTATTTGCCATCTCAATCTCTCCCTTTAATTATTTGGCTTTGTCTCAAAGTGACGGGAATGAAGTTACGACGTTAAGGCGCAGGAAAATGTCTCCGCTTCTGTTCAGATTTTTAACGCCATTCCTCTACCGCCCTTCTCGGCGCCTGCGAAACTGCGCCCCATCAATTCGAACCATTGGGCTTTATTCTCTGTTAATATGAGTTTCAAAACTCTAATTCCGTCGTGCTCAATACATTCTCGGCGCCCGACAAGGTCGGGTTCCCTCGAAGGACGGTTCCGGAAGGCTAAATCTTCAATGTCGCTCCGACATTCTCCTTCACTTTTCGTTCGATTTTGTCTCCCGTCACTTTGAGACAAAGCCAATTATTTAATTCACACTAAATAAGGTGGTTCTCTAACTTTTGTATTTACCCTGAATAATTCATAAAAAAAGCTCATTCCCTTCAAAGAGAAAAAACCTGGCTTGCAATTACATTTTAACTTCGCCAACGCGAAGGCTCATTTTATTTTGACAATTCTTATCGAAATTATTAGAGTTAACAAGCAAACTATTTATCAACAAGGAGGAAATATGTGGGGAGGACATTGGATGTTTGGTGGGTTCATGTGGATATTTTGGATTGCCGTCCTGGTGGGTCTTATTTTCCTCATCAAGTGGCTGATTCAACAAAAACCAGCCGAACCTTCTTCTCGAGAAAACAGCTTAGAAATTCTCAAAAAGAGATATGCGCGCGGGGAAATAGACAAAGAAGAATTCGAGCAGAAAAAGAAAGATTTATTGTCCTGAACAACAAAGATGAATAATTCTCACTCTCATAATAAAAATCATTCCCCTAAAGATCACTTCCAGCCTCCCTCCCCAAATCACCAACCACCATCTGGACATAATCCCTCTTTTCACCATGAAGGAGCACACGGAAACCATCACGTCCACCAGGAAGAGACCTCTCATCTCGGTCATCACGAACATCAAGCTAAAGCTTCCCATCTTGGTCATCATGATCATCATCTTGAAGAGTTTAAGAAAAGATTTTGGATCTCGCTGGTTATAACTTTCCCTGTGCTCCTTTTCTCGGAAATGATTCAGACGTGGTTTGGGTTCCGTTTGGAAATTCTCTTTCAGAAATGGGTTCTATTTCTTCTCTCTTCCTCCATCTATTTCTATGGGGGTTGGCCTTTCCTCAAAGGAGCGGTTCAAGAAATAAGAAACCGCCAGCCAGGGATGATGACCCTGATTGGCACGGCCATCTCGGTCGCTTTTTTCTACTCAAGTGCCACGGTCGTTCTCATCTCGGGCAAAGATTTTTTCTGGGAGCTGGCCACTTTAATCGATGTCATGCTCTTGGGTCACTGGATCGAGGCTAAAAGTGTGCTGGGAGCTTCCCGGGCGCTGGAAGAGCTGGTCAAGATCATGCCCACCACCGCTCACCTCTACCAAGAAGGCGAGTCAGACAAAATTGTCGATGTTTCTGTATCCCAGTTGAAGCCTGGTCATGTTGTTCTTATCCGACCCGGAGAGAAAGTCCCAGCCGACGGGGAAATTATCGAAGGAGAATCTTATTTAAATGAGGCTCTTCTTACCGGTGAGTCACGGCCAGTTCACAAGAAAGCAAAAGACAAAGTCATCGGCGGAGCCATTAATGGGGAAGGCAGCTTAAAAGTGGTCATCGAAAAAACGGGAGAAGAGACTTATCTCGCTCAAGTGATTAAACTAGTCCAGCAGGCCCAGGAAAGTAAATCAAAGACCCAAGACTTGGCTAATCGAGCGGCTGCTCTTCTTTTTTACCTTGCCCTCGGCGGGGGGATTGTAACTTATACTGTGTGGTTAATAGCCGGAAAATCTGACTTTGCCCTGGAAAGAGCGGTGACCGTGTTAGTCATTGCCTGCCCCCATGCTTTAGGTTTAGCCATCCCTCTCGTGGTGGCTCTTTCCACCTCCATCACCGCAAAATACGGCACTCTCATCCGGGACAGAAGAGCCTTCGAAGCTATGAAAGATATTAATGCGGTCATTTTTGATAAAACAGGAACCTTAACCGAAGGCAAGTTCGGAGTAACTCAGGTGGTGGCTTTTATTCCCGAAGAAGAGCTGGTCAGGTTAAGTGCCGGAGTGGAAGTTAACTCCGAACATATCATAGCCCAGGCCATCGTCCAGTATGCCCAGGAAAAAGAAATCGACTTTAAGCCGGCAGAAGAATTCAAAGCTTTGCCCGGAAAAGGGGCGGTGGGTCACTTTGATGGCCGCCCCATCAAGGTCGGAGGCCCTAATCTCTTAAAAGAGCTCGGAGTAGAAATCAATGATGAACGAATCACTAATCTTCAAGCCAAGGGAAAAACGGTTGTCTTCACCCTTGAAGACAAGAAAATTCTCGGGGCCTTCGCTCTTTCTGACCGAATCCGTAAAGAATCAGTTGAAGCAGTTCGTCAACTAAAGAGCAAGGGAATTGAGGTTTTCATGCTCACCGGAGATGCGGAAGAAGTCGCCCGGAGTGTAGCTGAAGAGCTGGGTATCCACCACTATTTTGCTCATGTCCTTCCTGACGAGAAAGCGGATAAGGTGAAACTCTTACGAGAAAAAGGCTACAAGGTGGCCATGGTTGGCGATGGGATAAACGATGCTCCGGCTTTAGTTACCGCTGAGGTGGGAATTGCCATCGGAGCCGGGACCGACGTGGCCATTGAAAGCGCTGATTTAATTCTGGTTAAAAATGACCCCCGTGAGGTGGCCAAAGTCATCTCTATCTCCCAAAAAACTTATACCAAGATGCTTCAGAATCTGTGGTGGGCAGCCGGTTACAACATCATCGCCATTCCCCTGGCTGCAGGAGTTCTCTCCAAGCTGGGAGTGGTCATTAATCCGGCAATAGGGGCTTTGTTGATGTCCCTAAGTACAGTTATCGTCGCCATCAACACCCAGACTCTAAGGAAGCTAAGCCCGAAATTAGGAGAAGTGCTTCCAAAAGCAGAGGTAAAGCGAGCTATGAGTCAAACTCACCCCCATCAGGGCCATCACCATTAAAGTGAGAGATTAACACAAACATCAATAAACCAGCGCAAAATATGAATTGAATCTCCACCTACAAACCACCACCAAAGAAGCAAAATCTATTATTAGTTATAAAGTTTTACAAACTTACCTTTCTCTTTAGAAGAATTAAGATAATCCAGAAATTCCTTGGAATTATGGCCATAAATAAAGAATAAATTGGCCAGTTTATTCCGACACTCTCTGGCTTCGGGAGGTGATTGTAAGCAATGGTAAGCCTCAAAAATAGCCAACTTTGAATTCGGCAATTCACGATGAATCCTCTCCAGCTCATGGATGGGCGCGACTTGATCTAAAAGACCACCTACAAGTAATATTTCTGTGTTGACATTTTTAAGATTTTGAATATCAAAAAGATGAGCATTCCTGGCTGGGCTATCTCGATAAATTTCAATAAGAGGTTCGGCCATTCTCAAAAAAGGATAGTTAATATCAGGCTGATCCGCCAGTGAGGTCCTTATATTTGTTTCATACATAAAAACAACCGTCCAGGGTTTGTATTTTTGGGCTGAACGCACAAAGAAATTCACATGTCCCAATTCACGTGTGTACTTATTGTATCTGCTCAGATTATTTTTGCTTAGCTCAATTATTAACTGTTTTACTTCTTCTTGATCAAAGTATAACAACCGTTGAATGAGAAAAAGAAGCTGGGTTTTTTCAATTCTCGGGTTTTGAAGCGCTCGATTATATTGCTCCTTTAAGTTATTTTTCTCTAGAAAATTATTAAAAAATATGACTCCCGCTTCACTGCTGCCTTGGGCATCTTTGAAAAAACTCATTAAAAAAGCTCGTTTGACTTTTTCAGGATACTTGGCAATGTACTTTAAACCGATCATGGCTGTCCCTGACCCCCCTAAAATATTTATCTGCTTTTCACCAAGTAAATCTTTCCTTATGGACTCAATATCTTCAACAACATTATCTGAATTTAAAAATTCATAGGCTAATGCCCAATCAATGTTTTTACTCTCAAGCTCCTTTATTTTTGAGCAAAACATCCCTCGATACTCGTAAGTAACTGTGTTGTAATCAAGGTTAAACATTTTTTTGTACTTATCCGCCCACCCAACCTGAGATAAGGTCCTCTGTCCGTCCGTGGGAATAAGAATGGTGGGCTTGGTAACATCAAAATCACTACATAATTCATAATACAGTTTAAACGTGCCTCGGGCTGGATTCTTATAAGACAGGGGAACCTCAATATAACGGTGATAGAAATCTTCCTCAGGAATACCTGGGTTAATTTCATGATAATCATATGACTGCTTAGAGTGCGGGAAGCGAGGAAAAATCTTTTCAACATTGCCGATAAATTTAACTTTTTTATTATTTACCAAGCCCTCCCTAACAGTAATATTTTCAAGTTTCAAATTAATATTGAGCGCTTCAACATCCTGGCCGATATAATCACTTAGCAAAACTTTGTATGTTTGTTCGATAATGAAGATAACAAAAAAGTCATCTACGTAATAAACAGAATCATCTTTTGATGAACGTAACTTTAGACAAACATCATTCCTCTCAGGTGAGATTTCTCGGGGAAGGACTCTAACAACCCGCCCTTCAAAGTTCAAACTATCGCCAGTCCCAAAATTATTCATGGAAAAAACAGTGGCCACCATAATCAAGACCAAAATTAATAAAATTAAGCTCAATCTCTTCATGTTCTATCCCTCATTGATAGTTATTTACAGATAAATTTCCTTTGTCCAAAAAGTCAAAATCATATTCTTGCCCAGAAAATGGCTGAGGCTAGAAAAAATATTTTTAGCATAAATGCTTATTCTTTATCAATTAAAAGAATAAATAATAACTCTAAAAAACTAGACATCTATTCCCTATAATTAAAAACAATGAAGAGAAAAAGCTTTTCCTAATCGAAGGGGGGGACAAAGGGAACCGAAGAAAGGGTCGCCCATTAGAAGGCGATTGTCAAGAGGATAGAGAAATAATTTTATTTTTTAATCAATTGGTAATTAATTATTTTAAAAGAGGGGCCGGACTTCACTATTTTATTGATATTAAATAAATTAACTTTAAATAATCCCCTAAATAAAGCCTTAAACGCGATTTTTGGGGCAAAAATCGGGTTTACGCAAAAATGAGCACTTGAAATTGAATTAAGTTTTTAATATCAGAGGGGGTGAAAAAGGTGGCATGTTGGCGTTTTCTCCCTTCTTATCACCATTCGTTTGATCGTTTTTCTTTCCAAAAACGGAAAAAACCATACGTCTCCCTCTGTTTTTTTTCATCGTGAAACAGGCAAACAAGCACTTTGTATAACATCATCAGTTTTACGAAAAAAATAGGTAAATATGTATTGTGGGGCACACATAGTTGTCCCCAGTTTTTTTCCCAGTTTTTTTTAAATGGCAAGTTCTTTTAATCGCCATTATTACCGTTTATTGTCTTCCAGTAAATATTTTCCTTGACAAATATTGGTCATAAATTGTAATTATTTATCTAAATAAATTTAATTTTTTGTCCGCTACAGAAGGGAGGGAGCGGATGTCATACAAGGTTTCCTACCAATTGTTTTCCATAAATTCTTCTGATTGTTTGAGTAATAAATTCTTATTTTTTTAGGAGGGTCACATGGCAAAAAAGATGGTTTTAGCTCTAGCCAGCAGCGGTGTAGAAAAACTCACCGTCGGCGGCATCATCCTTAGTGGTGCTGTTGCTCAAGACATGGAAATTAAAGTCTTTTTACTCTTGGGAGGAGCTTACGCTTTCCGGAAAGATATGGCTGATAAGGTTAAGGAACCAGGGGAAGCGCACTACAATAAAGATGAACTTCTCAACGGATTTCAGCGGGCCAATGTTCCCTACTGGCTTGACTATTACCAGCAGGCTAAAGATTTGGGTAATGTCACCTTTTACTTATGCGGGACCGCCGGCAAAATTTGGGTCTCTGACAAACTAGAAGATTTTGTTGATCTAGTGGACGAAGTATGTGGTATTGGAGAGTATATTTCCTCAATTGAAGAAGCCGATTTTCATATCATCATTTGAATTTCCTCTCTCCATCTTGATTGGCCTCGTCCATCTAGGTCCATTAAACATAAAAATTAAGGAGTAATAAAATGAATGAAGAAGAACTTAGAAACTTAGAGGTGGATAAAGTTGTTGATGCCCGGGGTACTTCCTGTCCAGGGCCACTTCTGGCAGCTAAGCGCTCCATTGCCGAAGTCAAAGTAGGAGGCATTATGGAAATTCTTTCCTCCGATGCGGGGACGAAACGAGATGTCCCTCTCTGGGCTAAGAAAGTAGGTCATGAATATTTAGGCACATTAGATGAACCTGGCTATTTTCGCCTCTTCATCAAGCGAACGAAATAATGGCCAGCCACGATCAGGAAAAGACTAATCAAGACCGGGCCCCAAAAAGTTTTCGGCCAAAGATTCTTGTCTTTTCCACAAACAGCATTTCTGACCCTGGAATTGACCTGGCCGGTAGCTCCCATCTCCATTATCCGCCGACAGTCGTTGTTCTTCCTATTCCCTGTTCGAGTGGCCTGAAGCCCAAGTGGATCCTGAGTGCCCTCCAAAAGGGCTTTGATGGAGTATTTATCGCTGCAGACGGGACGGATTGCCCCTATTTACCCGATTGCACTGATCGAACAGCCAAAATTGCCACAACTGCTCAACAATTAATCACTGAACATGGTTTTGAACCTGCTCGGGTAAAAATGGCGGCTATTTGTTCGGTTTGTGCCGAACCTTTTGTTAGCCATATGAAGGCCTTTTATGAAACCTTGCAATCGCTGGGTCCGGTGGGCGATTCTTTGTCAAGTAAAAGTAAGCCTGCCTCAAGTACATCATCCCCGTCTGAAGCAAACAAAAAGACAAAAGGAAAATGAAAATGGATTTCGATGCCCTAATTATTGGTGGTGGTATCGCCGGCATGGAATCAGCTTTGAACCTTGGCGATATGGGTTACCAGGTCCTTTTGGTGGAAAAGGAAACCACCATTGGGGGCAAAATGATTCTCTTAAGCAAAGTTTTCCCCACTCTTGACTGTGCCAGTTGTATTGCCACCCCGAAGATGGCCTCAACGGCTCATCATCCGCGCATAACCCTAATGACTAATACCCAAGTAGAGAAAATACATCAGCTTCCCCAAGGTGGGTTTGAAATCCAACTCATGAAAAAGGCCACTTTTGTGGATTTCGCCAAATGTACTGGTTGCCAAGAATGCGAATTCAATTGTCCGGTGCCTGTCGCCGACCAATTCAATTATGATTTAGTAGCCCGCCGCGCTGCCTATATTCCTTTTCCCCAGGCAGTCCCTAAAAAAGCAGTGATTGAAAAAGTCGGGACTTCACCTTGTAGCTATAATTGCCCTGCTTCAATCAAGGCCCACGGTTATATTGCTTTGTCCCGCTGCGGTAAATTTGAAGAAGCTTTTCACTTGATTCTAGAAGATGCTCCCCTAGTTGGCACTCTCGGGCGAGCCTGTTATGCTCCTTGTGAAAATGAATGTACTCGCAATCTACTCACCGAGCCTCATCAACTGAAACTAGTAGAACGCTATAACAAAGAATATTTCTATTTGGCCCGGGAAATAAAAGAAGGGCCACTTTCTATTCGTCGGATTAAACGATTTATCGCTGATTACTATTACTCCCGTCATCCTAAACCTGAATACGGCCCCCCACCTCCTGAGAAAAGAATTGACCAAAAAATAGCTATTATTGGCTCGGGACCCGCCGGGTTAACCGCAGCCTACTTTTTAGCTCAAAAAGGCTATCCTGTGAAAATTTACGAGGCTGAGAATCAACCAGGAGGCATGCTTCGGTTCGCCATCCCCTCTTTCCGTCTCCCCAATGATGTTGTTGACCGTGACATAAAAAATATTACTGCCCTTGGGGTAGAAATAGAAACTGACCATCGCGTCAGTAGCTTAGCTGATTTAAAAGCCAAGGGATACTCAGCTATTTTCCTGGCAACAGGGGCCCAGGAACCGCGTTATCTCCAAGTCGAAGGTGAAGATCTGGCTGGAGTAGTCACGGCAATGGATTTCCTTAAAGATGTTAATCTCGGGCGAAAAAAGATTGACCTTAGCGGCAAAACAGTCATGGTCGTTGGGGGCGGGAACGTAGCTATTGATTCAGCCCGGGTAGCAGTCCGCTTAGGAGCCGCCAAAGTTTTTATCCAGTACCGCCGGAGTCGAGAGCAGATGCCGGCTTTTGACTGGGAAATTAAAGAAGCCGAAGAAGAAGGGGTCGATTTTCAATACCTAAGGGTTCCGGTCAGATTTATTGGTCAAGAGGGCCACATTGTCGCCTCCGAAAGCATCCGTATGAAACTCGGTGCTCCAGATGCCAGTGGTCGCCCCAGACCAGTCCCCATTAAAGGTTCAGAGCATAAAATTCCCATCGACTATGTTATTCTGGCGATTGGGCTAACACCTTCAACTCATCCTTTTCAATCTGAACTAGAGCTAAATAAAGACGGCTCGATTAAAGTTAATCCAATCACTTTGCAAACTTCTCTTCCTCATGTTTTCGCCGGAGGAGATGCGGTTACCGGTCCTTCAATGATCGTCAGTGCTATGGGTCAAGGCAAACAGGCGGCTCAGGCAATCGAGGCTTATCTTAAAGGAGAAAACCTCGAAAATTTCCGCCTAACACAACCCATGCCGCCTGTTCCTCGAGAAAAAGTCCTCCAAAGACAAAAATATCACACTCGGCTCGCTCCTCTCGGCCGTAAAGAAATTCCTCCAGCCGAAAGAATTAATAGCTTCGATGAGGTAGAGCTCCCTCTGACGGCCGAAGAAGTAAAATATTCTGCCTCCCGCTGCCTGGATTGTGGGATTTGTTCAGAATGCCATCAATGTCTTCGAGTTTGTCCCGCTGAGGCAATTGATTTCTCCCAGCGGGATGAAGAGCAAAAAATTGAGACCGGCTCTATTATTTTAGCGACGGGATTCAATCTTTTCCCGGCAGAGCTTAAGGAAACCTACGGCTATGGACGCTTCCCCAACGTGATCACTTCCATGCAAATGGATCGTCTTCTCTCTCCCACCCGTCCTTACAATACAGTTCTTCGTCCCTCTGACGGCAAGACCCCGGATAATATTGCTTACATTCTCTGTACCGGCTCTCGGGATCACACCGTTGGCAATCCTCTCTGTTCTCAGGTATGTTGCATGTACTCCATCAAACAGGCTCAGCTCCTCATGGGGGCTCTTCCCCTCGCTGATATTACCATCTACTATATCGATATTCGGGCGTTTGGAAAGGGTTTTGAAGAATTTTATCAACAAGCCCAGGCTATGGGCACTTATTTCATAAAGGGCAAAGTGGCTAAGATCGAAGAAAAAGACCATGGCCAACTAGTAGTTCGCTATGAAGACATTGACAACGGGGGAGTAGTGAAGGAAGCAGAGCATGACCTCGTCGTCCTCGCGGTTGGTTTTCTAGCCAATTCTGAAGCTCAGCAATATTTTCCTGACAAATCTCTTCAATTAGACAATTTTAATTACATTAAGCAAGTCGAAGAAGATATTTCGCCAGGAAAAACAAGCTTAGATGGTGTTTTTGTGGCCGGCACGGCTGCCTCGCCTATGGATATTCCCGACTCGGTTATCCACGCCGGCGCCGCAGCCACTCAGGCTGCCGCTTATATCGAGAAAATAAGGAGACGAACGTGAGCCATAAAAACTCCCCGCCATCAATTCCCCCTTCTGGCCAGGGTAAATCTACGGGAAGAAGAATTGGCGTCTATATCTGTTATTGCGGAGGAAATATTTCTGATTATGTTGATGTGGAAAAGGTCAGAGAAGCCATTGCCTCCCAGGAAGGAGTAGTCGTGGCTAAAACGACCATGTTCGCCTGCTCTGACGCCGCCCAGCAAGAGATAATTGAAGATATTCAACAAAAAAAATTGGATGGCTTAGTTGTAGCCTCCTGCTCTCCCAAACTTCACCTATTTACTTTCCGGGGAGCAGCTGAAAGAGCTGGCTTGAATCCTTACCTGTATGTCCAGGTAAACCTCAGGGAACAAGATTCCTGGGCTCATACCGACGACCCCCAAGGGGCAACAGAAAAAGCAATTAAACTGGTTGCCGCGGGAATTGAAAAGGCCAAACTAACCAAGCCTCTCAAACCTTTCCGCTTGGAAACGGTCAAAAGAACTCTAATTATCGGCGCCGGTATTGCCGGCCTGAGAGCAGCCGCGGCTCTTGCCGACTTGGGGATTGAAGTGGTAGTTGTGGAAAAAGAGCAACGGGTAGGCGGTTGGTTGAGTAAATTTCGCTCTCTTTATCCCCATAATCAAAACGGTCCGCAACTCGTTGCTTCTCTTTTAGAGGAACTAGAAAAGAGAGAAAACGTAACTCTTTATACTTCGGCAGAGATAGTGGAAAAAAAGGGTTGCATTGGCGATTTCGAAGTCAAAATAAAGACAGGTTCCAACATCGTCACTCATAATGTTGGAGCCATTATTGTGGCTACGGGATTCGAGAATTATCAACCCAGCAAGGGAGAATTTGGCTATGGAGAAGCTCCCCAAATTATCACTTTACCTGAGTTCAAAGAACTGGTTGAAAATTCTCAAGGAAAAGGAAATCTCACTTATAATGGTCGGCCTATTCAGCGAATAAGTTATATTTATTGTGTCGGGTCGCGCCAATCCGCTGGGGAAGAAGCAGCCCATACTTATTGCTCCCGCTTTTGCTGTAATGCCGCTATCCATACTGCTCTGTTGGTTAATGAAATCAATCCCTCCATCCATCAATTTCATTTTTATCGGGATATCCGCACCTACGGCAAGTTCGAGCCTCTCTACGAAGAAGCTTGCCGCCAAGGATCGGTGTTTATTAGATTTGCTGCCACAGAGCCGCCTCAGGTCGTTAAAAACAACGGGCAGCTAAAAATTAAAGTAAAGGACTTATTAACGGCGGGGGAAGAACTGGAGCTAGACACGGATTTGATTGTGCTGGTGACCGGGATGATCCCTCGAGAAAACTCGGAGTTGGTAAATCTTTTAAAACTTCCTCTTGGCAAGGACGGATTTTTTAATGAAATTCACCCTAAACTTCGCCCGGTAGAAACAGTGATTGATGGCGTCTTTATTGCTGGGACGAGCCAGGGTCCCAAGAATTTAGCTGAGAGTGTCGCCTCTTCGTTGGCTGCTACCGCTAAAACGGCAGCTCTGCTGCTAAAAGGATACGTAGAACTCGAGCCCCTGATTGCCTTTGTTGACAAAGAACGTTGTCAGTGGTGCGGGCTTTGCGCTCCTGCCTGCCCCTACGAGGCCATTACCAAAACTAATTTAGCTGGGAAAGAAATAGCAGACGTCAACCGCGCTCTTTGCAAAGGTTGCGGCGGCTGTGTGCCGGTTTGCCCCCAAGATGCTCTCCATCTTGAAGGATACACGGATGACCAGGTGGAGGCTATGATTGAAGCTCTGGCCCGGGGAAGCAGCAATTAAATCAAGGAGAAAAAATGGCCCACCGAGAAGGAGAATTAAACGAAATTATAAAAAAAGAAATTTTTTTTCGAGAAAAAATTGTGGCTGCCCTCAGAGAAAAAAATTTAACCGTCCCTGAAGTCGCTGCTCAATTGGGTCAACCCACCTATCAAGTTATGTACTGGATGATGGCTTTAAGAAAATACGGAGTTATTGAAGAAACAGAGGAAGTCACTGATGAAGGATATTATAAATATAAACTGGTGGAGTAAGGATTAATGCTTAACTATCAGCTAAAGAGGAAAAAATGACCAAAGTTAAACCCGAATTTATTGATCAAGTCAAGAAATTAGGCGCTTTTGATATCTCAGCCTGCTATAATTGTGGAAATTGCACAGCCATTTGTCCCTTGTCCAACGAAAATCACTCCTTTCCGCGGAAGCTAATCCGTTACTCTCTCCTGGGAATTGAGGAGAAAATAACTGCTGCTCCTGATCTCTGGTTATGTTATTACTGCGGTGAATGTTCAGATACTTGCCCCCGGGAAGCAGATCCTGGCGGATTAATGATGGCTCTGCGGCGATGGGCTATCAGAAAATATTCTCTGGGCAAAATAGCAGATCTTTTTTATGGCCGAATATCTTCCTGGTTAACCTGGATAATTTTGACCTTTGTCGCGTCCCTGGGCATTATCTATTTTCGAAACCCTCATCCGGACACAGCTCAAGCGGTGCCTATTTCCTTCATCGGACTGGACTTTCTCCACACTGCCGGCTTGGTAATGGGCCTTTTTATCGCCTTTTTTGCCCTAGCCCATATCTTGATCATGCTTAAAAGTTTGAACAAAAACTCCAGTCTGCCTTCTAGATCTCCGCAAAAATTGCTGACTAGTTTAATCAAAGTAATAACCAATGAAATCATCCTTCAAAAACGCTTCCGGGATTGTTCCGAAAGTGATCGTTACCTCCCTCATTTAGCCTTGTTTTGGGGATTTGCTGGTTTATTCCTGGCCACCATTCTCGTTTTTGGAGCCGATTTCTACGGCTTTCCTGAAATTTTCCGTCTTTTCGCCAAAATAATGGGGATTATTTTCGGCTTAATCCTTCTTTACGGAGCTGGCTACTTTATTCTTCTCCGCCTGCAACGTCCAAACAATTACTCTGAATACTCCCACCCTTCAGACTGGCTATTTCTTCTATGGATGTTTTTGGCTGGACTTACGGGTTTTATTCTAGATATTTTTAAATGGCTCAACCTTCCCTGGCCAACTTACATTGCTTTTGCCTTTCACTTAGTTATAGTTTTCAATCTCCTGGTTACCGCTCCTTTCACCAAATTTGCTCACGCTCTCTATCGCCCTCTAGCTCTCTGGCTGGCGGGAGAAGAAGAATCCCCAAGTTCTGAAACCACCACCTAAGTTGAATGGGCACTTTGCTGCTCTCCACTAATTCTGAAATCGAGACCACCTTAAATTTGCCTCTGCTGCCGAGGCTGCTGGCTCAGCTTTAAGTTTTAAATTTCTCAGCTCCTGGCCAGTTTCTAGACCAAAATGGGGCCTTGTTCTCTCCAGCTTCGCTCCCTAATTCACATAATTCTAAAAAAATCGGTGACAGTTCACCTATTCACCTGGTTTTTGCGTATTTGTCCCCCCACCAAGAAAGCAAATCGCCTCTTCTCCTCATTACTAGGAAACTACTAACCTAGTTACCTTCAAACTAAGTTTAAGTTAAGTTTAAGGAGCTAAGATCAAATGATACGGTGGGGACAAACTTAGCAGGAAACCTGAGGACATGGGAGCAATTACGGTTCCTAAAACCAAACGAAACAAGATTGATAAAACAACAAACCAAAAATTTTGCTTGGTTAGTTTCATCATAGCACTAAAGGGGTGAGGTGTGCTTAATTTGAATTTTACGAAAAAATAGGTAAATATGTATTGCGTCCCCAGTTTTCAGCGTCCCCTGTTTTCCTCCCCCAGTTTTCCCTGGCAATCTAATCGGGCTTATTATCTATCTCATTGTCCGTTCCAACAATACGACTGTTTTGCCCCCTTCCAAAAACCTTATTACTTGCCCTCAATGCCATCAAGAAGTAAATTCAGAATTTACCTTCTGTCCTCATTGTGGGAATAAGCTTACTGCCGTATGCCCTAAATGTGGCCGGCAAGTAGAAGAAAGCTGGAAAGCATGCCCCTATTGTGGTCATCAACTTAAATCAGAATAAGCCAGCTGCTACATAATTAGGGCTATATTCCCTGGCTAACATCAAGGGTTTTCCCAAGTACAATTAAAACGATGCAAAGAAACTCTAGCCCAACTCCCCGCTGGATCAGCTCCTTCGGGGGACATATAGAAAAAACGCCAGATAATATAGGCCACATAATTATGCTCCGGACCTCTTATTTCACTAACATAAACATTGGCCGGCTCAAATTCAACTTCTTTCACTCCTCCATCTTTTAAAGCGGCGAAGTAATGTCCAATTGCCTTTGGGCCTTTTATTGTTCTTCCTTCTGGAGAAACAAAGATGGCCTTCTCACCAATGATCTCTCCCATTTTCTCAAAGAGAGAATCCTGGAAAAATTGCTGGAGAGTTTTCTGATCGGCCAGAACCTTCTCCGTTAAAGATTTTAAAGCGGCCGAATCAAGCCGAAACAGATAATTTTTTCATTTTTTAGAAAATGAAACTGATTCTTTTGCTAGCAATTACTTCGATCTCCCCATAATTTGTAAAAGACAAAAAACGAGGGCCAAAAATCAGTAAATATTGAATTGCTTTATCTTATACCCCTTCTTACAATATAAGTGATTCTTTAGAAAAAAGATAGGCTAACTTTCTTCAGGACAAACTAAAATCCCCTAATTAGCTTCAGCTATCAATATAAATGGAAGTCAGGCAGGATTTTGATCCCCCCAAAAAAACGGAAAAAACCAGGCGAAGGCCTGAATATTATCTTTACTTTTTCAGTTTAAACTTATATTTTTTGGAGCTAGGGCAAATGAAATTCTTATTAGAGTTAGTCCACTCTTTAATTTCATTAAAATTATTCAATCTCCTCAAAATATAAGATAAAGGAGGGCCCTTTGCTAAAATTTAGAAAACAAGCTGTTTTCCTTACCCTAGGTTTACTCTTACTTATTTCAGGCCATTTAGCGGTTACCTCGCCAGCAACAACCTCGCCGCTCCGCCCCCTCGAGAGCATCAAAGATATCATGGCTTGGAAGACAATCCGTTCGCCGCTTGTCTCTGATAACGGCCAGTGGTTTGCTTACTACCTTGGCCCGAATGAAGGTGATGGCGAAGTCATTGTCCGGATGACGCAGGGAGAAAAGTCATATCACTTCCCCACCGGAGAAACCTCCCGCTACCAACGGCCAGGCAAAATCGCCTTTTCCGCTGATTCTCAATGGCTGGCTTATACCATCTCCCCGACGCAGCAAGAAGCCAAGAAACTGCGGCAGCAAAAGAAAAAGCTCTACCGAAAAGTGGGCTTGGTCAACCTGGCAACCGGTGAAAAAATCGAGTTCGACCGGATAAAAAATTTCTCTTTTTCTGGTGAAAACCCGGGTTGGTTGGCTCTTCATAAGAATCCTCCCGAAACTCAGGAGAAAGAAAAAGAAAAATGGGAGGGCTCGGATTTAATCCTTTACGAACTAAAAACTGGCCAGAAGCTCAACATCGGCAATGTCTCTGAATTTGCTTTCGACAAGCAGGGGCATTGGCTCGCCTGGACCATCGACGCCAAGGATAAAGCTGGTAACGGAGTCCAAATTCGCCATCTGGCGAGTGGCCGAGTTGTTGTTCTAGATAATGATGAAGCAGTTTATAAAAAATTAACTTGGGCAGAAGAGAAAGAAGCCCTGGCTGTATTGAAAGGAAAAGAAGATGAAAAATATGAACAACCGCTTTACTCTCTGCTGGGCTTTACCGGTCTCAACCAGGCTAAGCCCACCTTGATTATTTTCGATCCCCAAGATGATGAAACTTTTCCTCCAAATATGACCATCAGCCCTTACCGCCCTCCCGAGTGGAATGAAGACCTTTCGGCCCTTTTCTTCGGCATTCATGAAGTTGATGTGAAGGAAGAGGCTCCCCGGCAAGACAAAAAGGAGCCAGAAGCCCAAACAAAGGACGCCAGTGAAGCTAAAAAACCTCCCCAGGAAACTCCGCCAAGTGCCCCTGAAAAAATTTCTGATGAAGATCTACCCGGCCTAGTCATCTGGCATTGGCTGGATAAAAGGCTCCAATCAATGCAGCAGGTCCAGGAGAAGCGGGATAAAGAATTCAGCTATCTATGTGTTTACTGGCTGAAAGAGAAAAAATTCGTTCGTCTGGCCGATGAACAACTCCGCCGCGTTGAACCAAGTCCAAAATACCAGTGGGGGATTGGGTTTGACAATAACCCCTACGAGCTGCCCGGCAATCTTGATGGCCGCCGCTATCAAGATATTTACGTCGTCGACTTAAAAACAGGCCAACGAAGATTAGCTCTCCAGAAATGCCGTTGGTACTTTGGGCCTTCTCCTGAGGGGACTCACATTCTCTACTACAATGATGGCCATTTCTACACTTATGACCTCGCTTCTGGTCAAAGCAAAAACATCACCCAAAAAGTGCCGACTTCTTTCATTGACACCGAGGATGATCACAATGTGATTAAGCCCCCGATCTACCCTTTTGGCTGGGTCAAGGGAGGCCGGGCTGTTCTCCTCTATGATAACTGGGATGTCTGGCTAGTGCCCATCGCTAAGGGACAGTCTATGAACCTGACCGTCAATGGCCGGGAAAAGGGTATCCGTTACCAACGACGTTTTCGGCTTGACCCTGATGAAAAAGGGATTGATTTAAGCCAGCCCCAATATTTTACAGCTTACGGCGAATGGACCAAGAAAGGCGGCATTGTCCGTATTGATGGAGGAAAACCACCAGCTAAAGTGCTTTTGTGGGATGAGGCCATCTTCAGTGGTTTGCTCAAGGCCAAAGATAAAAACATTTTTCTCTACACCCGTCAAACATACAAGGACTATCCCGATTATTACGTGGCCAAGGCTAACCTCCAGAAGGGCCGAAAAATCACGGACGCCAATCCACAGCAGAAAGAGTTCTACTGGTCTTCAGGCTCCGTCTTGATTAACTATGAAAGCGCCAAAGGGGACAAACTCCAGGCCGCCCTTTTCCTCCCCGCGAACTACGAGAAGGGTAAAGCCTACCCCACCATCGTCTACATTTATGAAAAACTCTCTCAGAACTTCCATCGTTATTTTACCCCTTATGCCAACGGCTTTAACAAGTCAGTCTACACCAGTCGTGGTTATGCTGTACTCATGCCTGATATCGTTTACAAAGTTAATGATCCAGGCCTTTCAGCCGTTTGGTGCGTGCTGCCAGCTATCAAGGCGGCTGTGGCTACAGGCATTGTTGATGAATCACGAATTGGCCTTCACGGGCACTCCTGGGGAGGCTACCAGACTGCCTTTCTGGTCACTCAAACCGACATCTTTAAGGCCGCCGTGGCGGGAGCTCCGCTAACCAACATGATTAGCATGTACAGCTCGATTTACTGGAACACCGGCTCGGCTAACCAGCCCATTTTTGAAAGCAGCCAGGGTCGTTTTAAAGGTGGTTACTGGGATTACCAAGAAGCTTACATCAGAAATTCACCTGTTTTTCACGCTCAAAAAGTCCACACGCCTCTTCTCATCCTCCATAATGACAAGGACGGGGCTGTTGACTGGAATCAGGGGATTGAATATTACAACACGCTCCGCCGGCTACAAAAACCAGTCATCATGCTCCAATACCAAGGAGAAAATCATGGCCTCCGTAAACTCCCTAATCAGAAAGACTACACGGTGCGCATGATGGAGTTTTTTGACCACCACCTGCGAGGAAAACCAGCCCCTAAGTGGCTTAAAGAAGGGGTGCCTCATCTCAAGCTTAAAAAACATCTCCGCTCAAGAACCAAACAAATTGAGGAACAGGGCCAAGTTGACGAAGTTGTGGAGGAAACTAAGAAAAAATCCAGGGTATCTATCTAGCGGAAGGAGTTGGAAAGAAGAGGGGTCGGGCCTCACTATTTTATTGATATTAAATAAATTAACTTTAAATAATCCCCTAAATAAAGCCTTAAACGCGATTTTTGGGGCAAAAAATCTAAAATCGGGTTTACGCAAAAATGAGCACTGGAATTAAATTAAGCTTTTAATACCAGAGAGGGTGAAAAAAGGGGACATGTTGGCGTTTTTTCCCTGGTAATTACCATTCGTTTTATCAACTTTAAAACTGAAAAAAACCATACGTCTCCCTCTGTTTTTTTCATCGAGAAACAGACAAACAAGCACTTTGTATAACATCATCAATTTTACGAAAAAATAGGGTAAATATGTATTGTGTCCCAAGTTTTTTGGTGTCCCAAGTTTTTTTGAGCACACATAGTTGTCCCCATTTTTTGTTTATCCCGAGCTAATTTTAATTAATTTAATTAATGTCTGGCCAGAACTCGCCAAAAAATTACCTAGGTGAAAGCCGCAAATCCTTAAGTCAAAAAGCCTCAGCGGCGGTAAAATAGAAACCTGAGCTACTCTTTCCCCAGGCGAAATCCAGGCGCAGGGTTAGTTTTTCTGCCTTATTATAAATGGCTTACCAGCCAGAATAGCTTGGAGCCACATCTTCCTTAACTTATAGAGTTGGGTCCTGGGGACTCCTAGTAACTCACAGGCCTTCTCTTCATTTAGGCGATGGTCATTAAAAGCCTCCAAGACTCCTTCCACAAATTCCTTAGTATGCCTTTTGTGAAACTGTTCTCCCATAGTAAAACCTCCTCTTCTTTTTCGGTTCTACCATGAGAGTCCCAATCCTCTCCATTCCCCTAATGTCTACTTTTATTCTTTACGGAACATAAAATAAATTTTATAATTGAAAAGGCACATAAATATTTTATAATATTCCTATAAAAGTAATTCAGTTATTGGAGTAAAAGAAAAGATATCAGCCCTCGTTTGACTCATCAGTATGAATAATGATTCACTTTTTAGACAAACAGCTTTTAAAATCAAATTTAAAGAGTCTTCATCATATTTACAACTTATTCTGACAACCATGTTAGTTTACATATTTAAAGTTATCTAAATAAAGCTAGCTCAACTAGACGGTAATTAAAATGAGAAAAAAAGCTTATATTTTCAATACAATCTTATCTTTTTTTCTGATAATTATTTTCTTCACCATTTTCCTAACATCCTTAACTTACCCAAGAACAAACATTCATCATTATAACATCATAAATGAATGGGGAGAACGCGAAGGACTCCCCAGTAATAATATAAATGCAATAACGCAGACAACTTGCGGATACTTATGGTTGGCAACTAATGAGGGCCTGGTTCGCTTTAATGGCGTCAAATTCTTCATTTTCAACTCAAGTAACATCCCTCAATTTAGAACAAATCGAATTACTTGTCTCCTTGCTGACAAAGACGGTTCTCTATGGATAGGCACCGAAGGAGGGGGTCTCCTTCATTACCAAAATAATAAATTTAAACTTTATACTACCGAAAATGGCTTGATTAGTAATTATGTGACTGTAATTTTTAAAGACAGCACTGGAAATATCTGGATTGGCACACCTGATAACGGACTGTGTAGTTATAAAAATAATATTTTTACAAAATATGATTCAGATTCCGGTCTTACCAATACAAGAATTAGCGCTTTGTTTGAAGACGACACAGGAGCTCTATGGGTCGGTACATTTGGAGGGCTATATATATTAAAAAACGACAAGTTAGAGAAAATAAAGATAGACAACTCCTTTAACGAAGCAATTATTTCTGAAATCTATCAAGACAGAAAAGGATTGATCTGGATAGGATCGAACAAAGGCTTGTTTATTATTAAAAACAATCAAGTTCTAAACATAATCGGAATGGACAATGGTTTAACTAACCAATGGATAAATTCGATTAACAGCGATCGTTGGGGAAATATTTGGGTGGGTTCTCATGATGGCTTACAAATTATATACCCAGACCAGAATAATCGCTATAAGATAGAAACAATATTGGAAAATTTTCCCGTGACAGACATTATGAACGACCCAGAACATTCTATATGGATAGCTACTATTGGTAAAGGGATCAAAATGTTCAGAGCCGGAAAATTTATTAGTTATACCCAACAAGAAGGACTTTCCCACAATGTCCCATTATCTCTATTTGAAGATGCAGAGAAAAAGATTTGGATTAGCTTTGCCAATGGAGACATAAATCTTTATAATGCTGCAAAAAACAATTTTTCTTTGATTCTCAAGGAAAAAATCAATTCAAGTGAATCAATAAGAGCTATGTGTCAGGATAACAATGGAAATATCTGGATTGGAAGCTACGGAGGAGGACTGTATAAATATGAAAGCAGTGGTCGTGTAAAAAGATTTTCTAAATCAGACGGTCTTATTAGCGATTTAGTACGAACAGTATTCTCCGATTCAAATGGAAATCTCTGGATTGGGACGAGGTTTGGGCTCTCAATCTTTGTTGAGGAAAAATTTATCAACTATACGACCGAACAAGGTTTGCCAAGCAATATAATTCTCTGTATTAATGAAGACAACGAGGGGAAAATTTGGATTGGAACGGGAAAAGGACTTGCCTATTTTATTAATAAACGATTTGAAACTTTTTTATTGAACAGCAACATATCCAGCTTGCCGATCCTATCTATTGTTCCGGATTCTTCAGGAGTCCTGTGGGTAGGGACTGAAGGAGGAGGATTAATTAGAGTTAAAGATCAAAGTCCATCTTACATCAACATCTCTAATGGCCTACCTAGCAATATAATTGCTAATATATTGGAAGATAGCCAAAATGACATTTGGTTAACTACTGACAAAGGCATAATTCAGACTACCAAAAAAGATTTGAGTTTAATTTTTGATAAACAAAAGAAAAAGCTTGACTATAAATACTATGACACATCAGATGGTCTCCCCTCATCTGAATGTGTAAAATATTCACAGTATTCTGTTTTAAAAAGTAGTGATGGCCTCCTTTGGTTCACAACCATGGGTGGACTGGGCATGATCGATCCTCAAAATATATTGATTAACAAAACACCCCCAAAAATAGTGGTTGAGGGGATAACTGTTGATGAAAATAAAATAATCTCTGCAACAAATGAAATGGTTCTATCCCCTAAGAATTCTGTTTCTATATATTTCGTCGCGCTAAGCTTTATATCCCCTCACAAAATAAAATTCCGTTATAAATTGGAAAACTACGATAAAGATTGGACTGAAATCCAACCTGGCAAAGATAGAAGGGTTACCTACCGAAAGTTGAAAACAGGTCGTTATGCTTTCTTAATCACCGCCTGTAATAGCGATGGGGTTTGGAATCCTCAGCATGAGGCTGTCTATTTAAATATAATAAAGCCTTTCACACAAACTTCAATGTTTTACCTGCTACTAACTCTAACGATTATATTTCTTGGCAGCTCTATTTATTTCCTTAAAGTCAAAAAACTTATAGCCACACCTTCCAAGAAATATAAATCTTCAACATTATCTCCGGAAAAAAAAGATGAATACTTAAAGAAAATCATTGAGGTGTTAGAAAAAGATAAAATTTTTATGGAAGAAAATATCACATTAAGAAAACTTTCAAAAACTCTTTCCATTCCTACCCATCACCTGTCTCAAGTGATAAACGAAAAGTTACAAAAGAACTTCAATGATTTAATTAATAGCAATCGGATTGAGGAAGCTAAAAGAAAATTGCTGGAATCTGATGCTCACGAAACTTCAATCCTTGAAATTGCCTACGAAGTAGGATTTAATTCCAAATCTGTCTTTAACCGCGCTTTTAAAAAATATACAGGCATGACCCCATCTCAGTTCAGAAAAAAAACTCAAGAGAACAAAACAAATAAAAATTCTAACTTTAATGGCTAATAAAAAACAGCAAAATTAATCAAATCTAAACCGCTGGAAATGCTCTGATTAACTCATATTCAAAATCTTACTTATCGCCAATCCTCCAATTCTCATTTCGTTTCTTCTTTCCCTAATAATGTATAAAAGTTATTGACGCTAGTGTATAGTATCATTCGTAATTATTCATTTTAGAAGGAGTCTTCGTAAACTCTTTACAAAGAAAAAAACAAATTGAAAGAAAAAGTTATTTACGATAGTAAACCCCTCCGTGTTTGACTTTACTATCTGAGCCCCCTTGGCTATGCTGTATTTCGACAGAATATATATTCTTTCTTATTAGCATCATCTGAAGTCTTTGATTAATAAAATTACTCCATTTTGGCCATCGGAACCGTCTGTATTTATCTTTCAGCTCATATTTTTTTTCATGGCAAGTATAACTGAATTTTCCCCGTATCAAATTGTAATCCAGCACTTATCAAGCCAGGAAAGGAAGAAAAATAGTGGTTGTTTTTCCTGGAGGAGATTATTACTGATACCAAAGAAAAAAGGATTATTCTTTATTCAACACAGTAAGAATGAGATGAGAAGGATATTTTTCATTGTGGAATACTTTTTGTCGGACTTTCCTGAAAAAACTGGCCTCCAGCGGGTTTTCGCCTGTATTAGGATTACGCGTATACTTGGGAAAATTACTGCTGGATACTTCCAATCGCAAACGATGCCCTCTTTTCAAAAGGATAGCAGTTGCCCCCAGATCTATGGTGATTTTATAAATCCGACCCGGTTCAACTGGCTCAAACTTCCGACGAGAATTTCGATAACCAAGCCTTAAAATTCCATCTTCGATGATCCGCGCATAACCATCCTTTCGAACCTCGACAAGCTTGGCCGTGAAATCCGTGTCTTTCCCTTCCGTCGACACAAAAAGAACGACTTTTATCGGCCCGATTATTTCCACATCCTGGGGAAAAGGATCAGAAGTATAGACTAAAACATCCTTTCTCTCTTCTACGGAACGCTGATCCATTATACCCAGGTTATTCCTGAAAAAATGGAAATTCACACCTCCCTTCGTCGGGACAGGATCCATTGGATCAAAAATATAACTGTCAAAGTCCGATCCTCCCTTTTGCTGAATGAAAGAGAGAACACCGTCTCCATTGATAGATCTAGCTCCCTTTTTACTGGATAAATACCAGCACTGACTGTGTGTCGCAGCCAAGGGAAAACAGGAAGCTTCGCGCCATTCATTCTTTCCCATAATGAAGATCCTGGCCGGGGATTCCTCAACAATTGGTGAATCTTTCCCTTTCAGCCAGTAATCAAACCATTGAAGGGACATTTGGAGAATGGATTGCTTGTCTATCCTCGCTGCCGGCCCAAAATCTTCCTCTCCGACAACCGTCTTCCCGGTCCATTGCTGATCATGATGCCACGGGTCAATAATCTGCTAAGTTCAGGATTCGTCAACATTTTCCATATGTCTGAAGTTCGCCGGACGTGCTTGGTGAGGATATTTGCAGGGCTTTGTGGTATCACAACTTCGGCAAAATCTGCAGGGGCCTGTGGTCATAGCGAACGCATTATAGTATCCATCAAGGAAAATCTCTTTCTCCATGTATATATCGGGGCCTATTTCTGGTTTCTGCAAAATATGCCTCAACACCCACTTCCTGCATTCTCTTGTTCATCTTGATCCATCTTCTCTTGAGGTCAGGATCGAAATTGGTCTTATTACATGGAAATTCATCACATTGAAAACAGAAGTCAATCCCTTTCTTCTTATAATATTCTATTACCCCACAATCCGGATATTTACATGTGCCCTCTCGACATCCCTTGCAGTCACCTTCGGTTAAATAGATGAGCAATTCTTTAAAGGCAGGATAATTTTCAAATACAGGAAGAAATTTTGAGAATCTCTCTGCATATTTATCAAATGAACCCATGAGTTCCTTAAGCTTCAGGCTCACCTTTCTTATCTCTCCATCTTTATAGGCAAAACACTTGTAACAGTTCAACCCACAGGGTGCAAGTACTTTCAATATATCCCTATACCTCATTTTATCCTCTTTATTCTTGATAATTTTTTGATATCTCATTATATCGAAAACAATCTATCGTATGATCATTTACCATTCCTATTGCCTGCATAAATGCATAGCAAATGGTAGGCCCTACAAATTTAAATCCTCTTTTCATCAAATCCCTGCTCATTGCCTCTGATTCTGGAGACCGTGATGGAACTTCCTCTATTGTTTTCCAGGCATTTTTCTTCGGCTTTCCTCCTACAAACTGCCAGATATAAGCATCGAAGCTGCCAAACTCTTTCTGGATGGTCAAGAATGCTCTGGCATTCTGGATAGTTGCTTCAATCTTGCGTCGGTTGCGAATGATTCCTTCGTCTGAAAGAAGTTCTCTTATTTTCTCTTCGTCGTATCCAGATATCTTTCTGGCATCGAATTTATCAAACGCCCTCCTGTAGTTTTCGCGTTTTTTTAAAATAGTCGACCAGCTTAATCCTGCTTGTGCTCCTTCTAAGATAAGAAGTTCGAATAATTTTTGATCATTATGTTCGGGGACACCCCATTCTCTGTCATGATAGTTTTGTAAGAGTGGATCCTCTGACGCCCATTCACATCGTCTTCTCATGAATTCTCCTCCTCATAATTTTTAAGTTATAAAAAATCAAAAGGCAAAAAATATTACAAATAGACAGACATTTTGGATATTATCAGAACATTACTGGGTCATTTCTAAAAGATATTTTTTTAGCAGATCTCAAGGCTTGAATGTAAACGACCAGAATCCAAAGACAGCAAACAGGAGAAAGTTCGAGGGAAGGAGGATTGGGTGCCGCCCAAAGATTAAGTGTGGCTGTTACTGTGAATAACATTATTCCGATAGAGCCGATAATCTTCCCAAAATATTTATGATTTAGCATAGCGTACCCAAGCAGAATCCAGGCAGAAAAAAAGAAAATGTCGAAAGCTATATCCAGACCGTAATCGATGTATCTTAGTCCACGATAAAGATATAAGATCATTTCTCCTTGATTGGGGGTTGATTCCAGAAATAGTTTTCCCATTTTGGTCATGGTCGTTCCCTGGACTATAGACATCGCTACCATAATGACACTGGCAAGAACTCCGAAGGTATAGCCAATGGTCACCGTCACTCTTTTTTTGTCGTAAGAAAGCATTTTGTTGAGTCCAATAAAGCCTGCGGCAAGAAGAAGAAGAGCGAATGCCCCTAGAAGATGGCTGCCCATAGATATCTGCCTGTAAGGAGAGCTTCCCATTATTGAAAGAAAGTCGCCGGTAGATTTGATTAGTGATTGAAATTTGGGCTGCCAATACAACTGTTCAAGAAGCCCGGCAACACCTAAAAAGATTATACATCCAGCAATACCACAGATCGACCCAACCAAGATAAGCCTTCTATCATAGTTCATCTTTTAAGTTTTCCTCCTCTCATAATTTATCTTTTAAGTTTTCCTCTTCTCTATTAATCACGAATTCGGTTGCATATGAGTTCCATGGTGTTGTGATCTTGAGCTTTTTGTCATCTCTCTCCAGGGTAAGCTTGACCGGCTCATTTTCTGGAATGTGCTTAACCAACTCCTTGATTGAAGCAGGAGATTTTATTTTTTTTCCGTTTATCTCAAGTAGAATGTCTCCAGAACGCAATCCGGCCGCATAAGCAGGACTTTCTCGGTCAACAGACAGGACTTTTACCGGGCCACCAGGCGGACCGAAATTGAGTATTCCAAAATACAAGCGGCGCCCCTTTTTTTTCTGAATGCTTAAGCCGGCCTTATCTAATATTGGATAAAATTCAAGAACAAAGTCTTTTCCGTAAAGCTTTTTATAGCTTGGGAAATAATTATCTCCCAGGACTTCTTTGATTGTCTCCTCTACTTCTTCATGGGAGTAGGTATGACCATTGTCTTTATAATTGTATCTTTTAATCATCAGTTTAAGGATATCGTCAAAACTCTTTTGACCCAATGATACTTTCTTGATCAATAAATCAAGAGCAAAAGCTACACAACATCCTTTGCTGTAAGTAAGTTCAAAGGCGTCCTTGTTGAAATAATATTGTCTGGAAATTTCATCCAGGTTAAGCTCTCGTAAAGAGTTGTGATAAGTTGTTGCGAATTGTCCGGTCATGAAATTAAATAATTCATTTTCGTTTATAATTCCTGCGGCTACCATGTTTTTATACTGATAATAACGGGTTATTCCCTCTGTAAACCAAATAAGCGAATAGTCATCCTGGGCCCTGCTTAAAGGAGGCCCCTCAGTTCCGTTCCAGAAATGGAAGATTTCGTGAAAGATGTGGGATTTCTTATCTAACCATCGAGGGTCATTAAACCGGCGGCTGTAATTAAGACAACTTGACCATTCTAGAAAATTTCCGCTTCCTTGACCGGGTCGTTCAAAAATGAAATGAAAAAGGACAAAAAATCTATTACAAGGAAAAAATTGAAATATTTTGTATGATGCATTTAGAGCTTCAATGATCACTTGGTTGAAATCAGCATCAGGGGCAGGACCTTTGCCTAGAAAGACGGTTTCCAGTATCAGGCCTTTTATTCTTGTGGAATACGTCCTGTAAATCCCAAGACCTATTAGGCCAGAATTGAGATTATTGATTTCCGGAGGTTCAACGTGAATCATTCTGGAACCTGTTCCCCAACTGGTGGCGACCACCCATTCCGGCGGCGGAGCAAAACGGATCCCGATCTTCTCGATCTTGATGCTGTTTTCTTCAAGATACCACTCATCGGGATGGATGAAAACAGAGGATGCAGGGAAATAAATGTGGTTTTCATCCCGATAAGGCAGTCTGACCATATTCAAACTCGAGTATGGGAATCGGGTATTTATGGAATAGTCGATCTCGATTTCCGAAGAATTTATAGGAATCTCCCACAGGAATTCATTGATTTTCTCTATGCCGCAGATCTCGCTTCCATTGGAGGAAATAGTGATATCCGGGATGAGATCGTCGAGCTTTTCAACGCGGCCGTAATTGGCCGTCATCCTGAGAAGAAGAGATTCTGTTTGTATTCCGGAAATTACGGCCTTTACAGAAAATTTTTCCTTGTTTTCAAGGTCTACCGAGATTTTGTAATCAATGTTTAAGCTTTTTGCATCTTTTTTTTTGAAGGGGGCTCCATCAAGATAAACATAATTAAGGACGATAAAAAAAACCATGAATAAAGGCAGATATAAATTGATCGGTTTCATGATGAACATGCTCCAGGTTATTTGTTTTTTAATTTTTCCTTTAAAAAACTGATGTTCCGGTCAATTTCACTTTTTGAACAGATCTTTCCATGGCCAGGAACAATGTTAATGATATCCAGTTTTCTCAGACGCTCAAGATGTTCTATCCATATTTTCCATGCCTCCGGCCCACCGAACTGAGTCGCTAAAGGACTTCCTTCATAAACGGTATCACCCGCAAAAAGAGTTTTTGATGAAGGATGGTAGACCGATATTTCATCAGGAACATATCCGGGTGTAACCAATAGATGGATTTCATCTCCATCGATGTTAAGTACAGTGTCTTGCTCGATTTTTTTATCAGGAGGATATATGATCACATGTCCAAGGATTTGATCGGCCTTTTTTGAATCCCAACCCATTCTGTCAGCTATGAATTTCTTGTAGTACCCCTTATCTCCACGTAGTTCTTCGGCAACTCCTATGTGAGCTATAACCTGCGCTCCTTTTGCCCTAAAAATCCTCATTCCGAAGACATGATCGGAATGATGATGAGTAAGAATGAGGCATGTTTTTTCGATGTCCTTCATGTATTTCACGGCAGTTTCCCACAGGAACTTTGCTCAGGCTAAGGTTTGTCCCGAATCGATGAAGATAACACTTCCGGATGTAAAAATAATCCCGGCATTGGTTGTGAATCCTTTATCGATGGCCGTATGGTAAAGACCGGTTACAGCCAAAATATTTTCATTCAACTGATGGACTTCGGGATTTCCGAGTTCGGGTTTCAGTACTTTTTGTCCCTTTCCTAAAGCAACGATAGAGAGCATCAGGCTTATAGTCATTAACCAGAGAAAGATTGCGATAAATAATCTTTTCTTCATTAAGAGCTTTTTTCCTATATGGAATTTATCATATTTCATGATTTTATCCTTAATACCCGGTTAAATTTTAAATGCCTTTATCCAACTTTCTTCTGATTTCTTAAAACGGCTTCCAGGTTGCGGGGCAGCTGTTTCAAGTATTCCGTCAGGCTGAGTTTTTCAAGCTTATTCAACGTGAGGGCCGGCAATTCGTTTTTTCCTAAACCATCGAGAATCATTGAAGTTTCTTTTTCTGAAAAATGCTCCCTGGTTTCTTCCCAGTTAAGGATATGTTTATTGGCCGGACAGATTGATTGGCAGCGAAGACAACCCACCAGGCAGTGATGCCACTCTGGCTTGATCCATTCCGGAAAAAGACCCTCTCTTTCGTTGTGAAAAGTGAGACAAAGTTCAGCCTTAATAAGAAATCTATCTCCTGGGATAGCCCCGGAAGGGCAATTTTTAAGGCAGGCCGAACAGTTCTGGCAGGTGGACATTATTTTCGGTTTTTGCCAGTTATCATCTACACAGGGAAGATCTGAATAAAATCCCACCAGGCGATGAAAACTTCCCCTCCCCTTTACATAAGTGATGTTGTTTTTGCCGTATTCAGCCAAGCCGCTTCGGACAGCCAGGTTTTTCAGGGGGAGTGAGGTCAGTGCTATTCGATAGCCCGCAGGCATAAGGATTTCATCAAGTATTTTTTTGACATTGTCGTCCGGTTCATGAAGGTAGGTGGGAGGGATGATTAACATATATTGCCTTTTTTTCCATTGAAAGGAGACCGATATTTTCCGCTGGGGTATGGAGACGATAATGATGGACTTGGCCCCGGCCAAGGAAGCAGGTGTTGAAAAATCGAAGAAAGAAAGGCATTCTTGATAAAAGTCCTCTTCCAAAAGAAGGTCCAGGCGCTTGTTTTCGATTTCTTCTTTTAATTGAAGCAAATGATGAATAGAGACAATTCTTCCTGCCATTCCTTCGGATATGAATTTTTTGTGAATTTCCTTGTGCAGAGATATTATGTGATTCATGGTTATTCCTGTTTATCTGTACCGCGGAAGTTTTCTTGATTTTTCAAAGTAAGCCTTTATTCCCATTTTTTTCATCTCGTTGTTCATCTCGATCCATCGTCGGTGAAGGTCGGGATCGAAATTTGTTTTCTCGCAGGGGAATTCCTTGCACTGGAAACAGAAGTCCACGCCTTTTTCCTGGTAACATCTAAAAACGCCGCAATCGGAATATTTACAGGTGTCGTTTCTGCATCCCAGGCAATCTCCTTCTGAAAGGTAGTGGAGAAGACTTTTAAAAGATGGGTAATTCTTGAAAACGGGAAGAAAGCTGGAAAACCTTTCAGCATAATTATCAAAGTTTCCCAATAATGCCTTGATTCTTCGGCTGAGAAGCTTTATTTCTCCACCGGCAAAGGCAAAACATTTTCGGCAGTTAAGGCCGCAGGGAGCCAAGGTCTGCAGAATATCCTGGTATGTTTTATCTTTTTGTTCATTCATAATATTCTCATCTCCTTTTTATCATGTCGTTTTTCTGTAACGCCCAGTAAATCCAACTTTTTCATTTATACGATACAATATACCCTAACCTGTTTCGTTCCCTATCATCATTTAGTCCTTTCTTTTAAGGCTGTATTTTCTCCGACAGTCCATCCCTCCAAAGTGCTGAATGATAAATCGAGACTTTTGTTTTTTGTTTCCAATCAAAGTCATTAAACGGAAGGCTCAAGTCTTCAATGATCTACGCTACTTTTCCTTAAAGGTCATTCAGTCTCTTACCAACTAAATGAGAGATGATCCAAATCTCTTAAATGTTTTTTCAGGCAACCAAATTCCTTGGTGAAGCATCTTAATATTTGAGGCTTTTTGTAGTTTTACGGCCATGATAGATCTTTCATTTCAAACTGAAATTAAAAAAACCGAAATAATTTCTTCTTTAGGAGGCTTGTAATGAAAAATGGATTTTTAAGGAGGGTGTTAATCGCCCTCATCATTTCTATTCATCTCGTTGCTTCGAGCATTTCGGCTCAAGTAGATTTTTCAGGCCTTGATACATTCTGGGAAATTGTCTCTATTCTGGAAAAAGACGATAATCCACCGGCCGAGCTCTGGGAAAAACTTTTCACCAATCCGGGTTATACAGCCCTCACAAAAAGTGAGTTCCGCCGGGAATTCTTTATAAAGAGATTCGAATTGGCTTTCATGCCCTCCCGGAAAAGCGAACGGGACAAGCATCTCAAATCGGCAGAAGGATGGACTGTCTCTTATTTGAAGCATTACATAAGAGTGGGAGAAATGAGAAAGCCCATTATGTCTTTCAGGCATAGGCTTGAGAAAGAATCTCTGATTGCCCGGGCTGTCGACATTGCAGCTGATTGGCTCCCCTTGTCTTCTATAGAGAGTCATCCTCCGGTATCCTTCGTTGTTTTCGGGCCTGATGCCAGAGGATACACGCCGGTCGTTATAGACATTCTTTACGGCATGGACAAGGGCAACAATTTAATAAATCTTCTGGCCCATGAGTTTCATCATTACTACAGAAACCGGATTCTTGCTTTCGACAGAGATAAAGTACCCAAAGTGGATATGGATATAATCTGGGTATTCGACCAGCTTCAGGCCGAAGGAACAGCCAGCATAGTAACCTATAGACATCTTCTGGGCAAAGACAATCTGACCGAAGAGCTGCCTGAAAGCTTCAGGAATTTTTTCCGGAAAAGTCCGGAAATTATAAGAACCCTGGACGATCTTCTCAGCAGAATGGCTGAAAGACCTGAAGAGAAGATCAAATTAGGAAAGGAATTGAGAAAAACCATTCCCCGGAGTGGACACCCAACCGGTTTCTTTATGGCGCTAACTATCCTGAATACACTCGGAGCCGACGCTTTAATTAAAGAAACCGGAAATCCTTTTAACTTTGTATACCTTTACCAGCAGTCTGCAGCCCGCATGAAAGGAGAAGCTCCCCTTTTCTCTGAGAAATCTATTGAATTCCTGAAGAATCTTGAAAACCGAATGTCAAGGCGTTCCGAGAATCTTTAGAATTCAAGATCAAAATCTCCATAAAGTATGCGGAAAATCGGGAAGGAAATCGAAAATAATTTGTCTATTCACCAATTTATTTATTAAGAATAGAGAAAAGGCTCTTCTGCAAATTGTTGATACCTGTATAAATAAACTCCTAGTGAATAAGAATTCAGTTTTCGGCTGAGCCGGCTGCTCACTCTTTAGATTTATTGTTGCAACATCTTTATGATTAATTCTTCCAGGTTTTCCATCATACTTTTTATATTTTCCCTTTTTATAGTCAGAGCAGGATAGAACCTGAATAGATTCGCAACTGCTTTATATCCTACCAGGAAACCTCTGTAGAAAAGTTCTTTGTTCAGCGCTCTTAGATGGTCTTTCTCAATACTTTCGTTAAATTCAATTCCCAGCATCAGGCCTCTACCGCGCACTTCTTTTATAGCTGCCTGTTTGCTTGCCAGGCGTTGAAGCTCTTTCAAGAACCAATCCCCCGTTTCGCGGCTTGAAGTAATCAAATCCTCTTCCTGGATAGTATCTATTACTTCCTTAACTACGGCACAGCCTAAGGGATCATTCTGATGAGACTGGGTATGATGAAAATCATTTTTTTCTAGAGCTTCAGCAATTTCTGCCTTCATTACTGTGATGCTAACAGGATATCCGTTTCCAATTCCTTTGCCCATGGCAATAATATCAGGAGCCATATAATAATGCATATAACCATACCATTTACCAGTACGGCCCGCACCGGTTGTGATTTCATCAATTATGATAATTCCATTATTCCGCCTTATCAAATCTTCTAATTTCCTGGCCAGCTTTTTCGGGGGTAGCTTGACTAAGCCTGCTGTGTTTCCTGGCTCAAAAACAAAACCTCCTATAAGTATAATGGTCTTATGGATTCAGGCCAAAATGAGTCGCAATTTAAGGTGTATCTCCTTACAATAGGATAAGGAGGTACAATTGAGAAAGAGAAAGACATACGATGACAATTTCAAAGCGAGAGTAGCCTTGGAGGCGATCAAGGGAGAACGGACAATCTCGGAGATTGCTGGTCAATTCGAGGTTCATCCCAATCAGATCATCAAGTGGAAGAAGCAGCTTCTGGAGAATGTCTCCAGCCTGTTTTCGAAAAAGAAAGATCCGGAGATTGAGGAGCTGAGGAAATTGGTGGAAGAGCTGTACAAGAAGATTGGGCAGCAAAACATTGAGCTTGAGTTTCTAAAAAAAAAAGTACAAGCAAATCCAGAACATGTAAAAAGGCAGCTTGTGGAGAAGGAGCATCAGGAATTGAGTGTGCGGCGACAGTGTGAACTTCTTTCCTTCAACCGGTCCTCTCTCTATTAC
>Ga0190349_1000011_pt1 | contig 78222 bp, 80 predicted proteins | sample 48721378_MG_FD_179798 | JGI IMG/M metagenome (GOLD analysis project Ga0190349, IMG submission 179798) | Hydrothermal vent microbial mat bacterial communities from Southern Trench, Guaymas Basin, Mexico - 4872-13-7-8_MG | ecosystem: Environmental > Aquatic > Marine > Hydrothermal vents >...
GAATATGGTTCTTATTTTATAATTCATCCCAAAGCTACTAGGTTATTAGTGAATCCATCTCAGATTACGGTTCTTAAAGATTATAACCAGAATGAACTCCTCAAGGTTGTTGCAATCTCAATTTTCGGGGGGCTATTAGAATATCTTGGTTTTGAAGGCTTTAGATTAAAAAAATATAAAGTCTGTGACAAAATAGAGGATTTGATGATTAAAAGTGAGGATCTTCCGATTTCTATTTTTACAGGGGACGAAGTGCTGGTACCATTCTCACGTTTTGGTAGTAAAATAGTGATAAAAAAAGGAAATAAAGAAAAAAAGATTTCCTTAAAGGAGGGATCATGCATCCGCTGGCCCGATGGAAATTGAGAGGAGTTAAGCCTTACATTCCGGGTAAACCTATTGAAGAGCTTGCTCGTGAGTTAAATTTGAAGGGAGAGATTTATAAACTAGCTTCAAATGAAAACCCGCTGGGTCCCTCTCCCATGGCAGTGAAAGCCATGGTAGATGCTCTTGGAGAGATGAATCTCTACCCTGACGATATGTCATATTACCTTGTTAAAAAACTTTCAGAGAAGATAGGAGTGAGTCCAGCTGAAATAATACTCGGAAATGGTTCTGTGGAAATAATGTTAATGATTGCCCTTTCCTTTGTCAATCCCGGAGAATCTATAGTGGCTTCGGACCAATCTTTCATAATGTACAGGATTGTTGGTAATATTATAGGAGCCGTGATGATTGAACCTCCGTTAAAAGACGGAAGAATAGACCTGGAAGCCATTCTGTTATCTATCAGGCCCGATACCAAAGTAATTTTTATTTCAAACCCAAATAACCCTACAGGAACGGCGCTTTTCAAAGAAGAGGTGGAAAATTTTATGAAAAAGGTTCCCGAGGATGTGATAGTGGTATGGGATGAAGCATACTATGAATATATGCAGGCTAAGAATTTTAAGGAGACCGTTTCCTATGTTAAGCGAGGATGGAATTGTGTAATACTGCGCACTTTTTCAAAAATTTATGGCCTTGCAGGTCTTAGACTGGGATATGGTATTGCACCTAAAGAGATTATTGATACGCTGATGAGAGTAAGGCTCCCCTTCAACATCAACAGAATGGCACAAATTGCAGCATATCATGCTCTTGATGATGAAGAACATGTGAGGAAGTCAGTGGAACTTGTCGAGACAGAGAAAAAGTATTTATACCATGAATTCACAAAATTGGGTTTGAAATATCTCCCTACTTATACTAATTTTATCTTTGTAGATCTTGGTCGTGATGCTGCTCCTGCATATGAGTATCTCTTAAAAAAAGGCGTGATCGTCAGACCGTTGAAAAATTATAATTTTCCTAATGCATTAAGAATTACTATTGGTACTCACCAACAGAATGTTAAGCTAATAGAACTTTTGAATAAATTCTTAAAGAATACAGAAAGTGGGCATTAAATCTAGAAGAAAGGCCAGACAGCTGGCACTTGAGGTCGCTTACAGATTGGACTTGTTGAGCGAAGAAGTAAATTCTATATGCCAGGATGTATTATCAAGAGAAGAATGCGATAGCGTATGTAAAGAATTTCTTACAATAATTATCAAATCTCTTGAGCAACATATTGACAAAATCGACGAGCTCATAAAAGATTCTCTGGTGAACTGGGATTTTGATCGTCTTTCATATATTGAAAGGGCTATAATGAGGATTGCAGTTGCAGAATTGTTGGGTGCTGCGGATGTACCGTATAAGGTTACACTTTCAGAGGCTGTAGAACTTGCAAAAAGGTATTCTACACCCTCTGCTGCTGCCTTTATTAACGGAATACTAGATAATATAGTTGAAAAACTTGGGATAAAGAAAGAATGAAATTTTTAGTTATATCCGATGTTCATTCTAATTATGATGCTCTGAAGGCCGTAATGCAAAAAGCTAACCGTATAGGATACGATTCAGTTATATTCTTAGGTGATGCAGTGGGTTATGGAGCAGATCCCAATGAATGCATTGAACTTCTCAGAGAAATCAGCAATGTAAAGATAATTGGAAACCATGATAAAGCCATTATTGACCCACGTGAGATTTACTTCTTTAACCCTATTGCAAAAGAAGCACTTCTATGGACTCGATCTGTTATAAAGCAAGAAAATATGGAGTGGTTAAATAAGTTGGAGTTGTTCTATAAATTCGAAGATATAGCTTTCACACATGCTTCATTGAGTGAGCCAGAATCCTGGCGGTATGTATTCTCGGTTATAGATGCCATGTACGAATTTAAAAACACCCGTGAGTGGCTTATATTCTTCGGTCATACTCATATTCCAGGTGTTTTTGTCCAGCAAGAAGGAGAAATAGAATACTGGGATGGAACCAGTTTCCTACTGGAAAGTAAATACAAATTCCTTATCAATCCCGGGAGTGTTGGACAACCGCGTGACGGAGATGAAAGGGCAAGTTTTGCTATGCTTGATACTGAGAAGAAACTTTTAAATATTTATCGTGTTGAGTATAACATAAAAAGACAGGCAGAGAAGATACTCAAAGCTGGTCTTCCGGAATATCTGGCTCACAGATTATATAATGGGTATTAAAAAAATCTTTATTCACACCCTTGGTTGTCCTAAAAATGAGGTGGATTCTCGTGCTATTGCATATTTTCTCAAAGATTCAGAGTGCGTATTAACTTTGGATCCCAGAGAAGCAAAAATAATAATTTTAAACACATGTGGTTTCCTTAAAGAAGCAATTCAGGAGAGTTTGGAGTGTATAGGCTTCTGGAGAAAACTGGGGAAAAAAGTGATTGTGACAGGGTGTGCGGTGGAAAGATTAAAAAAAAGATTCTGGATTGAGCATGGTGCTATTGCCATTAGACTTGATGAAATGCCCAACATTTCTTTACTACTTAAAGGAGAAAAAATATCTCCGCCCCCCTATCCCCAGAGATTTTTGCCTCTTTCCTGTAACCAGGAATTCACTCAGGAAAATGAAATCTTTTCTTACGTCAAGATCCAGGAAGGGTGTATAAGAAGATGCAGTTACTGTGTTATTCCTCAAATCAGAGGCAGGATAAGATCCCGTGTACCCCATGATATCTTGCAGGAAATAACCATTTTGAAATCTAAAGGTGTACGTGAAATTGTGCTCATCGCTCAGGACCTTACCCTTTATGGTAGAGATATAGGTACTGATTTAACTACACTTCTAAAGATGATGGAAAAACTAGATATTAAATTAAGACTTATGTATTTACATCCAGGAGGAATAACAAAAGAACTTATTAAAGTGATTTCATATTCCGAAAATATATTACCGTATCTGCATATCCCTATCCAGCACATTTCTTCCAGGGTACTCAAAGATATGAAAAGGGCGGGTGGTAAAGACCAAATCATGAAAGTTGTAAGCTGGGTGAGAAATCTGCTCCCTACCTATTTTATCAGAACGGATATTATGGTGGGATTCCCTGGAGAAAGTGATGAAGATTTCAAAGAACTGCTTGATTTTATCGAAGATGTCAAATTTGAAAGGATAGCTGTATTCAGATATTCAAAAGAAGAAGGAGCACTTAGTGCAAAGTTAAAGGATGTAGATGAAGATATCATAGAAGAAAGATTTGAAGTTGCTTCAATGGTAGCAGAAAGTGTTATGGAAAAAGTACAGGAAGGTCTTGTGGGTGAAGAAGTGGAGGTTATTGTTCACAAAGATGGGGCTATGAGGAGTGTGTATGATGTCCCTTTCATAGATTTTGAAGTTAAAACAAACCATGATTTATCCCCTGGATTTCACAGGTTCAAAATCGATGGAATAGACGATAGTCTCAATCTTGTAGGCTTTCCTCTTTAGCTTTAAAATAAACCCATGTTTAAAAGAGTTCTGGTTGCTAATAGGGGGGAAATTGCGGTTCGAATTATTTATGCACTAAGAGAGCTCGGTATAGAATCTGTAGCCATTTATTCAGAGGCAGATAAAGATTCACTTCATGTGGAACTCGCCGATTATGCAGTGTGTATAGGACCACCACCACCCCAGGATAGCTACTTAAACTTTTCAAGGATTATGAGCGCTGCTGTGGTGTCGGGGGTTGATGCAATACATCCTGGATATGGGTTTCTTGCGGAAAACCCGGATTTTGCCGATCTTGTTGAAAAAAGTGGTTTCATTTTCATAGGGCCTTCTTCCCAACATATTCAATTTATGGGAGATAAAATAGAGGCAAAAAGATTAATGAAAAAAGCTGGTGTGCCTGTTTTACCCGGAACTGAGAATCCTGTTGGGTCTCTATCTGAAGTCCGGACTATAGTAAGGAATATTGGACTCCCTGTGATAATAAAAGCAGCCAGTGGAGGAGGTGGAAGGGGAATGAGAATTGTCAGAAACCCGGATGCACTGGAAAAAGCATTTTCCATGGCACAAAAGGAGGCCGAGTTATCATTTGGAGATCCCAGAGTGTATATAGAGAAGTATATCGAAAACCCACGACATATTGAGGTACAGATTGCAGCTGATCAACACGGCAATATTATTCATTTGGGAGAAAGAGAATGTTCTATTCAGAGGAGACACCAGAAATTGCTGGAAGAATCACCTTCTCCAGCTGTAGACGAAAACTTGAGAACCAAGATGGGAGAAGCAGCCATCAAAGGAGCACAGGCTATTAATTATCATTCTCTAGGAACTATGGAATTCTTACTGGATGAAGATGGTAATTTTTACTTTATGGAGATGAATACGCGCATTCAGGTGGAGCATCCTGTTACCGAATGGGTAACCGGAATAGATCTTGTAAAAATGCAGATTCTTATCGCCGTGGGAGAGAAATTATCGCATACTCAGGAGGAGATTAATTTTAAGGGCCATGCTATTGAGGTACGGATCAATGCAGAGGACCCTGATAATGGTTTTATTCCAAACCCCGGTAAAATAGAATTCTTGCATTTCCCTGGAGGACCTGGTGTAAGAATTGATACTCATATTTATCAGGGATATACAATCCCCCCTTACTATGATTCTTTAATAGGGAAATTAATAGTTCATGATGAAGATAGAAGTTCAACTATCAAAAGATTGTACCGGGCCCTCGAGGAAACCATAATTAAAGGAGTGAAAACCACGGTGCCCTTTTATTTGAAACTTCTTGAGAATGAAGATTTTCAAAAGGGAAATATTGATACACATTTTTTGGAAAGATTTAAATGGTAATTAAAAAGTTAATTGAAGTGATAACACATATTGGTGAATTTTTTATTTTAATAAAAGACAGTGTTCTCGGTGTTACAAATCTGTACAAAATACGTAAAGAATTGCTGAGACAGTTGGAATTCTTTGGTGTGAATTCTATTCCACTAGTGACCTTTGCATCTCTTTTCACAGGAATGGTTTCTTCCGTCCAAACTGCATATCAAATTAGAGATTATGCTCCTTTAGATTTCTTGGGAGCTGGTGTTGCTAAAGCTGTGATGGTTGAACTTGGACCTGTACTTACTGCCTTGATTATAGCAGGAAGAGTTGGGGCAGGGATTGCTGCCGAGCTTGGAACCATGAGGGTCACAGAGCAGATAGATGCGTTGGAAGTTATAGGTATCGATCCTGCAGGTTTTCTGATCCTACCAAGGTTAATTGCTGGACTTATTATGGTTCCACTCTTGACAGTACTCGCAGATTTTGTTGCTATTACGGGATCTGCGGTTATATCAAAGTTAATTCTAGACTTGGATTTTTCTGTATTTTTCCAAGGGATTAAACTCTTTTTCCACTCAATTGAATTATTTGGTGGGCTGTTAAAAAGTGTTGTATTTGGATTTATCATCGCAGCAGTGGGTAGTTATTCTGGTTATATTGCGAAAGAAGGAGCTGTAGGTGTTGGGAAGGCTACAACCCGGGCAGTTGTAATATCCTCTCTTATGATTCTCATGGCAGATTATTTTCTCGGAGTTATTCTTTATGGATGAAGTAATTCTTAAACTTCTTGATCTATCCAAGTCCTTCGAAGGCAAGAAAGTCCTTGACGCAATTAGTCTTGAAGTTAAGGAAGGCGAAGCTGTTGCCATCCTTGGAAAAAGTGGCGTAGGCAAGACTGTATTACTTAAATCCATGGTGGGGCTTTTAAAAGCCGATAGCGGACATATATTCTTTAAGGGAGTGGATATAACTAGATTAAAACGCAAGGATCTCTTTGCAATTAGAAAACATTTTGGCTTTGTATTTCAGGGGTCTGCTTTATTTGATTCTATGACAGTTTATGAGAATATAGCACTCCCACTTGAGCAGAGAGGCTTAGGACGCGACGAAATAGATATAAGAGTCAAGACAGTTTTGGAGTTAGTGGGATTGCCGGGGATCGAGAACCTTTTACCTCATGAGTTATCCGGGGGTATGAAGAAAAGGGTGGGAATTGCAAGGGCTTTTGTAACTCAGCCTCAAATAATTTTATATGATGAGCCCACGGCAGGACTTGATCCTGTTACAGGAATTCGTATAAATCATCTAATAGGTGAATTAAATAGAAAAAGAAATGTTACTGCTATTGTGGTTACACATGACATTAGAAGTGCTACCTCCATATGTGATAGGATTGTGCTTCTATCACAAGGGAAACTTGTGGTAGATGTGCATGTAAAAAATATTGAAAAGGTAGAACATCCAGAATTTGTGGAGTTTTTGAAATCAGCAAAAATACAGGGGGTAAGAAATGACAAAAACTAGCATAAAGATATCGGTTCTCATATTATCTCTCTTTCTTTTTTCTTCCTGTACAAAAAAGATTGAGGTTAGTAAAGATAAACCGCATCCTGGAGATGTGGTTATCATCAAGGTAAGAGAAGACCTAAAACATCCTTTAGCCGAAGTAGTCACCTACAAGAAAAATATGGATTGGAAATATGAAGTCGTATCGCCATCTCTAGAAGGAAATGTGTATGTTTTTAAGATACAGACCGATACACTTGCTTCTTTACTTGAATACAGAGTAATAGACGAGAATGATAGAATTCTGCCCGAAAAAGAGGAGGGCATCGTTATTTTTTATGAAGAAAATAAACCGGTCAGAAATGCCTATTTTTACAGAGGACTTATAGTAGAAGGCCTGATACCTTATAGGAAATCATTTGAGGAAAAAGAGCATAAAAAGAGAATGAAAAAAGCCCTTGAATACTATAAAATGGAGCTCCAATATTATCCAGATAATATCGAGGTTCTATCAAGAATTTATTCGGATGAACTTTATCTTACACCTGATGAAGAAAAGAGATCATATTTAGATAAAGTAAAAATGGCTGTGGACTCTGTTTTAATGGTGAGACAGGATATGCCGGCATTCAGATTTGCATATAATACTGCAGAGCTTTTTAATTTTCCAGAAATAAACAGTTATTACAACAAACTTTTATCATATCCACCAGAGGCACGAACGCTGGATATTATTTACAGGAGAACCCTACAGAGTGTCAGGCGCATGCCTCCGAATAAGGCATTGGCTGCCCTTGAAGATTTTGTTGAGAAATATGGCGATATATATTCCAGAATAGATAAGGCTCCTCAGTTTTTGTCCACAGTATATAACTGGCTTTATTATATTTCCATATGGCAGGGAGACACAGCGAAGGCTCTCAATGCTCTTGAACATCTGATAGAGATAATTCCATATGACCCTATGCCGTATATTGTAAAGGCATCTTTATATATGGATTCCGGATTTATGGATTTAGAAGAGGCAGGCAGATTGCTTAAGGAAGCTTCCCAAAAATTTGATAGAATATCTATACTTTATGTGTATCCTTTCTATGATGTGGAAGAAAGAAAATCCCGAGTTGATAGGACCAAAACCAGCTTCTACCGGGTACTGGGCAGGTACAATGAGTTGACAGGAAACCTTGATAATGCTATTGCAGCCTATGAAAAGGTCATAGAGCTCCAGGGTGGAGAATTCTTTGCAGAACCCGATGACCACATGGTACTTGCTGATCTCTACACAGAAAAGGGAGACTACAATAATGCTGGAAAGTATTATCTGTATGCTACAGTAACTGGTGGGGACAGAGATAGCATTCGCTTAAGACTTCAAGAGATGCTTAAAAAAGAAGGAATTTCAGACAATCTTATAGCGCAAAAGGTAGATTCCATTCTTGCTATGGAGAATCAAATGGTACAGGCAGCCCCTGATTTTAAAGTAAAAACCATTGAAGGGAAAGAAATCAGCCTAAGTGATTTTAAAGGGAAGGTTGTGGTGCTTAATTTCTGGGCTACCTGGTGTTCTCCGTGTAAAAGAGAAATCCCTTTGCTTAATCAATTGGTGGATAAATTTTCGAGTAGAAATGACATCGTCTTTGTGGCACTTACTACCGATTCCAAAACTCGAGTTGAGAGCTTTCTTAAAAGCCAAGAATTCAAGTATCTCCAGGCTTTTGCCCCCAGTGAAATTTTTAAGAAATATAAGGTTTCTGCAATACCCACACATTACATGATCAATAAAGAAGGAAAGATAGTTTTTCGAATGGTAGGTTCTCTACCGGAGATTCACAAAATCTTAGAGACCAGAATAAATAATTTGCTACAGCAAAAAAAATGAATAGAAATAAAAAAGTATCTCTAATATTAAGTGGAGGAGCAGCAAGAGGCTATGCTCATATTGGAGTAATTAGGGGATTAGAAGAGCTGGGGATTAGACCTGACTTGATAATAGGAACTAGTATGGGCTCTCTGGTGGGGGGATTCTATGCTAGTGGCTTCACTGCAGATGAAATGGAACGAATAGCCGGTGAACTGAATTCCATAAAAATTGCCAGACTTTTCCCCCCGCGGCCGTCAATCAAAGGTATTATTGATGGTAAAAATGTTTTTAATTTCCTGAGAAATTACTTGGGTAATCAAAAGATAGAAGATCTGCCTGTAAAATATGCTGCTATTGCTGTTGATTTGTTGCAAAACAGAGAACTGGTAATTACGAGAGGTGACCTGGTAACTGCCATCAGAATGAGTATCTCTATACCAGGTTTTTTTGTCCCGGTGGAAAGAAAAGAATCCCTTATAGTGGATGGGGGCATTCTTGACAACCTACCTATACGAGTTACCTCGTTGTTCGGTGGGGAATTTATTAAGATTGCAGTGAATGTCCTACCCATACTCGAATACACCATCCAAGAGGTTAATGTGGATGAATTTGAAGAAGAGGAAGTTCATGAATCACATCTTATTAGGGTATTTAAATTTCCCTATAGAAAACGACGGGAGTATAATGTTATGATGATTCTTATTCAATCTGGACAGTTAATGACGAGTGAGGTTATAGCAGAGCGAATAAGACAATCACGTCCTGATGTACTCATTAATGTAGATACTCCCATAGGCCCTCACGAGTTTCACAAGGCAATACCTGCTATAGAAAGCGGATATAAGGCGTTTCTGGAAAAAAAAGAAGAGTTAATAAGACTTTTTAATTTATAAAGGCTACCTTATAATTGAAGTATGATAGGTGTTCTGGTGCTTGGTGTTTTATTATTAATACCAGATAGGTCCTTTATAGGAGACTCGCCCGATGCGGTCAGTGTGGCTTCTGGGGAGATTACAGTTGCTAGAGAGGGGCCGTACTGTTTTTATAATCCTGCGACTACAGGATTGAGTGAGAATGAAATTATCTTGTTTAGTTTCGATTATATCTATGAAAGTATAGAAGATGTATTAAATTATGAATCAAAAATCAGTGGCAGATATTTCTCTTATTTTTTAATTGGCGAAGGAGGGGTGAATCTCTCTTATCGCCCTGTGAGCAGGAAAGACATTGTAACAGAAAATGGTGAGAAAATGTATTCGGTGGATGAATTCGCGCTTAACCTTGCTACCTTACTTTATTATAATCTTTACGGAGGCATTAACTTAAAGTATTATTATATAAGATACGGAGAAGCACTCAATAGGGGGCAATCTTACAGCCTCAATCTCGATACTGGAAATGGATATGGTGTAGATATAGGTATTATCTACATATTGGGCAATGTAAATATAGGTTTAAGTGGAACTAATATTCTTTCTAAGGTGAACTACAAGGATTACAAAGATGATAGGCCCCCCACGGTATTCAGAGGCGCTTTAGTATTTCGACTGAGTCCTTTTATGAGTTTAGGTATGGGAGGTGAAAAAAACAGCGGTTCTGAACTCAAAGATTTTTTCAATGCAGGTATAGAGTTTAAGCCTTTTAAATTCCTACGGATGCGAGGAGGTTTTGTAACAAATTCAATATCCGGAGATGAGTTGGTTTATTCCTTTGGATTTGGTGTCTTAATTCACTCTACACAGCTTAATTTTGGGTTGCGAGAAGGTAGAGTTTATTTGACATTAAAAATTAAGGGATAAAAGGAGAAGAGATGTGGAGAAAAAGAAACTTCCGGGCAGTGTAATTGGTTTCGGATTTGTAAGTTTTTTCACTGACATGTCCAGTGAAATGGTATATCCTCTCCTTCCTATATTTCTTTCCACTGTTTTGGGCGTAGGAGCTGAAGCTCTTGGTCTTATTGAGGGTATTGCAGAAGCAACGGCAAGTGTATTAAAGACTTTTTCAGGATATATTTCTGACAGAATTAGGAAAAGAAAACCTCTGGTATTACTTGGATATAGCTTATCTGCAATAGCAAAGCCCACCATAGGTCTGGCAGGAAGGTGGATTCATGTACTCGCTGCAAGATTTGCTGATAGAGTGGGTAAGGGAATACGTACTTCTCCTCGAGATTCTTTAATAGCGGATGTGGTGGATGACACTATCAGAGGAAGAGCCTTTGGCTTTCATAGGGCCATGGATACAGGTGGGGCTGTTTTCGGCCCTCTTTTAGCATATATTCTACTTGCTATATTTTTAAAATACTACTCAGTATCAGTAAGTGTTAGATCTGTGTTTTTACTTTCACTTATTCCAGGGATCTTTGCAATTGTCACACTTATCTTTTTTGTTAAAGAGAAACCAAAAGAACAGAGGGAGTTGAGAAAGCTAAAACTGGGGTTTAAAGGCCTTTCTAAAGAGTTTAAATTATTACTTGCTGTGATGCTTATATTCTCTCTTGGGAATTCATCAAACACTTTCTTGATTTTAAGAGCTTCTAATATCGGCTTTAAAACGGAGATGATACCTATTTTATATATGTTCTTCAATATTGTTTATGCCGGCTCAGCAATGCCCCTCGGTTCCTTATCAGATAAGATAGGTCGAAGACTCACAATTGCTATGGGATTTTTTATTTATTTCATGGTGTATCTCGGTTTTGCAAGACTCAACACCCATCAATATATATATCTCTGGATACTTTTTGGATTGTACGGCATATATTATGGATTCACTGACGGCACACTGAGAGCCCTTGTGGCAGATATCTCTCGAAGAGAGGAGAGGGGATTTGCTTATGGACTTTATCATATGCTTGTGGGGCTCATGCTTTTCCCGGCCAGCTTTATTGCAGGAATTTTATGGGAGAAGGTTGCACCGAGTGCCCCTTTTTATTTCGGGGCCTTGACTGCAGCAATATCTTCATTTTTAATTTTAATATTTATAAAGGAGAAAAAATATGAGGAGGATCCTGTCAGGTAATAGACCCACAGGAAAGTTGCATATCGGCCATCTTTTTGGGGTGCTACAGAACTGGAAGAGATTGCAATATGAATATGAAAGTTTCTTCGAGGTGGCTGACTGGCATGCGTTGACAACAAATTATAAAAAAACAGACGAGTTACAGCAGAATATTGTGGATATGGTAATAGATTGGCTTGTAGTAGGGATTGATCCAAAGCAGGCTACAATATTCGTTCAGTCAGATGTTAAGGAACATGCAGAGTTGCATTTATTATTCTCTATGATTATAACGGTTTCGCGTTTATTAAGGAATCCCACTTTAAAAGAATATATCAAGGAAGTTTCTCCTACAGAACTTACTACAAGTAAAAGGAAGAGTTTTGATAAATTTGCAGCCAGAGTTATCGATATTTTCATGGATGAATTTGAGGGTATAGAGAGAAGAGAAAATTTTATAGAATGGAAGAGCATTTTGAAACAAAAATTAAAAGAAGTATTTTTGAAAGAAATGAAAGAACATGGTCTTGAGGAAGAAGAGGAGCTTACTTACGGCCATTTAGTCTCATACGGCCATCTTGGATATCCTGTATTGCAGGCATCTGATATTTTGGTCTACCGAGCAACTCATGTGCCGATAGGTGCTGACCAACTTCCTCATCTCGAGATAACTAGGGAAATTGCCAGAAGATTTAATCATCTTTATGGCGAAGTTTTCCCAATACCTGAACCTATTTTAACTGAATTTGCGAAAGTCCCGGGGATTGATGGTAGAAAAATGTCCAAATCTTACGGCAACACTATTTTACTTTCAGAAGACCCTGAAATACTCAAAGAAAAAGTAATGTCATCGTACACAGATCCCCAAAAAATCAGAAAGAATGATCCAGGACATCCTGAGGGATGTCCTATTTTTGCCTATCATAAAATATTTCATTCTGAAAGCGCAGATGAAGCAGAGATTAACTGCAAAAAAGGTTTATTGGGATGCGTAGAGCACAAAAAATTTGTTGCAGAAAAGATGATAGAGTTCTTGAAGCCTTACCGGGTCAAAAGATCGGAACTCGAACAGGATAGAAACAAGGTAGTCGAGATTCTTAAAGAAGGCGCACAAAAGGCCAGAGTGGAAGCCGAGAAAACATTGGAGCTTGTTCGAGAGCATATGAAGCTCTGGAGATAACATGTTCACGGGGTTGATAGAAGAAATAGGAGAGATCAAAATCGTTAAAAGAGAAGGAAAATCTGCAAGAGTATTTGTGAAAACATCCTTAAGTCTGGAGAAGGGGGCATCCATTGCAGTTGACGGTGTTTGTATCACAGTGGAAAAAATTGATAAAGACGGCTTCTGGGCCTTTTTAAGTGAAGAATCCATTGAAAGAACGCGATTTAAATTTGTCTTAAAACCAGGCATAAAAGTTAATCTCGAGCGCCCTTTGACTTTGGCAGCCAGACTTGATGGGCATCTGGTGCTTGGTCATGTGGACACCACGGGTATTATTGTGAGTGTTAAGAAAAAGGGGAGTGAAGCGGAGATGGAATTTAAATTAAAAGACAAGTATTACACAAAATTCCTTGTGGAGAAAGGGTCTGTGGCTGTCAATGGGATATCATTAACTTGTTTCAACATTAAAGATGATGGGTTTAAAGTAGCCCTTATACCCGAAACTTTAAAAAAAACCAATCTGGGTTTTGCTAAGATGGGAGAGCCTGTAAATCTTGAGTTTGATATTATTGGCAAATATGTGGAAAATATGATCAAAGGCAGGGGGATATGAGACTTCTTGCAACTCTGCATTCACCTGCCAAGGTGAATCTTGGGTTGTGGATTACGGGGCGGAGAAACGATGGATACCATAATCTCGTTACAGTGTTCCACCGCATTGCATTCCATGATACTATTAAGATATGGGATGGTGAAAAGTTTGCTGTGAAATGTACCGATTGTCCTGATGATGAAGGGAATATACTTTTCAATGTAAAGGAACTTTTCGAAAATCGTTTTAATGTAGAAATTAATTTTTATATCGAAATTTTTAAAGAAATACCGTCGGGATCTGGACTTGGTGGTGCCAGTTCAAATGCTGCTACCTTCATGCAATTTTTAAATGAGCATTTTAAGCTTGGTCTGGATAGAAAAGAACTTATAGAACTCGGAAGTAGAGTGGGAGCAGATGTTCCGTTTTTCTTGCTCGAAGAAGATGCTTGTATAGCTACCGGAATAGGAGATATTCTGGAACCCATTGATTCTAACATGAAATTTCCTCTTTATTTATATATATCTGATGTAAGAATAAGTACCGCATGGGCTTATAATAGAGTTGACGAGCTTGATTTATGTATATCTCACAAAGAAGCCTTTGAAAAAGCTATGAGAATTTCCAGAGCTTTGCAAGAGAATGACCTTGAAGCATTGTATCCTTTAGAAAATACATTCGAAAAAGTCGTTTTTACGGAATATCCGGAAATAAGGGAAGCAAAGGAAAATTTATATATTTTAGGAGCTAAAGTCGCTTCTTTAAGCGGTTCAGGATCTTCAGTTTTTGGAATTTTTGAACGTTTTTTAACAATTCATGGTGAAGAAAACTTGGTAGAGTCACGATTGGGGGGAAAGGTAGGATAGAGTGTCTTCTATATCCTGGATAATTTCTTTTGCTATACCCTGCTTTTGTACTATTGCTTTTAAGGCATTTTGCCCCATTTTTCTGCGTAAATCGTTCCTCTGGTAGAGCCTTGTAATTTCATCAACCAGCTCACGGACATTTCTCACAACCATTCCACCTTTAGATTTGAGGATATAATAAGCTGTACTTTCCACATTGGAGGTATAGGGACCAAAGAGAACAGGAATGCCAAAACTTGCAGGCTCCATTATATTATGTCCTCCATAATCTTCGAGACTCCCCCCCACAAATGCAACATCAGATATAGAATAAAATTCTCTCAGTTCTCCAAGGGTATCAACTATGAATACTTTTCCTTTTTGAGGGTAAGATTCAGTGTTTCTCGTATTATAATCCAGGGATTTCCTTTTCAGTTTAGTTTTGATTATGTCAACCCTATCTAAGTGGCGGGGAGCAATTATAATGTAAATATCTTCTAATTTATGCAACAGATGGAATATAGCCTCTATAATCAGATCCTCTTCCTTTGATCTAATGCTCCCGAAGGTTATCACAAAAGAAGAGGACTCAATATTAAATCCCTCCCTACTAGCTTTCTCTTTTATATTCACACTATCGTATTTCAGGTTTCCTGTAATTTTAATTTTGTCGGGGTTAATGCCGAACGATAAAATTCTCCTTGCATCTGTGGCAGATTGGGCATAAATTTTTACAAAAATTGAAAGAAGCATTCTAAAGACCTTCTTGAAATATTTAATCCGTCGATAATTTTTTTCTGAGATGCGGGCATTTACAAGAAAAGCTGGTATTTTAAATTTTCTCATCTGGGTCAGCATATTAGGCCATAATTCGGTTTCTACATCAATAAATATTTCTGGAGAAACCTGCGAAATTATCTTCATAATTCGAGTTTTTTCATCAAGAGGAAATCTTAAAATCTGAATTTTTTCTCCCCAGAGTTCCTGCGCTTTATTTAGACCCGAGGATGTAAAAGCTGTGAGGAATATTTTTTTGTTTCGGGATAATAATTCGTCAATCAGAGATTTTGCAGCCATAACTTCACCCAAGGAACAGCAATGTATCCAAACATTGGCTTTTTTTAATTTTCCTATTTCATTTTTTTTCACAGGGTTAATGAGCTTTGTCACTGGTGATATAAGAAAATTATATATTTTGAAAATCATACCCGTCTCCTCTTGGAGGAAGGCGGAATACCGAGCTGTGCCCTTTTATCCCGGACACTCCTGCGAGATATATTGATACCTTTTTGTTTTAAAATAATAGCAATGTCTTCATCTGAATAGGGCTTTTGTGGATTCTCATTTTCCACAATCTCTTTTATTAAAAGTAAAAGTTCATCTTCTGAAACCCGGGAATTAAACCGCCCTACGGCTTTCTTAAAGAAAAATCTCAGTTCAAAAATACCCCTAGGTGTATCTGCATATTTGTTCTTTACTATGCGGTTAAATGTGGAAAGGGGGATGTCTAATTGTGCAGCAGCTTCTTTTTGTGTGATGGGTACGAGAAAATTGTTTTTACCAAGTAGGAAATCTTTTTGAGATTCTGCAATAAATTCAGCCATCTTTCTTATATTTTCTCTCCTTTTAAGGAGCATCCTCTGAAATTCCAGAGCTTTTTGATATTTTTCTTTCAAAAATTTTCTGGTTTGTTTGTCAAGATTAGGAGATTGCAATAATTCTAAGTACTTTTTGTTTACTCTAAAATTCAATATAGGGTTTTCGTCTACCTCTACTTTTAATTCATTGCCTTCTATTTTGATTATAACTTCTGGATACACGTACGGAGACTTTGTATCTTCGTACTTGTATAAGGGATAGGGCAATAAAAATTTTTTTACTACTGGGTGCTCTTTGATAAAAACTCCTGGGTCTTTTACGTTTTTGAAACCTCTATCGTGGAGTTGGAGAATTGTATATTCTTTAACATTGAGAGCCCCGACTCCTAAAGGATCAAACCTCATTATTTTTTCTCGCACCTTTTCCACAATTTCGGGACTAGTATTCACTTCCTGAGCTATTTCCTCCACGCTGCATGAAAGAAATCCCTTTTCGTCAAGGCGATTTAATATAGAATAAGCAATTCGTCTTAATTTTTTTTGAGGGAATTCTATCTCCAGCTGGATTTCAAGTCTAGGCCAAATACTGTCCTTTTGAACCCATCTTTCATCGATTCTGTCCCTTTCTTCATCTTCATCAACCAGAGGATGGGAATAATCTCCCCGATCGATAATCTGATCTAGGTTTATAATTTCCTGTATCATGAGACTCTCATCTTGAAATTCAATGAATGGATTTTGTAAGGCTTCTTCACGGATTTTATCTTGTAATTCCAAGAGGGGAAGCTCTAAGAGTTTTGCCTCAACAATCAAAAGAGGTAACGGTTTCAGTGTCTGTTTGAGTTCAAGACGAAATTCCTGCTTCATAGTTTAAATCTCTCCCCAAGATATATCTTTCGGGCTTCAGGATTATTTATTAGTTCTTGAGAAGTTCCTTCAATCAAAATTTCCCCTTGATAAATTATATAAGCGCGGTCTGTTATAGAGAGAGTCTCCCTTACATTGTGGTCTGTAATAAGTACACCAATATTTAAATTCTTAAGGTTTATTATAATATCCTGTATTTCTTCCCTGGTTTTGGGATCAATACCTGTAAAGGGTTCGTCAAGAAGCAAGAATTTTGGAGTTATTGCGAGGCTTCGCGCTATTTCTACCCTTCTTCTTTCTCCTCCAGAGAGATTATATACTTTCTCATTTTTTAATTTATCGATGCCCATAAGATTTAGGAGTTCATGCGTCTTCCTGGCGGCTTCTTCTTTATCTGTTTTTTTCAGTTCAAGAATTGAATATATATTTTCAAAGACAGTGAGTTTCCTGAAAACAGAAGCTTCCTGAGGTAAGTAGCTCACCCCCATTTGCGCCCTTTTATACATGGGAAAATGAGTTAATTCCATATCATCTAAAAAGATATTCCCGTGGTCAGGTTTTAAAGCCCCCATAATCATATAAAATGTTGTGGTTTTCCCGGCCCCATTAGGTCCTAATAGCCCCACAACTTCACCCGTCTTAACCTCGAGAGAAATACCATTTACAGCTATTTTTTTGCCGTATTTCTTTTTGAGGTCAATTGCTTTTAGTACTGACATTATCAAGCTCCTTGAAAATTCCCCTTCCAGAAGTTGCTCTTAAATATTTTAATACTCCCGATTCAATTTTAATTATAATGTGTGGAGAACTTATAAAGATCTCATTTTTTTCGCCTTTGTTATGTACAAAAGCCTCACTTAGCAAGATGGTGCTGTCCAGTTCATTCTGTTCTGTGAGGAAGAATTTTAGAGTATCGCTTTTACCATCACCATCTTTCCATTGTATACTACAGCCACCAGTCAGCATCCCATTGTTAGAATCCTCATTAAAGAATAAAGTGTCTGCATCTACCTTCATCTGCCCCCCTGCTATATTTACACTATCATATCCCCGGATGCTTGAATTTTCAATATGGAATTTTTCAGCCTTTACAACCAGTGTGTCTCTTCTCAAAAATTTGATTAAAGGCTTTTCCTCTATCAGAGTGCTATCATTAGTGGACATAAGAAAGCCTGCGTATACTTCCATACTATCTTCTATATTTCGGTAAAAAACTTTTCCATAAGCCATTATTGTTCCCTCTGTAAGGTATACACTATCTGCCTTTAACAAGGTGTTATTCTCCCTAACTATAACGTTGCCATAGGCCTTAGCAATGTTTCCTTTTTGTTCTAACAAAAGTTTTTGAGCTTCAAGGTTTCTTTCCTTTATAGTGGCGATAACTTTACCTACTAAAACGAGCACATCTTGGGATTCATTATAACTACCCTCTGGAGCCTGTATTACAAGGGAAGAATCTTTAACCAGCACGCCTCCTGAAAATTTGACCAGCTCTTTGTTGTTTTCTCTTATAATATCCATTCTTCCTGATTCAATTGAGTAAGATATGATAAGAAGTAAAAACCACATGCGAATATTTTACTGTAAAGCAATGGAAAAGAAAAGCTATTTTTACTTATTCTCAGGCTTATTTAAAATTTGCACCCCCTTATACAAACTTTTAAAATTATTGCATGAATAGAGTGTTTGTGAAGGGAGATGTAACTCGATACTTACTTCATCCCTGGATCTATTCCAATAATATCATAAATGGAGATGCTGAAAGGGGTGATTGTGTGGAAGTCTATACTAAAAACAAAAAATTTCTTGGTTCAGCAATTTACAATCCTGACTCTTCTATTAGTTTACGTTTTTATTCTCGCGATAAAGAAGAATTAGATTATCTTGCAATCAAAAAAAGAATTATTACTGCGTTGAAAAGAAGAAGGCTATTCTTTGGAGAAGGTGATTCTTTCAGGGTAGTGTTCAGTGAAAGTGATATGTTGCCTGGCCTTATTATCGATAAATATGGAGATGGGGTAGTAGTTCAGATAAATTCTTACGGTATGGAGAAAAGGAGGCGCGATGTTTTTAATGCTATCCTTGATGTCCTTAACCCCGTTTTCTTATACGAAAAGAGCACCAGCTACGCCAGACTCCAAGAAAAGCTAAAACCCAGAGAAAAACTTATTTTTAAAAAATTTGGAGATGTAAATTTGAGAGAACATCCAATTGAGGAAGATGGAATTAAGATAATGGTTGATATAGAAAAGGGGCAGAAGACGGGGTATTTTCTGGACCAGCGTATTAATCGCGGAAAAATAGAAAAGTGGGCAGAGGGGGCCACAGGTCTTGATCTCTTCTCATATACAGGGGGGTTCACTTTAAGAATGCTAAAAAGAATGAGAAAGGTCTATGCAGTAGATATATCCGAAGATGCTTTAAATATATTGAAGAAGAACTTGCAACTTAATAATTTTTCAAATGATAGGTGTCTCGCAGAGAAAAAAGATGTTTTTGAATTCCTTGACGAAGCAGTGTATTATAAAATTAAATTTGATTTTATAGTGATAGACCCTCCTGCACTAATTAGAAAGGCAGAAGGGAAAAGAAAAGCGATTAATGCTTACAATAGACTTTTACGAAGCTCGATTAAACTTTTAAAGAAAGGAGGAGCTATAGCTATTTTTAGTTGTAGTAATTATATTAAGTGGGAGGACATGTACAATATACTCAAGGAAGGAACCGGATATTCAGGTAGAAACTTTGTGGTCTTGGAGATGATGTCCCAGTCTCCAGATCATCCTGTCCTCTCCACATTTCCAGAAAGTGAGTATCTAAGAGGATTTTTGATAAAGGAGGTTATTCCATAATGTCTGGAACAGTATTTATATTTCCGGGACAAGGTTCCCAGTATGTTAGTATGGCCAAAGATTTATTCGAGGCTTATGATTGCGTGAAATTATTATTCAGGCAGGCAGAAGAAATCCTTGATTTCCCCATAAGTTATCAGATGTTTACAGGAGAAGAAGAAGTTTTAAAAAGGACGTTGTTTGCCCAACCTGCAATATTTTTGCACAGTGCAGCTATTCTGAATATCTTAAAAGAGAAAAAAATCACACCGGATTTTGCTATGGGACATAGTCTCGGTGAAATCACAGCGCTATATGCTGCGGAGGTACTTACATTTGAGGATGCTATAAAAGTTGTGAAAAAGCGTGCTGAACTAATGGACAGTGCAAGTATAGGTGGTGGTATGAGCGCTATCATAGGCCTCCAGGAGGATAAAATTCAAGCCGTAATTCAGAAATATAGAGGAGACGTAGTCATTGCAAATAAAAATTCTCCCTCACAGATTGTAATTTCAGGATATATCTCCCAGCTCGAAAAAGTGGAAGAAGAATTAAAACAAGCAGGAGCCCGAAGGGTAATCAGATTAAGAGTTTCAGGTGCTTTTCATTCTCCTTTGATGGAAGAGGTCAAGAAAGAATTTAGGGACTTTTTGCAGGAAATTAAATTTCATACCCCCACTATCCCAGTAATTCCAAATGTGTATCCGAAACCAGTATGGAATGCACAGAAATTGAAAGATTTTTTGATAGAGCAGCTTACGAGTACGGTCAATTGGCACGATGGAGTGAGGACTGTGTTAAAGTTCAGGCCTGATAGATTTATTGAAATTGGTCCTAAACGAGTACTGTCAAGATTAGTAAAAGAAATTGCTGGTTCTGAGATTGAAGTCTATTCTATTGATCGAATAGAGGATCTGGAGACTTTTCTTAACCCCTAATTTTCTTGAAAAGCTGATTCTGAGGCTTTATATTAAAGAAACTCAAAAACGGAAAGAAGGAGGCTAAAATGAGAAAATACGAAATGATGGTAATTATTGATCCTGAACTTAAAGAAGAGGAGATTAAGAATAATATTGAAAAGTTGAAGGAGATTATCAATAAAAATGAGAAGGGGGAGATCGAATCTATAGATGAATGGGGTAAGAGAGAGCTTGCCTATGAAATCAAACATAGAAGAGAAGGTTATTATGTTATATATTATTTTGAATCTGAGCCGGAGATTCTGGAAGATTTAAAGAAAGAATTAAGACTCAACAAAAGTTTTCTAAGAGGCTTAATTGTTAGGAGGTAAAATGGCAGATTTAAAATTTCCAAATCTCAATTTTGTACTTCTCTCGGGTAGACTGGTTCAAGATCCTGAGTTAAGGTATACTCCCTCAGGTCGCCCAGTTGCCCGGATGAGAATCGCCAGTGATAGGAGATTCAAAGATCAGTCAGGTGAATGGCAGACAGAGACATTATTTGTGGATGTAATTGCCTGGCGTGATCTTGCAGAAAGATGTGCTGATAAATTAAGGAAGGGGAGTCCAATTATTGTGGAAGGGTATTTAAGGTCCAGGTCTTGGGAAACTGAATCGGGACAGAGAAGAAGTGTTATAGAAGTGGTCGGTAGAAGAATACAGTTTCTGGAGAAATTCGGAGAGGTGGTTGAAGAACAGCTTGAAGAAGCAGTACCGGAGGATATTCCGGTGGAGGAAGAACCTGAAGATGACTTACCTTTTTAATAATAGGAGGTTATAAGCATGGCTAAGAAGATGAAGAAAAAAAGTTGTGAATTCTGTCTTGAAGGAATAAGGGAAATAGATTATAAAGACGTTGAAAGGTTAAAAAAATATATAACCAAGAGGGGGAAAATTCTTCCTAGGCGTTCCACAGGTACCTGTGCTTATCATCAGAGGAAACTTGCTAAGGCTATAAAAAGATCAAGACAGGTTGCCCTTCTGCCATTTGTAGAATCATATTATCTATAAAATATCATGAAGGTGATAATGCTTAAGGATTTTCCAAAACTCGGTAAAGCCGGGGATATTATAAATGTAAAGGATGGCTACGCTACTAATTACCTTATACCGCAAGAGATTGCTATCCCAGCAACTCCTAAAAATTTAAAGATGATAGAGAAAATAAAAGAGTTCAATCGGTCCAAAGCAGAGAAGGTGAAGATTCGGGCCTTGAAGGTGAAAGAAAAGCTTGAAGAAATTGGAGAGCTTGAATTTAAAAGGAAGGCTGGGGAGGGAGGCAAACTCTTCGGAGCAGTGAGTAGTATCGATGTATTAAATGAGCTTAAAAATAGGAATATAGAGCTTAAGAAGGGTATGATAATAATGGAAGCCCTAAAGGAGCTGGGTGAATATTCTATACGCATTAAATTGCATCCAGAAATTGAGTGTAATTTAAAAATTAAAATTGTTCCAGAGTAAGTGACAAACTTAATAGAAGTTAAAGTAGAAAGACTGGCTCTTGGAGAGAGCACAAGAGAGGCTCCTATTGTTTTATTAAGGGAGAAGAGTGGGGGGCGTGTCCTACCAATTGTTATAGGATTTGTAGAAGCCCAGTCAATTCTAATTGCTCTTGAAAGGGTTGTTTCCCCAAGGCCTCTGACCCATGATTTAATCAAAAATATTGTGGATACGTTAAATTTAAAAGTGGATCGTGTTGTTATAAATGATCTGAAGAATAACACTTTTTACGCCAGGATCATTTTAAAAAGAGAGGGGGAAAGCGTGATTTACAGTATTGATGCGAGACCCTCAGATTCTATTGCTGTTGCTTTGCGGTGCGGAGCTCCCATATTCGTTGCAGATTTTATATTTGAGAGAGCTGGTGAAGGTAATGAGCCCCTCTGAGGTTCCATTATCCACTACTGTTCTGGGTATACCGTTAAAAATACCTTTAATTATGGCTTCAGGTACGTGGGGGTATGGTACTGAGATAACCGACCAGAGTGTGCTTCAATTTGTGGGGGCCCTAGTTACCAAAGGGCTCTCTCTTGAACCCCGAGAGGGAAACCCTCCTCCGAGACTTGTAGAAACAGCTTGTGGACTTATAAATTCAGTGGGACTGGAAAATGTGGGTCTCAAAAATTTTATAGAAACAATAATCCCTGCACTTTCAAAACTTGAAATTCCTGTTATTGTCAATATAGCGCCTCATTCTGTGAGTGAATTAAAAGAAATATTAACTCGTTTAAATAATATTGATATTATCAAAGCTTATGAAATAAATGTCTCATGTCCAAATGTTGAGGAAGGCGGTATTTCTTTTATTCAGAACCATAAGATCTTCTTAGAGCTCCTTGATATTTTAAAAAACTATGCAGAAAAGTCCTGCTCTATAAAGATACCACCACTTCTTTTTTCCTATAGAAAAAAGGTGGAGGCCATTTTGGAAAAAGGTTTTAGAACACTGACGGTGGCAAATACCTATCCAGCCTCTTGGATTGATGTCAATACTGAGAGCTTTGCTCTCTCGAGGAAAAAAGGAGGACTCTCCGGACCAGCGATTTTCCCAATAACATTAAATCTTGTATTATTGATAGCAAGAGATTTTCCGGAAGTTGAAATGATTGCTTCAGGAGGGGTATATAGTTATGATACAGCTTTACAATACCTACTGGCAGGTGCAAGAGCTGTTCAAATAGGAAGTTATAATTTTTTAAATCCCTACGCAATCAAAGAGATAGCAAAAGAAATCCTTGATTATTTAAAAAAGAAGAAGTACCATTCGTTAGAAGAGCTCATAGGGAAACTGAAATACGATGGAACCCAAGGATAAAATTATAGATATTTTCAGTAAGTTTCTTCCTGAAAGATTATCAAATGATATAAAAAGATTTCCAGATCTCATTAATTCCTATGCGGAGAAAAAAATTGTGACAGTACTTTTTGCTGATATTGTTGGTTTTACTTCATTGTGCGAAAAATTAACTCCTGATGAAATCGGTGAACGACTAAATCGTTACTTTGAAGATACATGGAAAACTGTGAAAAAGTTTGGTGGAGATATCGATAAGTTTGTTGGAGATGCTGTGCTTGTACTTTTTGGTACTCCCCATTGTTATGAAGACGATGCGATAAGAGCTCTCTACTGTGCTCTTGAGATGGTGGAAAATGGGAAAAGGCATGATTTCCAGTTAAGAGTAGGAATTAACACAGGTGAAGTCTTACAGGTCATGCTGGGCAGTAGCGAAAGAATGGAGTTTACTGTAGTGGGTGATGTGGTCAACACAGCCTCAAGAATACAAACTATGGCGGAACCTGGAGAAATACTAGTTGGTGAAAAAACATTCTCAGATACTAAGGAATTCTTTGAGTTCGAGATTAAAAAAGGTGTAAAACTTAAAGGTAAAAGTGAGGCTATAACTCTCTATAGGTTAAAATCTGCGAAAGAGATAAATATATTTCCATCAAAGTTTCCAGTTATCAATAGAAAAAGGGAACTGGAATTCCTTGAACAGCGTTACAGAACCTTTATGGAAGATTCTATTCCCCAAGCTGTCTTAATATCGGGAGAGGCTGGCATCGGGAAAACCAGACTTATCCAGGAATATGTTATAAAATTTATGAAAGATTTTAGTAAAGAAGCGAGGGTAATTAGATCTTTGGAATTTCGAAAGCAAATTCCATTTTGGGGCCTTAGAGAGCTTATGAAGCAGATACTGAAGGTGAAATCACCTGAAGATCTGGGGGAAGCTGTTAAGAGAGAAAGTCCTGAAATTCAGAAGATCATCAGGTTTGTATTTGGGCTTGATCTGCTCCCCGAAGACGAAAAAATAAAGTACTTCATATTTAAAGAAGCTTTAGAACTTATAGAATCAAACGCACCAGAATTTATATATTTTTCTGATATACAATGGCTAGACACTTTAACAAAAGAATTTATTGCTTTTGCTGTAAAACATTTCCACAAGCAGATATTTTTGATTCTGGATTCAAGAATCTCTGAAGATATTGAAGGATTTGATCCCCTTGTACTAAATAAACTTGATAAAAAGGCAGTGGACAAGATTATATCTCTTGTCAGTGGTTCTTCATCTGTGCCTGTGGAGCTCTCCAATCTTGTGTTACGATACTCTCAGGGCAATCCATATTATGCAATAGAATTTACCCGTTATCTTATGGAGAAAAAGCTCCTTAATGTTATGCGAGGTAAATCTTATCTATCCCCGAGAGTGTTCAATGTGGAGGTACCGGACTCTTTACGAAAACTTTTAGAAAGTAGTCTGGATAATACCACACTCCAGGAGAGAGATTTCCTCCAGAAAGCTTCTGTAACAGGTTTTCTGGTAAGCAAAGAGGATTTTATAAATATATTTGAAATAGAAGAACTTGAATTTGAGGAACTTACGTCCGCCCTTTCCAGAAAAGGTTTTATAGTACCAGAAAGGTCAGGATTCACTTTTAATTCACATCTCCTTTATGAGGTGATTTACAACTCTATTTTTGAAAAAAACCGTCGTGATTTCCATCTTAGAGCTGCACGTTACCTCGAAGAGCAAGAAGCCCCTCCATCTGTGATTGGAGAGCATTATTTTAAAGGCAGTGATTCAGAAAAAGCACGAAAATATTTTATAAATTCTGGAAAAATTGCAAAGCATTACTTTTCCTACCCTGAGGCTGTTTATTACTTTGACAGGGTTATGGAGCTTGATCCAAGGGAGGACGAATTCCTTGATTTTTACACACATTATTCTGAAGCACTTTTCAAGATCAGCTATGTAGAAAAAGCTATTGAAATTTTAGGAAGGGGACTTGAGCTTGCCAAAAAGTTGAGAGACAATAATTCAATAGCTGAAGCTTTAATAAATCTTGGAAATATATATATGAAAAAAGGACGAAATAGTGCTTCTTATTTAAAATTTAAAGAGGCACTTACATTTACAGACAATATAAAAATAAAATGCAGGGCTTTAATTAACATGTCCACTTCTCTAATTGCGTCAGGGAAAACGGAAGAGGCTTTTGAGCTATTACAAAAAGCCCACACACTGGCTGAAGACCATGGTCTTCTTAGGGAAAAGTCTTTGATAAATCTTAATCTTATAGTCCTCAATGAAATAAAGGGAAATAAGGAAGAGGCTTTGGCCAAGATCAGGGAAACAGAAAAAATAGCTAAGAGAGAGGGATTCTATGATATATTCAGTGATATTCAAAATGAAAAGGGTTTATTTTTCATGGGGGAAGGGGATCTTAAAAAAAGTAAAGAGGCATTTAGAGAGGCTCTTAATTTTGCAAAAAGCTCAGGAGACTTAGAAAGACAAGCTAGAGTTCTTTTAAATCTCGGCTATCTATACGGCGAATTGGAGGGTAAAAAAGAAGAAGCGCTCAGCTTATATATGGAAGCTGAAGAGCTTTCTAAAATGCTGAAAAAGAAAAGTCTTGTGTGGAAGGCTTTAGAGAATCAGGCTGAGTTACTTATAGAGAAGGGATATTATCAAAAAGCTCTTGAGAAATTGGAAGAAGCCAGGGCAATTGTTGAAGACCTGGGGGAAGAGGATGTCTTTCAGGATATTTTGTACAAACTGGCCTGGACCAAAATAAGACTTGGGATGATAAATGATGCTTTTATACTCACCAATTTTCTTGATAAAAAAAATCAGGTTCTGCTGCTTATTTATATATATTTGGATGATGTGGAAGGAATTAGCATTATGCTCCATGAGATTGAAGATGAGTTATGGTTAAAACTTGGTAATATTGTTTTGACTTTTTTAAATAAGGACTTTGAATCTTTTAAGAAATTGCGTGCCATGATAAAGCCCCGTTTATTGGATCTTCCATATTTTCTGGAATATATGGATTTTCAACATTCGGTGCTGACAGGGAAGATAAGAGAAGCCATGAAATTTAAAGATGGTATAGATAATATTTATTTTAAAACACTTGCAGAATTTTATCTCGCAGTGTATCTTAATGAAATTGGGGAACAAAAAATGTCTTTCAAAATTCTTGAGGATGTATACAAAACGGCGCAAAAAGAGAATTTTCTGGAGCTTGAAATGTGGAGCTCCTCATTGCTCAAAAAAGATACAAAAGTGGAGGAATTTCTAGATAAAATGTTTGGTGAGGAGAAGTCACTTTTGGATAAATTTAAATCCTCTAGGGGTTATCTCTTTAAAATAATAAAGGAGGAGATTTAAAATGGGGGTCATAGATTTTATAAAAAATCATAAATTATTGGGCAAGCTATCTCATAAAGATGTTGAAAATCTTATAAAAAATATTCAGGTTGAACGTTATAAGGCGGGAGATGTTATTATTAAACAGGGTGAAAACAGTGATAGATTTTTTATCGTAAAGGAAGGGCTATGCGGAGTTGTGGTAGAAGTAGATAAAAAGAATGAAAAGGTTGCAGGCTATATGAAAAAGTCGGGTGATTTCTTTGGAGAAATAGGGTTGATTTATAAAATTCCCAGAACTGCCTCAGTAATTGCCCTGGAAGATTCTGAATTGTTGATCATTAAGTATAATGATTTTGAAAAGATTGTTCTCGCCAATGAAGATATCAAGAAGGAATTATTCGAAGCTGCTCAGAAAAGAATAGGCGAAACTGAAAAAATATTGGAAAAATATAACAAAACTATTTTCGATGCATTATATCGCTTTGGCATATAGAAGAGGAGAACGCAATGGCGAACATAATCTTGTGTACACTTTTGTGTATTTTAACGCCATTAAGTTTATTTCCCCAAAAACAGCCTACAAGTGCATCTATCTGGGATAATGATGGCGGGGATTTAGTTATAGATCCTGACAGTTTTATTCTTGTTGGTACAGAATATGCTGTAGATCAAGCACTTCGAAATATTTATCCTGCAGCACAGCTTGAGATTACAAGAGATGTTGTTCTTCCGGGAACACTTGCAAGTTTTGATATGGTATTTGCCCTATTTGGCTACGACGATACCCTCACTGGGATAGGGATTCTGACCCCTTACGAAGATAGTATTCTATACAATTATGTTGTGTCCGGTGGTAAATTATATATAGAAGGTACTAGATTTGTCTACAATTATAGAAACTCTTTGGTTTTTTCACTTTTTGGTTCCCAATATGCTGATGCAGTGATTTTAGATTCCATAAAGGGTGATGATGTTATGAAAAACCAGGCATTTTCTTATTTTCCCATTCTGTATAGTGAAGAAAAACTATGTGATGGGCTTGTAGTAGTTGATACTCAGAGAGCCTTTCCACTTTTCTATAATATTTCGAGGAAAGCTCGCACAGAGCATGCTCTGGCCACTGCTTGGGCGAAGGATAAACAAATTCAGGGCAGGGCCATATTGAGCACCTTTCTATTTTCAGGGCTCGCAGATTCAACTGATCCAATTCATACAAAAAATGAGGTTATGCGTAGAATAACCGGTTTATTTTATCCAGATCTCTTGATGGTGGATAATTCAAGTGATTCTAATATGTGCAGTAATCTATGGAATATATCCTTTGAATTAATGCGGAACCAAGTGATATCAGGATTTGATACTACAACTTATACGGGATTTAACACCTTCAGATATCCTGTTATTCTCTATGAGGCAGGCGATCGGAGAACCGATACTGTTCCACAGACTTTTCACACCAGTATTAATCTTGCGATAAACAACGGTCAGAATCTTTTTATTTTTGACGAGAATATCGCCAGTGAATATCGAGGAACTCCTTTTCTGGAGGATACTCTCCATGTCTTATTTATGGGAGAAAGCATATTGGGTGATTCAATGTATGGGAGAGGTTTTCTTACAAGTTTTGATGCATCCTTCTATTCTTATTCATCGGATAGTTTGGAGCCTTTAGGCTCTATTGCGGTTCTGGTAACAGAGCTAAATGAGATAATCGGGGTTGCCTATGAGTACACGAAAGGGACGAAATTGTTCTTTGGAAGTTTTAATTTAGTAGATATAGATTCTTTTTCAAAACGTGTGGAACTGCTTAAAGATTTATTGTATTGGGTAGGAACTTCAATAGAAGAAAGTGTGTTGAGAAGAGATTGTCGTTATGGCTCTACGATATTATTTGCCGGAGAAGAAATTGACTTTGAAGATATTGTAGATGTGTTTGATATATCGGGACGTTTCATCGGGACTTATAAAGTAATTTCTTTACCTGAGGGCCTTTATATTTTAAAATTTAGACATAAAAAAGATAAAGCCATAAGACTAATTGTAATAGGGAAGAAGATATGAGAGAAAAAATTCTTGTGGTGGAACCTGACAGTGAATTTCAAAATCAAGTTGCAGATATGCTTAGAGAAGCCGGCTATCGGGTGTTTGGAGCTGGTACATACGAAGAAGCTGCACAATATGTTAATTTTTTTAAACCCGATGTTATCATAATGGAGCTTTTACTGCCTGATAGAAATGGAGTGGATTTGCTGGTGTACGCAAAGGAAATGCTTCCGGGCTCAAAAGTTATTGTGTATACAAGTATGAAGGGGAGCACCATTGAGAAGGCTGTTAAAAAGAAAGGTGCCGATGGTTTTATACGAAAAAGTGGAGATATTAAAAAAGATCTTATGACCATTTTTGCTAAAGAAGAGAGAAAAGAAGCCCAAGGATTCAAAGGAAGTTTGGAAGGAGTTGATATTATCGATTTAATTCAAGCTTTTTCTCTGATGAGAAGAGATTTAATTTTGCACGTGCGAGATGTCAAGACTTTTAAGGAAGGGGAGATAGTCTTCAAAAACGGCGAAGTTGTAGATGCCAAGACAGGGATAAAAAGAGGAGAAGATGCGTTTCTTGAAATAGTAAGCTGGGAACACGGAGTCTTTGAGGTTGCACCCTTAAAGGAAGAACCCGAGAAGACTATAGATGCTCCTGTGGATCTCCTTCTTTTGAATGTAGCAAAGGTGCAGGATGAGATGAAGGCAGTTGGAACCAAAATACCCAAGTTTACCCTTAAGCAAATTCTAAAAAACCTTAAAGAAGAAATTCCTGGCTTTATAGGTGCGATGATATTCGATTATGAAGAAGGCGCGCCCATCGAGACAGAAACCGTACTTGAGGGCAAAACCTTCCATGCCTCTGCTACCCTTTATGGTGCTATATTAAAATCTGTAGGAGAAGCCATGGAAATTGTGACAGAGGGGAAGGAAAAGAGGGATGAACTTTTGGAAGTAACCATTACAGACCAGAATGACCATATTCTTATGATACCATTGCCATTCATGAGCTATGCTATTTTTATCCTTATAACCTATGAGGGTAAATTATCTGAGGCACGGAGTGCCGTTAAAAAGTATCTCCCTAACATCCTTCAGATACTCAAGGAAAGAGAAGCCAAAAGTGCTTGATACTCAAGCTAACCCTTAATTGACTTTCAGAAATGTTAAAAAGGGAAGAAGTAGAACTTTTAGATACTCTGAAAAAATACCGAATTAAGATTGATAAGATAATGGAGGGCCTGCTCCAGGGTTTACACCGCAGTCCCTTTCATGGATTTTCTGTAGATTTTAAAGAATATAGGCCTTATGAAAAAGGTGATGACCCCAGATGGATAGACTGGAAACTTTATGCTAGAAGTGACCGTTTTTTTGTGAAAAAATTTGAAGAAGAAACAAATGTGAGGATTTTCATCTCGCAGGATATTTCAAATTCCATGGAATTCAAAGGTAAACACGAGATTGCAGGAAAACTTGTTGCTCTTTTAACATATATTGCTTACTTTGCTGGGGATTATGTGGGGCTGTTTCAATTTGATAATAAAGAACGTCTTTATGTTTCTCCCTCACGAAAACCTGCACACATCAAAAGGATCTTGGACCTGGCAGTTACTACTAAACCATCCGGAAAAACCGATTTTCTAAGAGCATTTGACCTATTGTCAAGAAAAATATCAAAGAGAAGTTTGATTATAATAATATCGGATTTGATGGATGAAGCAGATAAAATTATTAACTCTTTGAAATATTTTAAGGCAAGACATCATGAATTAATTGTGTTCCATATAATTTCCCATGAAGAAATTGTTCTGAAGTATCAGGGGAATATTATAGGGGTGGATTTAGAGACAGGGAGAGAGATGCCACTTACTAGAGAAAGTCTTAGCCATTTAAGAACTATAATTAATTCTCATTTTATCGACATTTACGAGCAATTTAAAAAGTTAGGGATCAGGTTTGAAAGATTTTTTGTAGAAGATAGTTTTGAGGGTCAAATAACAAGGTTTCTTATTAGGAGACGATGATGGGATTCATGTATCCTGGTTTATTATACCTTCTACCTATTTCCTTATTACCTTTAATATTATATCTTATTAGAGGGAAAAGACCCGAAAAAGTTTTTCTATCTTGGGTTTTTCTTGTAAGAGAAGAGAAGCTGGGACGTAAAAAATTTAATTTAGAGAGATCTTTAATCACATTATTAAGAATATTATTTCTACTGGGTACTATAATTTTTATATCAGGCCCCGTGCCCGGCAAATATAATTTTTCCGAAATCTATATCGATACCTCACTGAGTCTTAAGGGAAGAGAAAAGTTACTCTTAAACAAATCAAAGATGTTAAGCAGGATTTACGGGGAAAGGCGGATACACTATTTTTCCAGTGCACTGAAAAAGGAATTTGACATTGGCGGCACGACGGATTTTTCTGTAATTCCATCATCAGGTAAAGTTTTTGTGATTTCTGATTTCCAGTACACTGGATTCAAAAAGTTAACAAGGGTTAACTCTGCACTTTATATGGATACACTCTTAGTTCACAATTCAGGCTTTTCAGAGATATTTCTGGATATTTTTTCAAAGGGTTTATTTCTTAAAATAAAAAATTATAATATGCTTGATTCTTCAAAAAGGGTTATACTGAAGGATGCAAATGGTACCATTTACAAAGATACAATTATATTAATAGAATATGGTAGTTCAAAAACTTTTAATTTTGATTTACCAAACTTAGGCAAAAGATTAAATATTTTCGCGAAATTACTACCAGAAGACGATTTCGGCTATGACAATATAATTGAGCTTATTTTGCCGCTGGAAACCAGTATATCTTATTCGATAATCGGCAAAAATAGATTTGTTGAGAAGTTTTGCGAATCCGCTTTCGGCGTAAAAAAGCAAGTAGGTTCTCAGATTCTTGTAGTAATTGACAAAAATACGCCATTATATCCCAACAATAGAGTTATTGTTTATTTTGTAAAGAAGCCCTACCCTTGGCTCCAAGCGTTTGGAATCGAGAAAATGAAGGATACCACCATATTTAAATATAAAGGTTGGAAAGTAAAGAATGCAGTGCTTCTTAAACAGGGCGAGTTATCTGACGATAAGGGATACGGGCTTATAAAACCAATGACGATGGACAATAAAAAAATAATTTTTGTAGGATTTATTCCTTCTTCAAGGCATTCAACACTTCAGTATTCACCAGATTTTTGGGCTCTGCTTTTTTCAGAGATAATGAGTGGACTCGATTCTGCCTTCTTTACCACAGAGTACAGTAGTAATGCTTACAAGGAATTCGGGAAAATGCTGAGAGACAGGGGTAAGCTTTTACTCGTTCTTCCTGACACTGTGGAGTGCAATACAAAAATCGCGGAAGAATTTATTAACTATTTTGACAGAACACATTTTGTAAAGGTTGAAAAGATTTACAGAGATACACTAAGATTAAGAAGGGGATTTTTGTTCCTTGTATTGATTATTTTTGTCTTGGAATCTTTCCTTACTTATCATTATTTAAGGAAGAGATGACCCTTAATATAACATCTACAGGGGCATCTGTTTTGAAGCCATCCGGTGAAAAATGTGTCCGAGAGGCATTATAACCAGCTTCCTTTAATTTCATTATTACCTCTTTTAACGGTACCATTGAGACCTTCAATTTTTTGCAGAGTTTGGGATAACTGTAATAAAAAGGAGGCAGTGAGTTTTCCTCAAGAAAAATGTTAAGGAGTTTCTTTGATTTATTATTGATATATTTAAGCATCTGAGTCAGAAATTCTTGATTATGCAATTTCCCGGTGTAAAGGGGACCTACCAGAAGTGTTCTTTTCCTTACTTTATAAATATCTTTATGAGATACAACCAAGCGTTCTTTGGTCTTAGGGTCAAAAGCAATAAAATTGAGACTGTTTCTTTTAAATTCTATTTTTGATTTCTTGATTCTAAAAAGTATTCTCAATCCTGTTCCATCGAAAAAAGTAAATAGAAGAGTTGGAGAATATCCCTGACGACCACATGCATCTTGAAAAGCCCTTATTACAATTCGGGCACCTGTCTCATGACAAAAGGGGATATTTTCAGTTAGAGCAGCATAATTCCTCAATGCTGCTTCTTTGCGTATTCCACAGAGAGTGGCAGTATCAGTTGCTGTGATGTATATATATGCCTCTTCTCTTTTTGTAACTCTGAATACATGGTCAAAGAAAAGAACTGGAGAACTAAAGGCATCTAAGTCTATAAAATCAAAAAATATTCTTTCTCTTTGTAAGCTACAAAAAAGAGTGCGGGCTTCCTCCTGGAAAATTTGGTAAGGGATATTTAATGAGTTTTCCTCGATATTTCTCTGAAGGATTTTTATAGCTTCATAGGAAGAGTCATTAAAAACAACCAAGGAAATTCCGGTGACTTCCTTAGCATATCTTAGGCCTCGTACACCACTTCCCGAGAATACATCAAGTATATTTATTTCTGCTTTATTCTCCGAAATAACCTTAAGTGCAGCGATTCCAAGTTCTCTAGCTTTCTTTGCCCTCGGATTGTAGAATATAGATCCTTTTTCCGGTAAGAATAATCGAATGCTACCTTCAGACAGGTACATTTATCTGGATTTCAGAAGATATCTTCTGATAAACTCATCTATTTCTCCATCGAGCACGGCTTCGGCGTTACCTACTTCATAACCTGTACGATGGTCCTTAACCATTTTATAGGGATGTAGAATATAAGACCTTATTTGCCTCCCCCATGCAATTTCGTCCTTTTCTTTTTCAATCTCGCCTAGTTTTTCTTTTTCTTTTTCCTTGTAATATTCATATAGTCTTGCTCTCAGAATCTTGAGTGCTGTAAGTTTATTTTGATGCTGGGATCTTTCAGACTGGCAGGTTACCACAATCCCTGTGGGAATATGGCTAATCCTCACAGCAGTTTCATTTTTTTGCATATGCTGTCCCCCTGGACCGGAGGATCTGAAGGTATCTATTTTCAACTCATCTTCTTTGATTTCTACTTCGACATCCTCTACTTCAGGGTAGACAAACACGGAGGCAAAAGAGGTATGCCTTCTCCGTGAAGCATCAAAGGGTGATATTCTAACCAGTCTATGAACTCCTCTCTCTGCTTTAAGAAGCCCGTAAGCGTAAGGACCTTCTACAAAAACAGTTGCATCTTTTATGCCTGCTTCTTCTCCCGGTTGTAAGTTTACGATTTTATACTTAAAACCTTTGCGTTCTAACCATCTCATATACATTCTCAAAAGCATCTGAGCCCAATCCTGAGACTCAGTTCCTCCAGCTCCCGGGTGGATAGTTAAGATAGCATTCTTTTTGTCTTCTGGAGAATTGAGGGTAGCCTTAACCTCCAATTCTTCAATCTGCTTGAGAAGTCTTTTCTTTTCTTTCTCAAATTCTTCAAGTATTTCTGTGTCTTCATCTTTTAATTCTTCCAGTTCTTTTAAATATTTGAGATCATCTTTTATTTTTTCTATTTCTTCTATTTCTTTTTTAAGATGAGATAATTCTTGACTTTTTTTCTGAGCTTCTTCGGGATTGTTCCAGAAATCAGGACTCTGTTGTTCTTGTTCAAGTTCTTTAATTCTCTTTTTCTTCTTCTCAAGATTCAGAAATTTTACAATATCTTCAAACTTTTGATGTAGTTTTTCAAGTTCCGGGTCTTTGAACATAGTGTATTAATTATAATGTGCTATACTTAAAGAGAAAAGTTGAAAGATATTCGTAATCCTTTATGGAATCTCCGTAAATAGTTTTCAATGTGTCCAGAGCTTCCTCAACCTCCGGACAATTGGAACAGCGTGCATATCCACACATTTCGAATACAGGAGGGGATAGTTTTTGTTCACCAGGAATTTCAGGTCTTGGTGGTATTTCAGAACAGGAGAGGAAAAAAAAGAAAAAACCATGAATAAAAAATGCTTTTATTTTCATGTTAAAATTTTAACATATTTTCAGTATGGGTTCAATTAGTGGATATTATTATTCTTTGATGATATAATTTTAAAGATGAAAAAAGGGATCCCGATAACAGGCGGAAAAAGAAAAGGTGGAAAAATTAAAGTGCCTAAGGGAATCAGGCCTACACAGGGGATTGTGAAGCGTTCACTTTTTGATTCTCTGGGAACATGGACACAGGACAAAACTGTTCTAGAAATATTCGCCGGTTCGGGAGCCATTGGATTTGAAGCCCTCTCCAGAGGAGCCAGTTTCTGCACTTTTGTAGAAAAATCACGTGCAGGATTCATGGTTATAAAAGATAATGCAGAATTCCTTGGCTTTGAAGATAAGGTTAAGGTTTTGAGGGGTGATTATCTGAGAGTTTTAAATGACTTAATTAAAAAGGAAGAAAAGTTCCATTTTATTTTTGCAGACCCACCTTATACCTTGACTGTTTTTGATCCCCTTTTTAAGAGGGTGGAACAGCTCCTTGATGAAAATGGTTTGTTTGTTATTGAGGTCAGAAAACATACAATCCTGCCCAATAAATTTTTAAACCTTAAAAAAGAAAAGGAGGTGTCCTTTGGACAGAGTAAACTCGCATATTATAGCTGTATATCCGGGTAGTTTTGATCCAGTTACTCTTGGACATATTGATATAATTAAAAGAGCAAGTAAACTGTTTGATAAGGTTATAGTTGCGGTTGCTGCCTCATTGCACAAAAAGACCCTATTTTCTCTTGAGGAAAGGATAGAGTTTATCAGAGAATCTGTTAGGGATTTTCCTAATGTGGAGGTAAAGCCCTTAATAAACAAATTACTCGTAGATTTTTGTAGAGAGCATAAAGCCAATGCAATAATCAGGGGACTGAGAGCTGTTTCTGACTTCGAATACGAATTTAAAATGGCATGGATGAACCGAAGATTGTATCCGGATGTTGAGATTTTATTTCTTATACCCTCTGAAGAGTATGCATATCTTGCATCTAGTCTTGTAAAGGAGATTGCATCCCTGGGGGGAGACATTTCGAGTCTTGTTCCGAAACCTGTAGCGGATAGACTCCGAGAAATGAGAGAAAAGATCAAGAAAGAAGGAACAGGGGAGGAATTTGAGCAGTCAATTTAGGGCTCTAAGTCTTGCCTTTTCCGTTCCAGGATGTTATAATTATATAATCTATCTGCCAACAAAATGGGGATGTAGCTCAGTTGGGAGAGCATCGGCTTTGCAAGCCGGGGGTCGGGGGTTCGAGTCCCCCCATCTCCATTTTTTTATTATCTCAATACAATGAACTTCTTATAATATTTCTCTTTGTTTGAGGATAAGGTTACAAAATAGATACCCGGTTTTATCCGAATTCCCAATTTATTCTTTAGATTCCAGATTATGGCTCCTTCAGTTTTATCGCTAAACTCCCACATGGCTATTTGGTCCCCTTTAATACTATAAATCTCTATGCTAACCGATGGGGTTTTTGAAGTCCATTGGATAGTAAGTAAATCATCTTCTGTGAGAAAAAGAGGATAAATCCGAAGAGTTGATACACAAGGTTTTCGTGGAGTATTTTCACCTACATCCGTTATAGGATAAAACCTTCCCCAGATTCTCATTGCGTTTATTGGAATACCATTGTAAGTATCTGTCCATCCAGAATAAACAATAAGGATTTGATTTCCTGAACCATGAGCTAAAGAAGGGGCTACTTGCTCTCCAGGTTTTGATGACACAATGAAGGTATCAAGAACACTACCTGTGGGACTGAGCACTGCACCGTAGAGATCTGCATTACCATTTCTGTAATCCCCCCAGACCACTACATAATTGGTGCCGTCAAATGCAATTGCTGGGTTTGCTTGTGTAGAACCCTGGGTACATATGGGAAATCCTTCGGGGTCAAGTACCGAACCAGACGGAGTAACTCTTGCTCCATAAATATCCATGTTTCCATTTCTATCATCCTGCCACACTACAAGATAGTTTGTCCCGTCAAAAGCTACTTCAGGTTCTGTCTGGTTTCCCGTTGCAGTACATATGGAGATTGGTGTTATATCCAGGTTTGAACCAGATGGGGTGACTCTGCTCCCCAAAATATCTTTATCCAATGCATGCCACACTACAAGGTAGTTGGTACCATCAAATGCAATCCTTGACCTGTGGTCATCCCCTGCCGTAGATCCACCTATATTTACACCCCAGCCTACACTTTGTCCTGAGGGACTTAAAAATTCCCCGTAAATTTCGTCATAAAAGTTAATGTCATAACTACTATAAGTGATAAAGTAATTAGTACCATCAAATGAAACAGCAGGATCCAATGCATAGGAACCTTGAAGGTCTTTTATAACAATCCCGGAAGTATCCAGAATGTTACCAATCTTGTTAACACGACACCCATAAACATCAAAATTTTGAACATCATTTCTATAATCCTCCCAGACAACAAGATAATAGAGATCTCCAAATGTAATCTGAGGTTTTATCTGATCATTGGAAGCCGTTGAAATAGCTATTGGTATAGTATCAAGAATAGCCCCTCCTGCTCCAACTCTTGCCCCATAAATATCATATGTTCCATTTCTTGTATCCTCCCAGACAACAAGATAATTTGTACCATCATATGCAACTGTGGGATCGGATTGAGAATAAGAGCCTGGTTGTGTGTCAATGAGAAATTCGCCTTGTGCACAGAGTAGGGCGACAGAAAAAAATAGAAATGGGATCGAAAATAGAGGGTACAATTTTTTAAATCCTGGTAACCAGCTCATTTATCCCTCCTTATATATAATATTATGTTGGTTGAGCCATCTATTTGTCAAACATGGATTTGATTAACTAATCTGAATAATTTATCATTTACATATAGGAGGAAGAAAATGGCAATTCAATGGATTCTAATTCTAATATATACAATTGGGGGAGCAATTTTAATGATTGCTAATTCCACCTTGTTTTTCACACCTGTGGAGGTGAACTTTCTTTTCTGGAAAGCTAGTATTGTAATATACCCTCTGTTTTATTTGATAACTTTATTCTTTTTGGTATTGCTGGGCCTAATAGGGATTATAAAGGAGGAACAGTGCCAGAAGAAAATCAATAAGTTCAAAGCAGAAATGTATGACAGTCAAACAGAGGAATTAAAGACATTGACTTCGAAGTTAGAGGCTTACCTTACCGAATTTATGGATGAAATCGATAAAAGGTTACATACAATTGAGCAAAAATTAGGTGAGGAGGAAGGAGAAGAGAAAAAATCGACGGAGGAATAATCTCCATGAAAATAGGTGCAGTAGATGTAGGAGGTACTAATATATTTTTTGGTATATTTGAAGATGATTTGTTGCTTGAAAAGAAACAAATACCTGCAGAGGCCGACAAGGGAAAAGATGTGGTTATTAAAAAACTTAAAGATATTATGAAATTCTTCAAAGAGAAGGGAGTTAGTCATGCTGGTTTGGGGATGCCTGGGCTCGTGGACCATAAAAGAGGTGTGGTGGAAATACCGCCCAATATTGAAGGGTGGATAAAAGAAGACCTGAAGATGATACTCCAAGAAGATTCTGAGCTTGAAGTTTATGTACTTAATGATGCAAATGCTTATGTATTGGGTGAATGGAAATTCGGTGCAGGTAGAGGTAAAAAGGATGTGGTGCTTCTCACACTTGGAACAGGAGTAGGAGGTGGGATTGTTTCGGGAGGTAAATTACTGCTTGGAAAGACTCATGCGGCTGGAGAAGTAGGACATATTGTAATAAATCCGTCAGGCCCTTTGTGCAAGTGTGGACAAAGGGGATGTCTTGAAGCTTATATTGGAAATAAATATTTTGAAGAGAGAGCATTATACATGAAAAAGAAATTTCCTGATAGTCTATTAAACAATTATACTAAAATAACACCACGCATTATTGCAGAGTGTGCAAAAAAAGGCGATCGACTTTCAACATATCTCTGGAATGAATTTGGACACATCCTCGGAGTGGGGCTAGTGACTCTAATTCATATTTTCGATCCGGAAATAATAATATTAGGAGGAGGTATTTCAAAATCCTTTGACCTATTTATAAACTCCACACTCCAGGTTCTTGAAAATCGAGTTATGAATTATAAAAAGAGGGGAGTGGAGGTGGCACTGGCACAACTTGGAGATGAGGCTCCTTTGTATGGAGCATATTATTTTGCATTGGTTAAAGGAAATGTCGAGGATTCTAGCTATTGATTTTGGACTTAAACGGATAGGTCTCGCCATAAGTGATGAATTAAAGTTAATCGCTGTACCTTATAAGGCTATATCCAATGATGAAAATGCATTAAGTGAAATAATTAAAATAATCGATGTAGAAGATGTTAATGAAATAATAATAGGGCTTCCTCTAAATCTTGATGGGAGGGAAGGTGATATTGCAAAGAAAGTCAGACAATTCGGAGGAGAGCTTAAGAAACATTTAAAAAATATAAGTATAAAATTTTTTGATGAAAGGTTTACTTCAAAGATGGCTGAGAAAAAATTTATTGAAAAAAAGAAAAAAATCCCACTTGGTGGTGAAAATAAAAAGGAGATTGATAAGTTAGCAGCAGCTTATCTTTTACAGAATTATCTGGATTCGAGGTATCTGGAAAATGAAAGCACTTAGAGTTTTCTCAATAGTACTCATAGTCACCCTGTTCGTGTCTGCACTTTTATGGATAGAATTTTTTTCACCAGCAGAAGGGGGCATTGATATTGTAGTTTCAAAGGGAGTACCAGCCGGTTTTGTAGCTGCAAAACTTGAAGAAAAAGGAATAATAGGGAGGGAAGAATCCTTCCTCGCTGTGGCTCGCATTCTACACCTTGATTCAAAAATAAAAGCAGGTAAATATACTTTTAGAAAGAATCTTGGAAATTTTAGAGTATTGATAGCCCTTACTAAAAAGGGAGCAGGCCTTCAAGAAGTATATGTGTGGATACCAGAGGGTTCGACAATCAGGGAAATCGCACTGAGATTAAATTCAATTGGTGTAGATACAGCAAGGTTTATTAAATTGACCGAGGATTCTGCTTTTATAGAAAGACTTTCCCGATTCTTTCCAAGGCTTAACCATCCTCCCACTCTGGAAGGATACCTATTCCCTGATACATACAAATTTTACTGGGGAGCCAGTCCTGAAGTTATTATATACAAAATGGTCAGGAGATTATTCAATATTCTTAATGATTCTATGTATAAGAGAATGGATGAGCTACATATGAACCTGCATCAAGTTTTGACACTCGCCTCTATTATAGAGAAAGAGGCTCAGGTAGATTTTGAAAGGCCTCTTATTTCTGCTGTTTTTCACAATAGATTGAGAATACGAAAACCTCTTGAATCCTGTGCAACCATTCAATACATCCTTCCTGAACATAAATTTAGACTGGATTACAGGGATTTGAAAGTAAAATCACCATATAATTCATATATATATCATGGTCTGCCTCCGACCCCTATCGGTTCGCCATCTTTGGCATCAATTAAAGCTGCACTCTGGCCAGCTAAAGTAAAATATCTGTATTTTGTAGCCAAAGGGGATGGCACTCATTTCTTTGCCCGAACTTATGCAGAGCACAGATTAAACATATTAAAGGCCAGAAAGCTTTGGAAAAAATTAGTCCTCAAGTAATTGTAGAAGATATTTTCTTATTATTTTTTGATATGCCGGATCCAGTTTATCTATTTGCTGCAAGGCTCTATTAATTTCCTGGATTTCTGTTTTGTATTGTAGCTCAGAAGGATGAGGTACAACATATGGTTTTGGAGGTTCAGCATATCTCTTTTCACTGAATCTTTGTTCTTTCAGAACTCTTTCGGCTTCGAGCATGTGTTTTAAAGCCCTTCTCTGATGCTCTATGATATCTTCTGTAAGTTTATGCTGTGCCAGTTTCTGCTGCGCCTTGTCTATCTCTTTAAGAGCTTCATAAATTTTTTGTCTTAATTCTTCATTGCTACTTTTCATATACATCTCCATAAGTTGAGATTTGAGTGCTTTCTGTTCTTCCAAGAGCTTCTCTAATTCAGATTGAACCGGGTAAGTAAAGGGTAAAGGAAGTAGTCCCGAGGTCCTTTTAGTAAGCGAGGCTTGTCGTTTTAGTAAATTTTCCAAAATTTTCATGGCATCTTGCATTCGGTGTCCTTTACTCTGATTTTGCATGGCACTATAAATTCTGTATAAATTTAGTATCACAAGATTAATACCCTGTAATGATTTGTCTGGAGCAGAGTTCAATGAGTCTATAGCAAAATCAAGAATTTTTAAAAGCCCTGTCCCGCCTATTAGAAACATAAAATTGAATTCCTTCAGATCATCCCTTGCTTTTAATAGGGCATCATGAAAATAGGGGAAAATACTTTCATTTTTGAAGTTGTTTTCAAGGTTTAATGAAATAAAAAGCAGTTCCCTTCTAATTTTATCAAGTAAATGCATTAGTTTACTACTTCTTGCTGCATCCATTGCATTCCTCAGCTTTTTGAACTGTTTTAAAATCCTTCCCAATTCACTTTCTTGTTCCTTCTGAAATTGAACAGCTCGTTTTCTTCTTTTTTTCTTTACAGATGATAAAATTTTATCCTGTGAACTATAGACTTTGTCCATTGAGGTTTTCAACTCGTTTAAAATTTTCTCAACAGATTTGACGTCTTCATAGCTTTTAAGCATTTCCTGAATCGCATAATTTAATGAATCCAGCTCTTTTTTGAATTTTTGTTCTTCTTGAAACAGAGTATCCATATCCAATCCTGTTTGCGTCTTTAGTCTAATATCTTTGCGTTTTGTATAAAGATCATCTAACTGTGTAAAAATCCTCTCCATCTTCATTTCTTCTTTAACTCTCTCCAAAAGTTTTTCAAAAAACTCAATATTCTCAATTATCTTTTTTCTATTTTTTGCGATTCGGTCAGTAATATCCTTTAATTTTTCTTCATCTTCTATTTTTGAAATTTTTTGGAGATTATTGAACAAGTCTTTTAATTCTTCATTCATTATCTCGTTTAGGAGTTTGCTTATTTTTTCGATATTTTTTATTATATCAGGAGAAATAGAAAGTTCTTTCATTCTGGATATTACTTCCTGAAAATTTTCCAAGCTCTTCTGAGAGTTCTTTAGTTTAGTGATTATTTCCTCAAGGGAATTTTTTAATTTTTTCTGTGCTTCTTCATCAAGATCTGCTTTAAATTTCAAACTATCAATATAGCCTTCTAAACGCTCTTGAAAGTCATCAAACTTACTTCGGCTTTCTTGTACTGTTTTCATTCCTGTGGCTACTTCTTCCGTTAGCTCAGTGTAAATTTCATTTAAAGTGGGAAACCGAACAATGTATTCTTCACTCTCTGCGTAAAGCCCATAAATGTCCTGAGCCATAATTTTAAATCTCAGTTCTTCCCCAGGGAGTAACTGAAATTCATCAAGATTGAAAATCATAGAGAATGTATCATAGGGAATTACTGTGGAGTATCTTTTTAAAAGTATTTTCATCTTTTGATTCCTTATACGGTAATTGAGTACAACTCGTTTTATTCCATCTTCGTCCTCCACAGATCCCCTAATTACCAACTGCATGCTTTTGGGGATGTCTGAAATCAGAGATCTGGGGATCTGAATCTCTATTCTTGGAGGTAAATTATTTAGCACAATTGCGTCAAAGAGGTGATATCTTCTGGTTAGGAGTCCCGATTGGAACATAATGTCCACAGAAAAGTCTTTAGTAGCATTTCCATTATAAAATAGATGCCCTTTACCAGTAGCTATCGCTTCACTATTAAAAAATAGTATGGATTTAAAGTCTCCACAGACAAATACATCAAGCTTGAATTCTTCTCCCCTTTTGATCAGGAGAGATTTTTCATTTTTATAGATTTTGTTACCCAATTTTACCTTTATTGAATCTACTCGAGGAACAGGGAGTATATCAACAATTGATATGGTACTTTTTAATTTACTCACCGAGGCCTTTATATAATATCTGCCCGGCTTAAAGTTTTTAATCTTAAGCACAGTATCCCTGATGCTCAGGATCTGAACCTCTGGCTTTTTGCAATGGATTAAAAAAGTGGTTTTTTTATGAAACGGTTGTTTTATAAAAGTTGAATCGTCTGCGAAAATACAGGCATACCCGGGGTCAAGCGGGAATCTATATTTATTATGCCAGCCAGAAAAATATTTGACATTTATAAGAAGGGATAAAAAAAGTATAATAATAGAAAAGTAGAGTGTTCGAAATTCGCTCTTGAAGGATATTCTCATGCGAAGTTTCTTTTGGATTAGTAAATCCTTTAGTTCTTTCTCGAGTCTTTGAACGAAAATATTGTCTTCTTTTTTTAATTCATAATAAGAGATTATTCTTTCGTTAAGCCATGGGTTGTCTTTCTCAATTCTCCATAAAAATCTTCGAGGAATGATCAGTAACAAAAGTTTTTCGGTAATATAAAAGGAAAGCGGGACGGACAACACCAATAAAATTACTTTTTGGGGTAACAGAGGAGAAAAAGCAATACCTATAACAATGGCAGATGTAGTTAGTAGGAAAGTTTTAAATACTAAACTGGCAAAATAAAGGGAGTACAGTTTCAGAAGATATTTTTTCATGGAATTTCAAAATATTCATCAATTTCTTCTTCGTAACTTCTCTCCTCAAATCTTGTATAATCCTTAAGAAATACAAGTTTAATGGTGCCTATGGGACCATTTCTCTGTTTACCTATAATTATCTCTATTTCCTCTCCCGGTTTTCTTGCAGTTTCTTCATCATCTTTGTATGGTCTGTGAATAAAAATTACAACATCCGCATCCTGCTCAATGGCACCGGATTCTCTAAGATCTGAAAGCTGCGGTCTTTTGCCAGCCCTTTGTTCCACTGCACGGGAGAGCTGTGAAATGGCTATTACTGGGATGTTTAATTCCTTTGCCAAGGCCTTTAAAGACCTAGAAATCGCTGAAATTTCTTGCTGTCTGTTATCTACATTCTCAGGTCCTCTCACCAGCTGTAAGTAATCCACCACTATCAATTTGATTTTTTGTTCTTTAGCAATCCTTCTCGCCTTAGCTCTCAATTCGATAATAGGGATTGCTGCTGTGTCATCAATAAAAACAGGAGCCTTCTTCAGTTTTCCGGCTGCGTAAGTGAGCTTTTCCATATCTTCATCAGAGATTCTGCCTTTTCTCACCTTCTGGATGCTCACTTTTGCTTCCATGCATAGTAATCTCATCACCAACTGTTCCTTAGACATCTCCAGGCTGAAAAAAGCAGCAGGAATCTCTTTTTCAACTCCCAGATATCTAAGGACATTCAAAGCAAAACTTGTCTTACCCTGAGAGGGGCGAGAAGCTATGATAATAAGATCCCCCTTTTGGAACCCAGAGGTTAACTCATCAAGGCTCGGATATCCCGATGGAATTCCGGTAATGCCGGTCCTTTGACCCCTCAACTGTTCTATAACCCCTATATACTCCACCACCATATCCCTCATGGGTCTAAAGCCCTCTCTAACTTCCCTCTCTCGAATATTTAATATATGCTGTTCTGCTCTATCGAGTAATTCATCGGCTGGTAAAGCACCTTCGTATGCTTCTTTGAGAATTTGAGTTGTAATATCGATAATCTTTCTATATATAGATTTTTCGAGCACAATTTTTGCATGTGCATCTATTAAAGCAGGAGAAATGACATTTTCAATCAGAGTCGCAAGATACTGTGGCCCCCCCACCTGTTCCAGTAAACCTCTACGTTCAAGTTCATTTTTAACTGTGATTACATCCAGTGTTCTCTTTTTTTCGAATATATCCTCAAGAACAAGGAATATTTTCTTATGAGCATCTATATAAAAATCGTCAGCTCTAAGTTTTTCAAGGCCTATAGCAAGTGCCTGTTCACTTAGTATCATTGCCCCCAGGACTGACATTTCAGCCTCTTGGGAGTATGGTATTTCTACTTTTTCTTTAATCATTCCACAACAATCCTCTTAATATGGGGTAATAGTTTTGTTGTAATTTCATAATTAATCGTTCCACTTTTAATTGCGAGTTCTGTGGCCGTAATTTCCTCCCTACCCTCCTTACCTATAAGGGTTACGGGTTCGTATAATTTTACATCAGGAACATCTGTTATGTCAATAAGAATATTGTTCATACATATTCTGCCAACAATAGGCGCTTTTTTACCCCTAACTATAACCCATGCCTTGTTGCTCAAATTTCTCATGTATCCATCTCCATATCCTATGCCAAGTGTTGCAATTATTGATGGTCTTCTGGTAATAAAAGTATGATCATAACTGACTCCCTCTCCTATATCGAGAAAATGAATGTCTATAATCCGGGACTTTAAAGATAGAACGGGCTTAATATCCAGCTTGTAATCAGGAGAAGGAGGTAGCCCATAAAGCGATATGCCGGGCCTGATGGCATTTGCCTCGGGTAAAAGATTCATCGATGCAGCTACACTATTTTCCATATGTATCCAGATATTTTTATCTTTGACCTGTTTCAAAACGTCTCTAAAGGTTTGAATTTGTTTTTTTGCAACATTCAGATTAGCTGGTAAGGTTGCAAAATGAGAAAAAATCCCTTCAAGTTCTATTGTTTGGCTCTTTTCGATTATTTCCATGGCATTTGTGAATTCATCGGGTCTTATCCCTGTTCTGTTCATCCCGGTATTTATTTCGAGATGAATCTTAATTTTATAATCTGTATCAATCTTACTCAGAAATTTCAGATATTCCAGATTTCCAACAAAAAGAGAAATTTTGCTTTTAGCAACTTTATCTACCTCTTGTTCATCAATAACAGGAAGCACTATAAAAACGGGTTTTTGTTGTACTAAGCTGCGAAGTTTCATACTTTCTTGGAACTCTGCCACTGCAAAGGCATCTACTTTGTCTTTAATAATAGAAGCCACTGTTAAGATTCCGTGACCGTATGCATTTGATTTCAACATAGCTATTATTTTTTTACCTTTGTTGCGTGATCTAAAATATGCTATGTTGTGGAGTAGGGCACTTTTTGATATTTCAATCCATGTAAGACTCATTTACAGAGAGAAGTTCAATCCCAGCTTTACATATTCCCAATTATGAACCTTACCTGGAAAGTTCACATATTCCATATGCCATCCTGTACGAAAGAGATCTTTGATACTAAAGGAAGTTCTTCCTCCAACAGAAAAGCCTACAATTACAGAAGTAGTACGGATTGATTGATTTTGAAGATTGGCTCTATATAGTGGCAGTCCAATGTGTATGAAGAACCACTTAAGCCCTATCTTTTTCCCGTTCACGCCCACTCTTGGAGTTATGCCGAGCATACTTAGGCTTGTTTTCCCTGAGTAGAGGAAGGTGAAATTAAGAGCATCGATATTTCCGCTGATGTAAAAAGACCCCTTTTTATACACAAGGCCGGTCTCAATATATCCACCGGATTTCATTATCTCACTTGCACTACCAAGAGGAAGCAATGTCCCCACGCTGAAGAAGGGATTAAACGAAACAGTAAAAAACAATATAAGTAGTTTCATTTTGTTGCCACTTTTACCTCTTCGAGTACTATATATGGAAGTACATAATTATGAATTCTCAATGTTTCTCTGGATATATCAATAATTTTAAGGAAATCCTGGTATACATTTCCAGCTATCATTGTATTTTTAACGCGACCCACAATCTCTCCGTTTTCTATATAATATCCGAGACCTATATTAACTGAATAATCACCCATCATTATATTAGACTGTCCTCCACCTATAACCATGTAAACTAGGAGCCCCTTTTTAAGAGATTTAATTATCTCATCAACACTCTGATTACCGGCTTCTATAATGAAGTTTGAAAAAGCGGGCCCGGGTAAGCTTGAAAAGGAACTTCTCATCCCATTCCCCTCGGGTTTTGCACCTAATTTTGACGCTGAGTCAAGATTGTGAATATGTCTTTTCAGAATACCTTTTTGCACGATATATTTTTTGAATGCAGGAACCCCCTCATCATCAAACGGACGTGAACCTATAAAATCAGAGTTTTCTGGATCATCTACGATAGAAAGTTTTTCTCCGAAAAGTTGGGTTTCTATTTTATTGGTAAGGGGAGACATGCCTTTATATACAAGGACCCCGTTTAAACCTGTCCTTAAAGTTGGAACCAACGTGCCCCATACTGCGATAGGTCCCAGTATTATCGGATAGACTCCCGGCTTGATTTTTGCAATTTTGTCGGCTCTTTCTATCATCTTCTCAATTCTGGGTAGCATAACGTCAAAATCCTTGATAGGTCTGGTGGAAGAGTTTGCATCAAAAACATATGTGAATCCACTTTTAAGGACTGAGAAACCAGAAATTGTATAGCTGTAGCCTGTTCTTCTGTATTCCTTATCAAACCCCGAAGAATTTAATATTCTTGTTTTGCTTACAACTTTGGAGAATTCAAGATCCACTTTCATCCCTCTGAACTTTGATTGTAACCTGGAGATGATTTCTTTTCCTAAATTTGCGAGTGTTCGAGGATCCCACTCCGCTTCATGATATACATCTTTCTCCTGTATAGACGACTCGCCAGGAAAATCAAAGGTTGCCTCTTTCCCAAATTTAGATGAAGAGATTGCGAAATCAATAATTTCGGGATCATCAATTTTATTGCTGTGGGCAAAACCAACCTGCCCGTCTTTTATAATTCTTAGACCGATTCCTTCGGTCCTTTTTATTTCCAGGGCCTTAAGTTCTCCCTGTTCAAAGCTTATGGGGTTTGATTCAATTGTCTGATAGAATAATTCAAATTTAAGTCCCCTCTTTTTTAACTCTTTAAGAATTTTTTCCATTATCTACCTCCAATTACTACATTTTTTATCCTGATGTGTGGAGCACCATCCGATACGGGTAGGGGATACTGATTACCCTTACCACAGCCCCCAAGACCTCCAAAAAGTCTCAAGTCATTGCCGATACCCTCAATATTCATAAGTGTTTCAAAAACATTGCCTGTAAGAACTACGTCTCTGACCATTTCACCTAATTTTCCTTTTTTTATCTTGTACGCTTTTATAGAAGAAAAGGTGAACATCTCAAGTTCAGTCTGTCCGCCCAGAGCTCCTACCACGTATAATCCGTTGTTTATTCCTTCCAGAAGTTCCTCAAAGGTTTTATCACTTGGTTCAATATAAGTTACTGTCATTCTGACGATAGGGATAAAAGTATGATTCAAAGCTCTTGAATTACCGGTGGGTTCTTCACCCATTAAAGGAGCTGTGTGTCTGGAATGTAGTCTACCGGTCAAAATTCCATTTTTAATCAAATATGTTTTCTGTGATTTCACTCCATCATCGTCGTAGGGTATGTATCCTCTTTCACCTATAAGTGAGCCGTCGTCCACCACTGATAATTCATCAGGGCCAAATCTGGTTCCAATCTTCATTATCTGCTTCAATTTTTCATTTCTATAAACATGGTCTGCTTCTGAAAGATGTCCGAAGGCTTCATGTATAAAAACACCTGCTATTACAGGATCGAGAATCACAGTATAAACACCAGCTCCTACTTTTTCAGCTTTAAGAAGATCCAGAGCGTCCTTCACAACTTTCTCGTATTCCACTTCTCTATTTAACACTGTGGTGAACCCTCTTTGATCTCCGAAGGATTTACGGGACCTCTGTATATTTGTTCCATCTCTGGCGATAGCAGCACCTGAGATACCAGTATAAACTCTTTCTTCTTCAATATAACTCCCCTCTGTAGAAAGAAAGTACCTTTTCTGTATAGAATCCTGATAAATAGTGCTTGTGCTAACTATCTTATCGCCACCTCCAAGAAGGATGTCATTGTATCTTTTGGCAAGAGAAACTTTTTCTTCCAAAGGGACTTCCTTGGGATGAAGCTCCAAGCTGGGTTTGATAATATCGCAGACAGGAGGTACTGGATAAAGTGTGGTCTCCACTTCCGGTTTTACCATTTTTGCTAATCTCGATGCCTCTACAACGGCTTTCTCAGCATCCTCTGGCTTTGTGAATGTAGCAAAACCTATGCTGCCCCTGTGGAATACGCGTACAGAGCCACCGAAAGTTTTATTAGTTCCTGCAAATTCAATTTCTTTGCCCATTATATTCACACTTGTAGTTTTTACATCTTCAAATCGGATATCAGCATACTCTCCATCTGCTTTTTCCAGGGCTTTTTTAAGTATCTCTTCCATCTGTTAAAACTCCTTTTGTAAATAATAATACTGCTTTAAAGGGGGATTTTCAAAAGCTCAAACTTCTGATTTCCTGAGCTACAATTTGCTCTTCGCTTTTATAAATTTTCTTATACCCTTTGATTCTGATTAATTGGCCAGGTTTGTAGTCATAATGCCCATTTATAAAAATTTTTAGACCACTTTCGAGTGTGATTATCTCGTAAGCCCTCCCTCTATGGGAGATTTTCTTACTTATAGATAATATTTTTCCCTCTACGGTGACAATCTTTCCTGAATCACCTTGTACTTCTAAAGTGTTCCACAACGCATCGAAATAATGTGCGAATTGCCTTCCCAGATGCCCACTTATGATCAACACATTGCTTTCATTATTTTTTATTAGGCCATAATAGGTCCAGTTTGTAGAACCTATTAACAGTTTTTTATCATCTACAAGAAGAAATTTGGCATGTGTGTTTATACCCTTTCTGTCTGTTTTCACTTTGACCTTTGAACCAGAAAGGAAGTCCATTACTTCTTTCAACTTTTTCTGAAATCTTCTACCCAGGAATCTTTCCCCTCCTTCCAAGATTAATCTCACATCTACACCTTCTTCAGCTTTTTTCTTCAGAGCCTTTAAGATAAGGTTGGAGGGACTATCAGGATATTTGGTGTAATAAGCAGCCTCAAACATAACAACTTTTATAGACTTTTTCGCACTGTTTATTAACTGGAGGGTTTCATTTGTATACTGGGCTGAAAATACAGGTTTAACGCACTCTATATTTTGACAGGGCTTCAGCAGGTAACCCGTTATGAAACTTAGTATGAGTCCAGAGGTAAGTATAATATAATAGTATTTCTTTTGCATATTTAAAATTTTAGTTTATGGCTCTCAAAGCCTCAAACAGAGTTAAAAACCTTCTTTATTACTTTTATATCATATTTTAGGTTACTGAGATTCAACCAAATCGCTTGAAACTGAAACTATTTATCGTTTATATATTTATTTATGCATAATTGTTGATTAAATAAAAGTTTCATTTTATAATTAAAGTGTAACGGAGGCCTTATGAAATTAGAAGAGGTTGTCAGAGTAATAGATGGCAAGATCCTGATAGGGGAGGAAAAAAAAGATTTGGAAATTGATAAAGCTTATGCTGCAGACCTTTTATCAGACGTTCTCGCCCTCACGGAGGAAAGCACAACCCTGATTACGGGCACTGTGAGTCCCCAGGTTATCAGAGTAGCAGAAATACTGAACATTCCTGCAATAATTTTTGTGCGGGGTAAGAAACCTACTCAAAAAATCTTACACTATGCCAAGGATGCTGGTATTCCTATAATAGTAACCAATAAAACAATGTTCGAGACAAGTGGAATCCTATATTCAAGTGGTGTAAGACCCTGTAGAAATAGACCTGCCACTGATATACACGATGATACAACATACGGTGAGTGAAACTAATAAATTTAGGTTTGTTTACCTTATTAAACCAAGAGATTTCAGCAATGCTGGTGATGCTTCTGCCAATGTAAAGGCAGAACTACAGAAGCACGGAATTGAGCCCGATGTAATAAGAAAAGTTAGTATAATTTGCTTCGAAGCTGAAATGAATATAGCCCTTTACACTAAAGGGGGCAAATTAATAGTAGAATTTGATGAACAAAAAGTAGATATTTTAGCAGTGGATAAAGGACCCGGTATAGAGGATACAGAGCTCGTAATAACCCCAGGTTATTCAACTGCACCTGAATGGGCATTAGAATACGGTTTTGGTGCAGGAATGGGGCTTCCCAATATAAAGAATAATTCAGATGTTTTTGAGATAGAATCTAAGGTTGGAAAAGGAACTATAGTTCATTCAATTGTATACAGGAGGAAAAATGAAGCTAAAGGAAATAATTGAAAGGTGTAAGCTTAGGGTTTTCACGCTGGAAGTAAATTTTGAAGATATCGATATTACAGGAGGATATACCTCCGACCTGCTTTCGGACGTTATGGCTGCGTGTGAAGCCGGGAGCATATGGGTTACCATCCAGCGTCATTTAAACATTGTTGCTGTTGCCAAGCTTAAAGAAATACCTGCTATCTTGATTACCAGGGGATTAGTACCAGAGAAATCCACAATTGAAAAAGCCCAGGCAGAAGGAGTAGTGCTTCTTGGAACAGAGCTTAATTCTTTTGAAGCAACTGGAAAGATTTACTGTCTATTAAAGGGAATTAAAGGTGCATAAGTATATGGCTGATTTACATATACATTCTACACTTTCGCCCTGTGGCAGTCTGGAAATGTCGCCTACAGCTATTGTCAATAGAGCAAATGAACTTGGATTAAATTTAATTGCTATAACAGATCATAATGCCATCGAGAATGGATATTATGCGGGTAAAATTGCAAAAAGATTTGACATAAGTATTATATATGGTCTGGAGGCACAGACAGAGGAGGAAATTCACACCCTCATTTTTTTTGATGCCTATGAGCAGGTATATGAGTTCTATAAAGTGATTTATCCTAAACTACCTGATATTTTAAATGTCCCAGAACATTTCGGAGATCAAGTTGTTGTTGATGAAAATGATGAAATAATAAGGACTGAAAAGAAATTACTCTTGAATTCCTTCACAATGAGTATAGATGAACTTTACTCCCTGGTACAGGAGTACGGAGGACTGTGCATACCGGCCCATGTGGATCAGGAAAGCTACAGTATAATTGCCCAACTTGGTTTTATCCCGAAACATTTGGATTTTAAAGCTGTAGAGATAAGCTATATAGCCACAGAAGAAGAAATTTTGAGGAGATTCCCGTTTTTGAGAAAATATACGTTGGTATCTTTTTCAGATGCCCATTATCTGCAAGATATAGGGAGAGTCTATACTGAGTTTTATTTAAATTCTCCTTCAATTAAAGAGATCAAAAAAGCCCTTAGAAAAGAGGAAGGTAGATATTCAAGGATTGTGAGAAAACAAGGAGGATATATATGAAGATGCATATTCCAGAAGATAATCCACAATACAAGGCCTTAAAAAGAGAAATAATAAGATACAGAAGGAAACCTGGCCCCCTGATTCAGGTTCTACATAGAGCCCAGGAAATTTTTGGATATTTACCTCCAGAAGTCCAGTTTTTTGTTGCAAAAGAATTGAATGTTCCACTTTCCAGCGTATACGGTGTGGTGACTTTTTATAATTTTTTTAGAACAGAACCTGTAGCGAAACATATTATAAATATCTGTATGGGAACTGCATGCCATGTAAAAGGAGCAGCTAATGTTGCCGAAGCACTTTCCAAGGAACTGGGGATAAAAATAGGGGAAACTACAGAAGACAAGATGTTTACTTTATCAACTGCCAGATGTTTTGGGGCTTGTGGCCTTGCTCCAGTTATGATGATTAACGACGAAGTATATGGTAAATTAACACCAGAAAAGGCTGTAGAGATAGTTAAAAAATACAGAGAAGAACATGGAGGTGCATAGATCTTGATGGAAGAATTGAGCCTGCACATTCTAGATCTAGTCCAAAATTCAGTAAGTGCAGGTGCCAAGAATATACATATTATTATAGAAGAAGATTCAAAAAAAGATATACTAAGCATTGAAGTTATCGATGATGGGAAAGGTATGGATAAAGAGACACTGGAGAAGGCTCAATCTCCTTTCTTTTCTTCAAAATTAGATAGAAGAGTTGGGTTAGGGATTCCTTTGCTTAAACAAAGCGCAATCCATTGCGATGGGGAATTTAGGATGGAGAGTGTACCCGGCGAGGGCACCCGTATAAAAGCAATTTTTAGAAGTAGCCATATTGATTTACCACCGATGGGAGACCTTGAAAACACATTTTTTACAATAATCACTACTATACCCGATGTAAATTTTTGTATAAGATACAAAAAAGATAGTAAAATCTTCAGTTTAGATACTTCAGAAATTAAAAAGCTTCTTGGAGATATACCTTTAACACACCCAGAAGTATTGGGATTTTTAAAAAAATACATACATGAAAATTTTAAAAAAATGATGGAGGTTAGGTATGAAGCTTGAAGATTTAAGGAGAATAAGAGAAAAAGCTGAGAAGGAGATGAAACTCAGAGAGGGAAAAGCTCGTATAAAGATTATTGTGGGAATGGGAACGAGCGGGATAGCTGCAGGTGCCAGAGAGGTCCTCAAGGTATTCCTTGAAGAGGTGGAGAAGAGAAACCTTAAGGATGTCATTGTGACTCAAACAGGAGAAAAAGGGCTTGCTTCTCATGAGCCTGTTGTGGAAATTCATGAAGAAAATAAGCCAGTTATTGTTTATGGTAATGTTACACCAGAGTTAGTGCGGAGAATAGTGGCTGAGCATATTGTTAATGGTAATCCAGTTTCAGATTATGTAATAGAGGTGAGGGAATAAGAGGAGGAATTGCATGCCTAAGAGACTCGATGTCCTGGTATGCTCCGGTGCAGCCTGTATTTCTAACAATAGTCAGTTTATAAAGAAAAAACTGCAAGAAGTAATTGTAAGGGAAGGGCTTCAAGAGGAAGTTGCTATAATCGAAACAGGCTGCATGGGACCCTGTGAACTTGGACCTGTGATGCTTGTATATCCTGACGGGACTTTCTACATAAGGCTGAAGGAAGAGGATGTGGAGGAGATAGTTAGAGAACATTTTCTGAAGGGCAGGCCGGTCAGGAGATTGCTCTGGGAAACTCCAGAAGCTCGAAAAATTGCTGAAGAAAAGAAACAGATACCATTTTTTGAGAAACAATTCAAAATTGCCCTTATTAACTGTGGCAAAATTGACCCCGAGAATATAGAAGAGTATATTGCTACCGGAGGTTATGAAGCGCTCGGTAAAGTATTAACAGAGATGAAACCCGAGGAGGTAATTGACGAAATTATTAAATCAGGGCTGAGGGGTAGAGGAGGAGCAGGTTTCCCAACAGGTCTGAAATGGAAATTTACAAGAGGGGCACAAAGTGATGAAAAGTATGTAATATGCAATGCAGATGAGGGCGACCCGGGAGCCTTTATGGACAGAGCCATCCTTGAAGGGGATCCACACGCTGTACTGGAAGGCATGGCAATCGCCGCATACGCAATTGGAGCAAAACAGGGCTATATATATGTAAGAGCTGAGTACCCTCTTGCTGTGAAACGACTGGAAATTGCCGTTAAGCAAGCTCGTAAATATGGTCTTTTGGGTAAAAATATTTTTGAAACAGGTTTTGAGTTTGATGTTGAATTGAGAATGGGGGCAGGAGCATTTGTATGTGGAGAGGAAACTGCTCTTATCGCTTCTATAGAAGGTAAAAGAGGCCAACCAACGCCCAAACCACCTTATCCAGCGCAGAGTGGTCTCTGGGGCAAGCCCACTCTAATAAACAATGTTGAGACTCTTGCCAATGTGAGGCACATCATTCTCAGTGGTGCATCATGGTTTAGTTCAATTGGGACTGAAAAGAGTAAAGGGACAAAAGTGTTTGCCCTTTCCGGCAAAGTGGTGAATACGGGACTTGTTGAAGTTCCCATGGGCATCACATTGAGAGAGCTTGTTTTCGATATTGGTGGTGGTGTTCCTAATGGGAAGAAATTCAAAGCGGTGCAGATAGGTGGTCCATCAGGTGGCTGTGTACCAGAGAAATATCTTGATACTCCTGTAGATTATGAATCATTGAAAGAACTGGGCACCATAATGGGATCAGGAGGACTTATAGTTCTTGACGAAGATGATTGTATGATAAACATTGCAAAATTTTTCTTAGAATTTACAATGGAGGAATCCTGTGGACAATGTGTACCATGCAGAGTAGGCTTAAAACAAATGTATGATATCCTGGATAGAATTACTAGAGGTGAGGGTAGAGAAGAGGATATAGAGTTACTCGAAAAACTTGGCAAAGAGATACAAACTACTTCATTATGCGGGCTTGGACAATCGGCCCCTAATCCAGTGCTTTCTACAATTAAATACTTTAGAGAAGAATACATGGAGCATATTAAAGAGAGAAAATGCAGAGCAGGAGTTTGTCAATTTAAAAAGGAAGAGAAATTAGAAACTGTTATAGAAAAAATTAAGGATATAATTTAGGGGGGAATATGAAGAGAGAAGAAATCCTTCAAAAATATACTCCAGAATTGGAGAACATACTGTTCATTTTACATGACCTGCAAGATAACAACCCCCAACACTACCTATCCAAAGAAGACCTTGAAGCGGTGGCAAATTACCTCAATGTGCCTTACAGCTATGTGCACGGAGTGGCTACCTTTTATTCTATGTTCAGTCTGAAACCACGCGGGAAATATATAATAAGAGTATGCGAATCTCCAGCCTGTCATCTTATGGGATCCAGTAATATAATTTATGAATTGGCGAAACTTCTGGGTATTGGCATCGGTGAGACTACACCAGACGGATTGTTCACCTTGGAGCTAAGTTCGTGCTTAGGGGTGTGTGGTGTTGCACCTGCTATGATGATTAACGACGAAGTTTATGGAAATCTAACTCCTGAAAAAATAAGGCAAATCATAGAAGAAAAGAGGAGGGAAAGATGAAACTGCAAAGGGCCCATGTACTTGTATCTGTTGACCCTGAAACAGTAATGGCAGGTGCTAAGGAAGTGGAAGAAAGACTAATTAAAGAAATTGAATCGCGAGGGCTTTCCGATGAGATAAAGGTTCTTGAAACGGGAACACTGGGAATTTCAGGAAAAGGTGTAGTTCTTGTTGTTTATCCAGAAGGAATATATTACGTAAATGTTAAACCAGATGATGTTCCTAAGATAGTTGAGGAACATCTCCTCAAAGGAAGGCCTGTTAAAGAATTAATGCTACCTGAATTACCAGTAAGAGCAGTTAAGAAAGAAACGGTAGGTCTAACCCGGAAACAGGTTAGAATAGTTCTTGAAAATGCAGGTGTTATAGATCCTGAGAACATTGAGGAATATATTGCAGTGGGGGGATATGAGGCCCTTGAGAAAGCACTCACCTCTATGAAGCCGGAAGAAGTGATAGAAGAAGTCAAAAAATCAGGTCTTCGGGGTAGGGGAGGAGCAGGTTTTCCTACTGGTTTAAAGTGGGAATTTACCAGAAAAGCAGGGGGAGATATTAAGTATGTAATATGCAATGCAGATGAAGGAGAACCCGGGACATTTAAGGATAGACTTATACTTGAAGGAGACCCCCATAAGCTCCTTGAAGGCATGATGTTATGTGCTTATGCAATTGGTGCTAGAAAAGGATATATATACATAAGAGGAGAATATGCACTTTCAATAAAAAGGATGCAGAAGGCCATCGACGATGCATACAAATATGGACTTCTAGGTGAAGATATTCTGGGAACAGGCTTCTCCTTTGATATAGAGATTAAAAAAGGTGCAGGAGCTTACGTGTGCGGTGAAGAAACCGCTTTAATAGAATCTTTAGAAGGTAAGAGGGGTCAGCCTCGTTTTAAACCTCCATATCCCGTGACACACGGCTTATGGCAGAAACCAACTGTTGTTAATAATGTTGAGACCTTAGCCAATGTACCTTCTATTATAAAAAATGGTGCAGAATGGTATAAAAAGTTTGGAACTGAAAAATCTACCGGGACGAAGGTATACACAATCTTGGGTCATGTAAAATATCCAGGGCTAATAGAAGTTGAAATGGGAACCTCTCTAAGAGAGATTATCTTTTCTTATGGTGGCGGAATTAAGAATGGCAAAAAGTTCAAGGCAGCTCTGGTGGGTGGTGCAGCAGGTGTGTTTCTTCCTGATAGGCTTCTTGATGTAAGAATGGATTTTGACAATTTGAAAGAATATAAGGCAGTTCTTGGATCCGGCGCTATTCTGGTGATGAATGAAGAGGCCTGCATGGTGGATATGCTTTTTTCGATAATTAGATTCTTCTACCATGAATCCTGTGGCAAATGTACCCCTTGTAGAATTGGTACTAGAGAGCTGCTTGAACTTATTAAAAAAGTAAGGAAAGGCAAGGGTGAAAAGTCAGACCTTGATAAAATGATTAAAATATCTGAATCTATGTGGAAAAGCTCTTTTTGCCCGCTTGGGCAATCACTCATTATGCCAGTAAAAAGTGCAATAGAAAACTTTAGAGAAGAATTTGTGAAACACCTTGATAAAGAATTCCATTGTGAAAATTGTAGAAGATAGGAGGTAATATTTATGGCAGAAATGGTCAAACTTTATATAGACGGTAAAGAAGTAGAAGTTCCTAAGGGGACAACTATATTAGAAGCAGCAAAGAAACAGTGTATAATAACGGGTACGGAAATGAAAAGAAGAATAAAAGAATGCAAGAGGAGAGGAGTACCGATAACCAATTATGGCGTAACAATTTCTAAACTTCAAGGGGTTTTAGAAAGAGTTATAAAACCTTTTTACTGGGAATAAGAGGAGGTTTTTTCATGAATGATTTAGTTACTATATACATTGATGGCAGGGAAATAAAGGCCAAAAAGGGGGATAATCTGCTTAAAGTAGCCCGTGAGAATGGTATTGATATACCCGGCCTTTGCTTTCACGAAAAGATCTCACCTACGGGTGCATGTCGCCTCTGTATAGTTAAAATAGAGGGAAGACCAGGCATGGTACCTTCGTGCCTTGTAAAAGTTGAAGAGGGAATGAAGGTTACTGCCTTTGATGATGAATTGGAAGAAACAAGACGGATTTTACTTGATATGATTCTTTCTGAACACAATGCTGATTGTATAAACTGTGACAGGGACGGAGATTGTGAACTTCAAGACCTTGCATATAGATATGGTCTCAGTTTGGAAAAAAGGATTTTTTCTCCTATATGGAAGGATATCGCTCAAGTAAAAGATGAAAGCTCGCCGGTATTGATTTACGACTCTTCTAAATGTATAAAATGTGGAAGATGTATTAAAGCCTGTGAGGAAATTCAGGGTAAAAGTGTGTTGAACTTTGCACAGAGGGGCATCAATGAATATGTAGTCGCAGGGCTTGGAGTATGGGCTGATTCGGAATGTGATGGTTGTGGGCAGTGCGTTCAGATATGTCCAGTAGGAGCACTTGTTGAAAAACCTGTATACGGTATGCGACTCAGAAAGAAAGATGTGGATAAAATAGTCACTACTATCTGCCCTTACTGTGGGGTAGGATGTCAGCTGGAGTTATGGATTAAAGATAACAAAATTGTTAAAGTTAAGGGAGCTGATGAGGTTCCAAATTATGGTAAAACATGTGTTAAAGGAAGATTCGGATTGGATTTTGTAAATAGAGAAGATAGGCTTAAAAAACCTCTTATAAAAAAGGATGGGCGATTTGTAGAAGTAGAATGGGATAAGGCACTGGATTACGTGGCTAAAAGACTAAAAGAAATCAAGGAAAAATATGGGCCTGATGCTATAGGGGGGCTTGCATCTGCGAAATGTACAAACGAAGAAAATTTTGTGTTTCAGAAATTTATGAGAGCTGTGATAGGAACCAATAATGTTGATCATTGTGCCAGATTGTGCCATGCTTCCACCGTTGCTGGCCTTGCAAGGGCCTTTGGCTCTGGTGCCATGACAAATTCAATAGAGGAACTGGAATACGCCGATGTTATTCTGGTTACAGGTTCCAATACTACTGAGACCCATCCTGTGATTGCAACTCTGATAAAGAGGGCAGTTCTATTTCATGGAGCCAAGCTCATTGTTGTAGATCCAAGGAAAATAGACCTTGTTAAATATGCAACACTCTGGCTGCAACAGAAGAACGGAACAGATGTCGCATGGATAAATGGAATGATGCATGTGATAATCAAAGAGGGTCTTTACGATGAAGGATTTATAAAAGAAAGGACGGAAGGATTCGATGAATTTAAGAAGGTGATAGAGCAATACACCCCTGAAAAAGCAGAAGAGATTACAGGTATTCCAAAGCAGAAGATAATAGAAGCAGCAAGAATATACGGGAAAGCACAAAAAGCCAGTATAGTATACGCTATGGGAATCACTCAGCATACTACCGGAACTGATAATGTGCTTTCACTTGCCAATCTTGCCATGTTGACCGGTAATGTTGGTAGAGAGTCCACTGGGGTTAATCCTTTAAGAGGACAAAATAATGTACAGGGGGCCTGTGACTTAGGAGCGCTACCTAATGTTTATTCAGGTTATCAGAGAGTAGATGACCCCAAGATTAAAGAGAAATTTGAAAAGGCCTGGGGTGTAAAATTACCCGATAAACCTGGGCTTACTGTGGTGGAAATGATGTATGCTGCTACGGAAGGTAAAATAAAAGCATTTTATTTCATGGGCGAGAATCCAATGGTTTCGGACCCCAATATACCCCATGTTAAAGAGGCTTTAGAAAGTGTTGAATTTCTTGTATGTCAGGATATCTTCATGACTGAAACAGCCCAGTTTGCGGATGTGGTGTTACCTGCTGCATCTTTTGCTGAGAAATGTGGAACCTTCACAAATACTGAGAGGAGAATACTTTGGGTAGAGAAAGCCATTGAACCTCCACAAGAAGCAAAACCTGATTGGATGATAATACGTGATTTGGCAAAAAAGATGGGTTATGAAATGAATTATACCCATGTCAAAGATATTATTGATGAGATAAATAGACTCACTCCTATATACGGAGGAATAACTTATGAAAGGATTATGCGGGGCGAAAAGTTGCAGTGGCCATGCCCTGACCCATCTCATCCAGGGACAAAATATCTTCACAAAGGCAAATTTTCCAGAGGTCTTGGTAAGTTTCATCCAGTAGATTACATACCTCCGGCAGAATGGCCAGACAATGAATATCCTTTCCTCTTATCCACAGGAAGGGTTCTTTTCCACTTCCATACAGGTTCTATGACAAGACGCACAAATGCACTTCCTAAATATGTAGAAGGACCTTATATGGAAATGCATCCTGAAGATATGAAAAAACTTGGCATTAAGGATAGTGAAGAAGTGAAGGTAACCACACGGAGAGGTTCTATAAAGATTAAAGCAATAGAAAGTGAAAGAGTATGTTTGGGTTCAGTGTTTATACCATTCCACTTTGCAGAAGCTGCCGCAAATGTCCTTACCAATGATGCGCTGGACCCAATCGCAAAAATCCCTGAATATAAAGTTGCAGCATGTAAAATTGAAAAAATTTAACAAAGGAGGTGTGATATGCAGTTTGAATGTCGTACTCCAGCAACTATTGCTGATACACTGACTAGTAATGTGTGTGTCAAAAAAACCCACTATGTATTCTATAAGCTCTTCATATTAGGTATATTAGCCGGAGTCTATATTGGATTCGGAGCAGAGCTTGCTACTATGGTGGGTCATGATGTAGCAAAATACTTAGGTGTTGGAATGGCCAAATTCATGATGGGTGCAGTATTTAGTGTTGGACTAATGCTTGTGGTTATTGCAGGAGCAGAACTTTTCACAGGGAACAACCTGATCTTTCTTTCAGTTCTTGATAAGCGTGCACCAGTATGGAGACTTTTTTACAACTGGGTTGTTGTTTACATAGCAAATTTAATTGGTTCCTTACTTCTTGTTGTTATCATGTACTGGAGTGGATTATGGAAAGCTAATGGTTATTTAGTGGGAGCGACTGCCCTTAAAATAGCTAATGCAAAAGTAAACTTATCATTTCTTGAAGCGTTTGCAAGGGGAATAGGATGTAATTGGCTTGTTTGCCTCGCTGTGTGGATGGCATTCTCTGCAAGACAGACCATAGGAAAAATATTTGCTATCTTCTTCCCCATAATGGCATTCGTTGCATCAGGATTTGAACACAGCATAGCAAACATGTACTTTATCCCTATGGGAATGTTCCTCAAGAATGTTCCTCAGGTTGTTGCTGCAGCTGGATATCCTGATCTTTCTAACCTTAATATGTATGGGTTCTGGATCCGTAATGAGCTTCCAGTGACTTTAGGTAATATTGTAGGTGGTGCTTTCTTTGTAGCAACGCTATATTGGTTTGTATATATTTGGCGTGAAAAGAGATCTTCCTGAAGCTTCATTAATAGTTCTTGCTGGTGGAGAATCAAGGAGGATGGGGGTTCCGAAACCCCTCCTCCTTATAAACAGGAATAATATAGTTGATATAATTATAAAAAGATTGAAAATTTTATTTTCCGAAATTATTGTTGTAGGAAAGAACAATCACAGGATTTGTGGAAAAGAGTTTATTTTCGTTGAAGATTTGTATGAATATCGTTCGCCCCTCGTTGGTATCTACTCAGGGTTAAAGGCATCAAAGAATCGACTTAATTTTGTAGTGGCATGTGATATGCCATTTGTGAATAAAAATCTTGTGAAATATATGCTGGAAATCACTGGAGATTATGATGTGGTTGTTCCTGTTGTGAGAGGATATTTTGAACCCCTGCACGCCGTATACACAAAAAACATAATAAATGTAATAGAAGAAGAGATTGGAAGGGAGAATTTTAAGGTAACATCCTTCTATGAGAGGGTTAATGTTAAAGAAATTCCAGAAAATATTGTTAAAAAATATGATCCAGAACTTATGAGTTTTATTAACCTTAATACACCAAAAGACCTCAAAAAATATGCTTCTTTTTTAGATGATCTATAAGAGGAAAAATATAAGAAAATGTACTTTTGATACATGCAGAGATGGAGAAGATTACATCGTCTCTGAAGAAATAGCTTCGATTTACATAAACAATACATTATATACAAGGTTAAGTTGTTCCCCGGCAGAAATCGAGTATCTTGGACTTGGATTTCTTCTCACAGAGGGAATAATTAAGAATGACATTAAATTTGATTATAAAATTAAAAACTTGGAATTTTATTTAACAATTGACAGAAATATTAAACCTACAGGTTATATTTTGAGAAGTTCCGGTTGTGGAAGTGGGGAATTCATCTTTTGCATTCAGGAATTACCTCAGATAGATTCATCCTTTAAATTAAAAATACAAAAACTTCCTGAACTTTTCGAAAAATTCAATAAAAAATCAAAGGTATTTAAATTAACTGGAGGAGTACATGCAGCAGCAATAAGTGATGGAAAAAATATACTTTTTTTCAGTGAAGACATCGGCAGACATAATGCCGTGGATAAGGTAATTGGCAAGGCCTTTCTCAATGGGGTAAACTTTAGTACAACCATTCTACTTTCCAGTGGTCGGATTTCTCTTGAAATTGTAAAGAAAGCAATAATTGCGGGAATTCCTGTTGTACTTTCTCGTTCTGCTCCCACAAGTCTTGCAATACAAACAGCCAGTGTTAAGAATCTCACTTTGATTGGATTTTTGAGAGGAAAAAGATTCAATATTTATTCCGGATATGAGAGAATTCTATAATTAAGCTGCTTCTCCAGCTTTATGCAAAGCTAGTTTGACAAGAGGAGGTCCGATAAGTTCATATATTACCGTAGTTACAATTATTGTACCCAATATTAACTTTCCAGCATCCGGGGGAAGATAAGCTTTTGAAAGTAATGCAAGACCAATCGCAACCCCGGCCTGTGGAGCCAGACCGAGTCCAATATATTTTCTAACAGTTTTATCAGCCTTAGATATCAAAGCTCCAATAAAAGCTCCTATCATTTCTCCTGGGAGTCGAGTAAATACATAGACTATTCCAACAAGGCCGAGTTCCCTCAGGTTCCCGAGCTCCAAGCTGGCACCCGCCAGTACAAAAAATAGAATATATATGGGGGGATCAAATCCACTAAGGATGGAAAAAATTTTTTCTCTATCCTTAGAAAGATTGGCTATTGTAGCTCCGAGCATCATGTTGGAAAGAAGAATAGATAAATTTAAATGCACAGCAATTCCACCGGTCAGTAAGATAAAACCAATGTCAAAGGAGAGTAATCTTGAAGGAGTCCTTATGAATTTGAGACTGTATGAAAACACAATACCCACACATAACCCTAAGAAGAGACTTCCAAGAACTTCATATAAAGCATGGAAAATATCTTTAATGATAGTGGAAAAGAAACTTGTAGTGACTCCAGTTAGGGAACGGGCTACGGCAAGGGAAAACGCAAAGAGTATTATTCCCCATGCATCGTCGATTGCAACAACACTCAGGAGAGTGTTTGAAAAAACCCCGCGCTTTTTAGCATATTCTCTAACTACCAATACAACAGCCGCAGGTGCAGTAGCAGGTGCTATCGCTCCAAGGACAATGGAAAGATACAGCGGAGCCTTAACCACGAAATATAGAGCAAGGCTCACGAGAAGAAAAGCACCAATCACTTCACCTATGGAGATAAATAAAACAGATTTGCCTATTCTTTTAAATTGAGAAATGGTGAAATTTTGACCAAGGCCAAATGCTATGAAACTCAGAGCTATACTTGATATTAGAGAAGAGGCATTAAGAATATCCCTGTGGATAAAGTTGAGAACATAAGGGCCTATTACAATACCAGTGGCGATATAGCCTGTTACTGAAGGTAGCGTTAATTTATTAGAGAGTTTTGCACTTAGTATACCAAATAGAATGATTATGCCAAGACTCAAAATTATATTGAACATAACTTAAAAATTATATTACTACTATTCAAAATATCAAACTATTGTTATGTAATTTCTTGAAAAAACTCACGGCGTAAATTAAACTGCATAATATGAAATTCAGTGCCTGCATGAGAGATTGTTATGATACTTGTGCTATTATTTCTAAGATTGAGGATGGTAATTTAAAGATAATTGGAAATCCCGAACATCCTGTCACCAGTGGATTTCTATGTCCAAAAGGAAACTTGATGCCGAAATGGGCCACAAGTGAAGATAGATTAAGGGTGCCTTTAATTAGAGTAGGAGAGAGAGGTACACCAGATTTTAAAGAGATATCTTGGGACGAAGCTCTCAATATCACAATTTCTAAAATCAAAGAAACCATGAAAAAATTTGGAAGTGATAAGATTCTTGCATACGAATTCTCCGGTGATAGAGGTATTATAAATCATTATTTTCCTCTCCGTTTTTTTAACTATATTAACGCATCTCTTCTGGATCATGCTATTTGCGATAGAGCTGGTCATGAAGCACTTTTAGATATTTATGGAACATCCGTTGGCATTGACCCGGAAGACTTGAAGAAATATAAACTCCTTGTATACTGGGGAATAAATCCCGTATGGACAAATCTTCATGGTTTCAATCTCGCCAAGAAGTACGGGTTAGAGCTCTGGGTTGTGGACCCCGTAAAAACTGCTACTGCAAAAAGAGCACACAGACATTTTCCAGTAAAAGCAGGAACAGATACTCTGTTTGCTCTTGCTGTGGCACGTATTATGGTTGAGGAGGGACTGTACAATAAAGAATTTGTATCTCAGAATATTGCTGGATTTGAGGAGTTCAAAAATTATGTACTTAAAATAAGTCTTGAATATGCAGAGTCTGAAACAGGAATTAATAAACAGGAAATTGTAGATTTTGCAAGGAAATTCTATGAAAGAAGGGGGATTATACATTTAGGCTACGGCTTTCAAAAAAGTTTTGAAGGAGGAGAAGCTGCAAGAGCAATTTCTTTTCTTCCAGCTTTAGTGGGGCATAGGATCGGTTTTCTATATGATATGAAAGCGGGAATAGATATTAATTATGTTTCAGGAACCTTCTTAAGAACCAAAGAGATGCGGTTGATTCCACAGATGCTTTTGCAAGAATACTTGAGAAAGGATGAAATAAAATTTCTTTTTGTATACAATGCAAACCCACTGGCTTCATATCCTGACCAGAATAAACTCAGAAAGATTCTGAAGGAGAAAGATGTTTTTATAGTAGTTCACGAATTATTTTTAACCGATACAGCTCTTTATGCAGATATAATATTTCCTGCAAATACATTTTTTGAACGTTTTGACATTGTCGACTCTTTTTTTCATTCGTACATTCTTTTAAATGAAAAAGTCATGGAAATTGCAGGTTTAAGTAATTATGAACTTTCCGTGCTTCTCGCAAAAAAAATGGGGATAAAAAATGAATTTCTCTATGAATCCGAAGAGAAAATAGCCAAAAATATTTTGAATAAATTAGGATTCACTCTTGAGCAATTGAGGGATAAAGGATTTATTAAAATTGTTCCTCGTCTCGCCATAAAGACCAAAAGCGGAAAAATTGAATTTTATTCTCGCAGGGCACTTTCGAGGGGATTACCGCCCTTTCCTGTTTATAAGAGACAACGTGGAGGGGAAAAAATGAGATTGTTGAGTCCTACATACCAAATGACCATTTCCAGTCAGTATCATAATATTTATAAAAAAGTTGATCCATTTCTTTACATAAATCCTCAAGACGCAGCGAGAAGAGGCATTCGAGAGGGCGACTATGTGGAAGTTTTCAATGAGAAGGGAAAAATCCGGACAAAAATAAGAATAACTGAAGATATCCCACCTGGGGTTGTACTTATGTATAAAGCCTTCTGGCCTTCATTGCTTGGATGGAATGTGAATTTTCTTACTAATAGCGATGTGAACAAAGACTATGGTAATGCATCTGTTTTTCATTCTACTTGGGTAGATGTGAAAAAGATGTAATCTTTGACAAACTAATCAATCCTCCCTATACTTTAGTTACAAAATTGGAGGTATTAAAATGCGCGGGATAGTTTTAGCCATGATTTTAATAGCAGTGAGCAGTCTTCGTGCTGGTGATGAACCGTACTGGGAACCCTATCAATTCAAAGGTACAGAGCATTTTAAATATGAAATAGTGCAACAGGATAACAAAGGCAAGCAAGAAGGCTGGTATATAATAGATATTAAAAAAGCCGGAGAAAAATATAAACTTCATATCGAAGGGAAACTTGGTGATAATGAAGGAAGCATGACAACTACTGTGGAAAGTGTAGATGATATATCAGGAGCGATTTTGGCCCAAATGTTTTTAAATCCTTGGTTGGCTCCCCTCAGTATTACTCTTTTTTCCAACATGTGGGCAACTGCATATGCCCCTATGCTAATAACTTCGGGATGGGAAGTGGGTTCTAAATGGTCACATAAGGATAAGGAGGGTAACAAAATAACTGTGGAGATTCCATCAGAATGTAAATATGCAGGGCAGAAGGGGAGAAAAATATTGGTAAAGAAAAATGATAAGAATATTTACGAATCGTGTATTGCCCACGGAGTTGCATTGCCTATCTATGTTAAGTTTATTGGAGACGAAAGTGAATTGTATGAAATGAAACTTGTGGAATATAAAGATTAGATTGCAAAATTACATAAGCATCTTCCTGCACTTGAAAATAAATAAATGAATCTATATTATTAATTCTGGCAAAAGGGAGGTAAAATGAGATATCCGACTGTAAGATCGGGAATAGGTTGGATGACAATCCCAGAAATGCTAGAAAGGGGTGCTTACCTTTATCATGATAATGTAGCTATGATGATAAAACGGGGTGGAGTATGGGATAAAATAACTTACGGCGAACTATTGGACAAGGTAAAAAGACTCGCAAAGTACTTAAAAGAAGAGATTGGACTTAAAAAAGGCGATAAAGCAGCAGTAATTGGTGAAAATAGACCAGAATGGGGGATATTATACCTGGCATATCAGTGGATTGGTGTAACTGTAGTACCTGTTGATGCAAGACTTAAAAAGCCTGAAATCAAACATATCTTAAAAGACTCAGAATCAAGAATAATAATAGCATCAAGCCGTTTTCTTGAAGACCTCGTTGAAATTAAAGATGAACTTAAATCTCTGGAAAGATTAATATCAATGGACGAAAATGATTTCAATATAGTTAATCTAAATCAAATTCTTGAAAAATATAGAGAAGGAATCCCAAAGGAGAAGGTTCTATTAGATGATCTTGCGGTTATTCTTTATACCTCAGGAACAACAGGGAGTTCAAAAGGGGTAATGCTTTCTCATAAGAACTTGATGTCCAATGTGGATGCTTTACATCAGTGTATTATCTTTGGTCCCGGAGATGTGTTTTATTCAATTTTGCCCATCCATCATGTCTTTGAGGGGACAGCGGGTTTTCTGACCCCACTTTCAGGTGGAGCAACTGTTGCCTATGCAAGGTCACTCAAGTCTAAAATAATGCGAGAGGAAATGCAGGAGGTTGAGCCGACGGTGATGTTAGTTGTTCCTCTACTTTTGGAAAAAATAGTTCAGGGAATTCAGAGGGAAATTTCAAAAGCCAATCCTATAGTTAAAGGCGTATTCGGCCTAATGAAAGGAAGCTCCAGGGCTCTTGACACTGTCTTTAAAGGAAAAGCTTCCAGAGCTATGTTTAAAAGAATCAGGGATGAGCTGGGAATGGGAAATTTAAGGTACCTTGTTTCAGGAGGTGCTGCTTTGCCGCGGTGGATTTCCAAGGCTTTGGAAGAAATGGGGTTCCCCATCCTGCAGGGTTATGGACTCTCTGAAGCTTCACCTGTATGCACATTGAATCCACCTTCTAAACCTAAGAATGCCAGTATAGGTCTACCTATACCCTATGTAGATGTGAAGATAGTAAACCCTAACGCAGAAGGAGTGGGAGAACTTGCTTTTAGAGGTCCAAATATAATGGTTGCTTACTATAAGAATGAAGAGGCAACCAAAGAAGTGCTTACTGAAGATGGGTGGCTGCTAACGGGAGACCTGGGATATATAGATGATGAAGGTTATGTATATATCACCGGCAGGAAGAAAGCAGTAATTGTTACATCAGGTGGAAAAAATATATACCCTGAAGAAGTTGAAACTGCACTACTCAGATCCCCCTATATTGAAGAAGTTCTTGTATTGAGGGGGTACAATCCGGAGACAGGAGCTGAAGAAGTACAGGCTATTGTATATCCCAATTTTGAGGCAGTTGATGAGTATTTCTCCTCTAAGGGTATTAATAACCCGAAGGAAGAAGATGTATATAATTTGATAGATAAAGAAATAGAAAAATGGTCAAAAGATTTGGCGGAGTACAAGAGGGTGAAGCGTTTTGCTATAAGAGAGGAAGAATTCCCCAAAACTACTACAAGGAAAATAAAAAGATATCTCTTTGAAAAGCCAAGCTTTGAAGTGAAAGAATAATCAGTCTACAATTTTACCATCGCGTATATGTATTATCCTTTTAGCATGAGTTGCAACTTCGGGATCGTGAGTGACCACTATTATAGTCTTCCCCTCATCCCAGAGCTGATCAAATATTTTGAGTATTTCCTCTTCGGTTTTTGTATCCAGGTTACCTGTGGGTTCATCTGCCAGAATTATATCGGGTTCATTTGCAAGTGCTCGTGCAATGGCAACTCTTTGCCTTTCTCCTCCTGAGAGTTCTGTGGGCTTATGATTCACTCTTGCCCCAAGGCCAACCTTCCCTAATAATTCCACAGCTCGTTGGTGGCGTTCTTTTGCTTTTATCCCTTTATAAATCATGGGAAGCTCCACATTTTCTCTGGCAGTAATCCGTGGTAAAAGATTGAAATTTTGAAAAACAAAACCTACTCTATCTCTTCTTATTTCTGCGAGCTCTCCTTCAGTGAGTTCATGCACAGGGGTATTGCGGAAGATATACAAGCCTTCTGTGGGTCTATCAAGGCAGCCTATAATATGCATTAAAGTGGATTTTCCAGAACCTGATGGCCCCATTATTGCTACATATTCTCCTTCTTCGATTTTTAAATCAATGCCTCTTAAGGCTGCAACTTTTACATGATCCATCTGATAGATTTTTTTTACACCCTTTAACTCGATCATTTTGCCTTACTCAGTTTTTCCCCTGCTTGTTTTTTCTCTTTTAAGGTTACACTTACACGATCTCCATCCTTTAATTTTCTTTGTATCTCAAAGGGTCCTGTTATCACTGTATCACCCTCTTCAACGCCTTCTAGGGCCTCAATATAAACTTCACCTTCTATTCCTGTCTTTACGTACCTCTTTTTTGCTACCCTACCTTTTACAACAAAACAGTAGTCTTTATTACTTCCTTTCTCTTTACCAAGGGCTACTATTGGTATTCTAACAGCATTATTCGATTCTCCTGTAATTATCTCACAACTTGCAGACATTCCTGGCAATAGATAGGCTGTATCATTAATAAGAATTTCCACAGGATAACTAATGCCGTATTCTTGGCCTGTAGATTGCTGAGGGATACCCCCCACATTTATTACTTTACCTGTGAATACCTTTCCAAGATATGCATCAATTTTAATCCTGGCTTTGTTCCCCTTTTTTATTTTAACTACTTCAGATTCATCTACATATGCATTTACCATCATCTTTGAAAGGTCTGCAATAGTCATAATTACAGAACCGGGGGTATTAATGGTTCCTACCACTGCCATCTCACCTTCCTCTTTATTTACTCCCACCACCTCGCCATTGATAGGGGAAAGTATTATAGTTTTTTCAAGCTGTCTACGTGCTTCTTCTATGGAATATCTAGAAGCTTCAACCTGAGCTCTAAGGGCTTTGTAAGTAGCCTCTGCCTCTTCGTAAGCTGCTTTTGACACAAGATTTTTTTGGTATAATTCTTTCACTCTTTCAAAATCTTTTTTTGCTTTTTCCAATCGCGCCTCCTGCTGTTTTAGTGAATACTCCAGTCCTTTAACTTTAGCTAGATAGGTGCTTCTATCGATAATACATAAAGTATCCCCTTTTTTAACTATGTCGCCTTCTTTAACATAGATTTTTTCAATTCTTCCCATAACATCTGCACCTATATTTACCTGACTTACTGCCTTCAATTGGCCGTCTGCTCTCACAATCTCTTCTATTTTTCCTTTTTTAATCACTTCTCCTTCTACTTTATATCGAGGAGAAGATCCACTTTTGAGATTTGCAGCAACAATTATGGCTAAAACAACAAGGACTACTGCTGGAATTAAAATTCTTTTGATTTTCATTTTATTACCTCCATACCTGTTTGGAAATTAAGTTTTTCCTTTGCAATTTCCAAGTTGTAGATTGTTTCAATGTAAGAAACTTCTGATGTTTTTAAAGATTCTTCTACATCAAGAAGGTCTAATATGGAAATTTTCCCAAGAGCATACTGCTCCTTTGCGAGGTTATATGCTTCTTTAGCTTGCTGAAGACTGCTTTTTGAAAGGGACAAACTCTCTAAGCTATTTTTCAATTCCATATAAGCATCTCTCACATTTTTTATAACTTCGAAAAGGGTTGTTTTATAGTATGCTTCCTTTTGCTTTTTATAATAATAGCCATTTAGGATATTTATGGGATAACTTAGCAAGTTAAAGGAAAGTGATATACTCCAACCTCTTTTGTCAGAAAAGGTATTTATTGAGGATGGTCTATCACTTCCTCCATAATTCCAGTAATAGCCAAAACTCACACTCGGAATTATAGACAGAAAATCATAGGCAAGATCAATTTTTTTATTGTTATATTGGGTTTTTACCTCTTTTAATGTGTGATTATATTTAAGGGCCATTTCCTCAACTTCACGAAGTGGAGGTAGGTATATCATAGTATCTACTATCTGAACGTCCTCGAGGAGAACTTCACTTTTTAAACCAAAGCCAATAAGTTTTAATAAATTATATAGAGATGTTTTGTATGCTCTTTCTGCATTAAGAATATCCAGTTTTGCTTTTTTCATCTGCACTTCAGCTTTCAAAAGATCAAGTTTTGTAGCAGAGCCAAGCGCCAACTTTTCCTTTGTAAGTCTGTAATAAAGTTCCGCTCTCTCGAGCGCCTTTTTTGAAACTTCCAAAAGGTGTTTATTTCTCAATGCGTTTAAGTACTCACTTTTAACTTGAAAAATAAGTTGATTTCGGGTATATTCGTATTGCAAAATGGAGATTATCCTATTATTGTATGCATTGAGTACATTCCATAAGGCAGTGGGAGAAAAAGCTTTGGTTTCGATTCCAGCATTGATAGTGTAATATTCTGGAGAATTGATAAAAAGTGCACTCTGGTCGGAGAAATAGTCAAAATTGGTGTAATTTCCTGTAATGGAAGCTGAAGCAAGGAGGTCTCCGGTGGAGTTTATTAGTGAGAAAGTAGAAATTTGTTTAGAATAATAACTCTGCTGAAGAACAGGTGATCGTTTTAAGGCCATTTCTACCGCTTTTTCTAGTGTGAGAGTGAGGGGTTGGGAAAGTAAACAGATCGTCAATAATAAGGTCATCTACCCAAACCTCCTTTTCCCCAAGGAATCAGTGGCATCAGTAAGATATATGCGAGCCACAGTAGTCCCACAAGGATATATGCTTTTTTCTTTTCCACCTTCCCCATAATCGAAAGCCCCAGCCCTAGAATTCCGAGGGACCATATGGTAAATAAATCAATCTGACTGAGCACCTTCCAAAGGTAACCGCTTCCTTGAGGAAGGAAGATAGAGAGATCTGTACGCACATTTATATTTTTGGATATCAATGCCACAGGAACTTTTAAAAAGCCACTGAAAGTAGAGATTAAATTAGCGTAAGATAGTATAAATAAAGAGTTTTTAAGGCTAAGTTCTCCCCCTATGAGTGGGAGTGATACCTGATAAATAAGAGCCTGAAGGATTATCTTTATCGGAACCATTATAAGAATAGCAATTCCTCCCCTAATTATGATATTTTTCACAGTCATAGATCCCAGTATTCGCTCCTGCTGTTCTTGCGGTAAATCCTGAATCCTTTCAGTGACGTTTTGGAGAATCTGTTCAAACCTTACAGGTGTTAAAATAACGAGAAAGACAATACTTAGAATTATGACGGCAATAAACGGAATGATAAAACTACCGTCCTCCTGGAACACTTTTCTGGGATTATATACTATTTCGATTAATTTTTTCATTTTAAAACCTCCTTTATTCATATCTCAATGCTTCAATGGGATCAAGTTTAGCTGCTTTCTGAGCAGGATAGATTCCAAAGAAAAGACCTACAAAGGTCGAAAAACCAAGACCCACCAAAATACTCCATAGCGGTATAGCTGAGGGTAGAGGAGTGGCGATATCAACTAATTTGCCTATTATTGATCCTATTATTACCCCTATAAGCCCCCCCAGTGTCGTCAGGAAAATTGCTTCTACCAAAAATTGCATCAATATATCCTTTCTTTTCGCTCCCACGGCCATTCTTACACCAATTTCTCTTGTTCTTTCTGTTACAGAAACAAGCATAATATTCATAATCCCTATACCACCCACAACCAGAGCTAAAGAGGCAATTCCTATCATTGCAAAGAAAATACCATTGGTTAGTTTTCTGTAAGCATCGAGGAGCATCTCCTGAGTGTTTAATGAGAAATTGTCATCTTCATTAAATCGGAGATTTCTTCGTTTTCTCATAAGGTTTTCTAAACTTTTAAGTCCTTTTTTCATCGGAACATCGTCTCTAATTTTGACAATTATACCAAGAGAAGCAAATGCCCTATATCTTCTACTTGTTTTGTTAACAAACAATTTTTGTGCTGTAGTTATAGGAATAAAAGCTACTTCATCTAAATTATTCCCCATTAATTCCCCTTTTTCTTTTAATAGACCTATTACTAAGAATTTATATCCGCCAATATCTATTTCTTTACCAATGGGGTCCTCATCGGGAAATAAATTTTCAGCTACAAACTTTCCGATGACAATTACATTTCTTTTATACAGTATATCGTTCCTATTTAATCCTCTTCCATATTCTACTTCATAGCCTGCGATAGGAAGATAATCTTTTTCCACTCCCTCAGGATTCAATTCAATCGTTCTATTTTTATGTTGCATTCTTAAACCTGCCCATACAGGTTGATAAGCAGCCGCCATTTCCACTTCCGGAAGATTTCTTATAGCCTCTGCATCTTCAAGAGTTAAATCTGGACGCCTTAATATTTTTCTAAATTCCTCTCTGGACATACGGCCTGTTCGTATAGTCCATTTGTATTTTTGTACATATATTGTTTTGGACCCCAGGCTTCCCAGAATTTGATATACATATCGATTCATTCCTTCTATTATTGAGACCATTGAGATAACAGTAGCAACACCTATAATAATCCCAAGCGTGGTTAAAAGTGAGCGGGTTTTATTTGCCTTTAACGCTAAATACGCTGACTTTAATAAGGTCCTAAATTCCATCTTCCCTCCTTCATTCTGCTATTACGGCTGTACCATAAACAAGGAGCTCTGCTGCACCCTGCATTACCGATGAGGTAGTGAACCTTATACCGACTACTGCATTTGCCCCCATTGCCTCGGCTTGTTCCACCATTCTATCTATAGCTTGCTCTCTTGATTCAGCCAACATTTTTGTATAATCAGTAATTTCGCCTCCCACCAAATTCCTAAGAGCAGCCATTAAATCTCTGCCCAGATGACGAGCCCTTATGGTATTCCCCTTTACAAGCCCAAGAACTTTTTTTATTTTCCTTCCAGGTATTTCGTCAGTAGTAACCAGCAACATATCTAAACCTCCTATCTTTTAATGTCCTTATACCTTTCCTTTTTCATAATATAAAGACGTTCTCGAATGATGGATACAAGGAGTATAGAGATACCCAAGAGAAATAAAATAATTACCGTCTTTAACCAAACTGCAATATTAGAAACAAGAATATTTTTAAAAATCAAGACAAGGAAATAAAAAAGAAGGATTATCCCGCTAATAGATGTTAAAATCCATCCTATTTGTCTTTCTAATCTGTTGTAAATTTTACTCCAGTAATTGTTCCATATTTTATCTTCTGGAGTTTTGTATTTTGTCATATTGAGGATTTCTACAATTTTATTATAAATCTCAAGTTCCTGCTTCAATTCAGGATTGCTCAAACACTCTCTTAAGTATTCTTTTTCTTCAGGCGTTAATTCCATATCCATAGACTTCTGTATAAGTTTTTCACATTGTTCTCTGTCTAAATTTTTCTCTTTCATATCCGGCCTTCCAGCATCTTTTTTAATTTTTTTCTTGCATAGAAAAGGCGTGACATAACTGTACCTATTGGTATATCCAGGATTTCGGCTATTTCTTTGTAACTATACCCATCAAAATGTTTAAGGAATATTATCTCTCTTTCCTCTTGATTCAAATTTGCTAAAGCCCTTTCAAGTTCAAGTTTTATTTCCTTATTAATTCCCTTGTTTTCCACTACCTCAAGGGGGATTAACTTAATTTTGTCTTTTCTTATTTTATCAATGGCGATATTTTTTAAGATTTTTATAAACCATGGGAGAAATGGCCTGTTAACATCAAATTTTTTAAGATTTTTATAAACTTTTATAAAAGCCTCCTGAGAGACGTCCAGAGCTTCTTCCCGCGAACCTACAATTGAGTATGCTATGCTATATGCTAATTTCATATATTTCTCCACAATAAATTTAAAAGCCTCTTTATTCCCGTTACGTACTTTTTTAATAATCTCTTTGTTATCCATAAGTATATACGAAAATTTACACTATAATATTCAGACACTCAATTTGAAATTTCTGTTCCTTGAGTTTATAAAAAATATATGGAAGTCAGGATTGTAGCTTCAGAAAGCCTTGGAGTGAGATCTTACGCCACCTTTATCGATACAGGAGAACTTAAAATTATAATTGATCCATCAATGGCCCTTGGTCCTAGAAGATACGGGTTACCACCCCACAAAGAAGAAATAGAGACCATGTTCAATAGATGGCAACTTCTCAATCAGTATCTAAAAATTTCCAATATTGTGATTGTTACTCATTATCATTATGATCACCATACTTATAGAAATGCATATTATATATCTAATAAAATTATCCTTTTGAAACATCCATATGAATTTAACACCAGAAAACACAGAATGAGAGCAGAATTATTTATGCAAACAATCAGATGCTATAACGCTAAAGCGAATATACAGTATGTAGATGGTAAAAAAATAAAAATAAAAAACACTCTTATTGAATTTTCTCCCCCATTGGTTCATGGAAAAAACAGGTTTCAAGGGTATGTCCTGTCTGTATACATAACCACCAAAAAGAAATCAATTCTTTTTAGCTCAGATGTGTTGGGAATACTGACTGATCCTCAGAAGAAATTTTTTATGGAAAGGAATATGGATATATTCCTTTTGGATGGTTTCCCTACTTATCTTGTGGGACAATATTATAATAGAGAAATCCTGGAAAAAAGCATTGATAATGTTCTGGAGGTTTTATGGAAAGCAAAACCAGAAATTGTGGTTCTCGATCATCACTGTACCAGAAAGTTAAACTGGCGCAAATCCTATGAAAGATTGTTCAAAGAATCACCCAGCTCAGTAAGAATTTTGACAGCAGCAGAATTCATGAAACAACCAGAGAGACTTCTTGAGGCAAAAAGACAGAAGCTTTTTAAACTATTTCCATCCTCGGAAAAAATATAAGATCTGGTCTTTAAGTCTGTTCCATTTAAATGCAATGATAAATCCTGTCCAACCAACAACTACAAGTGTCCAGAGGGGACTTTCTTGATAAAGTACCCGGAATGATAGGAGTATATAGATGAATTCAAAACTCATTTGAACACTGTCAGATTTTTTTATAAAAAAATACACAAAAAGATTTACCAGAATTATGCCTATGAAGAAAAAATAGGAGTAATAACCGAGATAAGTGGAGTAAAAAAGACAGGCAATATAAAAGACCCAGTCTACCCAACCCTCTCTGTGTCCAAATTTACCTGGATGCCTGCTTTTTCGTGCAAAATAACCATCAAGGGCATCAGTTGCCCATGCAAATAGAACAAGGGACATGAAATAATCGAAGGTTGTTCTCCCGCCAAGTGCAAGGACAAATAAAAAAAGAGAAATTATAAGCCTTAAAAAAGTTAATATATCAGCAATAATATATCCTTTTTCATAAATATAAGTCACTATTTAATTATTGTATAATATTATTTGTAAAAAAGCAAAACTACATCAGTAAAAATAATTTCCAGCAATTGTATAAAGTAATTCTTTAGCTATATTTCAAAAAAATCTAATTTTAAAGAAAAAACACATCATTCAAAAGAAAAATCACTCTAAAAACCCATCCGTCCATTCTTTAGCCTCCCTGTGGTAAATACAGAAATCAAAACTTTATTATCCTTTTCTTAACCTGAGTATTTCCTCTCCCCTTGAATACAACAAAATAAATGCCACTGCGAAGCTGACTCACATCCAGGTGCGGTGAAGACGGTGTAATGGTGGCAGAAATAACCTCTCTGCCTACTACATCATACAGGGAAAGAGGAATCGCTTCACGAACACCCTCAACATATAATACATTACCCTTTAACTTTACAGCCAATTGAGATAATAAATCTCCAGTTTCCTCCACAGAAGATTTAGATTGCAGGGATTTGCACTCTTCAATTTCGTTTATACTCTCCTGCTTCCCAACATACTCAACATATATAGCACGCTGAAGGTAGATTATGTCACTGTAACTCTTAATATAAAATAGAACTAAAAATTGCCTAACGCCACAGGATGGATAATTTACATTAACATAGTTGAATCCATTATGCCCCTCATAAGTATAACTCCATAAGAGTCTGTCATGTGCATATACTTCAACCTGGATAAGGAATGGATCCTCCGGGATATTTACAGCTTTCACTGTCGCAGGGTATGTGCCCAGTTGAGTAATAAAAGTATTCATCGATATCGATACACTGGGAGCATTTGGGGGAGGCTCAGAACCTCCATCATCACTGATTGACCTTCTTCGAATAACTTGAGCGTTGTTCCACGCAGAGTACTCGGAATCCTTATAGTTGCGCTCTCGTGCATTTACAGGTGTTTGTTCGTATACCGTTATTGTTTTAGCAAGTATATTAACCTCTTTAACCAGCATAATGTGCCAGTTATCTGTACTCTTCATATACACAATGGCATCACCTGGTTTAATCCTGTCAAGGGGTAACTCCCCTACATTTGAAATTGCATAGCAGTAATTTTGAGGACCATTCGCATCATTTATGAATCTACGACAATCAAATCTTTCGGGCATCCCCCAGCATATACTGGCAAATCCAGAACAATCATTACCATAATAATTATACCACGGGTCCCCAACCCAATCGTCCGGTGTAGCTTTGACAACACGAGGGAGTCCATCGTCACCACTTGAACCCCCCCGTCCAGTATCCAAAAAACTTTGGAGCAGTTGTTATCCCACTATAAAACTCCATAACATCATCCATCCCGTGTACATCATAGGTAACCCCATCGAACGTTATATACTTCTGATAATCATTGGTATAAAGTACACCGTTATAAATTATGCCGGGATAGTAAGGATTCCCAATATAACCCATCTGCGTATCACAGGGGCTCCATGCAATTTTACACATCTCTCTTGCTCTCTCCAGTATCTCCTGCCTCGACACCGTCCTCCAGGTTTCTCCATCCCACAGTAATAGAAAAAGGATGAAGAACTTCATACTACTCCTCCTTCTCAGGCTCATATATCTTCAAAATCACCTTCCCCGTCATAGTATTTCTGTCAAAATCTCCATCAACTATGTAAATTCTACCCTTTTTATCCACAAACGGTGGACAATCAAAGAAACCATAAGAATTAAATGGGAGAGTATCTATAGCACCCTTACCCCCTTTTTTTACGCGAATAGCGAAGGGCTTTGTGTGGGATAAATATATCATATTGTCACCTTCTATCCTTAAAATATCATGGATAAAAAGCTCCCCAATGTTCCATTTCTCCTTTAAATTTCTCAATAAGGAGTCTACCGAGCAAAGGGATAAAACGCCATCCTTTATTGAAGCAATGGCATCTTCATCACTCGGTAAAATATAGCCTGGAATATAGATGTCGCCATTTATTATAAAATTAGTTCGACTATCTGGATGAAATTCATAACCATTACTTATTTTTTTCCCACTAAGCCAGTATAAGTTCACAACCTGTAAGGAATCATCATCAACCTTTAACACCTCTATAAAGTCAGGGTCTACTACATATATGTTATCCTCATCATCTATTGAAATTGCAGTATATGCTAAACATAGACCCTTAGGGGGCTTCAATATCTTTACTATCTTCCCATCTCTTATTACCTTAAAATGCCAGCTCACTGGATCACTTACTATTATGTTGCCCTTACTATCCACTACAATGCTGTTGGGCCCAAATGGAAGGTCACCATCACCTGTCCCACCAAGCCAGTATCCAAATGCCTTTTCTTTTAGAGAAGGATCTGGGCGGGCCAGGTCCATGGCACGCAGTGGGAACTCATACTGAGCCACAAGTCTATACCCTATCATCAGGGTAAAGAGCAACTTTATCATACTACACCTCCCGTAAGTGAGAAAATTATATACATACCCAAAAAAATCAAGAAGACGAATTGCCACATTAAAAACCCATATTACCTCTTATTGAAAAATCTTTTGAAGCAAAGATACCAGCAACTTAATCCGGCAGAGCTCTCAAGGAAAATTGTTGCTTTACAGAACAAACTTTATTGTTCCGTAATATGGGTTTAAAAGGATAAAATATGAAATATAGATTCTCCCATAAAGCAATCAAAAAAACACATGAATAGATATATGGATTTAGTTTCCACATCATTATTGAGCATATTGATACCCTTTTATGCATACCACTTCCTCCTTTTATTTCAACTCATCCAGATATATTTTGTCAAAATATACCTCAAAATGACCATCTATCTCTGGGGTCCATACAACATAAATAA
>Ga0190349_1000012_pt1 | contig 77221 bp, 66 predicted proteins | sample 48721378_MG_FD_179798 | JGI IMG/M metagenome (GOLD analysis project Ga0190349, IMG submission 179798) | Hydrothermal vent microbial mat bacterial communities from Southern Trench, Guaymas Basin, Mexico - 4872-13-7-8_MG | ecosystem: Environmental > Aquatic > Marine > Hydrothermal vents >...
TTCATATTCATTAAACCCATGTAATCCACCTATAATAGCATAAACCTTGCCAAATTGTGCCGCTGTCCCAAGGATATGTGTCATCCTTGGGTGGGAACATCCGACAAGTAAGACAATCCCCTTCTCTGTCTTAACTGCCATACTTTGTTCAATACCATCAAGTTCACCAGTCGAAAAAACATTATCGTGGATTTTAGTGGGTCCCTGAATAGTAATTACTTCTCTCCCGCTGGGGCCTGAAAATGAAGGGGGCACATAAATTTTTGCTGTTTTATTTACCTTAAGCAAATCAGAAAGTCCTCCGGTATGGTCAAAGTGGGCATGGGATATAAAAATTTCCTCAATAGATGAAGGATCTATATGGAGTTTTTCCATATTCGAAAGAAGTATAGTGCCGTTTGTCCCTGTATCAAAGAGAATTTTTGGTGTATTCTCTACTTCTACAAGACAGGAAAAACCCCAATCAGGTTCAAGCTCTTTGAGATAAGCGGTGTTATCATAAACTATTGTAGCTTTCATACTTCCTCCTATTTTTTATCTATTGCTCCTGAATAAGTAAAGGAATTTTGCCTCATTTTAATCCATTTACCTTGATCTATACCAATTAAATTTCCACACTGGCAAAAAATTTTATTTCCCTTTTTGATACTGTAATCCTCTACAATCCTGTCTTTCCAACAATGCCACAACTTCCCTTTACCAATTTTATGGTATTTGAACATTTTCCTTTTGCACCGTGCGCATTTTATTGTAATCATTTATGTCATATCAAACAAAAAAATTCAAAGGAATTTAATTCAAAACCTCTTATTTTTGTTTTCTTATCTGTTTACTTAATAAATTAAACCTTTATCTTTTCGGCATATCTGCCAAGCCAGGGCATACTCCAGTACTTTCCACTTAGGGATTGAATCATTCCCATTATAGCCATAATTGCACAAAAGATAAAACCGATAGGCCTAATAATGAACCACCCAATAATAGGGATAAACCCCAGTATCCAGACTATTGCTTCTAATATGAATAGCACAAGTCCCTGTTTACCATGGAATACTGCAAAATGATTATCCTTCTTTGCAAGGATTGGGACTAAAAAAAGAATACCCCAATAACCAAGAAATGCATAAATCTTTCCATCTTCAATTTCTTCCTCAGAAGAAATAGGCTCAGGCTTTTTTTTCTCTTCCATTTTACCCCCTTTTTTTTAAACGAAAGATGTAGTTATGAATCTTCCAATTGATAATTTTTAGCCTTATCCAAAATATCTTTTTTTCTTATATTAATTTTATATCACTATTACCGATAATGTCAATGACTTTTCTATTTTTATAGTTATTATTTATAAATTTCCGAAATTTTACTATTATAAATGTCATATGTAGAAGGCAACATAGAAGTTTCTTAGAAGTTTATATATTTTGCAATATTTAAAATTTAAAGACTGACACTCAGGGGATGAATTATACCTTTGGGGGAACCCCAAGCACAGCATCCAACTCTTCTATGAGTTTCTTCGCCTTGGACGAAATCCTTCGAGGTGTCCAGAGAACAACCTCAACTATTATATCGCCTTTACCATGACTGTGAAGGTGGGTTATCCCCTCCCCCCTCAACCTAAACTTTGTACCTGAAGCAGTTCCTGCTGGAATTGAGAGATTTCTTTTACTATTCAATGTAGGGACCTCTACTTCACCTCCCAGAATAAGGGTTTTATAACTAACCGGGATCTTAACAATAAGGTCATCTCCAACCCTCTGAAATCTACTGTCTTTTTTCTCCTGTATAATAACAATAATATCCCCAGCAGGACCTCCCCTTGGGCCTGCATGTCCCTGACCCCTGAGTGTAATATAATTACCTTCAGCAACACCTGGGGGTATCCTGATTTTTACCTTTTGTTCTTTTTTAACCCTACCTTCACCATGACAATAACTACAGGGCTCCTTTATGACTACACCCGTACCCCTACAGGTGGGACAGGTTGTAACTGATACAAATTGGCCTAATATTGACCTCTGAACCTTTCTGACCTGACCTGTTCCTCCACAGGTTGGACAGGTTGCTGTTTTTCCACCTGTTCCTCCACATTTAGGACACCTTATAAACCTTTTTAGCCTTATCTCTTTTTCAACACCTTCAGTCATTTCCTTAAGTGATAATGGAAGCTTAACAGTGATATTCCCCCCTGCCTCACCAGTCGCCCTCCGCCTCTGTGATGTGCCAGTCCTTCCACCAAACCCTTCACCAAAAAAGAAGTCAAATAAACCCCCACCCCTTCCACCAAAGAGATCTCCAAATAGGTCCTCTATATCTGAAAAATGAGTAAAATCTTGCCAGGTAAAATTACCCTGTTTAAAGGCTCCAGAAACGCCCTCATGACCATACTGGTCATAGAGGGCTCTTTTATTTGGATCCATTAAGACTTCGTATGCCTCTGAAATCTCTTTGAATTTCTCAGTGGCTTCTTCTTTATTACCAGGACTTACATCGGGATGATACTTCTTGGCAAGGTTTCTATACGCCCTCTTTATTTCCTCAGGGCTTGCATCCCTGGAAACACCCAATGTCTCATAATAGTCTTTTTTCATACTCAGTCTTTTTTCTCTTCCTCGTCTATCACCTCATAGTCTGCCTTAACCTCTTCCTCGCCAGCCTTTTTTTCTTCTTCTCCTTCTTTTTTGGCACCCTGTTCAGGTGATGGACCTTGAGTTTGGGGACCAGCTTGCTGAGAAGCTGTCTTATATGCTTCTTCAGCAACCTTATAGGATGCCTTCTGAAGGGCTTCCATTTTAGCCCTGATTTCTAATACATCCTCTCCACCCATAGCCTTTTTAAGATCTTTCACTGCATCCTCTATTTTTTGCTTCTCATCAGCAGCCACCTTATCACCCAGATCCCTGAGGGATTTTTCAACGGAGTAAATTAATGTATCTGCCTGATTTCTCGTCTGAATAAGCTCAAGTTTTCTCTTATCCTCCTCTTCGTGTGCTTTTGCCTGCTCTTCCATTTTCTTGATTTCTTCCTCTGATAATCCACTTGATGCCTTAATCTGTATTTTCTGCTCCTTATTCGTTGCAAGATCTTTGGCAGACACATGGAGTATACCGTCAGCATCAATTTCAAAAGAAACCTCTATCTGAGGAACACCCCGTGGTGCAGGCGGGATACCCACAAGGTCAAACTTGGCAAGCGTTCTATTATCACTTGCCATTGGCCTTTCTCCCTGAAGTACATGGATAGTAACCGCTGGCTGGTTATCCTCCGCAGTTGTAAAGATCTGGCTTTTCTTTGTAGGTATCGTTGTATTCCGTTCTATTATCTTGGTCATCACTCCACCCAACGTTTCAATTCCCAGGGAAAGAGGAGTGACATCAAGCAAAAGGACATCCTTAACTTCTCCACCAAGCACAGCACCCTGAATCGCAGCACCTACTGCAACAACCTCATCAGGGTTAATACCCTTGTGTGGTTCTTTGCCAAAGAATTCTTTTACCTTCTCTTGAATCTTTGGGACCCTTGTCATACCACCAACAAGTATAATTTCATTAATATCGCTGGGCTTTAGCTTTGCATCTTCAAGTGCTTGTTTTACAGGACCTTCTACCCTTGCAATTAAATCTTCAACAAGGGATTCAAACTTCGCTCTTGTAAGTTTCCTCTCAAGATGTTTTGGACCCGCTTGATCTGCCGATATAAAGGGCAGACTAATCGTAGTTTCAAGCATTGTGGATAATTCGACCTTTGCCTTTTCTGCTGCATCCCTTAATCTCTGGAGTGCTGACCTGTCTTGTGAAAGATCGATTCCTGTTTCAGTCCTGAATTCCTCTACAAGCCAATTAACTACTTTTTGATCAAAATCATCCCCACCAAGATGAGTATCTCCATTTGTTGACAAAACCTCAAAGACACCTTCACCAATTTCGAGAATTGAAATATCAAAAGTTCCACCACCAAGATCAAAAACTGCGATCTTCTCATTCTTCTTCTTATCCAATCCATAAGCAAGAGAGGCTGCTGTAGGTTCATTAATAATCCTTACAACTTCGAGTCCTGCGATTTGTCCAGCATCTTTTGTGGCCTGACGCTGAGCATCATTAAAATATGCAGGAACAGTAATAACAGCCTTCTTAACCTCTCTACCAAGATGAGCTTCTGCAGCTTTTTTCAAATATTGAAGAACCATAGCAGATATTTCAGGTGGAGAATAAAGTTTATCTCCTATTTTTACCCTTGCATCACCATGAGGCCCTTTCTCAACCTTGTATGTAACATACTTGATTTCCTGACTTACTTCTGAATATCTCCTTCCCATAAACCTTTTTATAGAATAAACAGTACTTTCAGGATTAACCACCATTTGCCTCTTTGCCTGAATGCCTACGATCCGTTCTCCTTCTCTGAAAGAAACAACGGATGGTGTCGTCCTACCACCTTCTGGGTTGGTAATTACAAGAGGTTCACCCTTTTCAACTACCGCAACAACAGAATTAGTCGTTCCCAGATCTATTCCTATTATCGGTTCTTTCATCTTCAACCACCTCCTTTTTTTCAGATTTTTCTTTAGAAACAGCAACTTTGGCTGGTCTTAAAATCTTATTTTTATAAATATAACCTTTTTCAAATTCATCCACCACAGTTTCAGGTGGTGAATCATCTGTTTCAACGACAGTAAAGGCTTCATGTCTATTAGGGTCAAACTTAGCTCCTTTGGATGAAAAAGCAACCACACCCTCTTTTTTAAGAAAATCAACAAAACTTTTATGGATCATTTCAATTCCTTCTTTTATCGCATTGATATCATCACTGTCTTCAAATGATTTAATTGCTCTTTCGTAATTATCCACTACCTTGAGTAGTTCAAGGAGAAACTTCTCATTTGCATATCTTATGCCATCTTCCAGTTCTTTTCTTGTCCTCTTTCGAAGGTTGTCATAATCCGCAAGATTATAGAGATACTTATTCTTCCATTCCTGTGCTTCCTTCTCCAGAGAAGAGTATTTCTTCTTAAAGAGCTCAAGCTCCCTTTTCAGCTCATCATTTAACTTCTTAAGTCTCTGATATTCAACCTCTTTCTCAGCTAATGCCTCCTCTAATTCCTGTTTAGTCAGTCGTTTACTCATATTTACAACCTCCTTTTTTCCTCAAAGATAGTATAAATTAATTATCATATAGAAGATTGTCAAGTCTAACGACCAAATTCAATAATGGGAAAGGTTTCTGTATCCTCTACCCCTTTTAACGAGGCTATCTCATCAAGAACTATTTTCCCAAGACTGTGAAAGTCGGAAGCACGCACGAGGGCAATAATATCATACGTTCCAGTTACAGCATCAACAGAAACGGTAAACGCTCTCTTTTTGAGAGTTTTTAAGATATTTTCAGCCTCTTTTGCAGAAATTTTCATTGCTACATATGCATTTATTGCCATTTTTTACCTCCTCTTAAATTTATAAGAAGGAAATATCTCTTTAGATGGAGAGCCCGTAAAATGTTACTATTTTGTTTTCTTCCCATTTCTTTCCCTCCATCTAATTATTTTACCAATTCTACCCCACCGAATTTTTTTCAGTATATTTGATAACGGAACATTGGCATTCATAGACCAATAAACAAAGATGGGCACACCGGAAATGTAATTCAGTGGGATCGGACCCCAGAATCTTGAATCCCAGGAGTTATCCCTATTATCACCCATCCCAAAAACATATCCCTTTGGAACCACAACAGGGCCAAAATTGTCTCTCAATCTATAAGCCACATCTCTATATGTCGGTGTCGCAAATTTTCTATTTTCCCATAAATTCTGATAGATATCAGAAGGAATATCCAGAGGTGGATATGTAGTCCACGAGCTGTGCTCAACATAGGGCTCATTTTGAGCTATCCCGTTGACATACAGGGTCTTATCTCGCACCTCTATCGTATCACCAGACAAACCAACACATCTCTTTACATAATTTTCCCTTCCCAGAGGATATGTAAATACAATTATATCACCTCTCTTGGGGTAACTGAATCTGATGAAATATTTTTCAGTAAATGGGATTTTCATCCCATACACGAAACGGTTCACCATCAAAAAATCGCCTATTAGTACGGTCTTTTCCATAGAACCACTTGGCACATGAAATGTCTGAATAAAAAAAGCCCTTAAAAAGAGCACAAAAATAATAGCCATAAGATATGACCTGAATTCTCTCCAGAATTTTTGCTTTTTCATCCACACTCCTTTTTTACAAATTTAAACCTTTCTTGCAGTATGTCAAGAAATTAATTAGTAAAGGGGTTACCCTATTTCTCACTATCTTTATGCGGGCTGTAGGGAACGAGTTCCTCCATACCTGTAAAGACCCTTGCGAATATATCTCTTTTAAATTTTAATTTGCCGCTATATTTGAATGCCTGCATAACTATCCTGTTGGACCGCATCAAATCCCAGGCATCAGGGGAGATCATTCTCAACTCAACATCACTGATTTTTGCACTTGTGCTTGCCATAAATCCACTCCCAATAAAAGAATGGGCATCCCTGGAAAATAAAAAAAGTATTATTGTACCATTTCCACCAAAGAGGTTAGATGTCTTTAAAGGATAGTATATGTTTTTACTCAGAAATTTATAAAGTACAGGTCTTATATGGGTTGTATCTTTCTTTAATGCTACATAATCAAATACAAAATAACATATTCTTCGTTCAATATAATCCTTTACCAAACCTTCTATGCTGGTGTCTAATTTTATATCAGAAAAACCTATCTTGCAAAAATAATTCCTTACCCATTCGTTAAAATGTGAAGGATCCGTAACCTTTAAAACGGTAATATCGTGTGCACCAATCTTTTTATGAAGTTCAAGTTTAATCGGCTCTAATTCTCCTGCAAAGGGACCTTTGTATTGAACTACATATTTCAATTTATACCTCTCAACTAATTTCTGGAGGTTATCAAAACAGTGTTCCGGAGCCAACTTAACGATGGGTTCTGAAGGCAATGGTATAAATCTTAAAATACTGGTTGACTCAGGGGAATCAAGATCAATACCAAGAATAAGGATTTCTTCTTTTCCATTGTGCGCGATGATCGCCCTTTGAGCAGGTTCCTTAAGCTTTACATCCTGAACAGGCACGATCGCACCCATATCTCCAAAAAGAGGATTCATCGCCATCACTAAAATTAAAATTAAATATCTCATATTTTCCTCCATTTAAAGCGAATGTTGAGGAATTTTACTTTTCTCTTCCAAATACTTAAAGTTCTTTTCCTCCGTTCTTACCCTTGAAATATAAAATATATGAAAGATGGTTTCATATTTCGCCTTAAGCTCCTTATTGTAAAACCTATTACTTCGTGATACTGGTAAAAATTTCCATTCATCAGTCATGCTGGATAATGTATCAATTAGCTGCCACTTATGGACAAAAAGCTTCCCGTGTAGTTTCTTAATGGCATCAATCTGTAACCGGTTAAACCAATTAGTCCCAAGACGTTCCTTAGCAATGATAGAATCTATCAGGATGCTGTCAACCTCTGCAAAGTAGGATACTTTTTTTATTGCATCGGGATTAAGATTTGTATTTTTCTTCAGTACGCTCGAAAATTTTCTTGAATTATAGAATGTAACCCCTTCAAATTTTTTTAGTTGGTTCGTCGTGATATTAATTTTCTCTAATTTCCTAACTACCTGTTCAGAAATATTATATGGTATACGTTTATAGACTCGCTGCTGAAAAACATTTTGCATAAAGAAAAGGGCAAAAAATGTTATTACGCCGGCAGAAATAGGTGTAAGAAACCAACCCCAGATAACCTTCGAAAATACCCTGTAATTAATGGCACGACCCCCTCCCCTGGCGAGGCCTATTCCTATAATAGACCCAACAACCGCTTGAGAGCTTGAAACTGGAACAAGTGGTATCGTTGGCAAACCGACTTTTAACAATAATTTCTCTAATCCACTGGATGCAAATATAAAAAGAACCAGTGATTCAGCCAGAACAACAACGAGTGCAGCAAGTGGCGATAACTTATACAATTCACTTCCCACTGTCCGCATAACCCTTCGAGAGTATGTATATATTCCTAGTGCTATTGCCAATCCCCCAATGAGAAATAAAACCTGCGTATCATTCAATTTAAGCAATCCAAATATATTAATACCTGGGAATGGATTTGAAGTTACAAATACCCCCATTACATTTGCTATATTGTTTGCACCAAGACTATATGCTCCAAATGCTCCTATAATAATAAGGGCAACTCTGGTGTAGTTATCAATCTGAAGTAAATGTATCTTTGTCTTTTTTAAAAACATCCTCAATAATTTAAAAATAAAGAAGGCAAAGATACCAGCCAATATAGGTGACACAACCCAGGTAGACACAATTTTTGTTAGGGCTAAAGTATCCACCATTGCGCCAGAAAAAAAGTCCCACCCAACGATTGCACCAATTATAGCCTGTGTGGTTGAGACTGGAAGTCCGGATTTGGTCATCCAGGCAACGGTAATGGCAGCCCCAAGTGCAACGGTAAAAGCGCCACCCAGTGCATTTATGGATCCCAGTTCCCCCAGTGTATGCGCTGCACCTGCCCCACTAAATACTGCACCAAGTATTACAAAAATAGATGCTATTAGCGCTGCAACTTTGAATCTAACCATTCTGGTACCAACGGCAGTACCAAATATATTGGCAGTATCATTTGAACCGAGTGACCAGCCTAAAAACAAGCCACTGGTGAGAAAAAACCAGATCATTCTATTCAAGCCTCTTTATCGTGTAAATAGATACCCTGTCGCCCGTATCCTCAGCCTCATCGGCTATATTCTGAAGATATGTAATAAATGTGCGCAGATGTATTTTATGACTTAACAATAAATCTTTTTTGCCAAACAAATATCTCTTGATTTTTTCCCCGATTTTATCAGACTCCTTCTCAAAAAACATAATCTTTGTAATATGATCTCTCACAGCAGTTAACTCTTCAAAGTAAGCCCTTACAGCACGAACCATCTCTTCTGTTGCTTTAATACTAACATCTGTAAGATTTTCAAATTGTTCTTTTACTTCAGGGAGCATCTCCGGTCGCTCAATGGAAAATTCCACAATTGTGTCTGCTATTACATTCAAAACATTATCTGAGTTTTCAAGTAATGCAAGCACATCCCCCCTTGACTCTGGCAGCAACATTTCTACATAAATTCTACTTTCGATTTCTCTTCTATGTGAATCAGCAATGCCTTCAAGCTGATCTATATGCCTTTCTCTTTTTTCAAATTCCTCTATGTCACCCTCAAGATAGTATTTAATTGCTTGTCTGAATTCGAGTGCAGCAGCAAGAATCGTATCAAGAAATTCATTTATTTTGACTTCCATTTCTTTTGTTTTTTTAAACATTTTAAACATTTTCCCCCCTTGATTATTTTCTATTTTTTATATTGGTCAGCATTAATTTTACCATAAGAATGATTTTAAGTGAATTACTGCTTTTGTCAATCCCAGGATGGCTAATTGCAAGACAAGGTAGGAGAGAAGTAGAAAGAAAAGCCTCACGGAAGGTGAGCGGGCACGGTTCATGAGATGTAATCTCATGAGAGCGAACCTGAGTGCGGAGCAGCAATATCCTCGCCCCTCTTTTTTGGTTCGCCTCTACTCTATCCTGTTGCCCTTTTCCTCGCTATTCTTTCTATACTTCTTCTACCTTGCTTCTCTTTCTACTTCTCTCCTACCTTGCTCTTCTTTCTACTCTACTCCTACCTCGCTTCTCTTTCTATTTCTCTCCTACCTTGTCTGTCTGTCCCGGTCTTCTGTAAAGAAAAGCCTTTTTTCACAATTCACGAATCACGAATCACGGTCTTTTTATAGTAATTACAAACATGAAGAAAAAGGTTGAAATATTAATTTTTTTGTATTATAATATAAATAAGATGTTTTTCTTACTATCATTATTAATGGCGATAGAAAACAAAGGGGGTAATATGATTAGAGAACCTGTAGTTGCGGGTGCCTTTTATCCAGCTAATCCGGAATCCCTGGATCATATGATAAAAGAATACTTACAAAATGCACATATCTCAATAAAGGGGCATATATTCGGCATCATCTCACCTCATGCAGGTTACCCCTATTCTGGTCCAACTGCAGCTTATGGATATAAGGCAATTATGGGCAAAAAATATAGCACTGTAGTTTTAATTGGGCCATCCCACTACTCAATTTTTGACGGGATGTCTATATACCCAAAGGGAGAGTGGCGTACTCCCCTTGGAACTGTAAAAATAGACGAGGACTTTGCAAAAAGATTAATGGCTCAAAATGAAAAGATAGATTATTTTCCTGAAGGGCATTCTCAAGAACATTCCATTGAAGTAGAGATCCCATTCCTACAGGAGGTACTAAAAAACTTTAAGATAGTCCCAATCGTAATGGGTAATCAAACCGAGGATAATATTAATATTCTTGTTCAATCTCTTATTAAAACAATAAAGGATCCAGAGCATACCCTCCTTCTTGCCAGTTCCGATCTGTATCATGGATATTCATATGAGCAGGCAAAGGAGATAGATCAAAATGTTATAAATTATATTTCCGATTATGATGGTCATGGGCTTTTTTCATTTGTAAGATCAATGGAAGAAAGAAGAATAGCAGCTGCCTGTGGTGGAGGTCCCATTGCAGTAGTACTAAAGACGACAAAAAAATTAGGCGGAAAGAGTGTTAGAATACTCCACACAACTACCTCTGCAGATGTTACGGGTTCATATGGGGGCTATGTAGTAGGATATGTCTCTGCAGTAATAATCGGAGAAAATGAAAATAACAAAAAAGTAAATAACCAGGAAAGCAATGTTTTTAAGCTGAACAAAAAGGAGAAAGAAACACTCCTGAACATTGCAAGGAAAACCCTTGAACAATATCTTTCAAGCCATACAACCCCAGAGTTTAATGTCAGTGACAAAACTCTTAAAACAAAAACGGGTGTATTTGTAACACTAAAGGAGGGAGGGAACTTACGTGGTTGCATTGGCTTAATTAGAGGATTAAAACCACTATATGAGGGAGTTATAGAAATGGCAATTGCAGCTGCAACTCAGGATCCGAGATTTCCACCTGTTTCTTATTCTGAGTTGAAGGATATAGAAATTGAAATCTCTGTCCTAACACCTTTTCAGAAGGTGAATTCTCCTGATGAGATTAAAGTTGGAAGAGATGGTTTATATATTGAATCAGGATTTTATTCAGGACTCCTTTTGCCTCAAGTCCCCACTGAGTATAATTGGGACAAACGGACATTCCTGGAGGAAACCTGCCACAAGGCTGGGCTTTCAGGTGATTGTTGGAAGAGACCCGAAACAAAAATATATAAATTTCAGGCATTGGTTTTTTCTGAAAATAATGAATGAGTCTTGAAACAAAGGTTTCTTCATCAATTTATAAATACAAATTACTTGAAAGCGGTGATAGTGTAGCTATTGCGTATTCAGGTGGTAAAGATAGTGCTGTTCTTCTTGATGTTCTTTCAAAAAACAAAAACATCTCAAATTTATTTGTGATTCATCTTGATATGGGATTTGGAGAAGACCTCAATGGGATTAAAACATATTTACACAATTTGGGATATCCATTCTATGTAGAGAAGACAGATTTTGGAAAACAAGCCGAAAAAACAGCATATTCTCCTTGTTTTCTCTGTTCCTTTTTAAGGAGAAAAAGAATATTTGAAATAGCACATAGCAAGGGGTTTAAAAAGATTGCCTTTGGGCACACGAGAGATGACGCTATCATAACCTTTTTAATGAATATATTCTACCACGGGGAGGTTTCAACAATATCTCCAAAACAGGTTTTCTTCAATGGTGAAATAACTATAATCCGTCCATTATACTATGTAAGCAAGATAGAAATTGAAAGATATATCCAGAAAAGAGTTTTGCCATATTTTGAAAATCCCTGTCCGCACAGTGTGAATACAAAAAGAAAAAATATGGAAGAACTCCTGGATAAATTCCCCGATGGAAGAAACAATGTCTATAAAGCCCTATTTACCATAAAGAAGGAATTTCTACCTTGAAAAAAGCCTTCTTGCTCTTCTTTCTCGCTATTTCCCTATTTGGGAAGTTCATGTTAATAAATGTAAATTTTGAAGGGAATAAATTTTTTTCGAATAAAGAATTATTAAAGAGAGTAGAAAGCAAACCCGGTGTAGAATATAACGAGTATGCCCTTAGACATGATGAAATAAAGTTAATCCGACTTTATAAAGACAATGGGTTTTTTGACATCAATATCAAAAAATATATAAAAGTAAATTTCAAAAAGAAGGGTATATCAATAGTTTTTAAGATAATAGAAGGACTGCGTTATCCTGTATTAGAAATACGTATTCTTGGAAACAGATCTATTCCGATTCAATCTATTTTACCTCTTTTGAAGATTAAGAAAAATAATCCTTATAGCGCACTCTACTCTACTCTTTCAGGATATGCAATAATGGATTATTATTCAAGAAATGGATACCCCTATACAAATATAACTGATACATTTTCTGTTTCTAAAGGAAAGGGTGTCATTATACGATATCTTATAGATGAGGGGAAAAGGGTTTTTATTCGAAGAATAATAGTAGAAAATAAAAGTGGAATAAGGGATAAGGTTATACACAAATATACAAAAAGGTTAAAATCTGGGGAAATCTATAACCCTGAGAAAGTAAATCAAGTTAAAAAGGAACTTCTACAGACCTACCTCTTCGAAAGGATTGAAGTAAAAACAGAGGGACTTGCACTACGTTCAGATTCTGTAAATATTATTTTTAATATACTCTCATCTAAGAGGACTGAAATAGCAATCGGTGGGGGCATACAATCCCTTGAATGGGTTGTAGGAAAGACAAGGTTAACTCAAAAAGGACTATTTTCAGGTGAGCATAGTTTAAAATTTGAATTAGAACAGGGGTTTAATGTAAAAGGGGGATTAAGGACTAACATATTTACAAAATTCAAATCAAAGGATATTCTCCTCACGCCTCTCAGTTTTATCCTTACATACACACTAACTTCAGAGAGAACAGATACAGCACTACGTTATGAGGACCTCGAAACAAAACTTGGTTATACAAAAAATAACAAATATGGAATTTACCTAAGTTATATATACAAACAGGAAACAAGCAGTTTCAGAAAAAGTATAAGCCGTATACTTTCCCATCATATTGAATCGGATAATAGAGACAACATGCTTGACCCTAAGAAAGGCATAAAAACGCAGGTTACATTTTACAAAGGTGGCGGTTTCCTTGGTGGAGATGAAAATTTTTACAAATATGATTTTAGCATTGCGACTTACTTAAATATTAAAAGAATAGTACTTGAGAATTACTTCAAGAGGGGCAATATAATCTACCATTCTCTTCCTTCTTACACAAACCTATTTCATCTTGACGGTATTAATATACTGAGAGGATATAAGGAATACGAATATGGGGATACTCTGGATACATTAACAGGCAGATGGTATTTAAAAGAGTTTAACCATTTCACATTTCAGCCAAAATTTCTCATAACAAGGGGGTTATACCTTGTAACTTTTGTAGACTTTCTTCTCCTCCACTCTGAGTTTCTAAAAACATATGGGATTGGCGTTCATTATTCTACACCTATAGGCCCAATAAGACTTGAATTTGGCTTTGGGGATGGACATAAAAATCTCATTTTCTCAATAGGTGAAATGATACAATGAAAAAGATACTCAAGAGAATTTTTGTATGCTTGTTAATTTTCATAACATCCATCTTTGTCATCACAACTATCGCAATAAACACCCCATTAGTCAAAAAAACCATTGTCTCCAGACTGGAGGATTCGCTGAATGCAAAAATTTTATTAAAGAGAATTCGCATAACACCTTTAAGTGCAGGAATTTATAATTTTGGAATTGTAAAAAATAATAAAAAATTAATAGGTATAAGTAGAATAGATGTAACCTTTAATCCATTTGAACTAAAAAATCTTAAAATTAAATCGGTATATATTTCAGGATTAACTATAACTTACGCAAAAGAAATACAGCAACTAATGCCAAAGTCTAAGGGGAAATCAAATGTCCTGCTTCTACAGATAAAAAAACTGAGAATAAAAAATTCAAACATTAAAATTAGGGATTATTCTATAAAAACAGCAATGGAACTGAAAATCACAAAAATCCCCGAGGGTATCAAGACTTCCATAAAAAAATTCCAAATCAATGTCAACGGAGATAATTTAATAAAAAATATAAGTGGTGATGTTTCTCTTGTAGAAGAAGGCATAATTATATCTAATATGAAGGCACAATTGAAAGAGGGTGAAGCTTATCTTGCTGGTCTTATATCCGATTCCCTGAATCTGGATGTTATAATGAAAAATATCCATATCGGAAATTACCGCGGTTATATTACTGAAAAGATTTCTGGGAATTTAAACCTGAATATGAAAATCTTCGGGAAAAGGACAAACCCTACCCTTGATGGCAATATATATATTACAAACCCATTCTTCAAAAATTATAGGCTTGAAAACGTAAACCTGTCATTTTTATATAATAATAATTCCATTAATGCATCGATTGCTGCTGGTGATAAAGTTAAGGGCTTATTTACAGGGAATGTAAATAGGAGAATAACCGGAAAGATTGATATAAAAAATCTTGATATATTTGATTACACCGGTATTAAAAGTAATATAAATGGTTCAATGCTAATACATACAGATAAAATTGGCAACGGAAATTATACACTAAAACTGAAGAGATCAACGGCTGAAGATGTGGTAATTACGGACCTATTTATCCAACTTACAAAAAAATACAAGAATATTATTCTTCAGAATCTTTCTATAAAAGGACAAGGAATATCTATAAATTCGTCTGGATTTTACACCCCGGAGTCAATAAAAATAGCCTTGAATGTTGATAGCACAGATATTAAAAAGTTCAACTCATTTCTCCCATTCGGAAAAATAAATGGCACATTGAGTATGAAAATTAACGCAAAGGGTAAGCTAAATTCGCCTTCCATAAAGGGAAATGTCTTTGTCGATAAACTTGAATATAAGGAATTCAAAGGTAAAAAAACCAGGATTACTATAAACCTTTCTAACCCACAAAATGGAAATATCAATATGTCAGGAAACAATATCTATATTGGTAAAACACAGGTTGATAGCTTTATTCTGAATACATATCTGGAAAAAAACCTGATATATTACGATATTTCAGCACTTTTAAAAAAGAAATTTTTATTTTTAAAGGGCAAAATAAAAAAAGAAAAAGAAATAAATATCCGACTGGATACATTACTCGTTAGACAACAGGGAAAAGGAAATATTACCAACAGAAACCCTATAATTATTGTTAAAAATGGGAGATTTGTTGAAATTAAGGATTTATCTATTTTAGGTCCCGGCTTTCAGATAATATCTAAAGGCACTCTTGGTGAACAAATGGATGCGATGATAAATATCTCCTCAACAGATTTGAGGAAGATAGGGATGTATTCTGAGTTAAAACACATTTTAAAGGGAAATATGGATATGTATGTAAACCTGAAAGGAACCAAAGAATCTCCTGTAATAGGTGCCTATGGCCTTATAAATAATTTTCAATTTGATGAGGTATCATTTGACTCAATATCGATACTTATGGATATAAAAGATAACTATCTCAATATATATGGAATAAATCTTATTCAAAATAGCAAAAAATCTTCCATTATAGGCAATATCCCATTTGATTTTAAGGGGAAAGAAAAAATTCCTATGAACAAACCTTTTAATCTTGATCTTTCGCTAAATCTTGAAAATTTTGGGAAATTATTTGGATTTTTAACATCGCAGATAAATATCTACAGAGGGAGTGTTACAATGGATATCTCCGGGAATGGAACAATGAATAATCCCCTTTTAAACGGTAATGTTAATTTTTCGCGTGTTTCCTTTGGAATCCCTCAGGCTGATATAAGGATGGAGAATTTTAATGGAACTGTGAGCATAAAAAAGAGTAGGGTCAAAATAGATATAAAAAATAAAGAAAAAACCATTGCTATGAATGGAAGGCTCAAACTCCATGGATTTAAACCTGAACTATTAAACATCAAAACAAAAATCGATAGATTCCATATTAAAAACATAAAAAATACAGAGGCACTCCTATCAGGTATAATAAATCTTTCAGGAAATATAGAAAACCCACAATTAAAAGGTAATATCGATATACATAAGGTAATTGCAAAGATACCATTTCAGAAACAAAAGAAAACTGGCAAACCAAGAAATCTGCCACTTGATATCGATATAACAATTAATATGCCTAAGAATGTTTGGGTAAGAAATGAACTTGTAGACATAGAACTTGGAGGAAAGGTAAGATTTAAAAAGAGACAACATATTGAGATAGAGGGTAAAATGAATGTATTAAATGGATATTTTTATTACTTTGACAAGCCATTCAAGGTTGAAGAAGGTAATTTTGAATTTTACGGACCTGTCATCCCAAATATAAACTTGAAGTCAAAATCAGAACTCACATATAGGAAGACCGATGATAGAAAAACCGAAGAAATAAAAGGGCCTGTTGTGCTACTTGTTTCAGGAACACTGGGAGAGCTAAATTTTGACCTTTACACAGAGCCACCTCTTCCTCCAATGACACTTCAGGAGATAATACCCCTTTTAAATCTTGATATGACCTGGTCGGAACTTGCATCATTCCAGAGAATGAGTAAAACAATACCCTCAAAGGCGGCTTCCTTCTTTTTAAGAACCCAACTGCTGAATAGAATACAATCTTCCCTCGGGATTGATGCGCTTGATCTCAATGCAAATTTGTTTGGGGAGAAAAAATCAACCCAAATTACTGTAGGTAAATATTTCACAAAAAATGTATATGGAAGTTATACACACGATATTCTCTCTGAATTTCCTGACCAATTTCAGTTAAAATACATTACGAAGAAGGGAAACGTCCTGTTTGAAAGAGATGAAAAGGGGAGTCTTTGGGGTGGATTTGAATTTGTTATAAGAAGGTAAAGGGTAAAGACAGTGTAGATGAGAAATAGAAAGAAAAGCAAGGTAAAAGGAAAACAGGGCATAGCAACTACACAGCACTACGGGCAAGAAGAATAGTTCGCAATGATATTTCTTATAATGACATCCAAAAAAGGATTAAAAAAGTCGAAAATAATATTGACATTAGTAATTTACATTAATATAATTATATATCAAAATAAATGCGCCTGTGGCTCAACTGGATAGAGCAACGGACTACGAATCCGTTGGTTGGGGGTTCGAATCCCTCCAGGCGCGAAAATGAAAGAAAGCAGTTATGTTATTTCTTTTTTATTTTAGACTTGCCCTGATGAAAATGTGTCCAATTCGTAGAGATGCCTCTCTTGATAACCAAGACAACACTTACAACAGACAATTTATCCCCCTCAAACTCAAAGAGTTTGCAACATGATGCAATCAAAATGAAAGCATTAATTGAAGGCCAGATATAGCAAATTCAATGAGAATTGATAGTGTCTTGCCTTATATATTTTTCTATATTTGATATTACAGGAAAATCACTTGTAAAGGACAGTAAAGTACTAAAAGCTGGAAATTATGTCTTCAACAGGAATAATCTTCCATTCGGAGTTTACTACATAAGACATAAACACAAAATAGATTAATATCTAAAAAGGTTGTTTTGTTCCGTTAAGGCGTAAGCAATACAACTGTTTCTATATGGTATGTCATCGGAAAGAGGTCAAAGAGCATTATTCTCTTTGGTCTCAACCTCTTTAAAAATGACATATCTCTGGAAAGTGTAGCAGGGTTGCAGGATATATATACCATTTTTTCAATGTTTGAGTTATCAATCATTTCCATAAATGCTCTTCCAATACCTTCTCGAGGAGGATCTATTATTACTTTGTTAATATACCTATAATCACGAAATTTCTCTACGGGGGAAAGGATTGAATTTACATTCTCTATGAAATTTCTTTTCTTATTATAAATGGAATCCTTAAATGCATATTCATTTGACTCAACCAGTATTGTTTTTTTAACATATCTTGCCAGAAAAAGGCCAAATGTCCCAACCCCAGAAAAGGCATCAAGTATTATATCCTGTTTTTCAGGTTGGATAAAGTCCGAAACAACTACAGCCATTTTCTCAATCATTCCAGTATTAACTTGAAAAAAAGAAAATGGGGAAACAATAAGTTTTAAATCCCCAACTTCATATTCAAGAAAGTCCTCTCCAGTCCACTTGTTTCCAGGTGCAATAATAACATCTACCCCCGCTCTTTTCAACTTCTCGACATTGTCTCTCTGTTTCCTTACCCCCTTTATTATTCCAAATACTTTGGACCTTGCATCCCTCCTCAAAATAAGTTTCTTTACCCCACCCATATCTGATATCTTTTTCCTCACCGATTCAATCAGAGAATCCTCAATAATACATTCTTTTATAGCAAAAGGTTTATTATCGACACTATAAAAAGATGGTTTTCTTCTAAAAAAAGAATACTCCACTTTATTTCTATAGTGTGAATCTTTATCAGTAATAATTCCATCAATATCAATATTAAATTTTCCTATCCTATTTATTGTTTCCTTAACGATACTGAGTTTATAGAGTAGCTCTTTTTCCCTTTTGATATGTTGAAATGTGCATCCTCCACATAATCCAAAGTGGGGGCATTTGGGTTCAACCCTGTCTGGAGATGGTTCAAGGATCTTTACTATTTTGCATAATTCATAGTCATTCTTACCCTTACACTCAACCTTTACAACATCTCCTGGAGCAGAAAAGGGCACAAAATGAACTTTATTATTTTCTCTAGCTATTCCTTTACCTCCATAAACCAGTTTTTCAATCGTTAATACCTTGATATTATCCTCCCTAAATCCTGAATTTCCTTTTTATCCTTTCCCAAATAACCCTTATCTCCCCCGCTAAAATAATAAAGACACCAATAAACATTAAAAGTGCTCTGTGATATTTTTTGAGATATTGAACAACATCTCTATGAAGGTGCCTTATTCTTTTTTCTCCGAGTTTCTTTGCCAATTTTCCTGTGTAATGTACTACCTCAACAGAAGGTATATAGCGTATTTTTATATGTTTATCCCTTAACCTTCTGGCGAAATCTACATCAGAAAAATACAAGAAAAAATTGGTATCAAAGAGACCTACATCTTCAAACAATTTTTTTCTTAAAATTAATGCACAGGACATAGGTTGAGGTGCATATTGTTCTTTTGTATAATCAAAATCAATGTATTTCCAACTATTTAACATTGATGATTTTTTAAAAATAAAAGACAAACCCGAAAAAAGTAGAAAAAAATCTAAATTAGTAGGAATATTTCTTACAGAATGTATTAATTTGCCTTGATAGTCAACAAGTTTAGGAACTACAGCTGCCTCTTCCAATGCAACAGCACTGATAATTGGTGAAATGTCATCTTTAAGAATAGAGGTTGGGTTCAATAAAAAAACAATATCTCCCTTCGCTATCACAACCCCTTTATTAACTGCAGAAGCATACCCCTTATTTTCCGTTAATTGAATCAATCTAACTGGAAATTTTTTTACAATATCGAAAGAATTATCAGTAGAATTGTTATCCACTACAATTATCTCTTTCTCAATGTTCTGCTTTAAAATACTATTGATGCAATCCCCTAAATACTCCTCACCATTATAATTAACTATGACAAAACTGACCATAAAATATCCTCATATTTAGCGGCGATATTCTCCCAGCTGTATTCGTATACAAAGTTTGATACCTTCCTTACTCTTTTTTCCTTGTAGGCATCTAAAATAGCCTTGTGGATACAATCAACATCGCCATTATCACAAAATATGCCATTTTTAATAATTCTTCTTAACTCTCCTTTACTTGAAATAACAAGGATTGGAATGCCAGTTCTCAGGTATTCATACGTTTTACCTGGAATAATGTAAGGGGAAGGTACACTGGTGAGAATAAGTAAATCCGAGTCATAAAGTAATTTAATTGCATCCTTCCTTTTAAGATATCCAGGAGACTGATAAAAGCAGAGATTCTTTAATTTATCCTTCTCTTCGTCGGTGGCACTTCCGATATGAAAAAATTCAAATGAATCCCTGAGGGGTGAATTACAAATTTTCTGTAATGCCTCTACAATGTCATCGGTTCTGTGGGCCCTATTAAATGTTCCCATATACGAAATTCTAAATTTATCTTTTTTTGTAACCTTTAAATTCTGGAAATCACTCTCTTCATAACCATCAGGTATCACAAATATTCTATCGATTTTATGCTTCTTAAGTAGTCTATCTTTCAGTGTCTTTGTTGTAACAACAATGGCATTTGCAGACACTAAAAATTTATGTTCATACTCTAATGCAATCTCATCTGAAAATGGAAATATATATCTACCAAGATCAAAATCTGTATATGGATCTCTCATATCTGCAATCCATTTTTTTCCTTTTCTATTTAAATAAATGCCCAACAAAAATAGTGAAAAAGGAGGAGCAGAAATTATGTATATATCTTCGTCCTTAATGTTTTTTATCAAAGGAGGAATCGAACTTACCTTGTTATCCGGAAAAGAAAAATAGTCCCTTCTACCACCAGCAGTAATTATTTTACCTCTGCCAAGATGGAAGATATCAAGCGGAAGAAATCTCTTGACTTTGCCATTAAAACTAAACTCACCCGATAAATTGGTAAATGGGACAGGTGCATAAACTGTAACCTTATGCCCCCGTCTTACTAAATATTCAGGGACGTTGAAGTTCCTTTGAATCCCCCCTCCACCAAGAGGGGGGAAATAATAAGTAATCCAGCCTATCCTCAACTATTCTGTTTTACCCTTAATTTTTGTAAATCCCTCTAAGAAAGGCTTAAACAGGTCAATTGGGATAGGAAACAGGGTTGTGGAATTATTCTCTGATGCAATCTCAGACAGAGTCTGGAGGTATCTTAATTGTATTGTAATAGGAGAAACTGACATAACCTTTGCAGCCTCAGCCAATTTCTCAGCTGCTTGATACTCACCCATTGCATTGATGACCTTTGCCCTTCTATCTCTCTCCGCTTCTGCCTGTCTCGCCATAGCCCTCTGCATATCCTGTGGAAGATCAACATGCTTTATCTCCACAGTGGAAACCTTTATCCCCCAGGGGTCAGTCTGCTCATCAATAATCTTCTGAAGTTTTAAATTTAACTTTTCCCTTGAAGACAAAAGTTCATCAAGCTCAGTTTCTCCAAGGACGCTCCTGAGAGTTGTCTGTGCAATTTGCGAGGTAGCATAAAAATAATCCTGCACCTCAATAATTGCTTTTTGTGGTTCCATAACCCTAAAATAAACCACTGCATTTACTTTGACAGAGACATTATCTTTGGTAATAACATCCTGTGGAGGAACATCAAAGGCAACAATCCTCAATGTAACTCTTACCAGTCTATCTACAATCGGTATTAGCAGTATTAAACCTGGTCCTTTCACATTTAGAAATCTTCCCAACCTGAAAATAACCCCTCTCTCATACTCCTGTAAAATTTTTATTGCATTTGCAAGAATGATGAGAACAATAATAATTACGACAATCCATACTGCAATCATTACTCCTCCTTTTTTTTGACTTTTAATTTTAAGCCTTTTACCTCAAGAACCTCGATTTCCTCTCCTTTTTTAATAGGTTCATCGGAAAAGGCATTCCAGTACTCTCCCCTCAGAAAAACCTTCCCTTTTCTATTATCTATATCGGTTTTTGCAATGCCTTCCTGTCCAATCATTCCCTTATCTCCTGTTGTTGGTCTCCTTCTCATAACCTTGATTGCCATACCAAGGGCGAATATAAAAAACGCAGCAGTTGTTCCTACTGCGGCGATAATTAGAGGAATCGATATTTTTAGATATGGCGCACTTGTATTTATTAACATCATTGATCCAATTGTCATCGAAATTATACCTCCTATAGTTAATGGTCCATAAGTAGGTGTCATTACTTCAAGAATGAACATTATTATTCCCAGAATAATTAAAGCAAGTCCTGCATAATTTATTGGCAAGGTTTGAAAGGCAAAAAATGCAAGGACAAGAGAAATTGCCCCAAATACGCCAGGTGCAATAGCGCCAGGATGAGTAATTTCAAAAAGGAGCCCATAAAACCCAAGAATTAACAAGATATACGCGATATTAGGATTTGCTATCTTTGAAAGCAACAATTCCCTGAAAGACATCGGCACCTTTTTTACCTCCGCATTTTTCGTTCTAATTACTTTTTTCCCTTTCGGTAGATCTACTCTCCAGCCATCTATTTTATTCAAAAGTTCGGATACATTGTTGGCAATAAGATCTATTACATTCAAGTTAAGGGCTTCCTTTTCTGTTATGGATACAGATTTTCTTACTGCCTCTTCTGCCCATTTTATATTTCTTTTTCTTTTCTCTGCGATCGCTTTTATATATGCTGCTGCATCATTAGTCATTTTCTTCTTCATTTCTTCGTCCATTTTCTCTCCACCCATACCAATAGCAACTGGGTGTGCGGCTCCAATATTTGTACCTGGAGACATAGCAGCGATGTTAGATGCAAGGGTAATAAATACTCCAGCTGATGCGTCTCTCGAACCCGATGGATAGATATATATAACAATGGGCACATTTGCATTTAGCTCTGCCTTAACAATGTCCCTCATCGCCTGGTCAAAACCACCAGGTGTATCCATCGTTATAACAACGGCTTCAGCATTTTCTCTTTCCCCTCTCTCAATAAGATTTATAAAGTATCTAGCAGATATAGGCCCTATTATCCCCTTAAAATTCCCTAAAAGTACTATTTGACTTATAAGAATAAATAAAATCATACTATAAGTATAGGTTATATAGCCAATATGTCAACAAAACAAATGCCCTATAAAGAGGGAGGCACTACACAAAAAACGGGATATAGAGAATAGGATATATAATATAAAATGCGGAATTCAGAACTCGGAATGCGGAAGTCATAAAAAGACCGTGAATCGTGATTCGTGAGAAAAGACAGTAACTACAATATTATTACACCTGCGCGGTGCAGGAGGGTCGCTCTCATAATATAAACATTGAAGAAAGAACGCGAATTGTGGAAAAAGAGAAACAATCGCGGAAGGCTTTAGCTGTGGATTCTTACGCAAGTAAGATTGTATCTTACAAACCATACCCGTGCACTCATTTATCCTTAATTATTGTGCCTCCCAATGCAAAAAGCATCAAAGGGTAAACAGGAAGCCTGAAGCGGGATGCACTCATTGGGCCTGTGATGAGTGCAATGTAAATAATAATAATAAAAATTATAACCCTTATCTTCAGGTCGATTTGTTTTTTAAACAAAAACAGAAAAAGCATTATGGCAAGAAAAACATTATAAGAAACTCCAATAAATAGGAGCAAAACTGTACCTGTTCTCGCTTATTTTTAGGGTGTCAAGAATTTTAATCAGTAAAAAACCATTGAACAACACTAAAAGAAACTGTAATAGTATCATTGTATTCATATGGAGATGGGTTTTATCTACGATATATATAAATATTGGGTAAATGGGGGTTCTTAAAGTGTATAAGAATGGATCTCTTTCTTTGTTTATATCACCAGCATAAAACGTTCTGTGGTTCGCCATATTATTTGCACAGGCAATATACTGATATGAATCATTAATTATTATTGGTTTTCTTTTTCTGTAACCGAACCATAAAATAGTGTAGACAACAGTTGTAAACAGTAATGGAAAAAGGAATATTTTATACTTTTTAATATCCATTAAAAGATAAAAGTTAGGTCTGTTTTCTTGAAAATCCCCAGTATTCTATCAAATCACCTATTTCATAATAAGAAACCTGATGATAATTCCCAATGATTGGCTTGAGTCTATTGAAATCTATTTTCCCTTCACTGTCAACTACATCTGGCTCTATATGTGAATAAACAACCTCTCCAATTATTACGTCATGATCAGTAAATTCCTTTATTTCTTTTAATCTACATTCAAGTCTTATAGGGCATTCCTTTATCATAGGTGCGGAAATAGAATGAGCCGGAATAGGTGTTAAACCAGATTCTCTAAATTTGTCAATTTTCCTTCCCGTAGTATATCCACAAAAATCAACGGCCCTAATAATATCAATCGTGGGAATATTGATACCAAATTCTCTGTATTTCTCTAATAGTTTATACGAATATCTCTTCTTTTTTAATGTAACACCAAGTGTTAGTGGTTCCTCAGAAAAAAAACCTATCCAGATCAGGGTTGTAATGTTCCCAATTTTCTCCTCATCTTTTACTGTAAGAAGAATAACGGGCATAGGAATAGGGGATTCCCTGAGCATATCAAAATTCTATACCAACGTTGTGGACAATACCCAAAGGACCTGCAAAAATAGCATTGTACATTAAACTTTTATTACTGAATCTTACAGAAAAACCAAAGTTGGCATTCGTTAAAGGATCTATGCCTTCACCAATTTTTAGATCATTATACAACGTATTATAACCAAAATTTATAGAGAAAAAGTCTTTAATGGGTATTTTTACACCTGTTGCTATTCCAAAAGGATAAAAAATGTCTCCACTAAGAATAAATCTCTTATCAAAATATGCTACGCCTATCCTTATCTCATTTTCCATTTCCCTTTTTTCAGAAATAAATGGGGACAAACTAAAGCCAAAATTCCTGCCATACACTCCTATGTTTAACTTCCTATATATCTTATATATGGCTCCAAACTCAAAGCCCAATCCATAAGAAGTATAAGATGTAACCTTCTCAAATGGTAAGAAAAGTTTTGCACCAATGGTAAAATTGTTCATCATTTTCTTCGAAAAACCAATAATTGGAACAACAGCAATATACTGAAAAGAACCAAATGGCCTGCCTAAAGTATCTCTCTTAACCATTTCGCCTGAATAAAGCCCTTTCATCCCTAAACCGAAATGTATCCCCTTTATTTTTAATGTTCTCCCAACTGCATAATAATTTAAACCGCCAAAGTTCATTATTGTTGTCGTAAATTTGTTATTGCCGATAACTGCTGGATTCCAGAAAACACCAGAAACATCAGGATTTAAAGCGGTTGATGCTGAACCCATCCCAACAACCTTCGAATCAATGGGCATAATAAGAAATGCATAAGAAAATATTAAATATATCAACTGTTCTCCTACTCTACTGTGACGCTCTTTGCAAGGTTTCTTGGCTTATCAACATCTCTTCCGTTAAGATTTGCCATATGGTAAGCAAAAAGCTGAAGAGGGATTACTGCGGGGATGGGAGAGATTTCCTCCATAATGTCTGGTATGTAGAGCACAGAATCTGCAATATCTTTTATTTTTTTATCGCCCTTTGTAGCAATGGCTATAATTTTCCCCTTCCTTGATTTTACCTCTTCAAGATTACTTAGCATCTTTTCGTAAACGTCTGATTTTGTGGCTATTGCTACAATTGGAATGTCTTCATCCACAAGTGCAAGTGGTCCATGTTTTAATTCACCAGCAGGATAACCGGATGCATATATATACGAAATTTCCTTCAGTTTTAATGCACCTTCCAGGGCAGTAGGATAGTTAATCCCCCTCCCTAAGAAGATAAAATTCTTCTTTTCCTTTAGGTTCTCAGCTATCTTCTTAATCTCAGGGTCCAATTTCAATACATCTTCTATAATCTTAGGGATTTTATTTAATTCTTTTATTCTTCTTAACATTTCTTCTTTGGTTATTGTCCATTTTATCCTTGAAAGATAAAGTGTAAAAAGGTATAAATTGAATATTTGTGCAACAAACGCCTTGGTTGAAGCAACCCCTATTTCTGGCCCTGCATTAACATATATGACACCATCAGATTCACGGGCAATTGTACTTCCAGGTGTGTTCACAAATGAAAGGACCCGTAGAAACTTGGCCTTCGCCTCCCTTAATCCTGCAAGGGTATCTGCTGTCTCGCCTGATTGACTAACGGCTATGACAAGTGTCTCCCCACTAATAACTGGATTACGATATCTAAATTCTGAAGAAATATCAACTTCTGTATGTATTCTTGCAAGTTTTTCAAGAATATATTTACCTATATAACCAGCATGCCAGGAAGTTCCACAAGCTTGAATAAAAATGTTATTGATAGAAGCAATAGAATCTGGGGTGAAATGAAACGAATCACCAAGGATAATCTTGCTATTCTTGAGTCTTATATTCAAATTATCTCTAATTACTGCTGGTTGTTCAAAAATCTCTTTTAACATATAATGAGGAAACCCACCCTTTTCAAGATCAGCTGATTTATAGGGAACCTTACGTATTTTCTTTTGAATTTTTTTACCATCCTTATTAAAAAAACTCACGGAATTTTTGGTGAGAACAGCTAATTCATCATCATCCATAACAATAATACTTCTTGTGTGACCAATGACTGCTGGAATATCAGAGGCAAGCAAATTTTCCCCCTTGCCAATACCAATTATCAAAGGGCTACCTTTTCTATAAGCAATGATTTTTCCTGGTTCCTTACTAGAAATAACAGCGAATGCAAAAGAACCTTTAAGCATTTTTACTGTCTTCAGCACTGCATTCTTTAGATTGCCTTTGTAATTTTCCTCTATCAGGTGGGCAATAACTTCTGTATCAGTATTTGACTTAAAGATATGCTTGCTCTTTTTTAATCTATCCCTGAGGGTATAATAATTTTCAATAATTCCATTGTGCACAATTGCTATCTTGCCTTCACAGTCAACCTGTGGATGCGCATTCTGTTCAGAGGGTTCACCATGTGTCGCCCACCTCGTATGGCCTATCCCAACATCTCCCCCTAACGGCTCCTTTGTAAGGAGCTCTTGGAGTCTCATCAATTTTCCAAAAGTTTTTCTTACCCCCAATTCACTATTTTCAATAGTCGCAATACCACTGGAGTCATAACCCCTGTATTCTAATTTCCAGAGACCAGCCATTAATACACTGCTTACATCTTTACTACCTATGTAACCTACTATTCCACACATATTTACATTTCCCCAATTTTATTTGTTTCTTCAATCATATCCAATGCATCCTCTCTTTTTTTGCTTTCAGCAATTAATCTAATTATAGGTTCAGTCCCACTTTTTCGTATATGTATCCATCCATTTTCTTTAAAAATCTTTATTCCGTCAGTTTCATCAATTTCATATTTTTCATAGTAATTCCTTACCCTATTAAAAAATTCATCTCTGACCTTCAAATCATTAAATCTTACTACCTTTTTTACAATTTTCAAGTGAGGATATTCGTTTATTATTTCACTTATCTTCAACTCTTTTTCAACCAATAATGATAAAATAGTCAATATACCCACAACTGCATCTCTTGTATATTGAAAACTTGGAAGTATAACACCTCCATTCCCCTCCCCCCCAATTGCAGCATTAACTTTCTTCATCATATTAACAACATTTGCCTCACCTACCTTAGCCCTAAAAATTCTCACCCCATGTCTATTCCCAATAAAATCTACCATCGATGTTGTCGAATAATTTACAACACCAGGACCACTTTTTCTTTTAAGCCAGTAATCAAGCGCAAGAGTTATAGTGTATTCCTCCCCTATAGCCTGACCTTTTTCAGAAATAAGACTTAACCTATCTCCATCTGCATCAGTGGCAAAACCAATATCGAGATGGTTTTCTTTCACAGTTTTCTCAAGGACCTTTAAATTTTCTGGAATGGGCTCAGGATTTCTTATGAATTTGCCATTACCTTCACAAAAGACTTCTTTAACTTCGCATCCAAGCCTTCTCAAAAATATTGGATATGCAGAAAATGCAGCACCATTTACGCAATCAATCCCCACTTTAAACCTTTTCTTCTTTATTCCCGCCACATCTATCCCCTTGATAGCCAGTGCATTATCTATATGTCTTTCAACTCCTTTTTTGTCCAACTGAACACCTTTTATCCTGCTGGAATTGACTCTATCGAAACCTTCTCTATACACAATATCCAGTTCATTGCCCTCATTTGCATTTAAGAATTCTCCATTTTTATTTACAAGTTTCAAAGCATTCCATTCAGAAGGGTTATGGCTCGCCGTAATAACAATCCCTCCATATACGTCTGATATCTTTACATTATAGAGTAATGTAGGGGTAGGAACTATACCAAGATCGATTACTTCACAACCAACGGAAAGCAGTCCAGCAATAACGGCATCTCGTAGCATTATTCCACTTTTTCTTGTATCTCTTCCAATTATAATCTTCCCCCTACCTGTATAGACGCCAAAAGCGGCGGCATAAGCAGTTACAAATTCAGGAGTGAATCCATTACCAACAATTCCTCTAATGCCTGACACAGATTTTATAATCATACGGCTATTTCCCTTTTTTCCATTAAACCCCCTATCCTTTCTTTGAGTTTATCTATACCAATGCCCTTTTTAGCAGAAATAAATAAATCATCTGGGAATCTCTCTTTTATCGATTCAAGCAGTATTTGATCATAGAATAGGTCAATCTTATTAAATACAAATATGTGATTGGACTCTAATATACCTAATGTTTCCATTAGCTTCTTAGCCTCAGAAATTTGAAACTCAAAATTCCCACTTGAAATATCGATCACAACTAGCCTTAAATCAGCAATTATTGCTTCCTCAAGTGTTGAATGGAAAGATGCAATTAACTGAGGAGGAATATTCCGTATAAAACCAATTGTGTCAGTTACGACAAAATATTTTTCTGAAGAAAGTCGGCAGATCCTCGTAAGAGGATCAAGTGTAGCAAATAACTTATTATCAACATAAGTAGAAGAATGTGTAAGCACATTCAAAAGAGTACTTTTACCGACATTTGTATAACCGAGAAGTGCCACCTTGAAAATTTTCGACCTTCTTTTTCGCTGCACCTTCCTGGAACGTGATATTTTATCAAGTTCTTTCTCAAGGTACCTTATCCTATGAAATATTCTTCTTCTATCTATCTCCAGTTTCTTTTCACCAGGTCCTCTTGTTCCTATTCCGCCTCCAAGTCTGGAAAGCTCTATTCCTCTACCCTTTAAGCGAGGAAGCGTAAACTTAAGCTGTGCAAGTTCGACCTCTATCTTGGCAGCCCTTGTTCTTGCGTGTTGAGCAAATATATCAAGTATTATATCTCTTCTATCTAATATTTTTTTTCCGGTTAACTTACTGAGATTGCTAATCTGTCCTGGTGTAAGGGCATCATCAAAGAGTATTGTGCTGAAACCCTCTAAGGATGATATCTCTTGTGCCTTACCTTTCCCTATAAAATAAGCAGGGTCAGGGTCATCCCTCTTTTGGATAATTCTCTCGACAACCCCACCTCCTGCCGTTTCAACCAATGAAGCAAGTTCATCTAATGAATCGATCTTTTCCTTCTTTCTACTGTTATCCGTTATAAGTCCAACGAGCAAAAACTTCTCTTTCTCTTTATCTATTATCCTATACATATATGAAAATTAGTTTGTTAGATAGAAAAATCAAGGCTTCATTCAAAATAATTTGAAATATTTCTTGGGGTTTTTCTTTATATCCTGAAGCAAGGCCTTTAATTCTGCAGATGCATTACTTAGATTTTCATATAATTTATCATCATAGATTAATTTACCAAGACTTCCTTGTTTCGAGTTTATTTTGTTAAGAATCAAATTTATCTCTCTCAATGTTTCATTAAGTCTACCAAGGACCAATTTAAGACTATCTGAATCTTCCTTTACATTTCCAATAGTTGATTTAATATTTTTCCTATTCTCCTCAAGTAATGTTTTAAGATCCCTTAAAACTTTTTCCAGTTGTTCTAAAGTTCCGCTCGTTTTTCCAAGTCCGGATCTTGCGACTTCCGCCAAACTTCCAAATTCTGAGGCAAGAGAGCCAATCTCTACTGTCGACAGCCCAAGACTTGGCTGACCAATTATAATCTTAGTAATATCCCAGAGTTTTTCTGCCTTACCAGGGTCAAGGACAATGGTTTTAGTTCCACTTATCATTGCAACATCACGAATGGATACCTTTACATCCTCTTTAATTTTTACGTCATTTTCTATCCATAGAGTAACGATTACACCCTTCTCGGTTACATCCATACCAAGAACCTTACCTTTTACTATTCCATACACTCTCACAGGATCTCCTGGTTTCAAACCACTAACATCATTAAATGAAACATGAACAATATACCCCGTGCGATGAGCCTTGAAATTCATAAGCCACAATTGACCCACAAAAAAGACAACAAGTATAGTTACTATAAAAATACCAACCTTTACTGTTAAACGCTTATTACTCATATAGCCTCCTTACCTGAAAACCAATCTTGACACAATATAATCAAATATTAAGAGTAGAACAGTTGAAGAGACCACAGCCTTTGTAGTTGCCTCTCCGACCCCCTCTGCCCCACCTTTTGCTTTCATTCCATGATAAGACCCCATCAAACTTATAATGATTCCAAATGTAACCGATTTTAGCAAACCACCATATAGAGTAATGGGCAAATAATTTAGTCTAACCCCTCTAAAATAAAGACCGGCAGAGATGTGAAGACCAATGTTCGAATAAATAAAACCACCAAATATTGCAACTACTTCACTAACAATCGTAAGTAACGGTAAAACAATAATCCCAGTAATAATTCTCGGCACAATAAGAAATTCCACAGGATTTATAGCCATCGCTTCAAGTGCATCTATCTGTTCTGTTACTTTCATTGTTCCTATCTCAGCGGCAATGGCAGAAGATACCCTTCCCGCAACAACAAGCCCAGTAATTAGAGGTCCAAGTTCGATCATCTCAGCCTTTGCAACAGACATTCCGACATATACAAGAGGCATAAAATTTTGAGCCTGATAATATGCCTCAAAAGCCACAACCATACCCGTAAAAAGTGCGGTAAGACTTACAATAGATAAGGACTCAATTCCCATAAATACAATTTGTTCTACAATTAAATTAGGTTTCCGCAATGCTCGCGGAAAAAAAACGATTGACTGCCAAAGAAGTACAAAAACGCCTCCAACATAGTCAAAAGCAAAAAGTAATCTTTTCTTTATCATACCATCAGGTTATAGCAAAATACTCAATTGTCAACATTCAATTTCGGAATAAGTTCCTCTTAAAATCAAGACGCTCCCATAATTTTCTTTATTGCTTTACCAATGTAATTTAGTAAATCACCTGCAATCAATGAATACTCGGTTGTTTCTTCCACAGCTATATCAGCTGAAAGCCCATGTATATAAACTCCAGAAATAGATGCCTCCAATGGAGTTGCTCCTTGGGAAATAAAACCTGCTATCAAACCAGATAGTATATCACCACTTCCTCCACTGGCAAGACCAGAATTACCAGTTGAATTTATATATGCAGTCCCATCTGGAGAAGCCACAACAGTTGGAACACCTTTTAGAACCAAAATAACTCTATGCTCTATGGCAAATTTTCTGGCAATTTCTATTCTATTACTCTCAATTTCATCAATAGAAAAACCCGAAAGTTTGGAGAATTCGCCTGGATGCGGAGTAAGTACCCAATTACCTTGCGAATATTCCAGCAATGAAATATTCATATTGTTTATGCCATCAGCATCAATAACCAAATGCCGCTTCTTGAATTTTGGGAATAATTTTTTTTCAAGTTTTTTCAGTTCATCGCATCTGGAAAGACCTGGGCCAATTAGCACAACATCTTTATCCTTTGCAAATTCGTATATATCCCCCAATGCTTCCAACTCTAAAACGCCATTACCCCCTTTTAAAGGAACTTTGATCACTTCGGTCAATTTAGCCTCAAATATATCCATAAGGGAATCAGGAACACCAACATATACAAGTCCTGCACCCGCCCTCAATGCTGCTTCGGATGATAATACAGAAGCACCTGTCATCCCTTTCGACCCAGCTATTACAAATACCTTTCCATAATTTCCTTTATGACTGTATGGAAACCTTAAAGGCAAAATTTTAGCCACAAAATCGTCGTCTATTAGCTCTGTTTCTATATTTAGTTCATCCAAAATATTATCCATAGGGATACCTATATTCCCTATATATAGTTTGCCGGTATAATAGCGTGCAGGGTACAGCAACATCCCCTTTTTTATCATACCCATTGTACAGGTAGCATCTGCGAAAACACCCTCTCCCAAAACCTGACCAGTGTCAGCATCAACACCGGATGGAATATCTATAGAAAAGACAAGCTTATCTATAGAATTAATCATCTCAATAATCTTTTTATAAACACCCTTAGGTTCTCCTCTGAACCCAGTTCCAAATATTGCATCAACAATTATTTCTGCACTATTAAATAGATTTTTTAATTTATTGTTATTTATTTTATCAATTTCAGTATATTGAATTCCCAATTTTTTTATTATTTTGAAATTTACAAGGGCATCACCCTTTATTTCTTTCTCCTTACCCAATATTAAAACAACGACATCAGCACCCTCTTGGAATAGCAACCTACTTACCACAAACCCATCTCCTCCATTATTTCCTTTTCCACAGATGACAAGAGCTGGAATATTTGTTAGCTCTTTTATATAATCCTTAATCATACTAACTACTTCCATTCCTGCCTTCTCCATCAGCACTACTCCTGCGATACCAAACTGTTCAATAGAAATTTTGTCTATTGCCTTCATCTGTTTTACAGAGACTATTTTCATATTTTCCTCCTTTTTTTCATAATAATTTTAATTTTTTTAAAAGTCAATATATTTTTTTGCTTGACAAATTCAAAATTTTATGTTCAATATTAATATGGTTTTACCAAAGGATGTTTTTGTTGATGATTTAACTGGCATTTATAACCGAAGATATCTCATGCACTGGGTAGATGGAGAGATCAAAAAATGTAGAAGATACAGACTTCCTTTTTCATTCGTTCTCCTTGATATTGATAACTTTAAAGAAATAAATGATTCAAAGGGACATATAAAAGGTGACCTCGTATTAAAACTCTTCTCCCAATTTCTTAAGTTGAGTTTGAGAGATGCCGACGTTATTACTCGCTATGGAGGTGACGAATTTATACTGTTGTTGCCAAATACGCCAAAGGAACAGGCAGAAATCGTAGCAAAGAGGATTTTGGTTTCCTTAAAAAAACAGGAGTTCTCTGGGAATAAACTCAGCGCGACTGGTGGAATTGCCACATTTCCTGATGATGGGAATGACTGGGAGACATTGTTTAAAATTGCTGACCAAAGAATGTACGCTGCAAAAAGATTGGGTAAAGGTAGAATTGGCACCATTGATACCATCTCTAAGGAATTAAATATACCAAGTAAATCCCTCGTTGATAGAAAAGATGAGTTATCAATGTTAAAGGATTTAATGACAAAGAAAACAAACAAACTTATAATAATACAAGGTGAAGCTGGGGTTGGTAAAACAAGATTGGCAGAAGAGGCAGTATCTCAGGTAGTCGGCCTTAACCTATTTACAGGTCACTCTTATGCAACTATGAGGGCATCCCCATATTATGCCATTAGAGATCTTAATAATTCAATTCTCCAAGATTTTGAAGATGATGCGAGAGACGTATTCGTAAATTCGTTAAATATCCAGGAGAAAAGAGAGATTTCCAGACTTATCCCTCCTCTCTCTTCGGGATTTGAACCCCTGGTGGGGGACAAAATTATGCTTTTTGATAGCTTCAGAAAATTCTTAATTTCTTTATCTAAGAAAATAAATTTTGCCATTTTATTTGACGATCTCCACTGGGGAAATGAATCGACACTTGAATTGATTTACTACTTAATCAAAAGAGGAAACAGCCACTTTCCTATAATCGGAACATATAGAGTAGAAGAACTTGAAAATACACCTGTTCAAAAAACATTAAGAATTCTTGGCAGAGAAAATTTGTACCAGGAAATATTTATTCAGCCCCTTACAAAAATAAATGTAAAGGAACTCGTGCAGATCATACTTCAAGAAGAGATTCCTGAAAATGTACTTGATTATATTTATAAGGAAACAGGTGGAAACCCATTCTTTATTGAAGAAATTTTAAAATCAATGAAAGAAAAGGAAATTTTATATGTAAGGGATGGGAAATGGGCTCTTAAAGAGGATTTTGACACCTGGACTATACCAAAATCAGTAGAGGATACAGTTTTATATAAATTTTCTTTACTTGATAAAACAATCAAAAATGTAGTGGAAATAGCTGCTGTTATAGGAAGAGATTTTGATTTTGAAATTCTCGCCCTTATTTCTGGACTCAACCAGGGAGAATTGTATGACATCCTCGACAAATTGATCTCCATAGGCCTCTTTAAAGAGACATCACCTCAGAATTACTTCTTTACAGAAGATGTCTTTAGGGAGGTTATATATAAGAATATACCAAAGGGACAAAAAATGAGCCTTCATTTGAAAATTGGAAAAATAATTGAAGAAAGAACTACTGAATTCCCAGATAAAAATGAATTTCTTTCTACCCATTTCTATCACGCTGGGGAACAGTCAAAAGTTACTAATTATGCCATAATATCTGGTGATAAAGCCGAATCCGTTTATGCTCATAAAGAAGCTCTAAAATTTTATCAATGGGCATTACAGGGGAAAATAGATAAGAAAACAAAGATTTCTCTGCTAATAAAACTTGGAAAAGTAAGTGGTTTAATTGGTGAATACAAGTCTGCAATCTCGTATATTGAAGAGGCTATCTCCCTTTCTTCAGGTGAAGGAAGAGGAAATTCTTTCTTTGAACTTGGAAAATTGTACTCCGGAAAGGGTGATTTTGAAAACGCACTCTCATCCTTTAGAAAAGCAAGAAGGGCATTTAAAGACAAGCAAAAAAAATATGTCATTGATGTTCAAATTGCGTGGGTATACAACCAACTTGGAAAATTGGATTCAGCATATAGAAAAATCAAAAAAGTCATGGCTCATCTTAATAAAAAATCTCACGAGGAGGACTATGCAACTGCTTTAAATATATTTGCTACTTTAAATATGAGTGAAAAGAATTATGAGGTTGCTGAAAAATATTTTCAGGAGAGTCTCGAATTGCGGAAAAAACTGGGTGATAAAATTGGTATTGCTTCAATTTACTTAAATTCTTCTAATATAGACCAAGAGAGAAATGAATATGGTAAAGCAGAAGAAAAGCTTTTAAAGGCTTTGGAGTTATACAGAGACACAGGTTTTAAAGAAGGTGAGGCTACTGCATTAAACAATCTTGGTTCTCTATATTTAGCAATAAATGACCTTAAAAAAGCAGAATCCTATTATAGACAGGCTCTTGATATTTCTGAATGGACTGGCGGAATATCAACACGTCTACTTCTTCTCTCCAATCTTTCAGTTATACTTCGGTACAAAGGAGCGCTGGAAGATGCCAAAAAACTATTAGAGGACGCCCTTTCTTTAGCAAAAGTTAATAAACTTATAGATTGGGAATTTAGGTTATACGTTCAATTGTCAGTACATTTTCTAAAATTTGCGAAGGATCCTACCAGAGGAAAAGAAAACTTAAATAAGGCATCAGAATTGCTTCCTCATATTGAGAGCCAAAGGATTACCGCTTATTATTATCTTTCAGAAGCACGTTATCTTATACAAACTAATAATATTGAAAGAGCTATATTTATTTTAAAGGAAAAACTCTCTCCTATCTTAAAAAATATGAAGAATGACTTTACATTTGTTTTGTATAATATACTCCTTGGCCTTTCATATTCAAAAAAGGAATGGAAAAAATGGGGTCTAAGATACCTAAAGATTGCGAATGATGTTGCTGTTAAAAATGTAAAAGATGAATCCTTTGTTGCGGAGGTTTATGAGGCATATGGTGATTTTTACAAAAATTTGGGAGAATATACAAAAGCTAAAAACTACTATAACAAATCACTCTCCCTTAATAAAAAATTAGAATTACATTGGCCTATTGAGAATTTAGAAGCCAAAATAAAAGAATTAAAATCAAAAAAATAATCTTCCAAAATTTATCGCTGTTTGCATTAATTTAGTTTATAAATAATTAAGTGCTCTACCTTAAAAAGAGCAACTATATTTATTTACAGGTCTGATGATATCTTACATATTTAAAGAGTTGACTTTTCAATATTATTGTTTTATACTATATAGAATGAAGAATTTTGAACTTGCGAAAATATTCAGTAAGATTGCTGATGCACTTGAAATCAAAGGCGAGAATCAATTCAAGGTTCTCGCTTATCGCAAAGTCGCAAGGATCTTGAAGGATTTTCCCGAGGATATTGAAGAAATCTATAGATCAGGAAATCTCAATGATGTTCCTGGTATTGGAGAAGGAATAGCAAAAAAAATAAAGGAGTATATAGAAACAGGAAAGATGAAAAAATATGAAGAAGCAATGGCTAACATTCCTGAAGGACTTGTTGAACTCCTAAATATTCAAAATCTTGGGCCAAAAACTATAAAACTCGCATATGAAAAATTGGGTGTCAAAAATATCTCTGATCTTGAAAAAGTAATCAAAGATGGTTCCCTTTCCAAATTGCCAAATATGGGCGAAAAAAAAATCGAAAATATCAAAAAAGGGATCGAGCTGTATAAAAGTGAGAATGTTGAAGGCGAAAAGAGGTATCCCATCGGCTTGGTTGAACCAATTGTTGAGGAAATTGTTAATAGAATAGGTTCCTTAAATTATGTTGTTAGGGTATTACCTGCTGGCTCTTACAGAAGAATGAAAGAGACAGTTGGTGACCTTGATTTTCTTGTCATCTCAAAGGAGGGCAAAAAGGTGATAGATTTTTTCACAGGATCCTCTTTTGTAGAAAGAATACTTGCATCTGGTGACACAAAGGGTTCAATTATAGAGAAAAACCTTAGAATCCAGATAGACATGAGGGTACTCTCTGAAGAATCATTTGGTTCTGCACTTCAATACTTTACAGGTTCCAAGGCACACAACATAAAAATAAGATCTATTGCAAAGGAAAAAGGACTAAAGGTAAGTGAATATGGCGTATACAAAGGTGAAAAAAAGATAGCTGGAGAGGATGAGAAAACAGTATATAAATCGATAGGTATGGAGTGGATTCCACCAGAAATGAGGGAAGACAGGGGCGAGGTTGAACTTGCATTGAAAGGAATTCTTCCCCAAATCATTTCTTATAAAGATATTAAAGGAGATTTACATATTCATTCAAAATACTCTGATGGAGCGAACAGTATCGATGAAATAGCGAAAAAAGCTATAGAAATGGGTTACGATTATATAGGAATTGCTGATCATTCACAGACTGCTAAGTACGCTCATGGTCTTGAGATTGAGAGGCTTTTGAAAAGAAATGAAGAAATTGATGAACTAAATAAAAAATATAGAGGAAAATTAGTTATACTGAAGGGAACAGAAGTAGATATTCTTCAAGATGGTTCACTAGATTACCCTGATGAGATCCTTAAAAAACTTGATTTTGTTATTGCTGCGATTCACCAGGGCTTCAAAAAAAATGTTACAGAGAGAATGCTTTCGGCGTTGGATAATCCCTCTGTAGATATTATTGCGCATCCTACCGGAAGACTGATTTCTGGAAGAGAAGGTTACGAGGTAAATTTAGAAAAAGTAATGGAATTTGCCAAAGATAAAAATGTCGCACTGGAAATTAATGCATACTACGACAGACTCGACCTCAATGAAACTAACGCTTCCCTTGCAAATAGTATGGGGATACCATTAATAATAAATACTGATGCACATAATCTTGGAATGATGAGGTATATGAGGTTGGGTATTGGAATAGCAAGAAGGGCATGGATATCACCTGAAAATATTATTAATACATATGATCTTGTCAACCTGAAAAGGAAATTGCGGAGCAATGGATAAATTAGTAATTTATGGCGGCAATAGGCTAAAAGGAGTAGTGGAAGTTAGTGGTGCTAAGAATTCAGCACTTCCGATAATGGCAGCTACCCTTTTAAAAGAAGGTAAATTTAAGATCGATAATATTCCCCTTGTTAGGGATATCTATACAATGGCCGAGGTACTTGAAGCACTTGGCGCAAAAATTCAATTTAATGAACATAGTGTTCTTATAGACACAACAGGGGCTGTCGGTCATGAAGCGCCCTATGAGCTTGTAAAAAAGATGAGGGCGAGTTATTACGTGCTGGGCCCACTTATTGCAAGATTAAAAAGGGCAAGGGTATCATTGCCAGGTGGATGTGCCATTGGTGCACGACCTGTTGATCTCCACCTAAAAGGGTTAAAGGCACTATCGGTTAATGTGTCTATTGTGCATGGATATATTGAAGCCTCCACAAAATCCCTTACAGGATCTGAGGTTTTTCTTGAAGGAGTAAAGGGGCCCAGCGTAGGGGCAACAATAAATACAATGATGGCCGCCACTCTGGCAAAAGGAAAAACTATCATTGAAGGTGCTGCAATGGAGCCTGAGGTTGTAGATGTGGCTAATTTCTTGAAAAAGATAGGGGCAAAAATTTCAGGGCATGGAACAAGAAGAATAGAGATCAAAGGGGTTAAAAAACTTGATGCCGATATAGAATACAGGATCATTCCAGACAGAATTGAAGCAGGCACTTATGCTGTAGCTGCTGCAATAACTGAAGGTGATGTGCTCATAAAAGGGGCTAAAGAATCACATATGAAGGCAATAATAAAAAAATTGAGGGAAACGGGGGCAGAGGTTGATGCTCAGGGTGACAAATTAAGGGTAAAATCAAGAAAACCTCTTAAAGCAACAGATGTAAGGGTTGCACCTTTTCCTGGATTTCCAACGGATATGCAGGCACAGTTTATGGCTCTTCTCTGTATTGCTGATGGAGTTAGTGTGGTGAATGAAAGTATTTTTGAGAATAGATTTATGCATGTTCCAGAACTTATGAGGATGGGAGCTGATCTAACGATTGACGGACAGAGTGTTATAATAAGAGGCAAAAATATGCTCAGTGGCGCTCCCGTAATGGCTTCTGACCTTAGGGCATCCGCAGCATTGGTTCTGGCTGGCCTTGTAGCAGCCGGAAAAACTGAGATATCACGGGTCTATCATCTGGACAGAGGTTATGAAAAAATGGAAAAAAAACTAAAAAGGTTAGGAGCTGATATATGGCGAATCAGAGAATAAAAACGGACTTTCTGGTAATTGGCAGTGGACTAGCAGGCTTAAACTTTGCCTCTAAGGTTTCTTATTATGGTGATGTAATCGTTCTCACAAAAAAAAGCAGAACTGATGCAAACACCAACTATGCACAGGGAGGTATTGCAGCAGTTTTCGGAAAGGATGATTCTTTTGAAAACCACATTGAAGACACATTGAAAGTTGGAGAGGGAATATCCGATAAGAAAGCGGTAACAGTAATGGTAAAAGAAGGACCGAGACTTGTAAGGGAACTGATCGATCTTGGAGTAAGGTTCTCAATGAAAATGGGAGAAAATGGAAAGGCACACCTGGATCTGTGGAAGGAGGGTGGCCATTCTCGTAGAAGAATATTACATGCACAAGACCTTACAGGTAGAGAAATTGAACGTGCAATGCTCGCCCACATCAGAGAAAAACCAAATGTAAGAATACTTGAGAATTTTATTGTAATAGACCTTATCATAGAAGATAAAAAATGCTTTGGTGCCTATGCCCTCGATACCCAAACAATGGAGATTGTCTCATTTATTTCACCCATTACTATGCTTGCAACAGGTGGAGGAGGACAGGTCTATCTACATACTACAAATCCCGGAATTGCTACAGGCGACGGGATTGCAATGGCATTTCTTGGAGGTGCAAGGGTAGCAAATCTTGAATTTGTACAATTCCATCCTACTACCTTATTTTCAAGGAATCCTATGGAAAGGAATATATTAATCTCTGAGGCAGTAAGGGGTGAAGGGGGTATCCTTGTTGATAAAAAAGGAGAGCGATTTATGGAGAATCATCCCCTCAAGGAACTAGCACCACGTGATATCATAGCAAGAACAATAGACAGGATTTTAAAAGAAACTGGGGATGAATGCGTGTTTCTCGATATCAGACATATGGGAGAGACAAAAATTAAGGATAAATTTCCAAATATCTATAGGGATTGCCTTGAGCAAGGCGTAGATATAACAAGTGAACCGATACCAGTTGTCCCTGCAGCCCATTACCTTTGTGGGGGAGTAAAGACAGATCTATGGGGTAAAACTGACATTGATGGACTTTATGCTGCCGGTGAAACTTCATATACAGGTGTACATGGGGCAAATAGGCTTGCCAGTAATTCATTATTGGAGGCATTAGTTTTCTCGAGTAGAGCCGCCAAGGCTGCCGGTGATATGGTAGCTGGGCAAATCAGTGGAGTAAAAATACCACCATATTCAAAGGAAGCTGCCGAATACAAAATTGAAGAAGTTGTAATTTCACATATTAGAAGAGAGATTAAACAAGTTATGTGGGATTATGTTGGCATCGTTAGAAGTGAGGAAAGGTTAAAAAAAGCTTTAAAGAGATTTAAAATTATCGTGGAAGATGTTGAAGAAATTTTGTCAAAGGAGAAAATTACGAGGGAACAAATTGAAATTAGGAATCTTGCTTATCTTGGTCTTTTAACAACATTCTCTGCACTCCAGAGAAAAGAATCAAGAGGATTACACTACAATAAGGATTATCCTGAAAAACTAGCGTCATATCAAAAACCAACAATTTTACAAAGGGAGGAAGTATGGAATACAATTTAACTACCAGGCATTTCGAACCTACCAAACAGCTTAAAAAAAGAATTGATAAGACTATGAACAGACTGAAGAAGTTCTCAAACCTTATTTTGAGGATAGACGTACTTGTTGAATTGGATGGAAAGGATATGAGAAATGCGCAGATTCAGGTTAAAACAAAGAAAGACATTCTTACTGCAAGGGCATCAGATCATGATCCGTACATTGCTTTCAACGCCGCATATAAAAAAATTGAGACGCAGCTTAGAAGACTTGATGATAAAATAAAATCTTATAATGGATAATAAAAACTATATTACTGTACAGGATCTGTTTGAAGATAACAAGGAAATACTTTCTCTTTCCCTTGTAGCAGGTTTTAATGGCATGAAAAGAAACATACTAAACGATTATATAAATAGACCTGCCTTCGTTCTTATAGGTTATTCTGAGTTCTTCCCTAAAAATTCCGTACAAATCTTAGGGAATAGAGAAATGAATTTTTTGAAAAAACTAACAAAGGAGGAACGAAACAAAGCGATAGAAAACCTTTTTTCGTTTGATTTCCCTTGTATGATTATAGCCAGGGGATACAAACCATTTAAAAAAATGAAGGAAATATGTAATACGCATGAAATTCCCCTCTTTGCCTCCCCTGAAGTAACCCATGAAATCCAGAAAACCCTGCACTTTTACTTAGAAGATAAACTTGCTCCAAGCAAAGTCTTACATGGCACACTTGTGGATGTCTATGGGATTGGTTTATTATTTACCGGTAAAAGTGGAATTGGAAAAAGTGAGACTGCTCTCGATCTGGTTGTTAGAGGACACCGGTTAGTTGCAGATGACCTTGTTAGAGTCAAAAGGAGGGGGCATATTATTATTGGTGAAGGGGTTGCACCATCTGACATTTTAAGACATAATATGGAGATACGCGGAATTGGTATTGTTAACATCGGGCTACTGTATGGGATAAAGGCCATCAGGTTACACAAAAGAGTTGAGGTACTCGTCAATTTTGTACCCTGGGATGAGAAAAAAGATTATGTAAGAACAGGTCTTGAAACTCAATCATCCGAGATTCTTGGAATTGAATTACCCTTGGTGAAAATACCTCTCGTTGCAGGGAAGCATCTCTCCACACTATCAGAATTAGTTGCTTTAAATCATATATTAAAGATCAATGGATTTGATCCAGCAAAAATAATAGACATAGAGTTAATAAAGATTTTAAAAAAAGAAGCAAAAATTGTTGCAAAATTTGAAGAGGACGAAGAGTGAAAGTTATCTTTATTTCTGGTCTTTCTGGTGCTGGAAAGAGTACTGCATTAAATGCCCTTGAAGACATAGGGTTTTACTGTTCTGATAATATGCCACTACCCCTAATACCTGATTTTTTAAAAATACTACAAGATTTGAAAAACATCCGGAAAGTAGCTGTGGTAATTGATATAAGAGAAGGTGAATTTCTTGACTATTTTGAAAGTATCTTCAAAAAAATAAAAAAAATGGTTGATGATTATGAGTTCCTTTTCCTTGAAGCCTCTGAGGAGATTATTATAAGAAGATATTCAGAAACAAGGAGAAAACACCCCCTTGGATCACTTCAAGTAGGGATTAAAGAAGAAAAAGAACGATTAAAACTCATTAGAGAAAAAGCAACCCGTATTATAGATACTTCTTTTCTCAATGTACATCAATTGAAAAAAATAATTACAAGGATTTTTGTTAGTAGGAAGAACTTATTCATCAATATTGTATCATTTGGTTACAAATATGGACTGCCTGAAGATGCAGATTTACTCTTTGACGTACGTTTTTTGCCCAATCCTTACTTTATCGAAGAATTAAAGCCTTTGACAGGGCGAGACCTGAAGGTCAAAAATTATGTATTAAGTAACCCCTCCTCAAGAAAATTTCTTTCCAGTCTGAATAAATTTTTTAATTTTCTTTTACCCGAGTATATGAAGGAGGGGAAAATTTATCTCACCATAGGGTTCGGCTGTACAGGTGGAAAACACCGTTCTGTTGTAATTGCAGATAGTATTTATGAATTTCTCTCGAGAAAATATAGTGATGTAAGAATTATTTACAGAGATCTCGGAAAAGAATAACTATATTACCTTTCCATAAAAAGTCCTGCTAAAAATCAAACTTAGTCTATAGCCATTAATAGAATAGTTTCTTAGCATCTTTTGGTTCACATTAATTGTAATATATTTTTTGAGGAGAAAATCCTCTAAAAATAATTTTTCGCTTGACCTCTCTATAAATTTATGGATAATAGTAATTATGAATACAAACAGCCTTGGGAATTTAAAAAACCTTACAATATATTTTGGACCGGATGTTAAAACAAAACTTATATTAACGGTCATAACGATAGCTGTTCTTCTAATCCTCAGGTTTATTCCTATATATATAATCAGAAAATCAAAATTGAACCTCAAGACAAAGTATAGATGGAAAAAATTTACAGAGTATATTATTGTAACAATTGGGTTAATAATCATTGGGAGAATCTGGATAGAGGGCGTTCAAAGCCTTGTAACCTTTTTGGGTTTAATATCTGCTGGGCTTGCCATAGCATTAAAGGATGTAGTGACAGATATTGCAGGCTGGGCATTTCTTATAACAAGACGTCCATTTGATGTGGGAGACAGGATTCAAATTGGAAAATTCAGTGGTGATGTTATTGACATAAGACCATTCAAATTTTCGATAATTGAGATTGGAAACTGGGTCGACGCAGATCAAAGTACGGGTAGGGTCATACACATTCCCAATAGTAGAATTTTTACCGAAGAGATTATCAATTATACCCGAGAATTTCAGTTTATATGGAATGAGATCCCTGTGCTCATAACCTTTGAGAGTAACTGGAAAGAAGCAAAAAAAATTTTAAAAAAAATAGGTGGAAAACATGGTGCAAAACTTACAAAAAAGGCAGAAGAGGAAATAAAAAAAGCCGCAAAGAAATACCTTATTTACTATGAGGTTTTAACTCCTATAGTTTATACAAAAGTCGTAGATAGTGGCGTGCGACTGACAATAAGATATCTCTGCCAACCCAGACAAAGAAGGATAACAGAAGAGGCAATCTGGGAAGATATTCTCTCCGCTTTTAAGAAAAGGGATGATATTGACCTTGCCTATCCAACTGAGAGGTTTTATATGAATAAAATTGAAGGGAAGCCTGGGACTGGTGGAGTCAAAAATGGCTCTTAAAAAACAACTGGGACTCATAGAGATTTTTTCTATTGCAGCAGGTGCAATGATAAGTTCTGGGCTTTTTATTCTACCTGCTGTTGTTTTTGGAAAGGTCGGACCAGCAATCATAATAGCCTATATCTTAGCTGGCGTTATGTATATTCCCACTATGTTTACAAAGGCTGAACTCTCTACAGCTATGCCCAAGGCAGGTGGAGAATATTTCTACATAATGAAATCTATGGGTCCTATAGCCGGGGTTTTCGCGGGCTTTGCAAACTGGCTTGCCCTTTCTTTAAAGAGTGCATTTGCCCTTGTAGGAATAGGAGCACTTTTTCAACTTCTTAATCCTTCAGTCCCATATACAGAAGTTAAATTCATAGCTGCAGGTTTTGCATTTATATTTATGCTTCTTAACCTTTCTTCTATTAAGGGCGCCATTCGACTCCAGGTTATACTTGTTATGAGCCTTATTGTAATACTCGGTATTTATATCCTTGGAGGTGTTAGATTTTCACAGGTAGAACATTATTCACCCTTCTTTATAAGTAATTGGAGAGTTATATTCGGTGTGACAGGTATGATTTTTATTTCTTATGGTGGGGTAACAAAAATTGACAGCGTAGCAGAAGAGGTAAAAAATCCCGGAAAGATCATCCCCCTCGGTATGTTTCTCGCCTTTGGAATTGTCTATATCCTCTATCTCTCCGTTATTACTGTAACAGTAGGCGCTCTTCCCTCTGCCGAATTCCAGAAAACTTTAATGCCTCTTTCCCTCGTAGCTAAAAGCTTTGGAGGATTACCCGCAGAGATTATTCTCTCCCTTGCTGCAGCCTTTGCTTTTATTACTACAGCAAATGCAGGTATTCTTTCGGCATCGCGTGTTTCATTTGCTATGTCAAGGGATAGATTGATCCCTGAACCCCTGGGGAAAATATCCAAGAACAAAATACCACAGATTTCGGTCCTGTTTACTGGCATCTTTATGATGATTGCTATTCTCTTCCTCAGATTAGAGCAATTAGTAAAAGTGGCTTCTACAATGATGATTCTTCTGTTTATTATGGTCAATATTGCACTTATGATTATGAGACATAGTAAAATAACTTACTATAAACCTGTCTTCAAGGCACCCTTTTATCCATATATTCAAATTTTTAGTGTATTTCTCTACCTTTTTCTCATTATTGAAATGGGCACAATCTCTATATTATTGACTGGTGGTTTCTTTTTACTTGGAGTTGTGTGGTATTTTATCTTTGCAAGGAAAAGGGCTCGAGGTTCCTCTGTTTTTGCATATATAGTAAAAAGGGCTGGTGCAAAGGAAATAGCAGGAAAAGACCTTGAAAAGGAAATGATGGAGATTTTGAGAGAGAGAGAGGAAATTATTGAAGATAGATTTGATAAGGAGATAATGAGTGCAGAGATCCTGGATCTTGAAGGCCCAATAGACTTTAAAGAATTCTTCAAGATAGCCTCCCAGAAAATTTCAAAGAAAGCAGGGGTTGGAGTGGAAGAAATATATAATGAGCTTATCAATAGGGAAAAAACATCATCTACTGTGATAAAATCAGGACTTGCAATACCACACATTATAATTCCTGGTGAAAAGGTTTTTTTTATAATGCCGGTAAGGTGCAGATGGGGGATATTATTCGAAAATGAACAAGAAGCAGTTAATACAGCCTTTGTCCTTGCAGGATCTATCGATGAAAGAAAATTCCATTTAAAGGCACTAATGGCAATTGCTCAAATCATTCAAGAAGAAAATTTTGAGTCAAAATGGTTAGGTGCAACAAGCAAAGAAGAGCTGAAAAGTATTCTTCTTCTTTCAAGGAGAGCAAGGGAAAAATGAAAATAAGATTTGTTACCCGAATTAAATTAACCATATTAGTAATTTTGATTGTAGCAACAGGTATTCTATTATTCTTAAAACGAGATTATGTAAGAGGACTATTACACAGAAAGGTGGAGAAAAAAGCATTAATTACTATACTTCGATCAGAGGATCTCTCTTTTCTTGTTACAAACAGATTGGTTACTCAACTTGTAGTACAAAAAAAAGAATCTAATCCATTCCTTGGGACAAAAGAAGGATATCTAATAGCTAAAGTAAAATTATACTATGGTGTAGATTTGAACAAATTAACTGAAGATTCTATTGAGGTGACAAAAAATAATATTATTATTCATATGCCTGCGTCTGAAGTTTTAGATTTTGCTGTTGACCTTCCCTCTGTACGTTTTATAACAAAAAAATCAGTACTGATGAAGATTGCAGATAAGGTAAAGGGCAACCCAGACTTGAGAAAAGAACTTGAAGAAATGCTCTACAATGAGACTGTTTTTTTCTTCAAAAATGAGAAACTCCTTCCTTCAAGAACAGAAATTGAAGGGAGACTACAATCATTTGCTGATCTTCTTTCGAAGAAATTTGGAAGGAAAATCATAATAAAATTACCAGAGAGAAAGACAATTAGAGGTGATTGACTGCATTATTACGTACAAACCTGTAATAAGAAATTAAAACGGATGAGAACCTAAAAAAACTCCTTGACTTTGTGCAGTATTATTTTAAAATTAGCCTATGAATGAGATAGTGGATGAGATAAATAAGCTTAAGAAAGAAAAAAACGCAATTATCCTCGCTCATAATTATCAGATCCCCGATATTCAGGACATTGCAGACTTCGTTGGTGATTCACTTGACCTATCAAAGAAGGCGAAAGCTACAGATATTAATCTTATCGTATTCTGCGGTGTACAATTTATGGCAGAAACAGCAAAGATACTTTCCCCTCAAAAAACAGTTCTCCTTCCTGAAAAAGACGCAGGCTGCCCAATGGCTGAAATGATTACAAGCAAAGATGTCCGTGATTTAAGAAAAAAATACCCTGATGCAGCTATTGTTGCCTATGTAAATACAAATGCAGATGTAAAAGCAGAGGTAGATGTATGTTGTACATCAGCAAACGCCGTTAAGGTAGTAAATAGCCTTCCTGAAAGGAAAATAGTATTTCTACCCGATAAGAATCTCGGGCATTATGTAAAAATTAATACAAAAAAGGAGGTTATCCTCTGGTGGGGATACTGTCCTGTCCATGACCCTGGAATATCCTTAAACGAAGTAAAAAAAATGAAAAATGAATATCCTGAGGCAGTCCTGATGGTTCATCCTGAGGCACCACCAGAGGTAGTTGATATAGCAGATTATGTCCTAAGCACAAATGGAATGGTAAAAACCGCAAAAGAACTGGATAAAAAAGAATTTATTGTAGGGACAGAGGAGGGTTTAACGTATAGGTTGAAAAAGGAAAATCCTGACAAGGAATTTTACAGGATAAAAACAGCTGTATGCGTAAATATGAAGAAAACAAATCTTACATCAGTGCTCAATGCACTAAGACACGAACAGTATAAAATAGAATTGCCAGAGGATACTATTATAAGGGCAAAAAGGGCTCTTGATAGAATGCTCAAGTATTCATAGCTTATCAATGCCTTTTGTGAATAAAACTGTTACTTGACTAATCAAAGAGAACCTGTATTTTATAAATATATGAAAAGAATAGCTATCGTTACGCCTGGTGGGGATGCACCGGGAATGAATGCCACTATCAGAGCGGTTGTGAGAAAAGCCCTTTTTAATGGTCTTGAAGTTTATGGCATTATGAGGGGTTATGCAGGCCTTATAGAAAATGAGTTTGTTAAACTTGATTGGAAATCTGTAAGTGGAATAATGGATAGGGGCGGAACATTTTTAAAGACTGAAAGATACGAGAATTTTGAAGATATCAAAAACATCTCAATCGGATGCAATAATTTGAAGAAAAATAAAATCGATGGACTTGTCATCATAGGGGGTGATGGTTCACTCCATGGAGGATTTGCCATACATAAATTCTCCGGAATAGGCGTTGTTGGCATACCCGCTTCTATTGATAATGATATTTATGGAACAGATGAAACTGTTGGTTACGATACAGCCTGTAATACTGCTGTCTCTGCAATTGATAAAATAAAGGATACTGAGACTTCCTTTGAAAGAATTTTCGTTGTTGAAGTAATGGGTAAGAAGAGGGGATTTATAGCATTGAAAGTGGGAATAACAATTGGCGCAGAGGCAATTGTTATTCCTGAGGTACCCTTTAACAGGGAAAATTTTGCCAATGAATTAATTAAGGGTAGAAAAAGAGGAATGAGAAGGGCAATCGTTGTCTATGCCGAGGGTGTTGGCAAGAGACACGAATTTGTAGAATACCTCAATAAAAAAACTGGATTCATAGTAAGGGAGAGTATACTTGGGTATATCCAGAGGGGTGGTGCACCATCATTCAGAAGTAGAATGCTCGCCTCCCTTTTTGGTGCCTTTTCAGTAGATACATTATCAAAGAATCCTGAAAAAGCAAAAATGGTGGGTATAAGGGATGATAAGATCGTTACTTGCGAGTTAGAAACCTGTATTTTAAAGAAAAAGGAGATAGATAAAAGTCTCCTCGAACTGCAGCGTTCGATATCTGTATTTAAGTTGTGATCACATTCTATGAAAAAACATAATTTAAAGATTACAGTAATAGAGATACAGGGTAAATGTCCTGTATACAAAGTTGGAAATTCATTTAGAATAGAAGAGGGATATAAACTCATCACTAATTTTCCTATTTGCTTGCACAGTCTTTCCTCAATTATGCCTTACTATGTTGCCCTCTCAAATGGAGTGCCACCTGAAGACCTCGGTCTTGGAAAGGGAAAATTTGCCTATGTTCAATGTCTTGATCCCTGCAAATATACAGATGGAGGAACGGTTATATACAAGATTGGAATTGAATGACTAATGGATATACAATAAAACAATCGCTCCAATAGTCAATAACAGTAAGCCTGTTAGAACTTTTATATATATGACATTCCTTGTGAGAAATGTATTGAATTGTCTCTGTTCTATTCCCAAGAATGCAAGAAGAAAAACTCCAATGCTCGGTGCGATAAAGCCAATGTTATAGATAATAAGCATTGATAGTGCCCTTAACTTTAAATGAGGGTTCTGAGCAATCATTGTAATAACAGGGAAATAAACCTGACCGGTGCATGTAAACTCAAAAATGGTAACCAAAAAACCGATGGAAAAGCCAGCAAGCAGTATTATCATTGAGCTATAATTTTTTCTTACCCTTCCCCTTACTATCTTCCTGAACCTATCAGGTAATTTTAGTATCATTTCCTTGTTTTTTCTGTAAAGAAAGGCATCAAATAAACTCAGTATACCAACAACGATGGCAAAAAAACCACTCAAAATATAAATTATCTTTGAAACACCAATAAATACAGAAAGGAATCTGATTATCTGAAATATTCCCATTCCAATTAAGAGGTACGTGAGATATACTGCCGTGATAAAAGAAATCCCTCCGTACAGAATTTCCTCCCTACCCTTTCCCCTGAACAACAAAAATGTAATGAAAAAAATCAAAACTCCAAAAGCACAGGGGTTGATGCCATCAATAAGACCCGAAAAAAAGATACCGGGAATCTTCAATTTTTCTATTAAATCTTCAACACTTCTCTTCCTATAAAGTTCCCAGAACCTTGTATTTCCACCCATGTTTGCAACGGAAAGGATCTCTCTCATTAGCTTTGCCATATCCTTTTCAAAGAAAATCCTCTTATTTAAAATAACTACAGGGGTCACTAACATCTTTTCTTTTTTTATACCTATTGATTTCTCAATTGAATAAAGGAGATTCCCATTTTTATTTACATCTTTCATCTCAATCTTCAGGCCTCGAAACTTACTCCTTAACAATTTCAATTCATACTCCATTCTACTGCATTTGTGACAACCAGCTGAATAAAAATATATAATATAAACAGGATTTTTAAGAGTTATGCTCTGAATCTGTTTTGCCTCTTCCCTACCGTAAGTGCTCGTGGATTTCAGGGTCTTAAGAAATGGTATCAAACCCTTCATGATCTCAGCCTTGTTGCCAAAAATTGAGTCTGCTACATAAACCACAGGGATTGTATTATTGTAATCATTGTGTTTCTCCTCAATATCCATAAGGAGTTTCATATTTTCTGGTTTTTTGATGGAAAGAAATTCTACACTAACACTCTTCACAACCTTTATCTCTGATAGAATATCTTTTTCAACCTCTATACAATCGGGACAATCAGGCGAATAAAAAAATAGAAGTTTTATTGAAGAGAACAACAAAAGAAAAATCATGCCCCGTATTTATCAAGTCTTAAGGCATTAGCAAGAAGTAACGATGTTATATAAAGAGATGGAATTCTGCCCAGGTTACCTTTGGCGCATTCATTCTCATTAAATCCCTTTACATTGCTTCTCCTCGTCCACATTGAATAGAGTAAAAATGGTACTGGATGCCAGGAATGCCCCTTCAAGGGGACAGGGGTTGAGTGATCGCCTGTAACGGCAAGAACATCTGGTTTTAGGGACAAAATTTGGGGAATAACCTTATCAACAGATTCTATTACTTTAACTTTCTTTTCGAAATTACCATCTTCGCCGTATGAGTCAGTCTTTTTCACATGGAAGAAAAAGTAATCATATTTTTCGAAATTTTTCCTCAGCCCATCTACTTCATCATCAATGGTTTCACCATTCAATTTCAAAACATCCATCCCAACAAGTTTTGCAATTCCTCTATACATTGGATATGTCGCAATTGCAGCCGCCTTTAGTTTATAGAGTTTTGGAAACTGTGGTATCATAGGATATGCAGTAATTCCCCTCAGAAGAACTCCATTAGCTGGTTTCTGTTCCTTTAGAATTTTTTCCGCTACTTTAGTAAATTTATTTATTATATCAGCTATTTTATCTCCCCCTTCTTCAGGAAAAGATTTTAAAATAGAGTTGCCTTCTGTATGAGGATCTGTATCACTGGCAAATCCTTGTAGACCTCTCCCACGCAAAAGAATTACAAATCTATGTTCCTTCCCACTCTTCAAAATTATCTTGACTCCATCAATTTCCTTAATATGAGAGCTTAGAAGGCTTATCAGCTCCTTGTTTTTCTCTGTTGAAATTCGTCCAGCCCTTCTATCTACTACAATACCATCAGTAATCGTACAGAAATTTCCCCTTGCAGTAACATCACCTGGTAAAACTTCCATATCCACTCCCAAGGCCTCAAGTATTCCCCTCCCGATATCATATTTCAAAGGATTATAGCCAAAGAGAGATAGATGGCCAGGACCACTGCCAGGTGTAATACCCGGAAATACAGGGTCTACCAAACCAACTGAATGTTCTGATGCAAGCTTGTCCAGGTTTAATGTTTTGGCTGCCTCAAGAGGAGTTTTACCCTGAAACGGTATATCCCCTACTCCATCCATTACGAGTAGAATAATTTTTGTGTCATTTTCTTTGGAAAGTTTACTTAATACTTCTAAAGGTTGAATGGCAAACATATTTCACTCCTTTTTGTTATAAAGCCACAGAGTTCATTTATATATCCCTGTGGCTTAAAAAATCTACAAAATTAGAATTACTATTATTATTTGCTTTTACTCCTAGTAGTAGTCTATCTTTATTTTTTCCCTTCTATCTTTTTCAATAATCTATATGCTTCTTTCCTGTCTGATAGATAAAATGACCTGGGATCCCTATAAGATTTAAGAGCGAGCATCTTATTAAGGATCTTCCTTGCCTCTCTATATTTTTTCATTCCTATGTATGTATCTGCAAGCCTTGTATATGAAGCGGTATAAAGAGAATCATTCTCAATTGCCTTTTGGAATTCTTCGGCAGCCTTATTCTTGTTTCCACCAGCAAAACCAGGTAATGATTTGTATATTTCACCTAAAATAATATGGGCACCTGCATGCTTCGGATTGAGTTCAAGTACTCTATTCGCCTCTTTTTTCAAATCACCTACCATAAAAAGTGAATGCACAACACCCTGTAACTTACCTATGCTTCCCATATTTGCAGCGTACCAGTAATGTGCCTGGGGATTATTCGGATTTGCTTCAATTGCCTCCTTTCCGTATTCCTTCCCCTTTTCATACCATTCCATTTTTTCATGCTTATCTTTCTTTGTCGAACCGATTTCATAGCAAAAGAAAGAAAGCCGCCAGAGGACCTCATCTTTTTTTATTCCTGTTTCTAATAAGGTATCCATAATTGCCTTTGCTTTGTACAGAAGTGTAGAGTCTTTGTAGCTTATCTCATAGATGGAGTCTGTCTCTGCAATCTTAAGATTAACCTGGGTGGTATCCATCGTAGATAAGAATATTAATATTAGTATCATTTTTTTGCCTTTGTGAGTTCAGGTTTTATATAATGATCTCCCCATATATTGTCTGTTAGTCTGGCCATCTTTTCATCATATTTTATTAGACCATCATGGTATTCTTTATCAGTAAGTGCAAGTTTGGCATCATCGTCTGCTGGTTTTGCTCCATATTTATTTACAACTTTTAAGAATTCTTGATGGTGATCCCTTATGAAGCAAGGCCTCATCCAGTTACCATGCTCTTGAGGAGGTCTTTTATAAGCATATTCATCCTGCCATTCCCTTATATCCTTGAAAAATCCACTGTTTATAATATCATTGAGATTTCTCTTGTTCTTAAATGCATCTATTACATTATCAACTGTATATGGCACAAATACACAGGGCATTACATCACCATTCCAATCAATATAGAAATACCCACCAGATCTTGCGGCTGCGATGCATCCGTCCGATGAAGTTGCAGAATTCCAAAAATCAGCGAGGAATATATCCTTCTTTCTAACAAGATTCCATTCCCACTCAAAGAGTTTTAGTCTTTCTTCTGGTGTTGGCATTAGATTAAGTGTGTAACCTCTACCAATTGGCATATATTGAAATATCCAACCATAGATTACACCTTGTTTATGAAAATAGAAGTCTGAGAATTCTTCACTCATTATAGTATTTATATTTAACCTCGTTGCTGTTATGGACATTCCAAAAGGAACACCTGCCTCTCTCAAATTTGCATATGCCTTTAAGATCTTATCAAAAACACCTTTCCCTCTTCTATAATCTGTTTCTTCCCTTAGGCCCTCCACAGATATAGAAGGGGTTACATTGCCCAATTTTGCCATCCTCTGTGCAACATCCTTATTTATAAGTGTTCCATTTGTATACATTAAGAAGTAAGAGTCAGAATGCTTTTCAAACAAATCCAGAATCCCCTTACCATTGTCCTTGTAGAGGAGCGGTTCACCGCCTGAAATAACAAAGAAATTCATACCCCATAGTTCCTTTGCCTGCATAATTATTTCATCTGTAACAGACCAGGGCAACTTTTCTTTATTTTCACCACCACTTGCAGCGTAACACCCAATACATCTCAAATTACATGCCTTACCAGGGCTAATTGTCATAAATACAGGGGGTCTGTAGCCATATTTCTTCATATATTCCATTCTCTTATAAAACCCACCAAAGAAGACATTACCAAGAAAAACATCAAGAAGCCCTCTGGAGGCTTCTTTCGAAATATGACCTTTACTTATCGCACGATCAATACTCCTTATTAGTGCCCTGCCCATATAATACTTATCCTCCTGGACCCTTACAGGTCTATCATCAGGATTGCTTATGATTAAATCATCGTATATCTTCTTCTCCATATTTTTTAGTACAAATCTCCTCAACGAATCATTTCTTATAGCTGCATTCGTTAAACCCAGCAATCCTTTAACAGCAATCTTCGTAGATAATCCTATACCTTTCATAGCCCTTAACCCTCCTTAAGCAACATTTGATTTTTTAATTTTCAACTTCCAATCCTTTGGTAGATGATACTCTTTCCCCTGTCTATGTGCATCCATAAAATCATAATAGAGCTCTTTGGTATACCAGCATTCAGGGTCAGGTGCCTTAAAATCACCAAAGTACTGGTATGCCCTGGCTCTACAACCACCACAAACTGCCTGATACGGGCAATCATAACAGGCATAGTGTTCTCTATCTCTCAATGTTTTCATTATGGGGTGCTCATTCCATAGATAATCAAAATCCTCTGTCATTATATTCCCAAGATTTGTATAGGGCATATAAACACAAGGTGTTAAGGTCCCATCTGGTTGGAGTGCAGCATAAGCCCTTCCTGCACCACATCCACCAATAACCTCTGCGATAACACCCAATTCTTTCACCTTTAAGTCGGCATAGTGTGCAAGAACAATGGAAGAGGACTGATTCATTTTACAGTATGCCCCAAAAGCAGGAGAGGTTGTTGCAATTATATGATGTCCTGCATCTACCTGGTCATACATCCAATGCCAGAGCTCTTCTCTCTGTTCAGGTGTAGGATCCATGTCAAAATCACCCCTACCAACCGGGATATAATTATATACAATGATCTTATATGCATTCAGTTTCTCCCTCAATTTTAACATATTGGGAAAATCGTCATGGCTTAATTTTGTATGTGTATAGGCTATACAGGTGGTAACTCCGTGTTTTTCAAGCGTTTTTATTCCATTAACTGCCCTCATCCACATACCAGGGACGCCTCTAAATTTATCGTGCATTTTCGGATCAGAATGGTCTATACTTACCTGGACATATCCAAAGCCAATATCAGCAATCTTTTCAGCCATTTCATCATCTATTAACGTTCCATTAGTTGCAATAGACATATAAAACCCCTTTTCCTTTGCATACCTTGCAACATCAAAAAAATCCTTTTCAATTAAAGGCTCTCCACCAGAAAAGAAGAGACTTGGTATATCCCTCTTCGCAAGTATATCAACTGCTTTATACCTTTCTTCTGTTGTTAACTCCTTTGGTCTGTTGTGACCTGTAACACCTGCATCCTGGTAACAATGTTTACATCGGAGATTACAATTGTTTGTATAATTCCATACTATCATTATAGGATCTGCAAAGGTTTGAGGTGTCTGTAACCCAAATTGGTCAATAGAGCGAAGTGAATTCCTGAATATTTTCCGAATAGTTATATTCTTCATTTCCTCTCTAAATACCTCAGGGGTTCTATTAAAACTCCTGCGGATAATATCCAGAAGTTTAAAGATAGGGTAATAACGTATTCTCCAGTAAGCAGGTATTTTATTATCAGAATATGCATCAAGTATCTTCTCAATCTGAAATTTCCCATCCCCTTTTTCACTCAATGCCATCTTTATCAATTTCTTCGAAATGCTGCTCTCAAGTAAACTCTTCATCCTGACAACGTCAATTTTTGTTTTTGACACAACAAAAAGACTCATTTTAATCCCCCTTCTTTATGATTTTATCAACAAATTTACGGATTCCATAGAAAAGTTCGGAATTAAGCCTATAGTAAATCCATTTTTTATACTTCTCCTCTATAATAAGACCGACATCTTTTAAGACTTTAAGATGATGGGAAATGGTTGGCTGAGAAAGCTTAAATTTACCAACAATATCAGTAACCGTCTTCTTACCTGTGATAAGAAAATCTAATATGGCTATTCTTGTATCATTTCCCATTGCCTTGAATACTTTTTCCATCATTTAACCACCTCCATCATATAGATAGTTATCTATATGTTATCAAGATTTCTTTATTTGTCAAGTGGATAAAACAAAATACCATTTAAAGAATTTTCGCTTTTTCAGGGCATATTGGAAAATATATTATTCTGATGTTATCCAAACAATATAAAAAAATATAATATTGCCATACTATCCAGGCATTCTCAATAAATTATATTATCAGAAATGGAAAGCCATTGTTGCCTTCTTGACTTTATTAAATTTTTTTATAGTATTATATGGGTGCGGGCATAACTCAGATGGTAGAGTACGAGCTTCCCAAGCTCGAGGTCACGGGTTCAAGTCCCGTTGCCCGCTTTGATTTTTTTAAACCAAATTTTTCTGGAGGTGCTCAGATCTTTGAAATTTTAAAAAATGACACAAAATCAAAGGCAAGGGTAGGTATAATAAAAACCGCCCATGGTAATATAGAGACGCCAAACTTTATGCCTGTTGCAACGCTTGCAAATGTTAAAACTATGAAAAAATCAGATCTTATTGATGCGGGTGTGGATATAGTTATTTCAAATACTTATCACCTTCATTTAAGACCTGGAGAAAAAACGATAAAAAAACTTGGAGGACTCCATAGCTTTATGAATTGGGATAAACCTATTGCTACTGATTCAGGTGGTTTCCAGGCTTTCTCTCTCGCAAAGATCAGAAAGATTGAGGATGAAGGGATTCTCTTTTCTTCGCATATAGATGGATCAAATCACTTCTTTACTCCAACCAATGTAATAGATATTCAACTTTCACTGGATTCTGATCTCATAATGTCTCTGGATGAATGTCCTCCCTACCCTATTGGTGAGGGCTACGCAGAGGAATCACTTTTAAGGACTATTAAGTGGGCGAAAATTGGAAAGGAATACTTTAGGGAAAAAGAAACAAACTCAAAACTCTTTGGTATCGTACAGGGTAGTACATACCCCCATCTGAGAAAACGCGCTGTCGAAGAGATAGTCCCCCTCGAATTTGACGGCTATGCAATAGGAGGGATTGCAGTTGGGGAGCCAAGTAATCTTATAAGGGAAATGACAGAATTTACTGTTCCCCTTCTTCCTGAGTCCAGGCCCAGATACTTGATGGGTGTTGGGTTACCAGAGGATATTGTTTTTGCCGTCTCTCAAGGCGTTGACTTATTTGACTGTGTTATACCTACAAGAAATGGAAGGACAGGGACATTATACACAAAAAAAGGGAAAATTAACATCAAAAATACCACCTATAAGGAGGATCCAGCACCCATAGAAGAGGGGTGTGGTTGTTATACATGTCAGCACTATTCAAAGGCTTACCTCAGGCATCTTTTTATTTCTAATGAACTACTAGCGCAACACCTCGGAACGATACATAATATATACTACTTTACTCATTTAATGAAGGACATCCGTGAAAAAATAGTAAATGGTACTTTTTGGGAATGGTCACATAAACTTTTAAAAAACTAAGGAGGAAGATATGGCTCCAAAGGGATTTGATCCAATGGGAATTATTTTTATTATTCTTTTTATCGTTATTCTATATGTTATGATGATTCTCCCAGCTCAGCGAAGACAAAAGGCGCACGAAAAGATGCTACAATCTTTAAAAAAAGGAGATAAGGTAGTAACAAGTGGCGGAATTTATGGAACTATAACGCAGATAAAGGATAAGACACTTGTTTTAAAGATTGCTGACAAAACGGAGATAACTATTAGCAAGGGTAATATTGTGGGAACTCTTAAAAGAGAACAATGAACATTGTCTTTTTTGGCTCTTCTGAATTCTCTATTGCCCCATTAAAAAAAATCGTTGAAAAAGGCTTTCTAATTTCCCTTGTAGTTACGAAGAAATCAAAATCTAAGGGACGAGGTAAAAAACCCAGGCCTACAATAGTTAAAGAATTTTGTGATAAAAAAGGTATAGATGTACTAGAAATTGATAAACCTTCTGCATCGTTAGCCGATACAATTAAGAAAAGAAAAATAGATGTCCTGGTACTTGCATCGTATGGGGCAATAATAAGTCAAAACATCTTAGATATTGTTAAATACCCAATAAATATTCACCCTTCTTTACTCCCTAAATACAGGGGTGCAGCTCCTGTGCAGAGGGCTCTTATGAATGGAGAGAAAGAAACTGGAATCTCTTTGTTTTTTATGAATGAAAAAATGGATACCGGAAACATTATATTGCAGAAACCCGTCAAAATTTTACCCTTTGAGGTTGCAACAGAACTTTCTATTAGATTATCTGAATTGGGTGGTGATATGTTAATAGATGTTCTTGACAATATCAAAAAGAGAAAAAATATAGAGGGTGTTCCCCAGAATGAATCAGAGGCCTCTTATGCTCCCAGAATACAAAAAGAAGAATTGATAATAAATTGGGGCAAAAAACCTGATGAGATTGTAAATAAGATAAGGGGGCTTTCCTATAAACCTGGTGCATATACACTATGGCGTGAAAAGAGACTCAAAATACTGCGAGCTGTCCCACTTAAGGGATCCTCACGAAGGCCTGGCAGCATCGTTTCATTAAGAGGTTATATTATCGTATCCGTTAAAGAGGGACTTGTAGGAATAAAAGAGGTTCAATTAGAAGGAAAGAAAATAATGGATTCAGAGTTGTTTATAAATGGTTATAGGCCCCAGATAGGCGAAATACTTGGGATGGCTAGATAAATGTGTGGATTTATTGGTATTTTTGGTGAAAATGCAGTTGCCAGAAGGATCTATACTGGTTTATTAACTATCCAACATAGGGGTCAGGATTCTGCAGGGATGGCAACTTATTCGAAAAAGTTTAATCTTAAGAAAGGAAACGGTCTTGTAAGAGAAGTATTCAAAGAAAAAAATCTCTCATATTTAAAGGGGAATGTAGGTATTGGCCACGTGAGATACCCTACGATCGGAGGGGGCAAGGCAGAGGACGCACAGCCATTTTATGTAACTATACCTTATGGTATAATTCTCGCTCATAACGGAAATGTGACCAATTTCTTTGCCTTAAAAGAAGAGCTCCAGACAAAATGTTTAAGAAATATAAATTCCAGTAGCGATGCAGAGCTTATACTAAATGTGCTTGCAGATGAACTTTTAAGACATTATCCATTCAATATTCATAAATTATTTCAAGCCGTTGGTAACCTTTTCAAAAGGGTAAGGGGGAGCTACTCAGCTGTTGCATATATAAAGGACAGAGGTATGTTAGCCTTCAGGGATCCAAATGGCTTTAAACCTATTATAATGGGGCAAAGAGGAAAGGAATATATGTTTGCTTCTGAGAGTGTAGTTCTGGATACACTTGGCTTTAAAGGTATAAGGGACGTTCTTCCCGGCGAAGCTATTTTCGTAGATGAAAAAAGGAACCTCTACAAAAAGAGAATCATTGCAACAAACAATCCAACACCTTGCATCTTCGAATACGTTTACTTTGCAAGACCTGATTCTGTAATAGATGGAATAAGTGTATATGAAGCAAGACTAAGACTTGGAAGAAAATTAGCAGAAAAAATAAAAAAGCTGAATCTAAAAATAGATGTGGTTATACCGGTCCCCGATACTTCAAGAGCTGCAGCACTTGCCCTGGCAGAAGAATTAAAAATTCCCTATAGAGAAGGTTTTATAAAAAATAGATATATAGGAAGAACCTTCATCATGCCTTCTCAGGGATTGAGGAAAAAATCAATTAGACTAAAGCTCAACCCTATTCAGGAAGAAATAAAGGGTAAGAATGTTTTAATCATAGATGACTCCATTGTTCGTGGTAACACCTCTCAGGAGATTGTTCAACTTGTCAGGGATATGGGCGCTAAAATGGTTTTCTTTGGTGTGTATTCTCCACCAGTGAAATTCCCTTGTTATTATGGTATAGATATGCAAACAAAGGGTGAATTTATTGCCACAAACAAAAGTATTGAAGAGATAAAAAAACATATAGGTGCAGATGAATTGATTTATCAGAGTATTGAAGGGCTTATAGAAGGTGTTTTTCAAAACAAGAATGCAAGTTGCTGTGCTGCCTGTTTTAATAGTATTTATCCTATATCTATTGATGAAAAAGAACAACAATTGATTGAGGAAGATAGAAAATCAAAAGAAGCCATATGACATTAATTACCTGGTATTCTATTCTTTCTGTAAATAACCCCATTGATGTAGCCATATCACCAGAGCACAAAATCTATGTACTTGCATTAAATGGAGTCTTTTTATACGATTCTCTACTATTTGCCTTTCCCATAAAATTAACCCCAACAAAATTCGCAACCGATGGGAAAAGTTTTTGGGTACTTGATTCCCCTCATGAACAAATCTATAGATTTGAGAAAAATGGAAATTTTATTGGTTCCATTAAAATTCCGGGAAATGATATTTCTATTTCTGATGGAAATCTCCTCATTGCAGGGCGAAAAAATTTTCTTGTCAGCCCTGACGAAAAGCTTAGAATAGAATTGAGCCCCGAAGATGGCAACCTTTGCAGTATTGCAAATGAAAATGTATTTTTAGGGTTTAATGGAAAAATTATTAAATACAATCAGATTGGAGAAAAGAAGGAAGAGTTTATATACAAAGGTTACGATGGTTTTGCCCCAATCCAAAATTACCTTATAATCATCAAAGACAATAAAGTTATACTTCCAGATACTACAGTAACAATAAACAACTTTATAAGTGCGGATGGGGATGGAAATATCGCTGCTATCCTTGAAGGAAAAAGTATACTCGTTATAAAATGATCTTTCTTTTTTTTTCACTCCCTTCTGTTTTACTCAAAATACCACCAAATGCTCCCAGTGATATCAATACAGGTTATCAAAACATAATAACCAACAGTGACAGCTTATTCTACAGGGATTCTCTCATCAAAAGGAACATATTCTATTCCATTGATTATAACTCAGGTGTGCTGAGGTTGTTCAAAAAATTCGACGATACCCTTTATTTAAAATTCAATTTTCTTCCTATTAATATTGTAGGCGTAATTCAACCTATAAAAGTGAAAGAAGGCATCAAAGAATTTAAAGAACATAATTTGAATGAGGAAAAAAATTCTCTAAGGATATCTGGAACAAATGGGCTTTCTTTTGATATCTCGCCTTCAGGCAACTCTCTGGAGCACACCCTTTTTATGAATATTTCCGGATCCGTCCATAATTATACAATTAATGGTATCATCTCTGATGAAAATCTTCCTGAAGGTTATATTGTCTCAAAGGACATTAGGGAATTGGACAAATCAAAAATAGAAATTTCATCCCCTAATATGAAATTTTCTATAGGAAATCTTGAATTATCAAAGGACAGAAGACAAATGAAAATTCTTGGTATAAATGGCTCAATAAATGCATTAAGTTTAACAATAGGATATGCAGGAGGAAAATACTCTTCAAGAAGCTTCACTACAGAAGAAGGAAATCATGGGCCATACAAAATTTCTGTGGAAGAGGAAAACTGCTCAATAGTTCCAAACTCTGATATAGTATACCTTGATGGAAAGAGGCTTAAAAGAGGCGAAAACCTTGATTATACAATTGATTATGACAGAGGTGAGTTATTTTTGGATGCAGGCCTTAATATCAAAGAGAAAAGCATTCTTTTTGTGGAATTCAGGTATAAACCATCTGGGTTCAATACGGTGTATTTTAATGGTGGAATAAATCATAATGGTCTGATATTAAAAGCAAATAGAGAAGAAGATATATCAGAGCCATTTACCATCTTAAATCCTCTTCCTGACTCTGGTTATGGCTATGTTATGAATGCAGATTTTGTAGGAACTGGAAATGGAGATTATAATCTGATTGACTCCATTTTCTACTACAGGGGTTACAAAAAGGGGACATATAATGTCTATTTTGCATATGTTGGCCCGGATAAAGGAGAATATGAATATATCGATTCTCTTCATTATTTTGTCTATAATCCTGGGGGTAGATGGACTCCATATAAAAAACAACCTTTACCCGAAAAAAAAGACAACCTTGAGATCGAAGTAAATAAAAGTTACGGTCCCATTAAAATATACCTGAAATCTATTGGCGGATATAGAAAAATACACTTTACAGATATAACAGAAAACGGTGTTTCTGGAGAGATTAAATCATCTTTAGATATAGGCCATATGGGAAAATTAAATCTTGCATACTATAGAAAAAACGGCAAAAACCTTGGTGATATCTCTAACACCGAGAGAATTGTAATGAGTGAATGGGGAATAAAATCAAGACCTGAAAAGATATTCCTGGGAAATATTATGCTCAATCCATTAGAAAACTTAAATATTGGTGTTTCTGGTGGATATACAACAAACAGAGAGAGATTAAATTTTTCTCTTTCTTACAAAAATTTAGGGGATATCTATGCCGACATAATAACAAAATATTACACCCGTTATGGGTTCAAAATTGGTCCCCAAAATATACAAATCATTGGTAAAAGAGAGGAAAGAGAAAAAGGGAGAATGGATGAGATAGGAATACAATCTCCATTCCTTACCATTACAAAAGGCTGGGAAGGTAGGTTCTTCAACGAGGAATTTATTGATACAGCCCTTACCTATATTGTCAAATCCAGATTAAACAAGGGAATTTTTAGCCTCTCAGGTGGGATATTAAGAAGATATCTCAAGGGGTCTAAAAACTATAATCAGCATTATAATTTTTCTGAAGGAATTCATTATTTACATCTGCCCTTTTCCTTTCAGTTGAACACAGGTATCAAGGAACTAAAAAACTTTAAATTAATCCCTGTATATAGAAGAGTTGAAAATGGTGAAGGAGATTACTCATATGATCCAGAAACAAATCAATACTTTGCAGATACATGCGGTTCCTTTGTAAGGGAATTTATAGAATCTGATACAACAGAAGAAACAAAGGAAATATCATCCAATGGTTCTTTCTCATTCACTGGCAAAAATAGAATTGAAGGTGGATATAGCTTTCAGAAGAATTCCTTCGTAGAAAAACAGAATATCAATCTTTATTCATCATTTCCTATAACAAACACTATCAAATTTTTTCTATCTTTGAGAAGAAATCTTCTATCAGAGCAATCAATCTTTAGCGGTGCTATCTCCACTGATACAAAGAACATCATCGCAGGAATAAGAATGGATGGGGTTATTAATGAATCAGGTATAAATCTTACCTGGAAAAAAGACGAGAGGGGGTATGGAATATACGAGCGGACAAATCTATTAAATATATTCAAGCCAAAATTTGAATTTTCTTATATCGAACGGGAAACAAAAATATTTTCATCCAAAATTTCCCCTGTGTTTGAATTCAGGAAGGGAAAAACATCCATATTAATTTCATCTTCTATTGTGTATAACAAATTTAAAGGAGAAGTATCTGTAAAAACGAAAACACTTTATCCAGAAGGTTTATCATTTTCCTTTTCTCCATATGTAAAAATAGGAATTGGATCTTTCGGCATCTATCTAAATGGAAGCTATAGATACTTTCCCGACAGGCCTGCCATTTACAACCTAAGATTTGGTGCAGATACTGAGATAAAAGAGTAATTTTCCTCTTGAGAAAAGAATAATTTTGTGTATGATAATTATATGTTAGATAAACTTGAAAATATCTACAAAAGATATAAAGAGATAGAAACCCTGTTGATGGATCCTGAGGTTTCAAAAGATAGAAAACTTTTCACATCTATTCAAAGAGAGATTAAGGTAATTAAACCAATTGTTAACAAATATCAAGAATACATTGAGATACGAAACAAAATAAAAGAAGATATAGAACTCCTCGAAATAGAAGAAGATGAGGAGATAAAAAACCTGGCAAAGACAGAGTTAAAAGAACTTGAAGAAAAAAAAGAACTCCTCTTAAACGAACTAAAGTCTTTAATGATTCCGAAAGACAAAAAAGATGAGAAGAATGCAATTGTGGAGATACGTGCTGGAACTGGAGGCGAAGAAGCAGCACTCTTTGCCAAGGACTTATTTAGAATGTACTCAAGATATGCAGAAAGAATGGGCTGGAAGGTTAGGGTTGTGGACAGCCACCCTACAGATTTAGGGGGCTTTAAAGAGATCGTTTCCGTTATAGAGGGCAATGGTGTTTATGGAATGTTAAAATTCGAAAGTGGTGTTCATAGGGTACAGAGGGTTCCTACAACTGAATCTGGTGGAAGAATTCATACCTCAACTGCAACTGTTGCAGTTCTTCCTGAAGTGGATGAGGTAGACATTACAATTGACAATAACGAAATCAAAATGGAATTTTACAATGCCTCAGGGCCAGGTGGACAAAATGTTAACAAGGTAGCAACAGCAGTAAGATTAATACATATTCCGACTGGTATAGTTGTCACCTGTCAGGAGGAAAGGTCTCAGTATCAAAATAGACTCAGGGCTATGGAAATATTAAGGGCAAAAATATATAGTATTGAGAAGGAAAAAAGAGATAAAGAATTAAAACAAACCAGAAGGTCACAGATTGGAACAGGCGAAAGGAGTGAAAAAATAAGAACATATAACTTCCCCCAGAACAGAGTCACAGATCATAGAATAAATCTGACTTCGTACAATCTGGACCAGGTAATGGATGGATATTTAGACACCTTTATTGACAAACTGCACATAAAGCAAAGAGAGAAAGCTCTGAATGAAAACTCTTGAGGCAATAAAGATAGGCAGATCATTATTGCAGGACTATGACGGCTCTCAAGCATCAATAGTAGCAGAAATCCTTCTTGAATATGTAACAGGACTACCAAGTCATAAATTCTATTCAACAAATATTGAAATGGGCGAGAGTGAAAAGACTAAATATTTTGAACTTCTGGATAGAAGGCTCAGAGGTGAACCTGTTCAGTATATTATTGGAGAGACAATTTTTATGGGTCTAAAACTCAAAGTGTCACCAGGGATTTTTATTCCAAGACCTGAAACAGAAAAAATAGTTGAAATTGCTCTTGATCTGATCTCGCCTCTTGAAAAACCTGTTGTTTATGATGTAGGAACAGGTTCAGGTGCAATCGCAATCAGCGTTGCAAAATTCAAAAGAGATATAAATGTATTTGCATCAGACATTTCAGAAACTGCACTGGAGACTGCTAGTACAAACATCCATATTTATAATCTTAAAAAAAAGATAACATTACTTAAAGGAAATCTGTTATCTCCATTCAAGGGATACCCTGCAGCAGACCTGATTATCTCTAACCCTCCATATATTCCGTCTGATGTAATTGCTGAACTTCCTCTTGATGTTCAAAGGGAACCAAAAACTGCCCTTAACGGAGGCGAGGGCGGTACAGCAATTATAAACAGATTACTAAGAAATGGCTGGCAGCATCTTGAAAAGACAGGGGTTTTGTTAGTAGAAATAGATGAGGCAAATATTGATAGTATAATGATACCAGATTTTGCTGATTATAGACTTGAAAAGGATTATTATAATAAGATAAGGTTCCTTAAATGCTGGAGAAAAAAATGAAAGTTTCAATTTTCTACCTATCGAATAGAAAGATTAGTAGGGATGTGGTATCCGTTGTAAAAGAATGGGCTGAAAAAGAGGGAATTGATATTGTCGAAATGAAACCTGTAGGGGATTTTGCAATTGCTATTGGCGGCGACGGCACATTACTTAGAGCAGCTAGAGAGATTAATAAGAAGGGAATCCCTATTCTTGGGATAAACACAGGTGGATTGGGTTTCTTGACTGAAGTTCCTCGGGATGAAATAAAAGAGGCACTAAAAACCCTCCTCAGTAAAAAATATAAAATAGAACAGAGAATAGTCTTATCCACAAAATTAAAAGAGAAATGTATATATGCCCTTAACGACATTGCCATTACTATGAAGGATTTAAGAATGATATACCTATCTATCTATGTAAATGGGGAATTCGTTACGAGTGTTGGTGCAGATGGTTTAATTGTCTCTACTCCAACTGGTTCCACCGCATACTCTCTTTCCTGTGGAGGTCCTATACTTACCCCAGATCTTTCTGGATTCGTAATTACCCCTATTTCCCCCCATACACTTAGTTTTAGACCTATTGTAGTCCCAATGGATAAGAAAATTGAGATTATACTTGAAAAAAATGAGGCAATAGTCATAGCTGATGGTCAACAAGGATTTAATCTAAATGTAGGAATGAAAATCAGCATAGAAAAAGCAGACTTCTATATTAATCTTATCCGTACTGGCAGAAGAACATACTTTGATATATTAAGAAATAAACTGCATTGGGGAGGGTAATGCTCAGGGAAATTTTTGTAAGAAATTACGCCCTCTTAAATGATGTCAGGGTTGTTTTTGATTCAGGCCTTAACGTGCTTACCGGGGAAACTGGTGCAGGTAAAACGATTCTTATAAAAGCCCTCACTTTTTTACTTGGCGAAAAGGGGAATGTTGATGATATAAGAGAGGGTGAAGATGAGGCTATTGTTGTAGGAACATTTTCAATGCCCAAAGAGGTAAAACTCATAATAAATAGCCTTGGTATTGAAGCAGAGGATGACATAATTATAAGAAGAACCCTTAAGAGAGACGGCAGAGGAAATATCTATATAAACGACATCCGGAGTACTGTAAAAACACTACAGGAAATAGGAAAATATCTTATAGATATTCATGGTCAACATAAACACCAGCTTTTACTGAATGAAAACACACATATCGACTTTATTGATTCATTTGGAGAACTACTTGAGCAAAGGAAAAATTTTAAGACTAATTATTATTACTATCTTGACAATAAGAACAATTTGGAAACGCTTATTTCTGAGGCAGAGGATCTGAAGAAAAAAAGAGAATTGCTCCAATATCAGATTGAAGAATTGGAAAAGGCTGAATTAAAAGAAGGAGAAGAACAAGAATTGTTAAAAGATAAAGAAATCCTCACAAATTTTGAAAAAATAGCTGAAGGAATAAAAACCGCAATGGGAAACCTTGAAACAGAAGAAATGGGTATACTGAAATCACTCGGAGAGGTAGTAAGGGCATTAAAAAAAATTGCTTCCTATGACAAAAAGATCAAGGAATTCGCAAAAACTTCTGAGGATGCACTTTCCATCTTGCAAGATTTGAACTATTCCCTTATGGATTATTCAAATTCATTAAATTACGACCCCGAAAGGCTGAACTCCATTATGGAAAGATTATCCCTCATTCAGGACTTACAAAAAAAATACAATATGGATATAAAAAATCTTATTGACTATAAGGAAAAAATAAAGAATGAAATTAACAGGGTAGAAAATATAGATAATATTGTTGAAAAGAAGAGAAGTGAAGTTGAAGAAATGAAGGCCAAATTATATAAAAGTGCCGAGAAATTATCTAAAGAGAGAAAAAATATATCACATAAATTTCGTGAGAGTGTAAAACAGGAACTTAGCAAATTGGGGTTTAAGAATGCTGATTTTGTTGTTGATATAAAGAAAAAAGACATTGATGATACTGGAATAGACAATATACAATTCTTAATAGCACCTAATCCAGGCGAGGGTGTAAAACCGCTAAAGAATATTGCTTCTGGTGGAGAGCTCTCAAGAATTATGCTTGCCCTTAAAACGATCCTTTCTAACGTAGATAGAGTTGGCGGTATTGTCTTTGATGAAATAGATGTGGGTATAGGAGGAAGGACCGCAGAGGTAATAGGTAGGAAAATGAAAGAGATTGGTAAAAAACGTCAGGTAATTTGCATTACTCATCTCCCTGCTATAGCTGCCTTTGGTGACTCGCATCTTGTAGTGGAGAAAAAGATAATTGGTAAGAGAACCATAACTACGATAAATAAAGCTGAGGGCGAAAAAAGGGTAAAAGAAATCGCAAGGATGTTAGGCGGACAAAGAATCACCAATGCAGTCCTCTCCCATGCGAGGGAACTGCTCAAAATAAAAAACACAGGTTAAAGTCTTTTATGGTTTGTCTTTTACCTTTTCTATATCCTATATCTTGCCCTTCTTTCCTTTGTCAATCTATGGCTTGTATATATCCAGGATAATTTTTATTCCCTCTGATGCGGAGGTTAACATTGTCTCATCAATATGGTGGGAGAGAACCGTCTCCTGTGTATTTACTTCTATTACATATGCACCATTTTCCCTTGCATACAAAGGAAAAGAAGCAGCAGGATATACAATTCCAGATGTCCCCATAAGAAGAAAAACATCTGCCCTTTTTGACCACTTATATGACTTTTCGAGCATTTCAGCAGATATTGTCTCTCCAAACCACACAACGTCAGGCCTTATATATCCCCCACATAAATCACATAAAGGAATTTCTTCAGACGTTATATCACCAAAGGATCTCCCGCATTTATAGCATTTGTTCCTGAATATGTTACCATGAAGTTCTATAAGGTTCTTGATGCCTGTCTTCTTATGAAAACCATCAACATTCTGAGTAATGACATATAATTTACTGACATATTTCTCTAATTTTTTTATTCCAAGATGTGCATTATTAGGATTTGCCTTTCTTATGATATTTCTTCTCCAGGTATACCACTCCCAGACAAGTTGAGGATTTTTCTCAAACCCAGAGGCAGAGGCAAGATCTTCAGGCGAATAATTCTTCCAGAGACCCCCTTCTCCTCTAAATGTAGGTATACCACTCTCTGCAGATATCCCTGCACCTGTTAGTATCGTTATTACCTTTGCTTTCTTTACTCTCTCTTTTCCAATTTCACTCAGCATTTTTTATCCTTTCTAAGAATTCTTTCTCTGTAATAGAAAATCGTATTCTCTTATTTCTTGCCTTTTCACCAGAGACAATATCGATTTTACCATCCACTATCTTTCTTAAAAATTTTATAAGCAATTTGTTCGCCTTACCCTTTTCAGGTGGTGCATTTATATAAACTTTAACGATGTCATTCTCAATCTTTACTTTATTTTTTGACGCATTGGGAATAACCCTTATTTCTGCCTCACCCATAAAATTATCATAATAGCAAATCCAACTATGTCAATACTTCGATTTGCCTCATTAAGAATCAACATGAAAATAGTAAAATATATCTCCAGAAAAGAAGGTATAAGAAAGCGAAGAAGAAAAGATGAAGAATGAAGAACACCCTCCCTTAATCCCTCCCATCAAGGGAGGGAAAATTCCTCTCCATCTCTCCCCCTCAATGGGGGAGATTAAGTGGGGGTAAAGGAATAATGAAGGATGAAGAATGGAGAAAAAAACTTTTCCACTTCTCCACTTTAGGGGTAAAAATAACCTCCTCGCCCTTGAAGGGAGAGGACAGAGGTGAGGGTGAATGAATAATGGAAGAACACCCTCCCTTAATCCCTCCCATCAAGGGAGGGAAAATTCCTCTCCATCTCTCCCCCTCAACGGGGGAGATTAAGTGGGGGTGAAAGAAAGGTATAAGAATGGATACAGAAAAGAGACCTGCAAAAAGACTTGATTTCCTACGAAATTCAATATATATTTCATATGGAAATATAAATGAAGCAATGAATACCCTTTCGTGTGGATCATTATATGAGGCAATAAGTACATACTTATATGAACGTTGACTTTTGAATAGTTTTAACGGAATGGTTGTGCGAACAGAAAAATGCAAGCACTGTCCCTACTTTTCTTCTATCTCCTTTAACTTATATAGCATCTCAAGGGCTTGTTTTGGCGAGAGGGAGTCCGGGTCTATGTCCTTCAACATCTTTTTGAGTTTCTCCTCTTCCTGGAATAAAGAGAGCTGATATGCCTTAGGGGGATGGTGCCTTACAATTCTATCATCCTGTTCAAGGTCAAGGAGTATATCATTTGCCCTGTTTATAACTTCAAGAGGTAAACCTGCAAGTTTTGCCACCTCGATACCATAACTTCTATCTGCCTTTCCCTTTTTTACATTTCTCAAAAAGACTACACCATTTTCTGTTTCTTTTACTTCAATGGTATAATTAACTATGGCTTTGTTATATATTTCAAGTTCTGTAAGCTCATGATAATGGGTTGCAAATAGCACCTTGGGTTTTTCATCTATCCGCGCAAGATACTCAACAACAGCCCAGGCGATGGAAAGTCCATCGTAAGTACTTGTTCCTCTCCCTATTTCATCAAGTATTATAAGACTCTTTAAACTCACGTTGTTGAGAATATTTGCCGTCTCATTCATCTCAGCAAGAAATGTTGATACCCCTCTTACAAGGTCATCCGATGCACCGATTCTTGTAAATACTCTATCTATAATACCTATGTGTGCTGAATTAGCCGGGACAAAAGAACCCATCTGAGCAAGGATTGTTATATGGGCAACTTGCCTTAGGTATGTTGATTTCCCTGCCATATTTGGACCTGTTATTAAAAGAATCCTTTCCTCGTTGTTTATATAGGTATCGTTAGGAATAAAACTTCCTTCATCGAGCAATCTCTCTACAACGGGGTGTCTCCCTCCTTTAATCTCAACAACATTTGAACTGTCCACAGCTGGCCTCGTGTAATTATAGTCCTTTGCAATGATAGCAAGGTTTGAGAATACATCTATTCGAGCCATAATTTCAGCGATTTCCTTCAAATTAATGATATACTTTTTTAAATCTTCTCTTAACTGGAGAAAAATTTCGTATTCCAGTTTCTTTATCCTCTCCTCTGCCCCGAGTATTCTTGATTCAAACTCCTTCAACTCCTCTGTAATAAATCTTTCTGAATTTACAAGGGTCTGTTTTCTTATATAATTTTCAGGAACATACTTCAGGTTGGGCTTTGTAACTTCTATATAATATCCAAATATATTGTTGAACCTTACTTTCAAAGAAGCAATGCCAGTTTTTTCTTTCTCTACTTTTTCGTAATCAATTACCCATTTCTTTCCATGTTTTGAAATATCCCTCAACTCATCAAGTTCCTTATGCACTCCATCTTTTATAAATCCACCCTCCTGAATAGAGAATGGAGGATCCTCAACGATATTATCCTCTATCATACGAATTGCCTTCCTAATCTCGGGGAAATTTGAGACTATCCTCATTAATGCTCCAACTTCACTTTTATTCAACATCTCTTTGATTTTCAGACTGTTATCTAATGATTTTTTAAGTCCAATAAGGTCCCGTGGATTGACTTTTCCTGTTGCTATTCTCCCCGCTATCCTCTCTATATCTGAAAGGGATGCCAATATTTTTCTTACCCCCTTTAATAGATCTCTTCTCTTATAGAAACCTTCGACAATATCCAGCCTTTCACCGATCAGTTCTGTATCGATCAGGGGAAACATCAAATAATTTCTTATAAGTCTACCCCCCATTGGAGTTATAGTTTTGTCAATAATTGAAAGTAACGTTCCTTCTTCTTCCCCTGTTATCTTCCTGATGAGTTCCAGGTTTCTTATCGTTGCCCTATCAAGATACATATAATCTTTAGGTATAAATCTCTTTATACTTCTAATATGCACCAGGTCGTTCTTCTGGGTCTCTTTGAGATAATGGAGGAGACTACCTGCTGCAGATATTGATAAAGGAATATCTGTAAGTCCAAATCCATCAAGGGTAGAGACCCTGAAATGACTTTTTATATTTTCTTCTGCAATCTCCTTTATAAATAATGCAGGATCTACATATGTTATTGTGACATTATCTGAAAGAGAAAGGTTCTGACCATATGGAAGTAGAATCTCTCGAGGCTCTACCCTTGCAAAAATTTCTGATACATCCTCCAGCTCTGATGCGTAAAACTCTCCTGTAGAAACATCAGAGAAGGCTACTCCATATCTCCCCTTCTCAAAAAATATGCTCATAATATAAGTATTTTTTTTACCAGACAACATCGATGGTCTAACAATTGTGCCAGGGGTAATAACCTCTACCACCCCCCTATCGACAAGGATCTTCCCCTTCTGTGGTTCTTCTAATTGTTCACATATTGCAACCTTTAATCCTGATTTCACCAATTTAGAAATATAAAAATCAGATGCCTTTACTGGCACACCGGCTAATGGTACTTTATTTTCTTTTCCATGGGACCGAGAGGTAAGCGTAATATTGAGCACCTTTGATGCAACCTTTGCATCATCAAAAAAAGTTTCATAAAAATCCCCTACCCTGAAAAGTAAGAGTGAATCCTTATATTTTTTCTTTATGTCATAATACTGCTTGAGTAGGGGTGTCAGTGATGACATAGGTTAAGAATAAACCCCTCAAAGCCCCTGGCATTGAGTGCATCTAAAGCGAGAACTGCATCTTCTCTGTTTTTGAACCTGCCTACCATAACCTTCATAAGTCCTGACTTAGATTTCATCTGGAATGGCTCAAACCCGGCTAATTTTAATCGCTGCATAAGGTTATTAGCCCAGGTTTTTACCCTGAATGCACCCACCTGAACAGCAAAACAGCCTTCCCCCTCTTTTTTAGGTTCTTCCCCCTTTTTATATTTAGCTGCCTTTACAGAATCCCCCAGTAAAGAATAACATACACCAATCCAGAACCTTACCTTTTTAAAAAGAGGTGAGTCTTTACCTTTTTTCTCTATAATTTTAAAGGACTTTAGTGCTTGAGAATAATCATTCATTATATAATAGAACATGCCAATTCTAAACATAGAAGAATCCGCATATGCAAGGTCGGGATAATGCACTACCAATTTTCTGTAGATTTCCATCGCCTTCAGAGGGTTCTCCATATTCGTAGCCAATGCATAAAGCGATTCTGCCTCCGGAGAGGAAATAGATTTTACAGATGTTTCAGATAATATCAAAAATATAATAAACATTAATAGAATCCCCTATCTCTATCATTTGTCTGTAGCATCCAATAAAAATCTATCGTGGTTGTAGTATCATTTATAGCAATATAACGCGCAAAAAATCGTCCGTAATGAATAGAGTCGGGCCTGAAGAAATAATATTTGCCATATTCAACGGGAACATTGTTCCGGGTATATCCAGAGGCAGGTGCAGAATCAAGATCAGTGCTTGATACATATATACCATAAGGGGCAGATACCTCTGGATTAGTCACACGATAATAGAAGTATAAAGAGCCATAATAATTTCTTCCATAATAGAAACCGTACTCTTCGGGGCTTATATCACCAATATTTAAAACAATACTCCCTTCACCACTAACAACTCCCTCAACTGGGACAGGATTAATCCCACATCCGGACAAGAGAGCCAATGCTAAAGCAATTATTACACTTCCAATCAAATACCTGGCTTTCATAGCCACACTCCTTACAGGTAAAGTGTGATTTATTAAGACATACTTCTCTTACCTTAGGAAGAATGTCCTTCAATCTTCTATCGTCAACCATCTGGTAAATATCTATCAGGGCGCAGAGGAATTCAGGAGAGTTCTCAGGAAAATCTGCATTTGTAACGAGGTCCAGTGCCTTATTTTTATCACCTTTCTTTACAAGAAAGGACACGTAACATCTAAGGGTTTCAAGGTTATGAGGATCTTTTTCCAGAATGTTTTTAAAAATTGATTCGATACCACTGTACTCACCCTTCTCAAACATAACCTTTTCCAGCTCAGGAAGTGCATACTCTGCATATTCTGGGTTAGAGGAAAGAAGATCCTTATAAATCTTTAATGCCTCATCGACGCTTCCCTTTTGCAAATGATACCTTGCATATACGAACTTAGAAAATGGAAGACCCACTCTGAGACCGGGTTTAATGTATTTCATTGCCTCTTCAGGATTTTTATCTAACATTTTCAGTCCAATATACCCGCCGTATTCAGCAAGTTTTTTCTTATCCTTAAAAAATCCCCTTGCATAATCGTATGCCTTTCCCCAATCATAGGTTTTCTCAAAAAGAACGATCAGTTTCTTCTTTAGATTATCATCTCCGCCCTTCATAGCAATCAGTTTCTTCATTGTGGCAATGGCACTGTTTTTCATATCAGCAGTAATATAATCCTCAGCAAGACTCTCCAGAATTCTTGTTTTCTTCTCATTGGGTAAGAAGGGTTTAACAGAAAGGTTAAGATGAATTTTTATTGCAGATTTAACTTTTCCTTTTTTTCTCAGAATATCACCCACCCTCAGGTATGCATCAATGTTGTTGGGATCTTCTTTCCAGGCAAGATTCAGTGAATCAAGTGCCTTCTCTATATCACCATCTGCAAAATATTCCAATCCCTTTATATAGTTTTTGGGGATTTTTACTTTTTCGCCCCTCTTCTGGATATATGACAAGGACCATAACACTAAAATAAATAGCACAAAAATAATCAGTAAGTATGCCATTATTTATTCTCCTCATCTTCCTCTTTCATTTTTTCTTCTTCAGTTTTTACTTCCTCCGATTCTGCTATACCCTCTGATTCCTCACTCTCTTCTGCAAAGGGAATATTCTTTAGTGCCTTTAATTCATCAAGAAGTTTTTTATTTTCCTTCTGAAGATTCCATAACCTGCCCCTGAGACGGATTTCATTTATACCTGCAACAATGACTGTTATAACTATTCCCACTGCGACTGCCTCTATTAACAAAAGAGTGAGTGGGACATTGGAATAATGCCATTTCAACAAATTGAAATCAACGATTGTGTTTCCATTCTGGATACCAATGGTAATACCCAGAATTAATAATATACCTGAAATAATTATCATAATAAAACCCATTCTTCCTCCTTTTTTATTATTTTACCTACTGGAGTCCAACCATTCAAACCTGTAATTTTAATCTTTGTGATTTCACCTACATCAATTGCATCATTTGTGACTGCAAGTTTACCGTTAATCATCTTACAGAGAACCCCTCCTTTACTTGCATTTCCTACGGTAAGACACTCAAAAGTTTTCCCAATCATTTCACTATTCTTTTTTCTTGTAATTCCATTCTGAATGTCTATAAGTTGCATCAGTCTTTCCTTTTTCTCCCCATCTGTAAGGGTTTCATCCATCATACTTGCGAGGGTTTTCGGGCGAGGAGAATACATAAACATAAATGCATAGTCAAATTCTATTTCTTTTACTGCATCCAATGTCATTTTAAAATCATCCTTGCTCTCCCCAGGAAAACCAACTAAAAGATCGGTTGTTACTGTAATATCAGGTACAATTTCCCTTGCATTTTTAATAATTTTCCTGTATTTCTCATAAGTATAATCCCTATTCATACTATTCAATACTCTATCCGAACCGGACTGCATCGGCAAATGAATAAATTTTGTAATATTATCCATTTCCTCCATTATTTTAAACACCTTATAGTCTACATCTTTTGGATGGGATGTCAAGAAGTTAAACCAGACCGATGGCGATAAATGTGAGATTTCTTCAACCAGATCAACAAATTTAAAGCCTTTATGATCATACTCATTTACATTCTGCCCCAATAGAATTATCTCCCTTTTTCCTGTTTCAATCAGGTATTCTGCTTCTTTTATAATATCATCTGGGGACCTTGAACGTAGTGGACCCCTTACATAAGGCACAATACAATATGAACAAAAATTATTACATCCTCTCGAGATAGCCAGGTATGAAGATATTCCTTCCTGTTCAGCATAGATGCCGGTATATAATTCAAATGGATTACCTTCTATAACTTTATTATTTGATTTATATAATTCATTAACTAACTTCCTGTAACCGTCTGGGCCAGAAATAAAATCAATCTCTTTCATCTCGACAAGTTCCGGCATTCTCTTTGCCATACATCCTATAACACCAATTTTAACATCTTTTTCCTTCTTAAATCTTCCCAGGGAATGGATCCTTCCTATAACTCTTTTTTCTGCATGCTCTCTTACTGCACAGGTATTTACAAGTATCAAATCGGCTTCTTCTGGCCTTTTCACCTCCAAAAAGCCCCTCTGCTTTAAAAGGGTAGAAACCAGATATGAATCATACATATTCATCTGACATCCATATGTAAGGATATGAAACTTATTCTGCCCTTTCGCCATATGTCCGATCCATTGTAATTCTTGTTATTCTTACTGGCACGACCTCCCTAACCCTATCCCTGCTAAAGAGTACCCTTATGTAGTTGGGCGTAAATCCATAGTATAACCTTTCCTCAGAATCCTGCTTCCTTTCAGGAATAACCCTATATATCTTCCCGACGAGTTTCCCCCTAAATTTGTAACTCATCTCATCCCCTAATTTTCTGAGTCTCTCAGCCCTTTCTTTCCTCACTCTGTCTGGAACCTGATCAGGAAAATGGGCAGCAAGAGTAAAAGGCCTTGGAGAATATCTGAATATATGGAGATAACTGATACCTGCCTCCTTAATAAGAGAAACTGAACGATCAAAGGCATCTTCATCTTCTCCGGGAAAGCCAACAATAAAATCTGCACCAAAATTTACATCACTCCTCACATTTCTTATTGCATCAACAATACGAAGTGTATCTTCCTTCTTGTAATGTCTTCCCATTTTCTTAAGAATTTTGTTATCTCCGCTCTGCTGTGAGATATGCAAGTGGGGGGCAAGGTTTGACAAAGAAAAAAGGTCTATCAATTTTTTATCAATCCTATCAGGTTTCATTGAACTTAGTCTTATCTGTATATTCAATTTTAATAGTCTCTCAAGAAGACCTGAAATAGTAATGCCATCATAATTATAGTTACCAATGTGAATGCCTGTAAGCACAACTTCCTTAAAGCCCACATCTATCTTTCTCTTTATTTCATCAATAATTTTTTCAGGAGGAAAGGATATATTTTTCCCCCTGGCATAGGGGACAATACAGTATGTACAAAAATTATCGCATCCCTTTTGGATTCTTACGTATGCCCTTGTCCTCTGCTGAAGTGTATTCCTATCCTCTATCTTTGAGATATCAAAAAACTCAGCCCCGGGGAATTCTTCAGGAAACAATTTTGCATGACAACCAAGAACCCTTACCTTTTTTGAAGATTTCAATGCCCTCCTGTAAAGGTTTCTTGATTGATGACCTGCAAGCCCTGTAACTGTACAGGTGTTAACATAAGTAATGTCAGGGGTATCGTTATAGCTAACAATAACATCACCCTTTCTGAGGTGGTGTTCTTTTATCATCTCAGTCTCATACTGATTGAACTTACAACCAAGTGTTAAAAAGGCAATCCTCATAGCAAAATATATCCCTATTTATGGAAAAATCAAGGAAAATGAAATATATGTCCCTTAGTTCCCTTCACCGAGCAAGCGCTCATCTTTTTTGAAGTAAGGTTCTTATCATTGTTTAAGGCAATTTCCACAATAATTCAACAAGTATGCGAAGCGTCGAAGACACAAAGCCGGCTACGCTCTGATAATAATTAAAGGCTTTGATAAACGGACTCCAGTGTGTAACATATATATATAGTTATATGTTCAGGTTTACCGTTTGTCAACTGAAAAAATCAGATGTGTAGTTACTATATAGCATATTAGAAAAAGTGCTACTTGGCTGAAGAAGATGGGGTATAAATAAAGAAAAAGAAAAGAACAACAAAGTGTCAAAAGTCATTCACCGACCCCAGAAATGATACATCAGGCAGGCTGGTCAGGACTATTTATAACAAGGTTCAGGAGAGAGGAGAGATTGCAACACAGCACTACGAGCAAGGAGAAGCGTTCACAATGACGAGTTTTGTTGTCATTCTGAGTAATGTCATTATGAGTTTGGCTATCCTGCACCTCTCTGGCGTGATAATCTCGTCATTAGTGCCTTTTCCCCACGATTTACGAATCACAAATCACGGTCTTTTTATGACTTCCGCATTCCCACTTCTTACTTCCTACTTCTCACTACCCCTACCTCGCTTTTTGTTCTATACTTCTTCTACCTTGTCTTATGTGATATTATTTTATAGTAACAACAAACAAATTCTTTACCCTTGACTATACGTTATTTCATTATTATTATAATATTGCCGGTCGTACTCAGGCGGGGAGTTAGCGGTGCCCTATACCTGCAA